>Ga0172365_10002317_pt1 | contig 13922 bp, 32 predicted proteins | sample LakKivSesite48cm_FD_114535 | JGI IMG/M metagenome (GOLD analysis project Ga0172365, IMG submission 114535) | Sediment microbial communities from Lake Kivu, Rwanda - Sediment site 48cm | ecosystem: Environmental > Aquatic > Freshwater > Lake > Sediment | place: Rwanda: Western Province, Lake...
GGTTAACAACGCGGTTGGCAGCGCGGTTGGCAGCGCGGTTCGCAGCGCGGTTAACAACGCGGTTGGCGACGCGGTTGGCAGCGCGGTTGGCAGCGCGGTTCGCAGCGCGGTTTACAGCGCGGTTTACAGCGCGGTTGACAGCGCGGTTGGCGACGCGGTTGACAGCGCGGTTTACAGCGCGGTTCGCAGCGCGGTTTACAGCGCGGTTCACGATGCGGTTAAGAGCAGCTGGCACAAATATCTAGGTGGGCACCTTTGGCCCGCATATCCAGCAGCCTACGGAACCTTTTTCAGAGACGTATGCGGTGTAAACCCGGCGCCTGAAGCTCTTCAAGCGGCTGAGGACGTCACCGAGTGCGGCTGGTGGTGGCCGCATGAGGATTTTGTGATTGTATGTGACCGCCCTGTGGTCTTGTGCCGAGATGCAAAGGGGCGGCTGCACAGTGAAACGGGGCCCGCTATTGCCTGGGCGGACGGTTGGAGTGTGTATGCTTGGCATGGCACGGCGGTGCCCGCTGCGTGGGTTGTAAATAAAGAGGCCGTGCGTTCTGAAGACGTGCTGAACGCCAGCAATGCTGAATTAGTGCAGGCGGGATGCGCTCTACTCGGCGAAGAGTATCTAGGCGCAAATCTCTTGTATTGGACCGTTATCAAAGACATCAACGCAACATCACAGGAGTAAAAAAGACTAATGGCAACAAAGCGTAAAGTTCCGAGCGGCGCGGCCAAGCGCGTCACCATCGACGAACGGAAGCGCGGGCGCCTTCAGGCGCTCATCGAGCAGGTGCCGGCCAAGACCGCGCCCGTCACCTCGACGCTCCTGAAGCACGTCGAGAAGAAGAACACCATTCGCGACAAGGCCAGCACCCCTGCGGACCTGGCCAAGGTCGACAACTACAAGGTGGCGGCGCCCGCTGCGGCGGCCTCCAAGGTGGAGATCGAGGTCATCCGGAAGTTCGACCCGGGCATGGCCAAGATGCTCCTCGAGAACACGCCGCAGGAACAGCGCACGCTGCGTCCACGGCTCGTCGAGCGCTACGCAGGAGACATTCTGGCGGGGCGCTGGCGCACCACCGGAGACCCCATTCGCCTGAACTCCAAGCTCGAGCTCATCGACGGCCAGCACCGCTGCGCCGCGGTCATCAAGGCCGACAAGACCGTCACGGACGTCGTACTGGAGATCCTGCACGATGACCGCGCCTTCGAGGCGCTCGACCAGGCTGCGCCCCGCAACCTGCGGGACGTCATGAAGATGACCGGGCAGGTTCCGGCCGAGCCCACCGTCATGGCGGCGGTCATCTACGAGCACCTGGACTTCGCGCCACGGCCGCTGTCCATGCCCGAGAAGATGCACATCGTGCAGAGCTATCGGGACATCGACGCCGTCAAGGCGATGGCCTCGCACCGCGTGGCCACTGCCGGCATGCTCGCGGCGTTCATCCGCTGCGCACGCATCGACAAAGCCGCCGCGGGCAAGTTCTACGAGGCGGCGTTCACCAACAAGCCGATGGTGGAGGGCGTCTTCAACGATAATGTCCATCTCCTGGCAACATGGATCCATCAGATGAAGCACGACCGCCGCCTCGGCAAGAGCGCGGAAGGGTGGAAGCGCGAGTGCGCGAGCCGCTGCATCAGTGCCTGGAACGCCTGGCGCACGGGGCGCGTGCTCAAGCGCATCATCTACAACCAGCCGGACACTATGCCCAAGGCCTTGTAGGGCCATGCCAGCACAATACCCCGGCCACAACAAGACCCCGCTTACCGTAACGGTAACGCGGGGTCTTCTTTCTAACGAGAAGTACGCAAATATTTTTTACGCACTGGTCGCGGGCCAGGCTGCGCTAAGCGCTCCCGACGACTCGTTGAGCGCGATAGCTATGGACAAGTGCGTGCTGCTCGTCGTGGCACAGATACCTACGGGCATGCGGTGCCACGCAACCACAATCCGTGTGTTCGTAATGGACGGCACTAACGCGTACCTAGAGACAATCGGGGCTATGGCGCGTGTTCGGTCTGCGGTGCTGGAGAAGAACCGCGACGGCCACATCACCATGCATGTGAAGTTCAGGAAATTCTCGCTGTCGGACATGATGTGAAAAGGATCAGAGTCAATCTACCTCTGGTAGAAGATTGGTCTAGAAACTGCGCCAGGCTTGTAGAGCTGTGCACCCCCCACGTGGATGCTCTCCGTGGCGGCACGCCTGTAGTGGTGGTGTTCAAAATCGTGGACAACCGCGCGCGTGATGGTGTCTACGTACTAGACCGGCACTTACTTATCTCCAATCAGCCGTTCCGGCTGTACAACCGCAAAGTTCGAGGAGGTTATATTCACGTGAGCCTACGTCTCGTAGGACTACAGGACATGTTGTGATACGCGTCGTTTTAAACATACTGACGAACTGCACTTGGGACGCCGATAGCCAGCACTTGCTAGACCTGTGTGCGCCTCACATGGATGACCTCATTAAGGGAATCCCGGTAACTGTTGATATTCGTGTGTCTATACTTACTCCGCTAAACGCGATGTACTGCTTGAACGTATTCCTACGAAGCGGTTCCGCGCCTATCCGACTGGTATATGACACAGGCGCTGTGTATGTGCGTCTCATAGGGCTAGAGGACTTAATGTGATTTACCTCGACCTAGAAATCTCCCGCCGCACATCCATAGAACAGGACGCTGCGGAGCTGATGCGGCTGTGCGCTCCGCACGAAGCCGCCTTTGCGCAGGGCACCCCTATTTGCATACGGGTACACTTCGAGCTCCCCGTAGCATCACTATGTGTGGCCATTAATGACGCACTAGGACACTTAAATATGCCTTACAGGCTGACAACCCCGAGTGGCCACGCTCCTGCCTATGCGTATCTACGCTACCCGGGCTTAGAGGACCTAGTGTGAAAAAGCTCGTCATGAATTTGAGTTGGCAAACAACTTGGACACAGGACGTCTATATTCTCCGCGGGCTGTGCGCCCCCTATGAAGACACCTACCTGCAAGAGGACGTGCAGGTGTGTTTCCGTAGCATTGGCAACAGCCTGTGTGAGCCCCAAGAAGCGTGCGTGTCTCTAAACCTGCGGTTGCGCAACTCCGACGCGCCTTATCGTCTCGAGTACACGCACGGTGAGTACCCCTTCTACGTGCTCCTGCGTCCTCCGGGACTGGAGGAGATGCTGTGAAGAAGGTTCTGCTTCAGGTAAGCCGTAAAACCACCTGGGGGCACGACACCGTTGTGTTGATGGCACGGTGTGCGAAGTACGAGAAAGGAGCTGCGGTGTCTCTGGCACCGTCGGTAGGACTATGGACACTGTTCGAGAATCCCTAACCATTTCCCGTAAAGAGTGGGATGTGACCCACGGGTTCAACCGGGCCAGCGGCGCGATAGCGCTGATACTGTCGAAGGCGTACGGCCGTGGAGACATCCCCGAGGATCGGGACGAGGTGTTCTACATCATATTCCCGGTGCCGCTGAATTTGTTCTCTGAGGCGCAATACTGCTGTAATGTGAATAACGCTTTGAGAAGCCTCGAATGTCCTATTCGAATCGAGTCGTTCAAGAGTGCCGCTGACAACGTCCTTGTAAGCTTGTTCCCTTCGGTGGGCTTGGCGTCGCTATGCGAATAGAGGTCCACGCTACCGCCGCCGACTGTAACCACCCTATGGGTAGTAACACCCTGTACGGTAGCGAGAGAGCTGCACTGGTGATCCTGCACCTGCTATCCACAGGGCGGCTCGCCGAGGACCGCGATGAAGTCGTTTACGTCATACTGCCCATAGTGTTGGACTCGTTCGGGTCTTACCGCTACGTGGATCGCATTAACCACGCGTTGAGCAACATGAACAACTCCACGCGTATACAGTCATGTGTGGTAGAAGGTGAAACCACCGCGCTCGGGGTATGTCCTTCGGTGGGGCTAGGACCCCTGGTATGCGACTAAACCAGATAATCCGCGTTGCCGCGCCGCGGAAGTACCAATCCTCCAGCAGCACAATCATCGAGCACCTGGCCTTCCTGGCCGACGCTCTGGCCCGAGAACAGCCCCCGTACTACGTGGACGTGGTGGGCTGGCACCCGATTCTCAGTGGCTCCCGCGCGTCTTACCTCAACGCAGGTGAGGCCGTGGGAGCTGTCCTGGCGCAGTACATGTTGCCCTACAAAGTGTCCGACGTTTGGCCGGTAGTTTCCCGGTCCGTCCAGATCAAATCTGGGTCCGATACATACATCATTTGCACGCATCTTCGCTTAGTACTTACCGACATCGGGATCGACGACTTACTACGAGGCACATGACCGAGATGCCCCAGCGGCTGCCGTCGCACCATAACTCCATGTCTCTTGGCAACCAGTCAGAAGTGCTACTCGCACTTAGGGCGAGCCTCCCGCACATGCCCATCCTGCAGTTCGCAGAGGAAGGTCACGCTGGCGTAGAGCAGGACATACACTTCTACGGCGAGCCGCACTGCTTCAACATCAGTCAGTGCGGGCGCAGCCTCGACCCTCGCGGGGTGATGCACCATCTGGTGAGACTCATCGCACCCACGCTGGAAGTCACAGAAGTGCGCTTCACCAAGCTCGCCATGGTGTGCACCCTGCGAGTCAGGGACCCTCTGCTCAACCTGGTGGAGGTGGGCTGATGCTCGAGGTCCACTACTACGACCATCGCGTAGAGAACGTGCTGGAGATCTATGCGGGATTCTCTGCTTTCATGAAATCGAAGGTCATCGCCAGCTTGCTGGAGGACACGAGCGATCTGCAGACCGTGCGCATATATTTCTACAGCCCTTTAGTCATGCCTATGCTCGATGTGCTCACAGAGAAAATGGGTTTCGAACCGTTCTCGGTCGTGTCTATCGAGCGTGGGTCTGAAAAAGGCAACCGCGGTAGGCCGTATCTCGACATTGTCTTTGCAACTCCCTACACGCTCAATGCGCTCATAGGTTAGGAGTGGAAGAACTAGACTGGTCCCATTACAGCGTCGAGTCAGTCACCGCTCTAGCGGATCGGCTCGTAGAGGCAGTGACGGGTGATGCCCGCGCTCCTGGCTACACCCGCGTTGAGGTGGGTCTGTCTCCGTGTCTGTCAAGGAATATGCCCTCTGGGGCAGAAGGCGCAGAGATGCTTGCGCAGCTGCTACGGCAGCGCTCCGAGTACGTACGCCTCAAATACTGGTATAGGCTCAGAGGCGTGTGGTACCCGCCGCACGTGTACGTAGCGGGTCTGCGTGTGTTAACCCCCATGCAACTACTGATGGAGTAACTACATGGAAAACGCGTCGGTCCACAAGAACCCCATATGCTCAATGCCGGAGTTAGTTGCGCACCTGCTCGGGCAGATGCCCTCCGAAGTTGTGGGGCGTGCGCGCGTAAGCGTGTGTATAGGCGGCCCGTTGCTGGACGCATTCGCTGCGCGGCCTACGTCCACGGGTAGTCTCGAGGCCCATATACGGGCTGTCCGCGAGTACTGGCGTATCGAGTATTGGTACTCACTAAGCCCGGTAGTAGATAACACCATCCTGTGCGCGGTGGGCATCAAGGCGCTGTGTCCGCTGCGGTCGTTGATGGAGCCATGAAGCAAGAGCTAGATCTCAGTGACTGCAAATTCTCCGCAGTAAACGACCTAGTGACGCGACTCTACCAAGAAGTAGAGAAGGACGAAACGCCGCGGAGCATACGCGGTCTCGTGCGTATCCCGCGTACCTTAGCGGTGCACCTGCCGAACGGCATGGCGGGGATTCGTGTTCTGAGAACCCAGCTGAGCTATCGTACCGCTCTTACACGCGTGAATTTCTGGTATGTGGCAGATATGAAGCCGAAAGAGGGTATGCGCGCATACGTAGTGGGTTTAGATGTGTTGTCTCCTCTAGAAGCGTTGCTGGAGTAACCACATGGAAAACGCGTCAATCTACAGGTACGCCGTATACTCAATGCCGGAGTTAGTTGCGCACCTGCTCGAGCAGATGTCCTCCGAAGTTGTGGGGTGTGCGCGCGTGACCGTGTGTGTAGGCGGCCTGTTGGCGCTCATGGTCACTACGTATGGGGCCCGTTGCACTCTCGAAGCCCATCTACGGGCTATCCACGAGCACTGGCGCGTCGAGTGCTGGTACGGAGTAGGCCCTGAAGTTGACGGTACAATCATGTGCGTAGTGGGTATCAACGCTCTGTCTCCGCTGCAGGCGTTGATGGAGCCATGAAGCAGTTCACGTTCGACGTCTCAGGCGCCAGCTCAACATTCATGGACAACTTCCGCGTTTTCGTGCGTGAGAAGGTGGTGCCTTCTCTAGACAGCGAGACCAGTGAACTGCAGACTATCTGCCTGCGCGTGTCGATGACGGGCTTCGTTAGGACAATGCTCGTGCTCAACGAGCCCGATGTTATCGATCCATTCGTCTCAAGGCACGAGGGTTCGGCGATGGAGAATCGAAGTAACCTTTGCACCTCCTAACAGCATATCGGGAGTGATGGGATCGTGAACCCCGGAGACTTCAAGTACACATATGGCGCCAAGACATATAACATACTGCACGACTTCAGAACGTACTTCCGTAGCGTCGTAAAGCCGACACTCTCGGAAGCCAGCCACGACCTGCACACCGTGCGCTTGTTCTACCCCGACGGCATTTCCCTGGCCGTACGCAGCATTCTGACGCCCGCTGACCTGGCGCCGTTCGTGATCGTAAAGGTGTCGCACTGGTCACGCCTGGGCCCGTACATCGAGAAGGGCTGCACCTACATGGACATCACCATTGCCGGGCCGTGCACGCTCGAGGGGTTGATGGGGCCATGAAGCATTTCACGTTCAAGTATCAATACGACACAGGCGTATATCTCGACGACCAGTTCCGCGCCTTTTTCATCAATCAAATCAAACCCCAGCTGTCGGTAGATGACGTGGAGCCACAACACGTGCGCATACACCTCTTATTTGACTACGACCTGCGCATGCGTCCTGTTTTGTCTGGCATTCACATGGATCCTTTCAAGGTAGTGTCTATCCGCTATTCGACCAACGCCCTCCGGTGCATTATGCCGTCCACTAACTACGCGGATTTGGTCTTTGCGGGGCCTTACTCGTTGAGTGCGTTGATGTGATGACCTTGGAGTTCCGCTACGAAGCCCGTGCTGGGCATGACGACTCAGACACGCGTGCTGATTTCATAGACTTCTTCAACACACGTATAAAGCCCGCGCTGTCCGTAGATTCGCACGAGAACCAGGTTGTGCGCGTCTATTACGGCATGGTCCCCAGCGCGATATTACGCAAGGTACTATCCCTTAGAGATCTCACTGCGCCGTTCACCACAGTGTCTTTCGAGTGGCTTGAGTGGGACAAAGCAAACGGCTGGTCCGTGGAGGTTGCATTCGTGGGACCGTACGCACTACAGGCGTTGATGTGAGCAGGCTACAGTTTACGTTCACGTGTAATCACACGGACATCTGGCTGCTCGATGAGCACTTTCGCACCTTCTTCGAGGAGAAGGTCAAGCCGCAGCTCTCATTGGAGAGTCACGAACTACAGACTGTCCGCATATATCTGTACTTAAAGGCCCGGAATCGCCTGCCTCTCTTGTCCTCCTACTGCCTAAACCCGTACAAGTCAGTGCCCGTGCAGCGGGCGGTGTATGCGTCGACGGGCGAGTGCGCGTACATAGAGATGGACTTATCTGGGCCGTTCACGCTGTCAGGGTTGATGTGAAAGAGCTGGAGTTTGATTTCGATTGTCACCCCGACGCGTCCTACGACATAAAACGCGCCGCTCTTATACGGTTTCTCCGAGAGACTGTCGTGCCTGCCATCGTGGTGGATGACTACGGCACGCTAAAAATACGCGTGTACACCGAGGTCCATTACTCCGTAGACGTGCACTCCACGTTTTCCCACATCAAGGTGGATAAACATGTGCTGGTAATCAATGGATTCGACACGGAGCGCACGGAGTACTACTTCGAGCTCGTCTTTGCGGGCCAGTACGCGACGGAGGTGTTGATGTGAGAACGCTGATGTTTGAAATGCCATGGCTAGGCGACGAAATGCCCTACGAAGTGGTGCGCGCCAAGCTACTGCGGTTTCTCAGAGATACTGTGGTACCTGCGGTAGAAGTGGATGACTACGACACGCTAACTGTGCGCGTGTACACCGCTGTCCACTACGACGTGTCGATTCATCACGCTATGAGTTACGTCGGGCAGGGTAAGTACACGCTGGTGGGTATACGCACCGGTATCGATTGGCACCGAGAACGCGATAGCTACTTCGAGCTCGACTTTGCGGGCCAGTACGCGATGGAGGCGTTGCTGTGAGCACCCGAAAGTTCACCTACGACCCTGACACCGAGCCCGAGGGGCGCGTCTTAGAGGGCATCCAGTACTTATTGGAGAACACCATCAGACCTACGCTTGTCGAAGACACACATGAACTGCAGCGCGTGCGCCTGTACTACCCGCAGCGGTACACGATGATGGCGGGGCTGGCTATTCAGTGGGCGGACATGGAACCGTTCAAGGTGGTTGGCGTCGAGTACCCCGGGTACATCCCCGCCTATGCCCTCGATACAACGCTGACGAACGCTTCGTTCGTAGATATCATCTTTGCAGGGCCTTTGACACTCGGGGGGATGATGTGAAAGAGGTAGTGATTGGTGAAGTTAACGCCGACGTCATCATGCTTTCGGCTTCTCTCAATAACACCGCGGCGGAGGGGTGGGGGTTGACGTGGACCACGGATCCCCCGAACGCGATCCTCACTCCTATACAAGCCAAGATCCTCGCGGCCCTCGACCCTGAAAGTCCCGAGGAACAAACGCTGCGCATTGTCATACACCCGGCGTCGCTTCAGCTCACCAGCTTGGTGCTGAACGTCCGGGAGTACCACGCGCCGTTCCACGTGCTTGATGTTGGCGTCGGCGTGCGAAATGCGTACGACATGCATACACCCCACGTGCTCTTCGTGAAATTCGCTTCGCCTTGTAGTCTGCAGGGGATGCTGTGAAGAACGCCTTCCAGCCCCTTGAAGAAATAGAGCTGACATTCGGCACTCCTTGGCCGACCAGATACGCACCTAACTGGGGGTCCACAGTCACACTCGAATTCATTCGAGCAAGGATCATGGAGCGCTTGGACCCACAGAGTGGCGTGGAGAAGATTGTGCACATACAAGCGTACTTTGACGCCATGACCGCTGTAGGTGAGTGGGTCAAACTGCCCGAGCCGCTAGGCCCAGACTTTCGAGTGCTTGTGTTTGGGCCCTTCTACGATCGGGACGCACATGGCTGCATCAAGAGACAAGTCACGTCTATCCGTGTTGCCACCCCTTATTGTCTATCAGTCCATGTGGGCTAAAAAGAGGAGATACATCGCTGTACCTCCTCTTTTTAGCTATCAGTACTTGGCTGAGTACGGGCTTGCGAGCCCAGTGAGCTCGTAGACCTCGTCCGGGTTCTCAGCCCAACGTGCAACCTCGAGGTCAGTTGCCTTGATGGGCAACCTCGCCTTGGCTGTGTCGAAACCTATGCGGCCATCAGGGCCCTTCAGATAGGCCATCAAGCCGCCAGGCCTACGCCAAGGCATCCACCTGAGGGTGATGAACTTGGCGATCTGTACTCGGTTGAACTGTCGATTGAACTTCGGCAGCTCCATGTTGAGCACGTACCAGACGACCCACTTGTCGTAGTCCGTCATGTGCCGCGCGTGCTCATTGACGTTGATGGACTTGAGGTCCACCTCTCCTGTGGCTTTGGCATCGGCCACGAAGAGACGCTTCTGAGGCATCTGGGACAGTGCCTTGCTGTAGAAGAATTCCATCCTGGCTGTAAGCGTGTCCAGGTCTATGGGGGACGGGAACGTCCCGGGGTGCTTGCTCGAGTCGAACGTCGACTTGCACAGCATGAGCAGCTCGTCGCCTATGGAGATCTTCGGAGCTAGGTGCGGAGCAGACTCGATGACCGTCGCAGCTCCAATCGGGTCGTGTAGCCAGTAGACAAATGACCTGAACGCCGCTCTAGGCCCTTCCAGCGACGCCATCTTGGCTGGGTTGGTACCGCCGACCAGGTCTAGGACCTTCCAGAAGAGCCCCGTGGGGTACTGCAGGACGTCTGCGTGGAAGTACGTGAGGTCATGCCCCTTGGGGCGTATGGAGGCCTTGCGCCCAGCGTGCTGCTTCCAGCGACCCAGGTTCTGCAGGGCGTAGTTGATGTGCGTGGCTTCGTCCTTGTAGCCCAGGAGGCGGCCTTCGCGATGTACCCACATTCGCCTATCGGCTAGCTCGGGAAATGCCTCGAATATCTCCGTGGGTGGGCTGATGTAGTGGACGCCACCGTACTTGGTGATGTGCAGCGTTATCTTGTCAGGGACTGCGGGGAGTTCTATGGGTGCATCTTCGAATGCTGCAGCTAATCGAGCTTCGTTATCTTCGTAGTATGTTGGCTTCGTTTCAGCCTGGACTACTGCTGGGCCTTTTTCTTTGGTCCAGCCTAGCTCGAATGCGTTAAGCGTAAATGAGCGCTTGATTATGTGATGGTGGAAAGACGGGGGAGCTTCCCGCGATGTGTACTTGGGTTTCGCAACGATCGAGTATGGGCTCGTGTGCTTGGGCGCACGGCTTACTTTGGGGCCGTTGCCCTCGTGGCCCTTGTCGAGAAACTTCAAGTATTCCGTTAGGTTAGCTGCACCGCCTTTGACTTTGAACAGGCAGGCGTGGTCGAGGTTGATGTAGGTCTTGGGCCTGTCAGATGGCTCTGCATTTTCTTCGGCCTGGATCCGTAGCTCGAACTCTTCGTCTGTTTCCAGTTGAGTGGGAACGAGCTTACCCGAGGGTGTGGGCATGTACCCGAAACGCTCGAAGCAGCGCAGGGCTTTGATGAGCGCGTAGTTCTGGTCGGGGTACATCTCGGTGAAGGTCTCGAGGCGTTGGCCCTTCAGAAACGCCGACTTTTCACTGTAGTACAGCGCGGATCCCCACAGGTTAAGGAGATGCTCGGCCGGCGTGCGGTCGAAGTACCTGCGGTAGTACGGGATGACCAGCGCGGTGTTGAGCGCGCGGTTGTAGTCGAAGAAAAGGCCCTCTTCTGTCCAGAGCAATCCCCACTTGGACCAGCCGGTGGTTTGGCCTTGGGATTCTCCTAGGGCGATGAGCAAGAGCTGGATGAGGTTGGGGATGTGGTTCCAGCTCGGCTGTTTCATGAAGGTGAGAGCGTTGCGGTACGGCGCGTAGTCCTTGAAGCGCTGTGCCACAGTGATGCGCGTCTCCCAGGTGTAGAGTGGGCCAAGGTGTGCCAGGATCCAGTCGCTGTCGTCGCCGGGGAAGGTCCACAGGTCGGGCTCGGAGCGGGGTCCGGAGTCCTCGATTCGAGGGCGGCCTATTGGGTTTGGGGGAGGGGCTTCGGAGGGGTCTTCGGAGCTTCTTGGAGGGTAGGGGCGGCCGAGGGTGATGGAGAAGGGCTGTAGGAGCTCCCAGGAGCCTCTGTGGGAGGCTGGGAAGGCTGCGCCGGGGGGAAGTAGCTCCCAGAGGAGCTGGCGGCTTAGAGCGTCTCCTAGGGCCCGTTGCGAGGCGTAGTCGGTCTTGTGAGCTTCCAGCCAGCGGATTAGATGGGGGTCGTGGAGGGAAAAGACGTGTGGTTTCGAGTAGATAGCTGAGACTAGGCGACGGGTATTGCAAACGAGCCAGTTTGTTGTAGGATACCTAGGCCCGAGAGTGTCCGTAGAGGGATCCGGCGCATAGAAGTGCCCGTATTCACTGACCTTTTGGAGCAAAAGAGAGACTTCATCGCTGTGCGGAAGCAGATCCCCATACGTGAGGACCGGAGACTTGTCTCTGGGAATTATGCGTTTAAGGGCTGTTTCAATGAGAAGCGAATCAGTCATGTTTTCCTTCTGGGTGGCGAGATGCTTACCGGGATGGGGAAATGTGATGGGTATGAAGTTATCTCAGAATCTTCTTGGACTCAAGCAAATGCGGGCACCGCAGTGCTGAAGTCCTCGAAAAACGATAATTTTGACACATACGCGTGCCCGCGTGTGAGCGGGTGTGCGGGCACACATGTGCCTGCGCGCTCTCAGGCGTCCGCGCGCGCGCTGAAGGTCATAATTACGCGTTTTCGAGCGTATCGTGATTGTGACGTAGCACGTCATGGTCAGGGCGTACCGGTTTGTGTTCTTTGAGTAAAGACAAAGAAATCCCCTACGAACAGGCGTTGTGAATCCGAGCAGTTACATGACTGATTCCCTTATCATAGGAGTATGCGCTTATACCCTTATATTTCTTTCTATTCTTTCTCTAACAGAGAAGAAAGAAGAAGAAATCTATAAAGGCATAGAGTTTGCCTGCTCTGAGATAAGTGGCGGAGATTATTCGGAAATCGCGGGCGGGCACGGAGTGGTTCTTAGGATGAGCAGGAACCCAGTTGCCGTAGGCTTGCGTATACCGGTGAGGGGGTACGGGGGAGCCGGCGCCCTCCGCCGAGGCTGCGTGGAGCACGCCGTGACACATCGTGTTACAGACACAGTGCAGACTTCGTACACTGAACACCGGAGCAGTCTCAGGTCGCTGTCTCACAATGAGTCACAGCGTGAGACGCGGAGCGGTGTAGGTGGGTGTCCTACATGTCGCACATGTGGGTCACGGTACGACATGTACTACATGAACACCTGATCAGCTGAACAACGGTCCACTGGTCGGCCGTTCAGCAGTCAGGGCAAGCGGGGGCTCAGCGGCGCGGTCCTCTGAACACTGAACAGGTGTTCGGACGGGCCGCGGATCTGCTCCGGACCACCCGGCGGCCGAGCAAGAAACTCTTGTTTGTGCAACCACCGGTGGGGGTACGGGGGAGGCCGTGGCACAACTTTGGGGCCACAGGAGCTCCTCGAGTTGTGCCACTTGGCGTCCGCAGCTGTCCCAGTTTGGCGGTAAAAGGGCGTGCAATGACCACGATAAATATGAACGGTGACCGCGTAATCATTGAGCGCGTGCTGCCCGTTAAACTGCAGGCCCCTGTTTTTCAGGGCATCGGGTCAGACCTCTCGTTGCCGGTGTACGCGATATGCGTGCAGTATGCTCCTGAACAGGATAGGTTTTTGGCCAAGCGCCTGCTCGGGCTGCCGGTGCCTTGCCTACTGCAGGTGTCACTGCATTCACCGAATCGGTTTCGGCTAGCTGATTCTGATATTGTGTTTATGGCCGAGGAAGTGAATCGTGCTGCGCAAAAAGCCGACTTTCCATTCCGCGCTGAGCGGTATAAAGATTATCTAAAACTCCGCGTCCTTTACCTGGATGAGATATGAAGAAAAAGCCCGAGAAAATGCGTATTCGTACGCTGCACGTCCCCGACAACTGGACGCGCGAGACGCTCACACCGCATGTGGTGGATCTCATGACTCGTGGAAAGACTTTCCCCTTCTACGTACTGGTCCGTCGTTCGAAATGGGACAGCTTAGACATCTTCGACGTTGCCAACGCCATCTGCGTGAAGCACAGCCTTCCGGGTCGATTCGAGTACGTAGGTTTTCACCGTAAATACGCGTACAAGTGCCGCGAGGTAACCCTCGCAGATCTGATGTGATGAACGAGCCGTATGTAACTGTCAGTCGCGCCGGCCTGGAGCACGGCCCACATTATTACATTCACTTTAGTGAGAAGGTTATCGAAGATTGGATCACCAACGAGCAAGAGCGGGTGCGTGTCGGTCAAGAGTTTGTAACGGCGTTCTACAACAAACCCCGGCCGCTGACTATTTGGGTGGAGGGTTTGTATGGGCATCCCGGCACTCTCTCCCACCTCTTCCACGCGCTTAATACGTACGTTAAAGCCAATGCGTCGTGGGTATTGGCAGCTACGGTGCACCCTTGGGAGTGGCTGCTGCGAGACCCTCAACTGGAGGATCTGTTGTGAAAGCGCCGCGACAATCCATATATGAAGGGCGCACCTTCGCCGCAC
>Ga0172365_10002318_pt1 | contig 13921 bp, 12 predicted proteins | sample LakKivSesite48cm_FD_114535 | JGI IMG/M metagenome (GOLD analysis project Ga0172365, IMG submission 114535) | Sediment microbial communities from Lake Kivu, Rwanda - Sediment site 48cm | ecosystem: Environmental > Aquatic > Freshwater > Lake > Sediment | place: Rwanda: Western Province, Lake...
AATAAAAAGGAATACGGCAGATATGGTTCCTCAGAGGGTTATATGCCTGTCTGCTTCCTCACTACAAATGACATTACAGGTGGTAACTCGGGAAGTCCGGTTCTTAACGGCAAAGGTGAACTTATAGGTCTTGCTTTCGATGGTAACTGGGAAGCAATGAGCGGCGATGTTGCTTATGAACCTGCGTTGCAAAGGACGATTTGTGTTGATATCAGGTATGTCCTCTGGATAATGGATGTTTACGCCGGAGCAGGTCACCTGGTGAATGAAATGACGATAAGGGAATAAAGATGCATCTCAATCTTGTTGAAATACTGGCGGCTTTCATGGTATTGTTTGCCATTATTGATATACCGGGATCAATACCAATTATAATCGATATTAAATCAAAAGCCAGTGATGTCAAACCGCTGAAGGTCACACTGGCTTCCTTCTCTATCCTTCTTTTATTTCTTTTAATAGGAGAACCATTGCTCGGGGTTTTCGGGGTCGATGTTTCATCATTTGCCATCGCCGGCTCATTTATCATATTCCTGATCGCAATTGAAATGATCCTCGGGGTTGAGATATTCAAAGATACTACAACCGGTGGAAGTTCTATTTTCCCGATTGCTTTTCCTCTCATCGCCGGAGCCGGATCTCTTACTACAATCGTATCGCTTAAAGCTGAATATCAGACAATTAACATCCTGATTGCACTTATACTCAATATGGTTGTCGTATATGTAGTGCTCCGGTCGACAATAATCTTTGAAAGAATTCTCGGAAAATCCGGGCTGCATATAATTAAGAAGATCTTCGGGGTCATACTTCTTTCAATTGCCATAAAGCTTTTTCTTACGAACACCGGCATAATACTGCCTCATGGCACATAAAATAACCATATACACCGATGGGGCAGCTCGCGGCAATCCTGGTCCCGGAGGTTATGGTGTGGTGCTTATCTCGGGGAAGCGCAGACTTGAATTATCTGAAGGATTCAGGCTTACAACAAACAACAGGATGGAACTTCTTGCTGTCATCAAAGGTCTTGAAGCCTTAAAGATCCCTGGCTCCGATGTTACCGTTCATACTGACTCCAGGTACGTAGCTGATGCAGTTGAGAAAGGATGGGTGTTCCAGTGGGAATCAAAGCTCTTCAAAAAGAAAAAGAATCCCGACCTGTGGGCCAGGTTCCTCAGGATATATCGTAAACACAAAGTTAAGTTCATCTGGATCAAAGGGCACGACAACAATACTGAAAATGAACTGTGCGACAGGATGGCCGTTGAAGCTTCAGGAAGGAAGGAGCTTGCCGAAGATACAGGATATACTCCCGGGGAAGAAGAAAATTGTTTGCTGCCTGAGTGTTAACAGCTTCATTTTATTTTGTTTTCTGCTTTCTATTCTGCATATTTGTTAAAAACGGGTGCATATGCAAAAACTCCATTTCCAGAAAACGACTGTAAGTCCGGAGATTATTTTTTCACCTGACGAAAATATATTTCTCATCAGCGGAACATCAGCTCCTGAAGATGTACGTGCACTCTACTATCCTGTTATTGAATGGATAAGGATCTTTGTTGATGATATACTGGATGGAGAGTTTAAAAAATTCAGTAAAAAGAATCCCGTTGATCTCCATATCAATCTGGAGTATTTCAATTCCTCATCAGCCAAGTTTTTATATGATATTCTTTCCGAGCTCAAAAGGATACCGCCTGAGAGATTCCCGGTAGTAGTCAGCTGGCATCACGACGAGGAGGACATTGACATGAAAGATGCCGGAAATGATATTGCCACGCTTGTGGGTATGGATTTCCGGTATATACCAGAATCCAGGAAATAAAATGAGGGGACAAAAGGAGCTTTATGATCTTTTCAGGGAGCTATCTATAAAATTCGAGTACCACGAACATTCCCCGGTAAACACCATTGATGATGCCATCACTCACTGGCGTGATTACAATTCAGGAAGGTGCAAAAACATCTTCTTCAGGAACCACAAGGGAAACCGCCATTATCTTGTTATACTTGAGCACCTCAGGCAGCTCGATATTCATGATCTTGAAAAAAGACTCAGGCAGGGTAAGCTTACCTTTGCTTCTGCGGAGAGACTTAAAAGATACCTGGGGGTTGAGCCCGGATCAGTATCTCCCTTCGGCCTGATAAACGACAAGGAACATCATGTTAACCTTTTCATTGATGAGATGCTGAATGAGTCTGAACGGCTTGCATTTCATCCCAACGACAATACAGCTTCACTTGTTATTTCAAAATCTGATTTCCTGAAGTTCCTGAATCATATGGGGAATACGTATGAGTTTATAAGACTATATGACCCCCCATCCCTCCTAAAGGGGGGCTAAATACATTACTTATTATGATTTAATATAGGGGTTTAGACCCCCTTCAGGGGGTGGTTCCGCTTCAGCGGGACCGGGGGTTCTTATACACCGGCCTTTCCCACTCCTCCATCGCCTCATATTTGCTCATACAGGCCCATCGTATCCCTCTTTTCTGGATTTCCAGAGCCTGCGGTACGTTGAAATCAGATGCAACATGCCCCAGTGAAGAGTAGAAAACCCTCCCTGAACCGTATACTTTCTTCCATACTACCGGACAAACACTACCTCCTATCCATGATGCATTATTATCGCTGAACGTTGTGGTTGCCAAAACTTTGACATTGGGATCGACATGAACAAAATACTGTTCTGAATGCATGTCAAAATCCGCAAGTCCTTTGGTGACAGGATCTTTCCTGTCAGTTATGTTTACCCTGTAATCGATTACACCACCGGGGTGGGCTACCCATTGTCCCCCTACCATAAACTGGTATTCCGTATTGTTTCTGAACGAATCACCCAGCCCTCCGTGCCATCCGGCTATTCCAACCCCGCTTTTGACTGCTTCAAGAAGAGCCTTCTCCTGGGGCCCGGTTATAGTTCCCATTGTCCATGCCTGGATAATCAGATCAAGCCCCTTCAGGTCTGTATTAATATAACTGTCAAGTGTATCTGATACACTTATTATTGCACCTTCCGACTCCATCCACGGCACAAATATATCGCGGCACTTGTCGGGTTCATGGCCCATCCAGCCTCCCCAAACATATAACACCTTTTTCCCCTTAAGCGGCGACGGATTCGCCTGTGTAAGCGATCCTCCATATAATGATGGAACAATAAAAGCAGCTGCGGCTCCTGCTGCACTTTTCCTGATAAATGCTCTGCGTGTTATCATATTTCTCGAATTTCTACCAAATTACTAAATTATAATATTACCACCGTCATTCCGAACGAACGAAGTGAATGAGGAACCTTTTCCCATAATTTCCGGATAGGGTTAAAACGCCTCATGGATGTCTTGTCATCAGATGGGATATAAGGGGACCTGATCTTATTAAGAACTCTTCTAAATAGAGTTTTCTTGCATCAAAATCAATTCCTGTTCGTCCTTATGCTGAACCAGACAAAACTGAACTTAGCCATGAAAAGAATTATTTTCCTTTTTATAGTTGCTTTTGTGGTGATTCTTACTGTGGCAGGACAAACACAGGAATTGCCAAAAAAGCAATATAAAGCGACCCGCATTGCAAATGCCCCCGTTATAGACGGTGTCCTTAATGAGGATATCTGGAGCACAGGCACGTGGATAGATGATTTCACCCAGAATCAACCGTATAACGGCCAGCCTGCAACCCAGAGGACTGAATTCAATATCCTTTTTGATGACGATAACATTTATGTAGGTGTTAAAGCATACGACACTGATCCTGACAGTATAGTAAACCGTCTGACAAGGAGGGACCAGGCTGACGGTGATCTTGCCGGTGTAATCTTTGACAGTTATCATGATCTCAGGACAGCTTTTCTTTTTGGCGTAAGCTCTGCAGGTGTCAAATATGACATGACTTTTACCGAAGATGGTCAGAATGAAGATGAATCCTGGGACCCTAACTGGTGGGTGAAAACCTCAATAAATGAGGAAGGATGGGTAGCAGAAATGAGAATTCCTTTAAGCCAGGTAAGGTTTGATAAAAGCTCAGACGTGTGGGGGCTGGAAGTGGCAAGAGTACTCTATCGGAGGAATGAAACTGATTTCTGGCAGCACATTCCGAGGGATGCTCCAGGGCTCGTTCATCTGTTCGGTGAGATGACAGGGCTCGAGGGTATTGAACCACGAAAGATATTTGATATAACACCATACAGCGTCGCAAAGCTTCAGACTTATGAAAAAGATCCCGGGAATCCTTTTCCTTTCCTTGAGAACGGAAGAAGGCCGGGACTTAATGCCGGTCTTGATGCAAAGATCGGGGTTACAAACAATATGACGATGGACCTCAGCATCAATCCCGATTTCGGACAGGTTGAAGCCGACCCTTCAGAGGTGAACCTTACAGCCTACGAAACATTCTTCTCCGAGAAAAGACCATTTTTTATTGAGGGTAACAATATCACCAACTTTAATATCGGTCTTGGCGACGGCAACCAGGGTAATGATAACCTGTTTTATTCCAGGAGGATAGGGCGTCAGCCACAGGGTTATCCTTCAACAGGCGCCCAGGAATATGCTGACGTTCCGACATTCACCCCTATTCTCGGATCAGCCAAGCTGACTGGAAAAACAAAGGAAGGATTATCACTGGGATTTATAGATGCTTCCACCGGAAGCGTATGGGCGCCTGTAAAGGACTCTGCTTCGGGTGAAACAGTAAGACACGAGCTGGTTGAGCCTTTTACAAATTACTTCCTGGGAAGGGTCCAGAGAGACTTCAAAGACGGGAACACTCTCCTCGGAGGTATTTTTACCAGCACTAACAGGGACCTTGATGATAACCTGGCAGCTTATATGCATAAATCAGCCTATTCAGGCGGCATTGACTTCACCCAGTTTTTCAGGGAGAAGAGCTGGTCGTTCAACCTCAACACAGCATTCAGCCTGGTCAACGGAACCAAAGATGCTATCTCGGAAACGCAGTTATCATCAGCAAGGTATTATCAGCGCCCCGATAAAGATTATACAAAATATGATCCTGACAAGACATCCCTGTTTGGCTCCGGGGGAAGAATGCAGATTCAGAAATCGAACGGCCATTTGTTCCTGTTAGGATGTGTCAAATGGAAGACTCCCGGCTTTGAAACAAACGACCTCGGCTTTATGCAGCAGGCCGACCAGGTCCTTTCTGCTTTAATTGCCGGTTATAGCGTGTGGGATCCCAAAGGAATATACCGTCAGTGGAATGTCAATGGAGATGTATTCTTTATTAATAACTTCGGTGGAGACGTTCTCGGTAAGGGGATTGAATGGAACGCGAATATGGGTTTTAAGAACTACTGGAATGCTTTTACCGGTGGAAATCTGAACATTGGGTCGCTTTCGACTGATGTTCTTCGCGGAGGCCCGACAATCAAATATCCGTCAAGCCTGAATCTTCGTGCAGGATTTTCCACAGATAACCGCAAGAAGCTGGTCATGGAGTACTTTTTCAATACAAACAGAGGCTTTGAAAAAAACTCCCGGAATTTCTTTACTGAACTCGGTTTTGAATATAAGCCAACTAACTACCTGTCTGTCAGTATCTCACCTGAGTACAGCCAGTCATTCCAGGAACTTCAGTGGGTGACAAGCAGAACCTACAATAGTGAAACCAGGTACATCTTTGCTTCAATAGACAGGAAAACACTTGCTGCATCAGTCAGAATTAACTTTAATCTCAGTCCCGACCTTACCTTCCAATACTGGGGGCAGCCGTATGTGGCATCAGGGAAATACTATGATCATAAGTACATCTCATCGCCCATGGCAGATGAATACCGCGACAGGTTTCACACATACACTCCCGGTGAAATATTCCAGACGGATGGTTATTATGAAATTGATGAGAACAGCGACGGAACCATGGACTACGGATTCGGGAACAGCAACTTCAATTACCAGTTCTTTCTGTCAAACCTTGTGATCAGGTGGGAATATAACCCGGGATCTTCAGTTTATCTTGTATGGAGCCAGTCACGGAACTTCTTTAATGATACTGGTCAAATGGATTATTTCAACGACCTCGGTGATCTCTTCAACAGGGATAATGATATACCTCATAATGTCTTCCTTATCAAGTTCAGTTATCGGTTTGGTTTAAAGTAGGACGTGTTTAATAGCATGAGGTTGAAAGGCTGCTTTCGGGGGAGGCGGCCTTTTTGATTGCGGATTTTTTAAATTTTTGCATCAATCCTTCTTTTTATCCGTCCTTATAGCGACAGTAAAACATTTATTTTGGGCAGCCATGAAAAGAACCTTGATTTCATTATCATTAGTCTTTCTTATTTTCTCCATCTCCTCAGGACAGACACCTGAAAGAAAGCAGTACAAGGCAACACAGATAAGTTCAGTTCCTGTAATTGACGGGAAGCTTGACGAAGAGGTGTGGGGAGAAGGAAAATGGATTGACGACTTCACACAGTATGAACCCTATAATGGACAGAAGACCTCCCAGAGAACGGAGTTCATGATACTCTTCGATGAAGATAATATCTATATGGCCGTTAAAGCATTTGACACCGACCCCGACAGTATCGTCAGGCGGCTTACCAGGCGCGATAACGTTGACGGCGATATGGTCGGAGTTGTATTTGACAGCTTTCACGACCTGAGGACAGGCTTCCTCTTCGGCGCCAGCGCCGGCGGTGTTAAGTTCGACCAGATGCTGACAGGCGATGGTGAAAATGAAGATTCGTCATGGGATCCCAACTGGTGGGTAAAAACTTCTGTTAACAATGAAGGATGGATCGCAGAAATGAAGATCCCTTTCAGCCAGCTACGGTTCGAAAAGAGCTCGGGAGATGTGTGGGGACTTGAGGTTTTCAGAATGGTATACCGTAAGCAGGAAATGGGATTCTGGCAGCATGTTCCAAAAGACTCGCCTGGCCTGGTTCATATGTTCGGCGAGATGACCGGTATAGAAAATGTTAAGCCCCGCAAGATCTTTGACATAACCCCCTATGGCGTTGCCCAGGCTGAGACATTCAAGGCTGAAGAAGGAAACCCGTTCCTGGAGAATGGTCATAAATTCAGGCTCAACGGGGGTGTCGATGCCAAAATAGGCATCACCAATAACATGACGATGGACCTTACCATCAATCCCGACTTCGGACAGGTTGAAGCCGACCCTTCTGTAGTAAACCTTTCTGCCTATGAAACATTCTTTGAAGAAAAAAGACCCTTCTTTATCGAAGGCAGCAATATCCTCAGCTTTGGAATGGGTATCGGCGACGGAGGGATCGGGAATGACAACCTGTTCTATTCCAGGAGAATAGGAAGGAAACCGCAGGGTAGTTCTTATGATTATTATGGCTATAACGATACTATATCGGGTTATTCCAATTCCCCTATAAACACTTCAATTATAGGAGCCGCCAAAATCACCGGTAAAACCAAAAACGGCCTTTCGATAGGATTCCTTGATGCAGTTACTGCTGCAGAAATGGCCGAAATAGATACCGGGGGACAGAGATCATTCCAGACGATAGAGCCCTTGACCAACTATTTGGCCGCCAGGGTGCAGAAAGATCTTTCAGAAGGTAATACCATCTTCGGAGGCATGCTGACAATGGTGAACAGGGACATGAACAGTATCCCCCTGATCGGAAGCGATACCCGCAACCTCATAAACAGGATCCCGGGATCGGCACTGGCAGGAGGTATTGACTTCACACAATACTTTAAAAACAAAACCTACATGTTTAATGTTAATGCCGCCTACAGCCAGATAAACGGATCAGAGCTTTCAATGGTGAGAGCACAGAGGTCATCGGCAAGGTATTACCAGAGACCCGGCAGTCATATTTCACTCGACTCATCACGAACTGCCCTGGCAGGAAACGGCGGAAGGATTCAGTTTCTTAAGCAGGGAGAAGGACACTGGAGATACCTGGCTGCATTACTGTGGAAAACACCTGGTTTGGAAATAAATGATATGGGATACCAGAGAGAGGCTGATCAGCTTTTTGGAGTTGTGTGGGTAGGATACAGGCTGTGGGAACCCAAATCATTTTACAGAAGCGTAAACCTTAATTACAACCAGTATTCTGCCTGGGACTTTGCAGGAAATCATCTTTTTGACGGCGGCAACATAAACGGTTTTATCAACCTTAAAAATTACTGGGGAGTAAATTTTGGAACCGAACTCAGTTTTAACGTTCTGGCAAATACAATGCTCAGGGGCGGACCGGTGATGAAGATGCCGGGAGGAATGAATGAATGGTTTGGTGTCTTCAGCGACGACCGAAAGAAGCTGGTTTATGGATTCAATATCCAGAACTCCAATACCTTCAGCGATGGTTCTCATTCAGTTAGCTTTTCACCCCGGTTAACCTACAAACCTACAAACACTCTGGTTGTTACAGTAAGACCTTCATACTACACCGCTTACGATGAGCTGCAGTACGTCAGTCAGACAAGCTTCAACGGACACGACAGGTATATGTTTGCCAGCATTAATCAGAAGACACTCAGCATGTCGCTCAGGGTGAACTTCAACCTCTCTCCCGACCTGACCCTCCAGTACTGGGGACAGCCATTCATTGCTTCGGGTAAATACTACGATTTCAAATATATAACAGATCCTATGGCATCTGAATATCACAACAGGTTCTCTGTTTATGATCCTGCTGACCAGATAAGGCTTGTTGATAATTCATACTACAGTATTGACGAAGACCGTGACGGAACAGATGATTATGCTATAGGAAAACCCGATTTCAATGTCAAGGAGTTTCTTTCCAACCTTGTTGTCAGATGGGAATTCAGTCCCGGATCAACAGTATATCTTGTATGGAGCCAGTCGAGGAATTATTATACAGGAATAGGTGAGATGGATTTCATCAACGACATGGGCGATCTGTTCAACAGGGATAACAATATACCTCATAATATCTTTCTGGTTAAATTCAGTTATCGGTTTGGTTTGAAGTAACATCAGAACGATTGCATGAGGTTGGGGGCTGCTTGGGGAAAAGGCAGCCCTTTTTATTTCGGATCGCGGATTTTCGATTGCGGATTGTCGGTTGCGGATTTAGAGATCCCCTCCGGGGAGGGGCTTGGGGTGGGTTTATAAAAAATGCCTTAATTTGCAGAAAATATACAGTAGCAATATGAAACACATATCATTCATACTCGGATTGCTGGTTACCATGAATCTATCTGCACAGAAGGATAGACCGGCATATAAAGTATTTACCGGTGAAGGCAAAAAAGCAGATTACGGAGATGTTCTGAAAGAAGCTTTGAAAGCCGATGTGGTTTTCTTCGGCGAGCTTCATGATAATCCTATTGCCCACTGGCTCGAATTCGAAGTCACCAAAGACCTTTATTCCGGTAAAGGTAAAAATCTTGTTATTGCTGCCGAAATGTTTGAGACTGATAACCAGATACTTATTGACGAATATTTTTCCGGGTTGATCAAAGAACCATCATTTGAAAGTGAAGTGAGACTATGGAAGAATTATCAGACCGATTATAAGCCACTGCTAAGCTTTGCCAGGGACAGCGGTTTGAAGTTTGTGGCATCCAACATACCCAGGAGGTATGCTTCAATGGTCAATTCCGGCGGATTGGAAGCTCTTGAAAAAGTATCAGCCGAAGGATTAAAGTTCATTGCACCGCTTCCTGTGGAATATGATCCGGAGGTCCCTTGCTACAAGGACATGCTTTCAATGGGCGGAGGTGCCATGGGGCATGCATCAGCCAATCTTCCAAAAGCACAGGCAATAAAGGATGCCACGATGGCTCATTCAATTGTGAAATACAGGCAGGCAGGTGAAACCATGATCCATTTTAATGGCAGTTATCATTCCGATCGGTACATGGGAATAATCTGGTACCTTAACAAATACTCGCCGGGGCTGAAGATTGCAACAATCACGACTGTACTTCAGGACGACATTGATAAGATGGATGAGCAGTATCTGAACTATGCTGATTTTGTGATTGTGATACCGACGTCGATGACAAGGACGTATAAATAACGGCGCAACGGCACACACCGCCTTCGCCAAGGCTTCGGCGGTCAATGGGCGTAACGGCGTAATGGCGTAAAGCAGGAGGGCGAGAGTGCTAGAGGGGGAGAGGGCGGGAAACTTTAAAACTCCCCTCCTCGGAGGGGCTGGGGGTGGGTTTATGGTTTTGTTGTAAAGTTCAAATATTCCGGCGCATAATGTTCCGCGGTATTGATCAGCACATACGCTTTATAATAATACTTTGTGTTGGGTGTAAGTCCGGTGAATTGAATTTCGTAGGTGCCCAGGGAAGGAGCGCCGTCAATTTTAACTTTAGTTGAAGGAGAGAATATCTGTGTTTTGGACAGTTCTATTCCGTATTCCAGTATACGCATGTTGCCAAGGTCAGTTACCTCACCCTTCAGTGTTGCTGTGGTTGATGTGACATCGGCATCACCGGCTTCAAGATTGTTCAGAGTGGGAAGTACATCCTCATCTTTTTCCTCGCATGAAGGAAGTATCAGCATAAAAGATGAAATTATGATTATTGTAAGCAGTCTGGTGTATTTCATGATTGACATGTTTTCTGAATACAAATTTAATGATAAAACTGAAGTCTTCATGTTTTTGGGATCTGAAGGAGCTGAAGATAAATAGCCGGGGCATTCTTGTTTATACTCCGGGTTATTGATGGAGATCCCTCGTCCCGAGTACTCGGGACTCGGGATGACAGCATACTGATTGAGTGAGTGGGGAAGATCCATGCGGCATTAATACTTATTCCGGGCTGAAGCTCTGGGCAATTGTGGTGCTTATTATGAAACGGGCTTCAGCCCAATCCGGCTCTGAAAGAGCCAGACATGAATAACCCCCGGTGAAAACCGGGGGCTCGAGTGCTATTACAATACCGGCAGCTCTGAAGGAGCTGAATATAAGGTATATTATTACTGTAAGGTTAAGGTCTGTGTATAAGGTTAATTTCCGATAATTCCCTGCCAATCCGATGGATCCCTGATAAGATCTTTTCAGTTTGTGCACCTGAAGGTTTCTTGTGACCCTGCACGTACTGAGACAGAAGAGTAGGATTCATTCCGATCCTGTCTGCAAGAAATTTTGCGTTAAGCACTTTATAGTATTGAAAAAACTGTTTAAAATCAATTTCGAATTTAATGTTATCAGGATTAATTTTTATTTTCTCCTCCTCAAAGCAAAGGCTGGCGGCCTCAACTGCATTATCAATCAATTCAGGAACGGTTCTGCCTGTAGTATATACGGGAATATCTTCAGCGAAAGCTGAAAAACCTGTATCAGTCTTCTCAACGATCATTTTTATTTTTCTGTCTGTAGTTTTCATATCCACCATATATTCTTCAATTTTCTTTTTTTATACCCGCTTCTTTTAGAATCCTTCTTTCAAGACCCTTGCCTACTTCCTGACTGCCATGATGCGGGAAGATCAGGAATCCAGGCTTTGAATCATGTTTGAGTTTAACATGCGACCTCTTTGTGAAACAGGATACCATCCATCCTTTGTCAGAATTTTATATAATTCAGAACACTTCATGAACTAAAGAGCCATCTTGTAAAGGTAAATAATTATTTACCTTTCTCAAAATTTTTAACATATATTCAACCGCCTCCGGGGTTGCTCCGCTCCGCCCCGGTCCCACCCCGGATGTTACCGGGGACATTGGACTTCAATGCCTCCGGCATTAATATTCATTCCGGGCTGAAGTCCTGAACAATATGAAAACCACCAACCCCGTGCTGACTTTGTGCACCGTAGCCCCAGCTGTCAGGGCAGGAGGTGCAAGCCCGGGGGTTAGTTGATTATAAGGCGCTTATGTTACTCCTGAACCGGCATCAGCTGCCCTGCTAACCCCAGGCTTCAGCCTAGGGTGGGCTAATCACCCAACGCTGGTGGGCTTTAGCCCGGAATCAGGCTCTGAAGGAGCTGAAGATCAGACAAGATATTTCCAGAATGTATCAGGATTTATATTGATCTGGCTACTTCCCGGATATGATTCCTTAAAGGTTTCAGGGAAAGATGCCTTTTTTCTGGCATTGTACTTACATTCAAAGGCAGTGATCTTCCCACCTGATTCCTCTACCAGGTCGATTTCCTCTTTCTGGTATGTCCGCCAGAAGTAATTGTTGACAATCTTCCTGTGGTTATTGTGATATTTCATCCTTTCAAGAATGAAGAAGTTTTCCCACAACCCTCCGGCGTCGGTCCGCAAGTCCATGGGATTGAAGTTTCTGATAATCGAATTACGAATTCCGAGGTCATAAAAATAAATTTTCATGCCTTTATTTATTTCACTCCGCAGGTTACGGCTGAATGAGAAGAGCCTGAAGATCACGAATGTCTTTTCAAGCAGTTCAAGATACTTTTTTATTGTATGCACATTTTCACCCAGCATATTTGCAAGGTTATTAAGGGAAACTTCATTCCCGAGCTGTAATGCAACTGCCTTTACGAGGTTCCTTATCAGATCTGATCTTCTAAGGTTCTCGAACATCAGGATGTCCTTATATAGATAATTAACCGACAGGTTATCAAGCTCTTCAACTGCTTCTTCTTCTGTTTTATTATACACTTCAGGGTAAAGCCCGAATCTCATTATTATTTCTGTTGATGACCTGAGTGTTATTATATCTTTATTCTGCAGCAGTTCTTCAAAAGAGAATGGGAAAAGATGGAATAATCTTGACCTGCCGGTCAGTGGTTCTGCAATCTTGTTTATAAGGTCAAATCCTGATGATCCTGTTACTATCAACTGCAATTCAGGGAATGTATCTGCAAGGACTTTAAGGACAGACCCTATATTTCTTATTTGCTGAGCTTCATCCAGAACGACAATTTTTGTTTTCTTTCCCAGGAATGAGATAAGAAGGTCGGTATTGGTGTTTTCGAGGGCATCCTGGTTCTGGCCCAGTTCACAGTTAATATATTTTGAATCAGGTCTGCCTGAAATGATATTCTTTACCATGGTTGTCTTTCCGACCCTCCGTGCACCGTAGATTACAATAACTTTCCCTTTGAACAGGGCTTTTTCGATTGGTTGCTGAATTGACCGTTTGATCATGATTTATGATCTTAGTTTCACAAATTTAATATAATCTATGAAATATATTTCATATTTTACTGATATTTTTCATTTGAATTCTGCTAAGCTCCCCGATAGACCGGGGCAGTCTTTCCGGGCTTCATCCCGATCCGGCTCCGAAAGTAACCGCCGGTAGCCGGTAGCCGGTAGCCGTAAATGCCGGCAGCGCTGAAGGAGCTGAATAGTAGTAGTTGCACAACATATTATATAAACCCTGAGTCCGATAATTTACTAAATTTGCAGTATGATCAGAAGAAAACAACATATTATTCGATTGATCCGGCAGAAGGTTGACGAACTGGACAGTACTGCGGAGTTGATTCTTTATGGATCCAGAGCCAGAGGAGACCATAAGAGGGACTCCGATTGGGATGTAATGATTCTTCTTAATCGTAAAAATGTAGATAAAAAAACTGAACAAGTCTTTCGTCATCATCTCCTTGACATTGAGTTAGAAATAGGAGTGCCCGTTTCAGTCTTTGTTTATTCAAAAAGTGACTGGGAAGGTAAGTACTCAATAACACCTCTCTTCAGAAGTATAAAAAAAGAAGGGATCATTATTACATGACGCAGGAGTTGAATGACTATATTAATTATCGTCTTCAAAGGGCGATGGATACTTTGAATGACGCCCGGCTGCTGGCTGACAACGAAAGATGGAATTCAGCTGTCAACAGATTATATTACGCCTGCTTTTATGCTGTCTCTGCCCTTCTTTATTATCACTCCATCGAAGCCAGAACTCATAAAGGTGTCCGTATTAAATTTATGAACGAATTTATAAAAACCGGATTTTTCGAAAAGGAATACGGCAAGCTCTTTTCGGATCTTTTTGAC
>Ga0172365_10002320_pt1 | contig 13912 bp, 21 predicted proteins | sample LakKivSesite48cm_FD_114535 | JGI IMG/M metagenome (GOLD analysis project Ga0172365, IMG submission 114535) | Sediment microbial communities from Lake Kivu, Rwanda - Sediment site 48cm | ecosystem: Environmental > Aquatic > Freshwater > Lake > Sediment | place: Rwanda: Western Province, Lake...
ATTGCGGCGTTGGCTGCGTTGTCGGCGCTGCGGGTGCGGTGTTACCGTAGATGACGGTCGAGTCTTCTGTCAGCGCTGCGGTCGGGCGGATGCTCTGTACGAGCGGCCGTCGGGCAGTGCTGAAGCGGAGTGTTAGGTTTATCCGGTCTGGTAGCCCTGCTGGGCGGTGGTCAGCCCAGTCGAGGAGTAACTCAATGAACCCGATTCTCGTTTGTGCTTGCTCTACCTCTCACGCGCGCTCATTCTGCCTCTGCAGACTGGCGCGTGTCGCGTCGAAGTGTCTGGCGGTCAATCAGGCTCTGTTTGCGCTCTCCAACGTCGGCGAGGCGTCGCTGCTGGCCGACGTCGCCCACCTGGCCACCGTCCGTCTGGCGCACCTGGCGCGTGAGTTTGTGGCGCCGATTGAGGTGCGCCGCTACGGGGCGCGCAACTCTCAGAGCCTGGCCAGCAATTCCTATTTCACTCGCTCGGTGCGTGGTTGGCGGCGCCGTTTCCCCCAATTAGCGGAGGTGTGGGATGAAACAACTTGAGCGCATCGTATTTGTCCTGATCGTTGTCGTGCTGGTCTATCTCGCTCTGTGTCTCGGTGCGCTGGCGTGCGCTGATCTCACCCCTGTCGCCTCCCCCACCCCGCGACCTGTCTCTACTCCCTGGTGGCCGACGCCCGACTACGGGCCGCTGACCCCCTGGCCCACCCCGCGAGGAGGTTGATATGTCTTACGTCAAAGTGACGGTCGAGAGAGCCGGTCGCCGGTGCTCGTCGTTCGTTGCGACGCGCGATCGTGCCGACGTCCCGCTGGTGGAGGAAGACGTGATCAACACCCTGGTCGCCGTCGCCACTGACCTATTCTATCTCGTGCTCGGCTACCCGGAGCGCGACTACCTGGAGCAGACCGATCTGTGGCGACCCGACACCGACGGCGTGCTGGGGGGGGGGAAGTGATCGTATGACCGTCCAACCTGTCGTTCTGGCTGATCATCGCAAAGCCGCTTGCTACCACCTGCGCACCGCCATCGTCGAGGGCGGCGCCGACCTGCGGGAGGTCATGGGTCCGCTGTGGGACGTCTGGCGCGACGCGGAAATTGTTTGCGTGCTGTTCCGCGTCTGGACTGACCGCCGCCACCTCAGCCGCGACCACGCCAGGATCGAGAAGGAGGTGCCTCATGCGAGCTGAAAATTCCTGGCCGTGGGTGCGCTGTCAGATCCCGCCCGACGCTCACCGTGCTGCGCACTACGTAGCACGAGAAATGTCGTGGAACCTACCGGCTGTCTACATGGCCTGTATCTGTTACTGTACCCTGGAGATAGAGCCGGAGAGTTTCGTTTCATTCCTGCGTGAGAGTTTAGCATCTCACGCTGACCCACAAAAGGAGAGTCTGGGATGAACATCGTTATTCGTGTTGATCAGCTAAAGAGTCGGGGGGGCTGTCAGTCGGGAATTGACGATTTCATCTCCGTGTTCCCGTCCGGAGTCGCTGAGCTCGATTGGACGAAGGAAGCTCAGATCGAGTTGATGCAGACGCCCCTTCGGCGCTGGATCGGGTGGGCGGTTAGGAAGGGGTTGGTTCCATTCTGGACTATGGACGGCGCCAACCTGGCCGGCGCCAACCTGGCCCGCGCCCGCCTGGCCGGCGCCGACCTGGCCGACGCCAACCTGGCCGGCGCCGACCTGGCCCGCGCCTACCTGGTCGGCGCCAACCTGGCCCGCGCCTACCTGGCCCGCGCCCGCCTGGTCGGCGCCAACCTGGCCCGTGCCCGCCTGGCCGGCGCCGACCTGGCCCGCGCCGACCTGGTCGGCGCCTACCTGGCCCGTGCCGACCTGGCCCGCGCCGACCTGGCCGGCGCCAACCTGGCCGGTGCCAACCTGGCCTGCGCCGACCTGGCCCGCGCCAACCTGGCTTGCGCCAACCTGGCCCGTGCCAACCTGGCCCGCGCCGACCTGGTCGGCGCCAATCTGGACGGCGCCTACCTGGACGGCGCCAACCTGGCCGGCGCCAACCTGGCGCGGGCCGACCTGGCCGGCGCCTACCTGGTCTGCGCCAACCTGGACGATGCCAATCTGGACGGCGCCCGCCTGGCCGGCGCCAACCTGGCCCGTGCCTACCTGGCCCGCGCCTACCTGGACGGCGCCGTGGGGCTCCCGGAGCGGGTACGATGAACACGACGATCCGCACCGGTGAGAGCTATATCACCATCTTCTATCGCGTCGTCGTGCCCGGCGTCACCGACCTGGTCGTCTCCGTCACGCCCCTCGAACCGCCGACCGCTGAGAGGGTGATCGGCTTCCTGAGCGAAGAGTATATCATGCTCTCACCCATCGTTCCCCGCGGCCGGGTGGCGTTTTTCCTGCGCAACATCTTCCTGTCCCCCGACTATGTTGCGCAGCAGACAGGCCTATCCGGCGACGCGCTCGACCTGCTCGCGTTCTTGCTGCCGAAACTCACCGGCATGTCGGCGGCCGACCTGATCGCTGAGCAGGCCGACGTCTGGTCGGAGACGAGGGGCTGAGCGATGTACGTCTGTCTGCGTTGCGGTGAGTGCACCTCTCAGCCGGTCTGTCCGGTCTGTCGCGAGACCGCGCTCCCCGCTACTCTGGTACCGACCCGCTGCTGGGACTGCGGGCGGCCGATCCAGACACCGCCCCACCGTCGAGAGTGGATGGGGCTGTGTGAAGAGTGTACTTCACGAGCCATGCTCAGGAAAGGAGATTGAAAAATGGCATCTAAAATCACCCCCGTTGACGCGCAGGGGATCATCGCGCGTTCGACCAACCCCGGCGTCCTCAACACCACCCTGGCGCCGGTCGACCTGGCCACCGTGCGCGAGAAAGTCGCGCCCCAGGGCGAGGTACGCAAGGCGGCCGACCTGGTCGGGTCTCGCTTCACCATCGTTGAGATCAACCCGTATCAGTCTTCGTTTTCCGGCGGGCGGGCGACCGTCTACTGGGTCAAATGCGTCGATGAGGATGGCATCCTTTTCAACACGACGCTGGGCGGCCAGGTCGTGTGTGACGCGCTCGACGCCCTGGCGTCGCTGACCGCCGCCTGGTTTGAGGCACGCCAGATGGCCGACGACGCCCGCGTCGCCCAACTCGAAGAGATGGGCGCCGGGCGGCCGGTGATGGTGACGCTCATCGAGCGCCACCAGGGGAAGTTCGGCCGCTACTACGACTTCGAGTGACGGAGTAGTGGCGCAGTACGCGAGAGCGTGGTACACTACTGCCACGCTCTTTTCTCATACCCCGAAAGGAGTTTCTCATGACCACCTGCGATCTTTTCCCCTCATTCTCCCTGACCGACGAGTGGGGCCGCGAGATCCTGTTCCACGCCGACGGCCGCAACTACTGGCGCAAAAACCTGGACGGCGCCCCCTGGTACCCGGGCGAGCCGACCGACGAAAAAATCTCCATGGGCGTCTTCGCCCTGGCCCTGCTGCGCGCACATGAGCGGCGGGCTGAGCAGCACCCGGAGTACGCTACCGGCCGCAACACCGGCGACCACAAGCCGCGCCCCTGGAACACCGGTGAGTAGCCGTGAACGGCGAGGGGGAGGTCTACTGGAGCCCGCGCGCCGAGCGCTTCTACCAGATCGGCCGCAGGGGGGCGCTCTCCAACGAGCGTGGACTGCGCTCACTCGAATATGACCCCGAAGCCGCCCGTTTTCGCGATCAGCGGGGCCGTATCGTACCCGACGCGGTGTTCGGGCCACTCAGCGTCCGCTACCAGCGTTTCGTCGGGCGCGACGAGGAAGGTCGGCCGTTCATCCGCACCATAATCAGCGACAAATGGATCAGCGAGGCCGAGGCGCGCGCCACCGACCTGGCCCGCAACGAGCAGTTAGTGTGCCGCATCACGGTGCGTCTCCCCAACGGACAGGTGCGCACTTACTATACCTCAAGTTACCTCGGCGGCCGCGCCAACCTGGCGCAGCTCGAGGAGCAGGCCAAGCGCAACGCGCGCGGTCTACTCGAGCGCGAGGAGGACCTGGAGGTGGACACGCCGACCATCGCTGGCGGCACCTTCCGCGTCGACTTCATCAAGCGCACGGTGCGGGTGAGGTAGCGTGCGCGCGCGGCAGGAGCTGGCTCCGCTCAAGCGCGCGGCTGCCCGTCGCCGGTTGGCTGCCTTCGACTGCGAGGGGACCGGCGCGCCGGGCGGCTTCATCTGCGGCGCGGTGGTGAGCGACCTGGAGCGCGTCCAATTCACGGACGCTCGCGAGATGCTGGCGTACCTGACTTCCAGACGCTTCCGGGGCTACTGGCTATTCGCCCACAACCTGGAGTACGACCTGGGCGTGCTGACTGAAGGTAATTTTTCCTGGCTGACCTGTCTGTTCGCCGGCACACGTCTCTTGTGGGCCGAGGCGCAGGACGCCGACCGCCACCACTGGCGATTCTGCGACTCGTGTAACATCTTCGTCGGCGACAGCATCGCCGACCTGGGCTGCCTGGTCGGCCTGCCCAAGCTCGAACTCTACCCGGTGCAGGCAGCCGCCCTGCAGGCCGGCAAGCCACTCACGGAAATGCACTGGGTTGACCGCCAGGCGGTGCTCGACTACAACCTGCGCGACGCTGAGATCCTGTACGTCGCGCTCGAAACGCTGCAGGAGGAACTGCTTGGCCTGGGCGGCGATCTCAGGCCGACGGCCGCCGGCATCAGCATGGACCTGTTCCGGCGTCGGTATCTCGCCGAACCCTGGCCGACGCCGCACCCTGGCTACAACGAGCTGGCCCGGCTGGGCTACCACGGCGCCCGGGTCGAGCCCTACCGGTTGGGCCGGGTGGCTGGCGTGACCGGCTACGACTGCCGCTCGCTCTACCCTTCCGTCCAGCGCAGCGCCGAATTTCCCGACCCGGCCGCCCTGGTGTGCGACGTGGCCGCCGACGGCCGGGCTGTGCACCTCGACCGGCCCGGCCTCAGCCAGGCGACGGTGCTCGTGCCTGACTGCGCGGTGCCGCCACTGCCAGTCCGGCTGAAAGGGAAACTCTTCTTCCCGGTAGGCGAGCTGACTGGCGTCTGGCCGCACGTCGAACTGTGTCACGCACTGGAGTGTGGCGCGACGCTGAAAACAGTTAACTGGTCGCTCTGGTCGCCGCGCTCCTTCAACCCGTTCGAGGAGTTCATCGACGACCTGTACGCCCGCCGGGTCGCTCACGCCGCCGACGGCGACCTGCGCCGTCGGCTGTTCAAACTGCTGCTGAACTCGGCCTACGGGCGCTACGGCATCAACCCCGATCACGGCCTGGCCGCGCTGCAGCCAGTGCGCTCGCAGGCTGAGCTGGAGGCGCACCCGGCGGCCGAGTTCAAGTTGATCGGCGGGCTACCCTACCTGCTCGTACCGCTAGCGGCCGGCGAGCAACCGGCCTACTGCAACGTAGCCATCGCCGCCACGGTGACGGCCGGGGCGCGCGTTCGCATGTACGAGACGATTGCGCGCTGCATAAACGACCTGATCTATATCGATACGGACAGCGTATGGACAGTGGGGGAACTGGAGACGGGTGAGGGGCTGGGAGAACTGCGAATCACACACGAAAAACGCGACCTGTGGGTGGTCGCGCCGAAGGAATACGCGATTTTCTCCGGCGAGCACCTGCAGGAGGCGCACGCCAAGGGGGTGCCGGACGGGCTCGCGTTCGAGTACTTGGAACGGGGAAAGGTCCGTTTCCGCTCGCCGCTCGGCATACGCGAGGCTCTCGTGCGCGACGAGCGGGTGGCCACCTGGGCGCTACGCCTCAGGCAGCGTCGCTTCGCCTGGCCTAAGCGGCCGGTTGACCTGGCAGTGGGGAAGCAGGCGGAGTGGTGGCCGACTCGCCCGTGGGAGTACTCGGAGATCCGCTCACTGCTGGCGGGGGAGGTGACTCCGCCGGGCTGGGGGGAGGCGTCTCCAGCGCCGTGACCTCCGCGCTGATCGGAACGACTCGCGTCCGGTAGAGCGACAGTTGAACCGCCAACCTCTTGAAATCCGCCATTTTTCACCACGCCTCCTTAGATTTCACCTGCCGCGTAGCGGGTCAGGAAATCCTCGATCTCCTCGGCCGTGAAGCCCTCCTCGGTCCAGATGTTGGTAGCTGCCAGTTGGTCGATCAGTCCGGCCACCAGCCACTGGGCAGCGTCGGTGTCGTCGATCACCAGGCCGAGCGAGCGGATGATCAGCTCGACGTCGGTAGCCACGTAGCCTAGACCCAATAGCCGCCGCTGCGCCTCGGCGCGGGCGAGGATGTTCTGACTGAGAAATTTTGTGATGTCTGCTTTGGTCAGGTCCTTCGGCTTGGCCGGCACCTGGTACTGGGCGTTGAACAGAAAGACCTCGACCGCGTCCGGCGAGTAGCCCTGGGCGGTCAGCTTGTCGCGGAAGGCCGCCTCATTGAACATTCCGCGCTGCAGCGCCAGTTGCAGCGCCCCGACCGTCGGTTGTTTGAGTAACTGGCCCGGCCAGCCGCCGAAGACGTCCGGATTGGCGGCCTCCACGGTGGTGATCATCAGCTCGACGTCCTCCGCACTGTAGCCGCGCGCCACCAGCCGGGCCACCAGCTCGTCGCGGGTGATCACTCCGTAGACGTAAGCCGACTGTAGAAGGTCCTCGCCCACCGCGACCGTCCCGGCCACGGTGGCGGCGCCCAGGTACATCAGGTCGATCAGCAGTGCCCGGTCGGCGTCCGAGTAGCGGGCCAGCTCCGACCGGTTCTCGAGGTCGGCGCGGGTGATCAGCCCGGCGTCGACCAACTGTCCCAACTGGGTCAGCGAGAGTGCCTTGACGGTCGGCGTCACGGCGCCCCCAGCCACTGACGCCTCCTCGATGCGCACCAGCAGCTCTGCCTTGTCGGCGGTATAGCCGGCCTCGAGGCGCAGCAGGTCGAGCGTCTCTGAGCGCGTCAGTGAGCCGTTAGTGTAGCCCTCCAGGATCGTCGACTTATTGAGCCGGGCGGCTTTGGGCAGTGCCTCGTTGTCCCAGGCCTGGATCAGTTTGGCGGCGATCTCCTCCCCGTAGTCGATCTGGCGCAGTTGGTGGAGCGCCTCGTCGCGCCCGATCACACGCTGGTTGTACAGCTCCTTGACCTGGGCGGTGGTCAGCTCGCGGGCTTCCTCGCCCCCCTGGGCGCGCAGGTTCTCCACCAGCAGGTCGATCTGCCGCTGCGCGTAGTTCATGGTGGCCAGGATCGCGCGCAGCTCGTCTTCAGAGAGCCGGCCGTTTTTGAAACTGGTCTGAATGGTGGAGAGTAGATATTTACTGGCCGAGGTGACGTCCTCGTTCTCGTGAGATTTATACAAGAGAGGGATGTCCTCGGCGGAGTAGCCGAGTGCCCGCAGCCGCTTGTCCATCTCATCGTCGTTGAGCGCCCCCTTCTCGTACAGGTCCCATAGCGTTCCCTCGGAAAGCGTCCGGTAGGCAAGCTTTATCCACAGCTCCAGGTCCTCGTCCCGCCAGCCCTGGTCGCGCAGATAGTCGCGCAGCCAGCTCGCGTCCTTGCGGCCCAGCGCAAAAATGTCCATGGCCTGGCTGGGGGTGAAGCGGGCCGGGCGGTAGAGGCGGCTGTAGTAGCGCTCGAGCGGCGGTTGCAGGCCGGACGACAACAGCGGCGCCAGCGTCTGCCAGCCCAGGAAACCCAGTCCCATCGTCCAGTACATCTGGTTGAGCATGGCCGGAAAGTCGGGGGTGCGATCGCCCAGGATGGGGCGCAGGATGGCGTTCAGCATGCCACCGCCCCACGACAGACTCATCATGTAGCCGTGGAAGGAGCGAGCGAACTCGTGGGGGTCCTGCTCGGGGCGGGCGGCGTAGCTCTCGAAGAGCGAGATGACCGGGTCCATCACCAGTGCGCCCAGCGCCTGAGTGATCTCGCGCGTCTCGGCCGCCCCACCGATCGAGGTGAGTTTCGAGGCGATGTACTCGGAGGGGTTGGCCTTGAAATTCTCGATCTCGGCCAGCGCCTCGTCGGAGGCGGGCACCAGTTTCTGCGGCGCGAGCGCGGCGTTGCCGAGCACGACATAAAAAACGGAGGCCAGCGTGACCAGCAGCGCCTGGCCGATCTGGCCGGCGCCGACCAGGCGGGTCGTCTGCTGCAGCCACTGGTCGCCGACCGCCTGCAGGCGGGACTGGTAGCGTTTGATGTAGCCCCGTATCCAGACCACGAAATCGAGGCTATTGATCCACGTCCAGAATTTCTGACCGAGGCCCATCCTCACACCTCACGCAGCTTTTACGGTCACCAGGGGTGACCATTACCAGTTATCAGCGATCAACTGCAGCAGCCAGTCCAGAAAAATCTCACGCACCGCCGCCAGCACAAAAGAAGCCGGGTCAGCCAGGAAGGCGCTGAGCGTCTTCCGATAGAGTGACCACAGGTTGTACCAGAACGCCAGGCAGTCCCGGATGAACGCCAGCAGCGCGTCGCGGTTGAGGCCGAACAGGGCCAGCACGAACCGCCAGGGGTCACCCAGGATGCGTGCCAGCGTGTTGTACTGGTCGCGGAAGAAATCGCACAGCCAACCCCAGGCGCTGCCGAGATAATATTGAAGCGCGTTGAGCGGATTGCTCCAGAACCACACCAGCCAGTCCCAGGCGGCGCCCAAGTAGTGGCGCAGCGCGTTGAGCGGCGCGCTGTAGAACCACACCAGCCAGTCCCAGGCGCTGCCCAGCAGGCGGATGATGGTGCCGGCCTGGTCGGCGTAGAAATCGCACAGCCAGCCCCAGGCGCTGCCCAGGTAATACCGGAGCGCGTTGAGCGGGTTGCCGTAGAACCACATCGTCCAGGCGTAGGCGTGGTCTATAAAATCAGCCAGCCGCGCGCGGTAGGCATTCACCCACGCCACGACCGATGCGGCCGTGTTATTGATCCACGACCAGGCCGAACTCACCTGATCGGCTAGGTACGACCGCCAGGAATTCAGGTAGTCAAACCACGACTGCGCCCAGGATTGCAGCGACGATTTGGCCTGGCTGACGATCCCCTCGGCCCAACCCCGGAGCTGCGAAAACCAATTCGAGACTTTGGTCTGGTACTCGGCCACCTTCGTCCAGGGGTTGGTCCCCAGCTTGTAGCCGATGGAATACCAGATGTAGTAGAACAGAAACCAGACCAGGTCGGAGAGGGAGGGAAACGACATCGCTCACCTCCCACTACATTTCAAATGGGGCATCGAGGGCGTCGGCCTTCTCCTGCAGCAGTTGATTGAGTGCGTTTTTCTCCTCGGGCGAGGACGTCAGTGCCATGTACTGCTCGAGCGGGACCTCGACCGACCCTGTGGCGCCACGCAGCGTGGTGAGGTAAATCACCGCGTTGTTGACCGGCTGTCCCGCCGGGGAGATCGTCATGCGCTCGAGGACGTTGGTTACGGTGAAACCCGACATTTTTTCACCTCCTCCGCCAGTTGGGCAATCACCGAAGCGCGAGACAGGGCCGAGTCTCTGTGGTATGACGGTATATCCGGCCACAAGAATTTGCGACGTGCTTTGCGCACACGTTCATTCTCGCCCTGGACACCGAAAACTGCTTCCCACTGAGTGAGCGGTAGCGTAAGTGAAACCGGGGTATTTCCGTCCAGCATTTTTCCCTCCTGGCTATTTCTTGTTCCGCAGCCGGAACGTCTTGGCGACCGCCTCGACGCCGAACAGGCCGCCCAGCACCAGCCCGACCACGTACCAGTAGTAGTCGGGCAGGGTGACGCCGGTGGCGAGCAGGTAGATCGAGCCGCCAGTGATGATCACCGCACACACAGCGCGGGTGACCGCCTGGATGATCGTGACGTAGTCCATGTGAAACACTCCTTTTGTGAATTAGCTCACGGCTCGTTGGCCGTGATGATCAGATTGTCGACGTTGACCACCGACCCCGACAGGTTGACCGCCACGTTGTTCACCCGCACGCGCAGGTTGGGCGCGCTGGTGTCGGGCGTCGGGTCCATGGTGTAGCCGGCCAGGTCGAACTCCCGGTCGTCGAAGATCGCTCGAATGAGCGAGTGGTCGGTCAGGTCGACCACCAGTTTGATGTGCGAGAAATAATAGCCGCTGTGCAGGTCAGGCAGTGGGTCCACCAGCACCACCTCGCCCGCCTCCTGAGTGAACACCGACAGCGTGCGGGCGTTGGCGTCGATCAACAGGTACGACGTCCAGACGTGGGTGCCGTCATAATGATAGATGTTGTGGTAGACGGTGTCCACGTAGGTACTCAATCGAAGCGAGCTGGCGAACCCCACCCGTTTCGACTGGGGGATGGCCACCCGCCGCTCGATCGAGGCGTAGTTGCCGGCCACGATGCCCGCCTGCAGGCCACACGAAGCGGGCGGCGTCTCCCAGATCGTGGTCCACGGACGGATGAGCGAGGCGGCCCCCACCGCCGTCGGGCCGACATCGCCGACGCCGTCATCGAAGGCGTACTGCCAGATCACGCTCCCCCGCCGGTCGTAAGTGACCATGGAGCCCAGGCGGACGGCCAGCTCGGCCAGGTCGTCCAGCGGGTAGAACTGCGTGTCGACGTATTTGCCACCCCAGTCGGGCGTGTCATGTCCCATGCTATTCCTCCCGGCCAGCGCCGCCAGGATGAGCAGCGCCACGAGGCCCTGACGGGCCGACACCCTCATTATACGCTCTCCTCCCAGACCAGCGCCGACACCGTCGTCGTGCGGGCGACCGAGTCGCCGTTGATGCAGCCGATCTTCCAGACCTTGCTCCCGTCGCCGACGCACTCGTACATGACCGGAAAGACCGTCTCGACGGCCGGGAAGGCACGCACATTTTGAAACACCGGCGTGTTGTCGTAGCCGATAAAAACATAGACGTAGCCGGTGGCGATGGCCGCGTAGGCCATTAGGTAAGCGATACACAGCTTTTTTCCGCTGGCCACCGTCCGCCCCGAGCAGTTACCCAGGGTGGCGCCGGTCGTGTTGGAGAACAGCTCGGCCCAATTGTTGGAGGGGAGCGACGTGGCCTGAAAGCGGTTACTGAGATTGGTGACGCCGGGCGGGATACGGGGTGTGTTGACGACCGACGCCTTGAGGTTGGCGTAAGCGGTCTGGGTGACGGTGATGGTCTGAGCGGCGGCCAGGGTGACGGTCGCCTTGAGTTTGGTTTGGTCGCTCTGCTCGACCGCGATGGTCTGAGCGTCTGCGATGTAGGCGGTCGCTTTGAGTTTGGTTTGGTCGCTCTGCTCGACGGTCAGCGCCCCGCCGCCGGCCAACGACGTCAGCAAGTTGCCGCTGGCGTCGCACAACACCGGCCGCCAGACGCCTGCGTTGTAGGCGTAGAGCGCGCTCTCGTGCAGCAGCGCGTAATCGGAAGCGAGTTTGGTCATCGTGTCACCGCCCTACAACCCTAACACCCCGGCCAGGCGCGCGAAAAGCGACTGAGTGGAGGCGATCTCCTCGGCCAGCGGGGTGACGTCGATGTGGATCTCGAAGGGTATTATATGCTGGAAATTGGCGTTTGGCGAATAGCCACATAGAGTGAATTTTGTCTCGCCGGGGCTGAGCTGCAGATCGAGCGGGTAGTCGACCACGTCGTCGTCCAGGTTGTCCCAGGTGGCCGGGGGCACCGGCGCCACCTGGCGTTCGACGTGCTCGAGGTAGAGCGAGACCTCACCCCTTGGACCGGGCGGCACGTACAGGCGCAGGAGTTTAGCCACGCCGGGCGCGCAGATGATCTCCTGCATGGCCGGGGACGACGGGGACGTCGCGGCCGGGACGGTGAGCGCCGCCAGGAACTGGACGACCGCCATGGTTCACTCCGGCTGTTCGAGCGCGCCGATGGCGAGCGGCGTGAAGAAGAGCGTGGCCTCGGTGACGTTCGAGCCCACGTCGACGAACAGGCCGCGCGCCAGGAAGGGCGCGTGGGGGAAGGCGACCGCCAGCGTGTTGTCGGCCGTCGCCTCGAAGCGGGCGACCTTGCGCCCCGACGTGGCGTCCTGTCCCTCGTAGAGAGTGACGTCCCCACCGGTCGTCGAGGTGAGCAGGACCAATCCGTTCAGCAGACACGGCCGGTCACAGACGACCGTGTCTGCGGTGATACAGAGAAATGCGACGGGACGTGACATTTTGACCTCCCGCCCTACGATCTAGTAGGGAATGTGGCGGTCGAGCACGGTGCGGATGGTGGCCCCAGCGTCGTTGCTGTCGGTGCCGATCTGGTAGTTGAGTTGCACCGTCTTTTGCGCCGCCGGGTCCAAGTAGCCGGCCGGGTCGTCGGGCGTGGTGAAGTTGAACCACGCACAGCTCTCGGGGGCAATGCCGGCGAACAAGTAGCTGTCCTGGTCGTTGTCGAGCGTCGCCAGTCTGCGCTGGGTCTGGCCGTCGTCGCCGGGATAGAGCCCGGGCGCGTAGGTAGACTGCGCCCCGCCGTGCATCACGCGGGTGGCCGCTTTGTAGAACGTCTGACCCAGGCCAACCCTGAACCCCTTGGCGGTGGTGGCGTACTGCTCGGCACCGGCCAGTTGGTAGCGGCCGTCACTGAACAGATTGTCGTACCACAGGTAGCGAAGGCTAGCGTCCCAAACCTTGAGCAAGCCTGTCTTCAGGAATAATTCTATGTTGGACAGCGTCTCGTAGTCGTTGCGGGACGCCATGTGGTTGGCGTCCTGGGCGGTCAGGATTTGCATGAGGATGCGCCGGATCTTGTACTCGGTCGGCAGTTCCAGGTACTTTTTCTCGCTGGCCACCGTGAGGTAGTTGTTCCATTCCTCGGTGCGGAAGTACCCCCGGAAGGGGTTGCCGGCTACGTCGCGCACGTAGTTGATCAGGATGTCCACCGTGTGGTCGGCGCTGAAGTAGGTGCTCGAGCCGGTGTTGGCGATTCGCAGCTCGACATCGTCCCAGCGCGACAGGTCCAGCCCATACTCCCAGTCGATGTATTTACGGCCAAACAGGATCGGCAGCCGGCAGCGCAGGGTGGAGGTACCGTAGTTGTGATCCTGGGAGTGAATGAGAGGCCCGCCGTCCAGCCACTGCTGGACGTGCGCCATGCGGCCGGTCAGCGACTTGATCACGGTCGCCTGGTTGCCGAGAACCTCGATTTTTGACAGGAAGTCCTGGAATCTCCAGTCGGCCACATCCAGGCGGGCGTCTTTGACCGGGGTGGAGGCGAAAATGAGCAGGAGCGAAGTGACGTAGCCGTTGTCGGGCAGCGAGACGCGATAGGTCGAGTTGCGCGTCATGGAGGCCGAGGTGCGGTAAAACTCGCGTTGCAGGTACATGGAAAACCTCCTGAGCCTATGCTCAGAGAAAACGAGGCGGACGTGTTGACCTCACATCCACACTACACCTCGGGTGTGACTCCCTTCTTGCGCGCCCAGTGGCGATGCACCGCCGTGGCCGCCGCGATCGGTCGCTGTAGGCGATCGGCCAGCGTCACACCAGGGATAGCCCGAGCGGCCGCTTTGGCTGCATCACCAGCCGCCAGCACGTCAGGCAGCGCGGTGGCGAATTTTTGAGCAGCAACAGGCGCCGCCCGCGTGTAGTTGGTGGCGCCAGTCTCGGCCGCCGCCGTCACCCACGAGGAACCCGTCACACTCGCCAGCGCCTTCTGACGCGCTTTCTGTTGCGAGGCGCGCGCCACACCGGCCGCGTAGGCCGCTTCGGCCGCATCGCTTTTGGCGTTGGCCTCCCAGTCGGCACCCGCCGCGCGGACGCCCGACTGGTACTTGGCACCCGCGTTCTGGATGCCGGTCTGGTACAGTTGCAGAACAGTCTGCGGATCTTTAGCCATGAGATACCTCCTCTGGCTTCGTGAAACAATCGGTATTGTTTCACGTACCGGGGTATTCCCCGTTGCGAGTAAAAGTGCCACTATGGTGGCATGGTCATTTTACCACACTTGCGTGTAATTGTCAAGGCGGACGCGTCGCGCGTCCGGGCCAGCGGCGACCGGCGCGCGGTAGAAAAGGCGGTCTGATAGGCAGCCGGGGAGGAGGAGGAACGTGAAA
>Ga0172365_10002322_pt1 | contig 13910 bp, 13 predicted proteins | sample LakKivSesite48cm_FD_114535 | JGI IMG/M metagenome (GOLD analysis project Ga0172365, IMG submission 114535) | Sediment microbial communities from Lake Kivu, Rwanda - Sediment site 48cm | ecosystem: Environmental > Aquatic > Freshwater > Lake > Sediment | place: Rwanda: Western Province, Lake...
GTTTATTATTTTTTCTAAATCAGAAGAAATAGAAATTTTCTGGGGAATTTTAATTCCTGGCAATTTTTCGTTTTCTCTCGCATTTTCAATTTTTAAAGTCAGTGCCGGATTTTCATACCAAAATCTAACTTGGTTTTTATTGCTTAAAAGAATTCCCAAAGCAGTTCCCCAGGCGCCCGGTTCTAAAATGGCAATATTCTTCATGTGGACCCAGTGGGACTCGAACCCACGATCTTTAGTATGCCATACTAACGCTTTCCCTCTAAGCTATGGGCCCAAATGCCCTCGGAAGGACTCGAACCCTCAATCTTTCCCTTAGGACGGGACTGCTCTAAATCCATTGAGCTACGAGGGCGAATTCAATATTCTAAGTATAGCAATTTTCTCACTTGTTGACAATAACATTTGATGATAAAATAAATTCGTGGGCTATGGAGAAATCACCAATCGTTGAAGTCGCCAAAAGAGCCTGCCCGGCTGTCATCACTATTGTCATTTCCAAAGACCTACCCAAGGTTGAGGGTTTTTATTTTTTTCCCTACGGCCCGGGTCAGGAATTTATTTTCCCAAAATTAAAAAAGGGCAAAGAAAAAACCAAGGTCGGCGGCGGCTCCGGCTTCATTGTTTCAGCCGAAGGATATGTTGTGACCTGCAGCCACGTGGTCGGCGACCCGGAAGCAGACTATGCCGTCATTTTAGGCCCGCAACATAAATATCCGGCCAAGGTTTTGGCTAAAGATCCTTTAGTTGATTTGGCTGTTTTGAAAATCAGCGATAAAAGCTTGCCTTATTTGGAATTGGGTAACTCAGATAAAATTGATTTGGGCGAAACAGTAGTGGCCATTGGAAACCCCTTGGGAGAGTTTGAAGATACTCTGTCATCGGGAATTGTCTCAGGCTTATCGCGGAAAATTACTGCCTACGGAGGGCTTCCCCTGAAAGCCACCAGTTTAAGAGGATTAATCCAGACCGACGCTGCCATTAATCCAGGGAATTCCGGCGGCCCCCTGGTCAATATGGAGGGAAAAGCCATCGGAGTTAATACTGCTATGGTTATGGGAGCCCAAAACATCGGCTTTGCCATACCCATAAATTATGCCAAAAATATCTTGGAAGAAGTGAAAAAATACGGGAAAATCAGAAGGCCGTTTTTGGGGGTGAGATACGTTATTTTAAATCAAGAGATTTCCAGGGCCAATAAACTTCCGGTAGATTATGGGGCTCTGGTCGTCAGAGAGAGTCTGGGCGAGCCGGCTGTGGTTAAGGGCTCCTCGGCTGACAAAGCCGGCTTGAAAGAATACGATATTATTCTGGAAGTTAATGGAGAAAAAATTACTGAAGAAGCTCCCTTGGCTGACTTTTTAGCCAAACAAGAAATCGGCGCAGAAATCAATTTTAAGGTTCTGCGAGAGGGCAAAGAAACAACTTTAAAAACCAAACTCGAAGAGAGAAAATAACTTAATTGATTGATTTACGAAATCAATCATATTGAAAGCCCGAGCAAAACTCGGGCTGGAATTTTTGCTGATGGGGTGGCTAAGCGGATTTGCACCGCCTCCGAGAGTTCCACAAACTCTAATGCTGCTGTTACACCATAGCCACCATATGCCCCCGCGGGGAATCGAACCTCGATCTAGACCTTAGAAGGGTCCTATTCTATCCATTGAACTACGGGGGCTTAACCAAGATATTTTATCTAAAATTTTCTTTTCAGTCAATCCTGAAGGGGTCGGTGTATTCTTTTATATCGGCTTCTTGGAATTTTTTTTCTTTTTCTTGCCAGATTTTTAAGATATCCTGATAGGTCTTAGTTTGAAATTGGAGGGGAACTTCTTGAATTTGAACTTCAGCTCTTTTTATTAAAACGTTGTATTGGTAAAAAATAATTCCGCCGAAAATCAAGGCTAATAGTAATAACCCTAAAAAAACAAAGAAGGCCCTTTCCCCTAAAATTCGGGGTAATTTTCTAAACAATTCCTTAATTTTTTTTATCTTTAATTTTGGAATTCTCATTTATTTGGTGTAAACTTTTATTGAGATAACAGCCTTAATGTCGCCCAAAGAATACATTTCACCCAGCTCTTTCTTAAGAAAGGGCTGGGTTAATTCAGTTTCGCTTAAACGGCTAATAGTCAGGTTTTGGATTTCTATTAAATAAAGGCTTGATTCCAATTTTTCCAAAAATCTGGCGAGGCTGGAAAAAGAACCAGCCAAACTAAGCTGAAATGAAATGGAAGGCCAGAGGTCTTTTTCAATTTTAAGGGCCGGGCCGGCCGAGATTTTAAGAGAAAGCCCGGAAGCCTGGGAGGTTTGTTCTAAAAAGCGGATAAAATCAATCGGCACTTTTGAGTCAACAAAAAGGTTATCTATTTTTTCTAAACCGGGAAAAATCTCGGGAAAGATTATTCTAAATTTCTCTAAATTTTCAGCTTTTCCTTCTAAAACCGCTAACGTCTGTCTTTGAGAAAGGATGTCCTGAGAGTTTTTTTTAATTTCCAGGAAAAGTGGGAAAATCACAAAAACAATTAATAAAACGGTTAATCCGCAAAAAATTGTTATCAAAATATAAATTTTTCTTTTTAGACTCATCGTATTTTAAAACTAACTGAAAAGTCAATGTCGGTAAGCTGGAGCAAATTGGCGGCTGGAAAATAAATTTCTTTTAAATCCGCTGTCTTTTCCAAATTTTCATTAAATTGAAGTAATCTCTGACGGTCAGGAGAAAATCCATTTAAAGAAACTTGAAAAGTTTGGGGATTAAAATTGAGCGAGGTTAAATAAATTCCTTCGGGAAGGGTTTTGGAAATTTTTTCCAAAATCGAAGTTAAATCAATCTGGCCCTGATAAAATGTTTCCAATTTAGAAAGAATTGAGTTGTAATTTTTAATTTTTTCCTCCAGTTCCCGAATCTCCGGGCTTTCCACTTCTTTTTTCCTTTGCTCAAAATAAATTTCTTGAGTTTTTAAATCAGCTAAAAGAGAAGTTTTTATTGAAAATAAAATCAGAGTTAAAGAAGCCAAAAAAGCCAAAATAACTATTCCCAAGATTAGAACCAACTTTAATCTCTCTTCTTCTAATAGTTCTTCTTTTTGTTGAGGTGGTAATAGATTAATCATATTTGTAGAAACGGATTGACGCGAATGACAACGCGGAAAAACGCGGAATCCGCGTTAATCCGCGTAGCTATCCGCGTTTATCCGCTTCTATACCTCTCAATGCTAATCCCAAAGCAGTGGTATATCCCAGCGACTTCTCAAATGGTAAGTCCATTGTCTCTTTTTGATCTTCGGGCAAAATATTGACCCAGGGATTACCTCGTTCAACCGGAATTTTTAATTCCAGGGCGAGAAGCTCAATCAGTCCTTTCAAATTGGCTCCTCCGCCGCAAAGCAAAATTTTTGCCACTCCCCTGCCATCGGGTGGTAAATGCTCGTGACTGGCATAACTTTGATAATACTCCAGATGTTTTTTGATTTGCTGAACCAAATCAACTAAAGCCGGAACCAGAGCTTCAAAGATTTTCCCTCGCTCTTTTTTTATTTTGGTTTTTTCGTCTTTAATTTTTAATCTAACTTTTTCTTCCAAACCGTGTTTTATTTTCAATCTCTCAGCTTCTAACAGAGAAACTCCCAGGTTTTTAGAAATTAACTCATTAAAGTTTCTGGAAGAAACCGGAATGGAAAAAGTAAACCTTAAAGAGTGGCCGGCAAAAATAATAAAACTGGTTCTTGTAGCGCCCAAATCAATTAAAAGAATGGGAAAGGAGCTTAGCTCCTTTTTGATTAAAGCCCGGGCAATGGCTAAAGATTCAATTTCCAGAGCTATTGGCTGCAGCCCGGCTCGCTTTAAAACAGACAAATAGGGATCAACGGTTTTTTTCGGCAGGGCAGCCAAAAGAACGTCAAGATGATCCAGGCCATTAACCACCGGCGGGACAATCTGGCAATCCAGGTAAACCTCCTCAATTGGCAGGGGAATATAATTTTCTGCTTCATAAACCATGGCTGACTTCAAATCCTCTTCAGCCATTTTCGGCGTTTGGATTACTTGTAAAAAAGCTTTTTCCTCGGGCAAGGAAGCGATAACATATTTGGTTCTTAATTTCTCGCCTTTAACTTTGCTAACAGCTGTTCTGATTGTTTCGGCCAATTTTTCTTCGTTTTTAATTTCTCCCTCCTTAATTATTCCGGGTTTAATTTCTTCTTCGCCAAAAGAAACCAATGCTAACCTTCCTCGTTTTTTTTTAAGTTTAATAATCTTTAAAGACAAGTCGGAAATATCAAGGCCAAAGACGTCAGGTTTTAGATTTAAAAAATCTAACATAATGCGAATCTACGAATTTATGCGAATGCCGCGAATAAAAAATAATTCTATCTTTATCTATTATATATTATATCATATTCGCAGTATTCGCATGAAATTCGCATCGTTCGCATTATATTTATCTTATTTCTTCCCAGCCGACTAATTTAAAATCGTAGCTGATGCTGGGGGTAAATACCGGGGGGCTGTAAACCAAATTTGCGTCAAAATAACTTTCTCTTTTTAAATAGCCGGAAACAATCTGACTACCGGAAATCCATTGAGTTCCTACCCGGCCGTTGCTGACAATGGAACCGTAAATTTCCAATTTCTCTCTTTTGCAATAAGGTGAATATTTAGCGCAAGGGTAGTGATTTCTGCCAAAAAAACCGGTCTGAGCAATAAAAATCCCTTTCAACTCCATTTTATCCGGGGAATAAAGTCCAATTAAATTATTACGTTGAGCAATAAGAAGCAAACCATCAAGTTGGCTGTCTCTAGCATAATTGATGTTTCCCTGCAGCCAGACATTAGTTGTTTTGTTCGGGTTAATTAAATTAGCCGAGACAATAGTGATTTTTCCTTTTATATTGCTTTCCAGGTCTGCCTTCCCTATCCAGAGCTCGTCCTCAAAAAAAATCAATCCGCAATCTTGGGGAATTGGGCCGTCGTAAATAGGGCCGGTCTCTGTTTTAATTACAGGATCTCTAACTACGCATTTATCAAATTGGCAGTGGGAGCATTCTGGTTCGCAGGTTCCACCGTCGCAAATTACTTTTGAACCAACAACAGTACAAATTTTATCAAGCATTGTTGTGCTTAGAACTTTCCAAACTTTTAAATTGTCCCCATCAATAGCAATGCGATAACCTTCGGCGCCGGATGGCTCAAAATATAATCCCCGGCCTTCGTCTTTGGTTATTTTTTTCATCTGAGCCAAATCAATGGTAATGCCGGTGAAATCAAAGGGGGTAACCGGAAAATTAAATAAATCGGGCCGGGAAACTCCGGTGGTGGTGAAAACGCCGGGGCAGCGGCAAGCCGAACCCTCCCGGCTGCAGCCAGAAGGACAGACTAAGTAATTACAAGCAAAAGAAGAAGTGCAAAGCCAGGTATCCCGGGCCGAAGTAACCAGTGATTGGTTTTCGCCGTCAAATCTGATGCCTCCGTTTGTATGAAAAGGACCCCTAATTTCATGGTCGCTCCCCACCCAAAGATTTTCATTGATAATATAAGAATATTTTGCCACTGATTCCCGGGCATATAAAACGCTGATTTTTCTCTTTATATTTGGAAAATTATTGGTCCAGCCGGTTGAAGCAATCCTTCTTTGAATAGTCTGGCCGCAGGATTCCTGGCTTGTGGTTTCTAAAGAGAAATGGCCAATTAAATTTCCGGTCGGGTCAAAATAATCTCTTTCAGTTTGACAATTTTGCTCAACTTCGTTATTCAGGCACCACCGGTAATAATTAATTCCGGCTTCGGCAATGTGCAAAGAATGGTTCCAGGCCACCTTTTGAGCAGATTGTCTTAGTTGAAGTAAAATAAAACCCAAAAGTCCACCTAATAAAATCAGAAAAATTGCCCCAAAAACCAAGACATAAGTAATGATTACTCCCTTATTATTCTTTAACACCTCCATAAATTTGCCGGGGTCTGACCTCGGAAAGTTTTTCCGAGGTCTGTCCCCGGTTACTCTAATTTCAAATTTCTCAACTGAACATAAGACTCCAGCTCAAAATCTTGAGGCGGCCGGTTTGGGTCAACGTTGACCACTAAATAAACCTTCATTGCCTTAGTGTCAGTCAGACGGGCCGGGTAGTCCTCAATTTTTTTCCCCCCGGCATCAAAATATTCAAAAATCGGCGGCATATTTCTGACATAGGAAGTCAAAATGGCAATCTCTTCCTGGTCTGAGGGATAACTAATTTTTCCACCGGAACCTGACACCGGTTTTATTACTCCTTTTTTAAATTCATGGGCCAAATGAGATATGTCTTCGCTAAAAGAAAATTCAAATCTGGCTTTCATCGCATGGGGACACTGAGGATCAACTTGAGAAGTGGCGTCAGCCAAAAAAGAAATAGAATTGTCGGCTGCTCTAGTTGTGACATCAAAAACAGTTGTGCCCTGCCAACCGCCGGGGCAATCTGAGCAGTTTGACCCGCAAACATTGCTAAGTTTTACTCCTTCGGCAAAAATCTCAGCATACTCATTACCGGCGCCAAAATCTCCATCCAAAGAAACCTTCAGCTGGGCCGAGATTAAACCTCCTTGTAAAAAATCGGAAAAGCTGACGCTGCAAGTTCCGCCTTTAACAAAAGTTTCGCATTCCTGAGTTTGGCTTCCCGAATTAACTGTTCCTAAAAAATACCGCACCCTTTCGGTTTTTCCATCGCCGTCAATGTCTGCATAAAATATAAATTCTTTGTCTTCAGCTTTTTCAATAGGATAAGAACCATCATCGCCAACCCTGGCTGCCCTGATTTCTTTAATCATAATCTCTATTCCTCTCCTGGCTTCATCAATGGCGATTGACTGCTGCCAGGTATAACCATGAACCCTATAAAGCATAACGATGGCGCCCGCCAGCGCTCCCATAATCAAAACAAAAACACCGATAACCGCCAAAGTCTCAACTAATGTAAACCCCTTCATAATTTTAGCTTTTATACGGGGTCTGACCTCGGAAAGTTTTTCCGAGGTCTGTCCCCGTTTACTCAAGACTAAGATTGCTAAACTTCTCCATTAGTTTCTTCATTTTTCCTTTTTGTTTTATCCAGCCCTCCACCCATTTTCTACAATCTGCTTCTCTTCCCATTACTTTTAACATAAACTCCCTTTTAGTAAGCGAAGGGAAATTCTTTTTACCAATATAATCTTGGTAACTTGACCATTTATAATTTTCCACAAATTTAATAGCTTTTTCCGGCTCGGCAATGCCTATTTCTTTCCACTTCGGTTCAATAAGCGAGATGGGATTAGTATGGATGTAGACAAAAACTACTCTCAGCTGTTCATCTGTTTTAATATAGACTGCTGTAAATCTATCTTGAAAAAAATGCCCTCTTAGTTTTATCCCATACTTGTTTTTAAAATAAGTAGCTAAACCACTGCCCAATTTCTGCATAAATTTACTAATCCCTCCTTTTTTTAGTTGCCTCACTAATAAGTGAATATGATTGGGCATAAGGCAAAAAACCAAAATTTCTACTAATAAATCTCTTTTGTCAACCATAACTAACCTCTTATTCGGTTCAACAATTTTTGTAGGAACTTCGCTTCCTTCAATTTCTCGAATGACTTTTTTAAACCTGGCTCGAGCTGCTCGGCGCTGTTTAATTCTCACCGGCTTCTTATCATTAAACTCATAAAGTGAAAAAATCCCTCGATAATAATCATCGATATCTACAAAAAGCGGTTCATTCTCAAGCCGTCTTAAAATAATGTGATAGAATTCACCTTCAACAAATTGTCGTGGTTTTCTTGGCATAATTTTGGGGACAGACCTCGGCAAGTTTTACCGGGGTCTGACCTCGGTTAAACTTTATTATTCGATTTGTTGTAATTTTATTGTTTTTGTGGTGTAGCCAGAGACCCAGACAGTGGTTGAGGCAACGGCGTAGCCCGGGCCCTCAACTTCTAAATTATAATTGGCCTCTTCTAAAGGAATAAAATAGGTCTGGCCCTTGCTATTGGTGTATTGAGTTTCGTCATAATCTATTTTAAGCAATCTGGCAGTAGCAGCGAATACCGGCTCTAAAGTGTCTTGGTCTTGAACAGTAACCAAAAGAGTGTTTTCAGCGCTTAAGAAAAGGCGAACGTTGGCAATGACATCAGGAACCAGGCCAATTGGTTGGGTGGCAGTGCTTCCGACCGGTGACTCAATTTCCACTAAATTTAAATCGGTCGCCGGGACCAAAGAAAAAGTGTAATTATCCCACTCTAAATTAGGAATATCAATCTTGCCCTGAGAATCAGTGGTATGATTTTCCGAATATTTATAAACCGGGGTCTCGTCTGTATCGTAACCAAGCAGTTTTTCTCCTTTTAAATTAAATGTTACCTCAGGCACCGGAAAAACCTCTTCCTCCGCAGAAGTAACCGTTTCAATTGAAAAAGAACCTAATCTATCAATGGAAAAGCTGGCTTCTGTCAGCTGACCTTCTAAAACAATGGGGTGGGGGTTTGTCGGCGCAGCTACTTCCTCAATCCCGTAAGTTTTTTCTGAACTGTAACCCTGCTTGGAAACAACCACTTTATAAGTTGAAGCGGCCAAGGGAAAGTCGTGTTTTCCATTTTGGGGTATATTGGAATCAATTAATTGGCCGGTCTGAGGATCAAAGACTTCAATAAGAGGAGAAGTAATCATTATTCCATAAGCATCAAACACTCTAACCGATAAAATCCCTCCGGGTTGAGCCTGGCAGGAAGCAACTTCTTGAACTTTGTCTTTTGGGGAGACATCGGTTACCAATTTTACTTCCCCGCTGAACCGGCCCGACCAGGAAACTTTAACTTCGGCTCGTTTATAATCCCAGTTGCAGGAATCTTCAACCCCGGTTCCATCAGCTTCGTCAATAACAAACTTCACCTCAGTCGCGACTTGATATTCAACATTGTTAGAAAAGGTTGTGGTGGCTGAATCTAAGACTCCCTGACAAAAAGGTAGTTGGGCATCTTTTGTGCCAATTAATAAATAGGGTAGGTTCCTGATTTTTTCTATTCGACCCGAAGCAATGGCTGTAGCTATAATTTTATTTTTTGAGACACCCACTACTTTTAAACCTAACTGATAGGCGCCAAAAATTCCCAGAAAAACAATCAGCATTAGAGCTGTTCCTATTATTACGTCTATGAAAGTAAAACCTCTATTTTTCATATTGGAGGGGGACAGACCTCGGCAAGTTTTACCGGGGTCTGACCTCGGCAAGTTTTACTACAAGGCGCCGAGCATAGCGTACATTGGCTGAACCATTGAGACAGCAAAGAAACCAATAACTGCTCCAATAATAAGCATAATAATTGGTTCAATGACCGCGGTTAAATTTTTGGTGGCATTAGAAACTTCTTCTTCAAAAAATTCGGCTAATTGATTTAAAATACTTGAGGTCTCGCCAGTTTCCTCACCAACCGCCACCATTTGAATAACAACTGATGGGTAAATATTCTCATAAGGCCTCAAGGCTTCTGAAATTTTTTCTCCTTTTTTCACTTTCTCAGCCACTGCCGCAATAGCCGATTTATAATAAATATTGCCCAGGGTTCCGGAAGTAATTTCTAAAGACCTGACAACTGGCACGCCGGCGGCTATTAAAGAGCCCAGAGTTCTGGTCGTATAAGCAGCATTGGTCTTTCTGATAATCGGGGAAATAATCGGAATTTTTAGAGTTAAAGTGTCAATTATTTTCTTGCCGGCTTTAATTTTTATCAGCCGCCAGAAAAGAAAAATCAAAACAAAAACAATAGCAAATGCCAAATACCATCTCTGGACTAAAAAATTGCCTAAACCAATCACCAGTTGGGTTGTCATTGGCAGCTCAATGTCTAATTCCTCAAAGGTCTTGGCTAATTGAGGAACAACCATTACCAGCATCAAAATACCAATTCCCAGCATGGCGCAAATAATTACTGCTGGATAAATCATTGCTCCTTTGATTTTTGATTTTAACTCATATTCCCTTTCCATTTGCTGGTTTAAAGTTTGCAAAACATCTTCTAAAGTCCCTGATTCCTCGCCCACCCTGAGCATGTTCTGGAATAATTCAGAAAAAATATCCGGGTATTTTACTAATGTATCAGAAAAACTTTTCCCCTTAATAATCTCGTCTCTGATACTGAATAAAGCTTTTTTAAATTTCCGGTTTTTCGCCTGTTTAGCTAAAGTTTCTAAAGCTCTTGGCAGAGGAAGTCCGGCTGAAATCATAACCCGAAGATTTCTGGTAAAAAAAATTTTCTCGGTTAAGGAAACGCCGAAAGAAGGTAAAGAAACCTCAAACTTCTTTTTTCTAATCTTCTCCTCTAATTCGGCCCGAATTAAAATCAAACCGCTCTTTCGGAGGATTCTGGCTAATTGAAGTTCATTTTTAGCCTCCAAGATTCCTGATTTTCTTTCTCCAGCTGAAGATTGAGCAGTGTAGGAATAACGTGGCATAGTTTATTCTATAATTACTCTCAATACTTCCTCAATACTAGTTATCCCTTGAACAGCCTTAATAAACCCGTCTTCAATCATTGTTCTCATACCTTCTTTTTGGGCCTGGGCCTGAATCTGGTCAGAGGTGGCTTGTTTAACTATTAAATCCTTGATTGTTTCAGTGACTGGTAAAACTTCAAAAATACCAATTCTTCCTTTGTAACCTTCCGGGCAATCTTTGGTTGGTTTTGGCCTATAAAAGGGAATTTTATTAAAAGTTTGTTTTGAGTGAGCCAATTTTTCGCTTCTTAAAATTTCTAAAATTTTAGCCAGGTCGCAATATCTGGCCAGATTTTTCAGTTCCGACTCTTTTAAATAATATTTTTCTTTATCTTCGCACAGTTTTCTAATTAATCTCTGGGCTAAAATAACATTTAAAGTAGAGGAAATCAAAAATGGCTCAGTCTCCATATCAATTAAACGAGGAATAGCGCCAGCTGCTGTATTGGTGTGAAGAGTTGATAAAACTAAATGGCCGGTTAGAGCGGCATTGATGGCTAAACCAGCGGTTTCGTTGTCCCTGATTTCGCCAACCATCAAAATATCCGGGTCCTGTCTGACCAGAGACCTAAGGCCTGAGGCAAAAGTGAGACCAATTTTAGGATTAACCTGGGTCTGATTGATTCTGGGCATGCGATACTCCACCGGGTCTTCAACAGTGGAAATATTAACCCCGGGAGTATTCAAAATCTCCATCATGGCATACAAAGTAGTTGTTTTTCCGCAGCCAGTTGGCCCGGTAACCAGAATCATTCCAACCGGTTTTCTCAAATTATCCTGAATTTTTTCTAAGGCCTCGCTTCTTAGACCAATCCCTTCCAGGGTATAGGCCTTGGCCGTTTCAGGTAATAACCGCATAACAATTTTTTCTCCATCAAAAACCGGCAAGACCGATACCCGAATTGAATATTTGTATTCTTCGGTCTCAATTTTAAAACGGCCATCCTGAGGTAGACGATGCTCGTCCAATTTCAAGTTGGATAAAACTTTTACCCGGGCCACAATTCCGGGGGCGGAAATTTTAGGCAGGGTCATGGCATCTCTTAAAATTCCATCAATTCGATACCTGACCACCACTTCCTTTTCCATTGGCTCAATGTGGATATCAGAAGCCCTCTGTAAAATGGCGTGTTTTAAAAGAGTATCAACAATTCTAATCACCGGCAATTCTTCAGCCATTTTCTGCAGCTCAGCCTTTTCTTCCACCATCTCCTCTTCTCTAATCGGCCTTATCACCCCGACTTCTCTTTTAATCATTTCCCCGAATTCGGCCTCTAAGGTTTTTTGATACTGGCGCAAGACATTTTTGATTGATTCGGGATTAGTTAAACGAGGAAGAATTCTTAAGGGAGTTGTTTTTTTGATAAACTCAATTGTCCGTAAATCTTCCGGGTCTAACATCGCCACCTCTAACTCCTGGCCTTTTTTTCTAAAGGCAACGATATTGTGGCTTCTGGCAATGGGTTCAGGAATTGTTTTTAAAACTTTAGAATCAATTTTTTCTTTTTCTAAATTGACAAAGGGGACTCCTAAAATATAGGCTTCTAATTTAATTAACTCTTCTTGGTTCACCAATCCTTCAGAAACTAAAACATCGCCAACTTTCTGCTTGGTTTTTTCTGCTTTTTTAAGACACTCATCAAATTGCTCAGCAGTCACCAAGCCGGTATCCAATAAAAAGGATTTTAATTGTTGGTTTTCTACTTTCATTATTTTGTCTATTCGCCGAGGGCTTTCTTAATCTTCTCCACCACTTCTTCCAAAGTATACTGAGCTTTGACCAAATAAGTGGTGGCGCCCAATTCAATGGCTTTGTCAATGTCGCTGATGCCTTCCAGATTGGTCAAAACAATAATTGGAATTTCTTTTGTTTCTCTGTCTTCTTTTAATTGCTTTAAAATCTCAAAGCCGTGAACCTTGGGTAAAATCAAATCAAGTAAAATCAAGTCTGGTTTTTGGGATTTGGCCAATCTCAAACCAACTTCGCCATCTAAAGCCGAAGCTATCTCGTAGCCTTCTTGTTTTAAGATGTCTCCAAAAGTCTTTTGCAGAGCCGATTCATCTTCGATAAATAAAATAGTTTTCATAATATCCTACTAATTACGAATTTTTTCAAATTACGAATATTCGTAATTCGGTTTAATTCGTAATTCGTAGGGTTATTTTATTGGTAGCGTAAACCAGAAGGTCGACCCGACGCCTTCTTGGCTTTTAAATCCAATTTTCCCGGCCGACCTTTCAATTATGGCTTTAGAAATATAAAGGCCGAGGCCGGAACCCTGGGTTTGATATTTTAAAACATTTTCTGAGCGAAAGAATTTTTGGAAAATGTATTTTTGGTCTTCTTTAGGAATGCCAACCCCGTTATCTTTAATTTCAAAATACAAATTCTGAGCCCTCTTTTCTAATAACATCTTAACTTTGCCGCTATCTTTAACGTATCTGATAGCATTGTCCAAAAGATTTTCAATAACTAATCTAATTCGGGAAGGGTCAGCTAAAATTTTTGGCAGATTAGCTTCACTTTTAAATTCTATTTCAACATTAGAAGCCCGGGCAAAAGATTCAAACTCTTTTATTAATTCTCTAATTAAATTTTCGAGAGAAAATTCGTCTTTTCTAAGAGGAAGGCGAACCGTTTCAATCCGGGAAACGATTAATAAATCAGAAACTAATTCTCCCATTCTGCCGGAATTTTCTTTTAAAATTCTAAAATATTCAGTCTGTTTTTCCTCAATTTTACCCAATCTTCCTGACATTAATAATTCAATTGCCCACTTTAAATTGGAAAGGGGGCTTCTTAACTGATGGGAAACGATGCTGATAAATTCTGACTTCATCCGGCTGGCCTCAGCCAACCTCTCAAAAGAACGGGTGATGACAGCGGCAACAATAAACAAAATGGCAGTAATTAAAAGAACAATTAAAGCCACTAATTCTGGCTCTTCAATATATTTAGTGCCAATAGCATAAGTAGTTAAAGTTGAAGCAATGATAATTACTCCCATAAGGATAAAGAGAAACTGAGGACACTGCCAGAGAGAAAGGCCGTATCTTTTGCATTGAGCCGGGATGTTTAATTGTTCAAGAATTTTTTTAATAAACATTTTAATATATTATACCAAATAAGTTGACCAAAGGGAAACAAAATGATAATATTGAATTTGACGGGGAATGGTGTAATGGCAGCATACATCCTTTGGGAGGATGCAGTCTGGGTTCAAATCCCAGTTCCCCGAAATTTAGTGGAGGGTGAAGGAACATGAGGTCTGGGTTCAACTCCCAGCATCCCGACCAATCTAAACATTGCGAATTTTGCGGGCAGTTTGTTTGCTCGCTCGCCCCGCCTGCGGCGGGGCTTCGCTCGCATTTTTCCGTATATTTCGGCACAAAATCAAAGGGCTTTTGAAAA
>Ga0172365_10002323_pt1 | contig 13909 bp, 11 predicted proteins | sample LakKivSesite48cm_FD_114535 | JGI IMG/M metagenome (GOLD analysis project Ga0172365, IMG submission 114535) | Sediment microbial communities from Lake Kivu, Rwanda - Sediment site 48cm | ecosystem: Environmental > Aquatic > Freshwater > Lake > Sediment | place: Rwanda: Western Province, Lake...
CTGGAATGCTTGTCTGAAACGCAAAACAAGCACAAGGCTAAGCTGGCCAGCTTGCTGACCCTCCACCTCCAGACTTTTGAAAATGAAACTTTATGACCGTTGAAAGTATAGCTACTATAGAGCTTATGAGGGCTGCCCTTTCATTGAAGAGCACGGCGATACACTTGTCCATGTTAAAGCCAGCCTCAAAGCGACTAACACCATAGCATTCCCTGTGTTTATGCTGAACACCAGGGTTTCCAAAGCCGACATTCAAGCACGTGGTATTAGCCGTTATTACCGCGATGCCACTCTCCTCGAATCCTCAAGGCGTTACTCTTGGACCACTGAGATGATTGAGGCCATATTTGGGAAAGGCGAGTCCTTCAAAGTTAATGACCTCGAGATGCCCCTCCAGATCCTATTCTCTCGTAAGGCATCCCCAGTCACAGATCAGAATGCGGTACCATACCAAATAATAGCTCTTAACGATCAGCCCATTTGTACGAACCAACAAAGAAGGCGTGGGGCGATCGCTAGCGGTGGGTGGCTCTTCCAGCAGGACGGCTCTTATGACCGCAACGATATTGACCGCCCTTTCGATACCATTCATCCGTATGTGATTGTATCTAACCTACCAGGAGCTGTTGATTTGGCTGAGCAACTATTAGATTGTATGTCCGATGGGAGCTACTCCAAAAAACGGGGAACAATGTACGAGGACATACACTTCTTGGGCCTGAACCATCCTGAGAACAAGACCAAATACAACGTGTCGTTCACTCGGTTAGAGAGAGGGGATACTGGATTCCATATTGTTGAGCCAATGGATGCAAATTATCAAAGCGTAGCAAAGCACATCGGATTGGAATGGCTGGCTGCCAGGGACAAGGATCCGACCCGAATTGTGCTGGTAGCGTTACCTGAAGAGGAGCGAGAGCAAGAAGAAGAAAGCCCCCTGTATTACAGGCTGAAACGCATCTTCATTGAAGATGGAATGCCGACCCAATTCATCAATTACGGCACACTTAAGGGTCTCACTGAGCCTGCCATCCCGTTCGGCCACACGCTTTGGACACTGTTCCTCGACATATACGTGAAACTTGGTGGCAAACCTTGGCGGCTAGCTAGCGAACTTCAGAATGTCAATTGCTTTATTGGCGTAGGCTTTGCTCTCAGCCCACGAGCCATCACTAACAGCAGTCACATCTACACGGGCGTAGCCAACGTGTTCGACAGGTACGGGAACTGGCTAGATATCACTACAGCCTATCAACCTTTGTCAGAAGGGGACAAAGACAGCTTCGAGGGCCGATATAGGTTTCTCCAAGGAACAGCCAGCTTCAAGATCAGCGAAACCGTCACCGAGGAAATCGTCTCGACTTCACTCGAACTTTACGCCCTTAAACAGACAGTGGCAGGGCGTTATCCTAAGAACATTGTGTTCCACAAGCTGGGGGAGATATACGAGTGTGAAGTTGAAGGGTTTCTCCAGGCAGTCCAGCAGAAACTTGGTACGCTCGAAAATTGCAGATTGGGCATTGCAGCGATCAGGACCAACCACGATATCAGATTGTACGGACCCGCCGACACGTTGCGTAATAGAGACCGAGTGGTTGCAAGGGGAAGTTGCGTCCTTGTAAACGATGCCAAATCAATTTTGGCAACGACAGGCAGAATCTACCGCGAAAAGCCAGGGCGTGTCATAAACCGCTATTCAGGCATTGGAACTCCTCGTCCACTCGTTGTTCAACGAGTTCTGCCAAACATGCACCAATTGCAGGCCTATAAGTGTAGCGAAGATCAATTCTACACGATCCAGGATCTGACTTCGCACGTCTTGGCGTTAACCCAACTTCATTGGGGAAGCTTCAGAGAAGACATCAGGCTTCCTATCACTACCCTCTACGCCAAGAAGGTCGCCGATATCGTTTCTAAGAGCGGGGTAGTGAAAATCGAGAGCTGGATGGGCTTACACAGGCCTTGGTTCATCTAGAGCCGGAATGTGAATTGTGTTGAGCGTCAGGCAAGAGGGCGCACGTGGATGTTCACAAAGCTGATATCCAAAGACCTAACTTGGAACTGCTCGTACTCATAATAGAAACTGAGAAGCAAATGGCACAGAGGACAAGGTAATATGGCCTACATCGAACACGACTTCCCCATCGAGGGGTTGAACAAGATCGCTCAGAAGGAGGGCAACGCCAAGAAGCCGATCTACCAGATGCACAAGTGGTGGGCGCGGCGGCTGGGCAGTGTGTTCCGGATGCTGATTCTGGCCACCTTCGCCGAGGATGACATCCACCCCACGGAACTGTGGCGGCGCTTCTACACCCGCAACCAACTGACCGTGGAGCGCGACGGCAAGCGCGTGCCGCCCATCATCCTCGACCCCTTCATGGGCGGGGGCACGACCATCGTCGAGGCCCTGCGGTTGGGCTGCAAAGTCATCGGAGTGGACCTCAACCCGGTGGCCTGGTTCGTGACCAAGAAGGAAATCGAGCCGGTGGACCTGGATGCCCTGGACGCAGCCTTCAAGCACTTGGAAAAGACCGTGGCCCCGAAGATCCTGCGCTACTACAAGACCACCTGTCCCCTGGGCCACCCGGCCGACGTGATGTACGTCTTCTGGGTCAAAAAAGTGACCTGCGTGGGCTGCGGCCAGGACGTGCGCCTCTTCCCCTCGTTTCGCCTGGCGACCAAGGGCAAGGAGCACACCGTTTTCTGTCCGCAGTGCTATCACATTTTCCAGGTAGACACCCTGAGCGACGAGGCTCGATGCGAAGAATGCGGCCATACCTTCGTGCCCGGCGAGGGCTACACCAGCCGGGGCTACTACACCTGTCCTGCCTGTGGGCAGCGGGAGCGAGTGCTGGACGCCGTGCGGCGGAAGGAAGGCCCGCCTGAAGCCGAGATGTTTGCCATCGAGTACTATTGCCCCACCTGCGAGCGAGAGGGTTACGACCGACGGGGCTACAAACCGGCCGACGACGATGACCTGGCCCTGTTCGCCGAGGCCAAGGCGGAGTTCGTGCGGCGAAAAGACGAGCTGCTCTTCCCCAGGCAGAAGATACCCACCGAGGGCCGCAGCGACCCGCGCCCGGTCAACTATGGCTACGAGTACTGGTACCAGATGTTCAACGAGCGGCAATTGTTGTGTTTGGCAATGTTGCTGGAGGAGATTCTGCGCATTGAGGATAGGAACGTGGCGGAAGCGATAGTGTTGGCCTTTTCGAATTGTCTCGATGGAAACAATATGCTTGCTAGATATCATCTAACAGGACAGAAGTTGGAGGAAATGTTCTCGCGTCATGCATTCTGGCCTACAACCTGTCCTGTCGAAGGCAATGTTTGGGGCATCAAACTGGGCAAGGGAAGTTTTCTGAAGAGATTCAGACTAGCCAGGGAAGCCAAGCAATATGCATTGCGACCATACGAGAGAGATGGAAAAACAAAAAAGAGGGTTGGAGACATCGTAGCGGCAGAGTTAGTACGAAATGCTGAATCGCTCCAGAGTGACGGCAATGCCTTGCTGAGAGCACAGACTGCCGAAGACCTGTCTTTCATCCCTGACGGTTCGGTAGACGCTGTGGTCACTGATCCGCCGTATTGCGACAATGTGATGTATGCTGAACTGGCCGACTTCTTCTACGTGTGGCTCAGGCTGGCTCTGAAAGACAGGTACCCCACCTTTGATGCAGAGTATTCCCCCAAGGCCAGGGAAATCGTCAAGAACGACGCGCAGGACAAAGATGAGGCTTTCTTCTTTCGCGGCCTGACCAGGGTCTTCAAAGAGTGCTACCGGGTACTCAAAGACGATGGGTTGTTTGTCTTTACTTTCCACCACAAGGAGACCTGGGCCTGGAAATCTGTCCTGCAATCCATCTTGGAAGCCGGATTCTATGTGACGTCTGTCTATCCCATACACTCCGAGATGAAAACCTCGACCCATCTGTTGGAATCAAGGGGTGTGTCTTACGACATCCCCTTCGTCTGCCGCAAGCGGAGCGGAGACGGGCAGACGGTCAGTTGGGAGGCGCTGAAGGACGAGATTTACTTTGCCGCGCAGGAGTCGGTGGAACGGATCAAGACCTCGGGCCGGAGCATCTCCGACGCTGACCTGTTCGTCATTGTCATGGGCCGCTGCCTGGAGCTATACTCCAAACACTGGCCCAACGTTCTCAAAGAAGGCCAAAGGGTGGACGTGGACCAGGCCGTGGATGACCTGGACGGCCTGGTGGACTCGCTCATCAAGTCCTACGAGCTCAAGCTTCTGCCCGCCAGCCTGGACGAGACCACCAAACTCTACCTGCTCTACATTGCCGGCCAGAAGACGGTCAGCGCCGACGACTTGCGCAAACGGCTGGTCACCGGCGGCGGCAACCTGGACGTTTTCACCAAACGGGGACACCTGCTCACCAAACGCAAACGCATGACCGTAGCCACTCCCAGCCAGCGCATGGCCTTCATCGAGCGGGAGATGGAACGAGATAGAGACCTGCCACTCATTGACATCGCGCACTACCTGTACGCCACCTACAAGGCCGGGCAGCCTGTGCAGTGGCTCCTGGGCCGCTGGACCAGAGACGAGCTCGTAGCCGTTCTCGAACACCTCTACCGCAAGAGCGGCGACCGGGTCTGGCGTAGCCTGGCGGAATTGACCCGTAGCGCACTGGCGCCAACTACAAAGCCACTACTGTAGGACGAACATAGGTTATGGCTTCGAGAAAGGGAGGATAGTAGCTATGGCAACTCAAGCAGTTACCGCTGAAGCTTTCTGGATGGCCTTTCAGGCGCTTTCCACACCAGAACGGAGGGCTGTCGTGGAGCGTTTGCTCCAGGACAGAGACTTCAGGGAAGACCTCATGGACATCGCCCTTATCGAGGAGCGGCGTTCCGAGCCTTCCCGCCCCTTACGTGAATACCTGGCTGAGCGCCAACACAGGGGCCGGGCATGAATTATACGGTTCACCTGAAACAATCGACGGAGAAAGAACTCGAAGACCTTCCCGATCATGTCCACAATCGAATCGTGAAACGTCTCCTCGCCCTCGAACAAAACCCCCGGCCTCGAGGAGTGAGAAAGCTCAGAGGCCGAGCAGAAGAATACCGTCTGCGGGTGGGAGACTATCGCGTCCTTTACGTTGTGGACGACGCTGCGCAAGTGGTAGAAGTGATAGCCATCAGACACCGTCGAGAAGCCTACCGATAGAATAAGGGAGATGGAAGATACAAAGCATGGACAAGAAAAGCCTGCGTTCGGGATACAACTTTGTGGAGCGCAACCTGCTGGACCGCAAGATCGAGGACATAGAGGAGACCATGAGCATCGTCGCCTTCCTGCGGCTGTTGCGCCGTGGCGAAGCCCCCCCTCGTCAGGTGAAGGTGGTGGGGTTAGACCGACTCCTGCTGCGAATGCAAGACCGTGATTCCAGCCGTTTCCTGCGCCGCCTCCTCGCCGATGCCAGCGACACCCTCATGCAGCGCGGCCCAATCATCCTGTTTCCCGTGACCAAGATTGGCTGGAATCTGCATCCCAAATTCGTGGTGGATGGCAAGGATGTTCAGTTCTATCACATCTTCAGCAAGGGGCTGCGACAGGAGGATGTAGGATATCTCTGGTCTGGGTTCAGTTTGTCATAGAGTTCAGGGATGGTGTGATGAAGGGCGGAGGGCGCTTCAAAGACTGTCGGGCACTGGGGCGGGATGATACGCTCCGACTGGACAGGGATAGGGATAGGATGGCGTGTGAGCTGAACAGCAACACCAGCTATTTCTACAGCAGTGCGATACGAGAACCTCCCGCAGGCTCTGAGCCTGCGGGAGGTTTCACTACCAAGTATACCTCACTGTGTAGGTCACCTTAGCCTCCCCATCGGCCGGAGCCTGCACCCGCCACTCGACGCTCTGAGCGTCCAGCTTTGTGTGCTCCGCGCTTTCCTCAAGGATCTCCCATTCGCTCCAGCGGAACATGTGCTCCACCACCCGCACCTCCACTCTTTCCTCCTTGTGGTTGCGCAGTGCAATCTCGTAGCTCTCCTCGATGGTATTCTCTCCCAGCGTGCGGAAGTTCGTCTGCTTCCGCTCGCCCACGATGTCGAAGGCATCGCCCAGGTAGAGCCGGAGGCTCTCATCTTTGGGGGTGTGGTCTATGAGGTCCTCGCCGATGAACTCGCTGCCACCATCCACATCCTCTTTGTAGACCCGCACCTTCCCTTTGGGCAGGGGAATCCCCAGCCCGGCCTTTTCCTCGTTGCGGAACTCCAGCATGACCATCACCTTGGGATTAGAGGCGGTGCCATAGCCCGGATCGGTGATGGGCCCCCAGCCCCAGTAGCTCCCCTGCGCGCCATCGTAGACGAAGAACTTCTCGGCCGGTACCTCGGTACCGCTGGCGAACTCGATCTGCTTGGTCTGATTGTCACGTACGGTGACAGGCCGCTGTACCTCGTAGAGGTGATACTCAAAGAAGGCCCGCTCCTTCACCTGGGGTGTGGCCATGGCTTTCTCCTCGGCAAACATCGCCTCCGGCGCAGCACGGCGCTCCTCTGCCACGCGATGGATGTCGCCGGCGATGAGCTTCAGCCTGGCGTCCTCGTATGCCGCCCCGCTCTGGTTGTCGAGGGTCACCCAGCCGTCCAGGTCGAGGGAGGCATCATCCTGAGCCAGGACCACGATGTAGTCCGCCTCCCAGTTGATCCCTTCGGTCAGGTAGGTCAACTCCGTCTCGTGGGTGCCCTCCTGCGCGGCCTCCAGCAGCCAGGCCAGGGTGGGCCGGGTGATGAGGCCCTCGGGCAGCTCGGGGAAGTTGAACTCGCGCACCGCATCCAGCTTGACCACCGTCACCGGCCCATCGGAGCGCTGCAGGATGATGTCCCCCGCACCGCTCAACAGGGTGCCACTGTACTGAGTGCCATCCTCAGTCACCAGCCAGATCTCCTCCCCCAGGTACTTCTGCAGCAGCTTCTGTGCCCCCACGATGTCGTACTCGTAGTTCTGCTCCAGGACCACCGTGCCCTGGGGGTCGGTCAGCGAGCGGAAGTGGACGCTGGTGGGATCTATTTGAGCCGCCACGCCCGTGAAGGCCACCTCGTTGATCCCCTTTTCCAGTTCCAACGCCCGGCGATCCTTGACCAACGCCAGGTTCTGGTTGTAGACCGTCAGCTCCACCCCTTGGCCTTGGGCCTGGGCGGGGAGTGGCTGCACCGCTTCGGCCACGGCCTTCACCGGCTGGACCGCCTTCTCTGCCGCCCGCTCTACCACTTTCTCCGACCTGGCGGTTGGGACCGACGAGGCCTTCTTTTGCACTGTGGGAGTCGCCTTCCCTCCGCAACCAGCGAGCAAAGCGATGATCACCAGTGCCGACATCAGCAGCTTGATCCATACTCCTTTTTGCATTGTTCAATCCCTCCTTATCTCCCATCGGGGACGTAACCCCGTCTTCTGCTAAATAGACGCCCTACATCACCTTATGGTTCCCACACCACCCCAATCCCATCGGCTATTTGCCATCAGCTATCTGCCACTACCCCTCCTTCCGCGCCCAGTCATAGGGGATCTCATCGGTGCGAGGGGGGACTCGGTATTCGTCCGGGTTGTCGTAGTTATACAGTTCTGTTGGGACGTTCACGATGAGCGCCATCTCCTGGCTGATCCCCTTGAAGCCGTGCATCACTCCAGGGGGGATCTTGAGCAGAATGGGGTTGAGATGCCCCATGAAGAACTCATTCACCTCCCCCTGGGTGGGCGAACCCTCCCGCCCATCGTAGAGCACGACCTTGGCCATGCCGGCCACACAGATGAAGTGATCGGTCTGGATTTTGTGGTAATGCCAGCCCTTGACCACGCCGGGGTATACAGCGGTGATGTACACCTGGCCGAATTTTCCAAACTCCGGCCAGTCGCGGCGCAGCATTTCCATCAGATATCCCCGCTCGTCGGGGATCACTCTCAGTTTGCGCACGGTGACGCCATCAATCATCGGTTGCCTCCTTGACAAAATGTGAATGACAGGCCACGAAGATCATGCGCTCGCTCTGAGCGCTGTAGGGGTCCAACTCGTAGGAGCCGTAGCTGGCCTCCGCGCGGAGGCCAGCCTGCTCCAGGAGGAGCTCCATCTCAGGACGATAGGTGTGGCGCAGAGTGAAGGGATGCACTGAGCGGGTCACCCGGCCATCGGCGTCAATGACATCGTACATCAAAACCAGTTCCTCCAACTGGGTGGCGGGGTCAAAGTGGGTGGAGGTGAACTTGATGATGGTCTCTCCCCTCTCCCGGTCCTCCCAGCGGCGGTGCAGGGTCAGCGGTTCCGGAAGGGTAGGTAGCAGTGTAGGGTTCCCCAGGTCAATGATCAGCCGCCCCTGAGAGGAGAGATGACGGGCAATAGTGGCCAGTGTCCGCTGTTGATCCTGTCGGGTGAGGAGGTGGGCGAAGGTGTTCAGGGCGATGAAGATCAGAGAGAACCGCCTCCTGAGGCGCACATTTCGCATGTCTCCCTGAATCAGAGTGACCCTGGAAGCCACCTCGGGTGGAAGAGAGGCTAGCTTTTGGCGCGCGCAGGCCAGCATGGGTGCCGAGCAATCCACACCGGTCACCTCAAAGCCCGCTTGGACCAGGGGGATGAGCAGCCGACCGGTGCCACATCCCAGCTCCAGAAGCGGTCCCCCACAACGCTCCGCGAAGCCTCGATAGAGGACTAAGTCTTCCAGGAATGCCTTATGCTCCATTTCGTAGAAGCGCACCATGTGGTCGTAAGAGTCCATCTCCACCCCAACTCTCAGATCATTGCCGCTGCTGTTGACAGATAGTGTATCACAAATGAGGAGGGTGTCAATTTCGCATTTGTAGGAAGCAATGCAGGCTGGTATAATACCAAATGAGATTTCGAATGACACCGGTTTGTGGCGAAGGCCTTGGTTCTTTGGACAACTAGCCATACGCCCTCAAGTGCACACTACGGAGGAAAAATAAATGATGAAAGAATATGGGATGGAGCAATTGCGCAATGTGGTTCTGCTTTCCCACAGCGGTGCAGGGAAGACCTCCCTGGCTGAAGCGATGCTTTACAACACGGGAGCGACTACCCGCATAGGCAAGGTGGAGGAGGGCACAACCGTCTCGGACTACGATCCGGAGGAGATTAAACGGAAGATTTCCCTGAACCTGACCCTCATCCCCTGTGAATGGCGGGAGTGCAAGATCAACCTCCTCGATACTCCAGGTTACCTGGACTTCCAGGGCGAGGTGAAGAGCGGCACGCGGGTCGCTGATGCAGCGGTGATGGTGCTGGATGGAGTGGCAGGTGTGGAGGTGGGGACAGAACTGGTGTGGAAGACCGCAGACGAGAGAGGGCTGCCCCGTTTGGTGGTGATCAACAAGCTCGACCGGGAGAACGCCAACTGGAGACGGGTGCTGGCGCAATTGCAGGAGCAGTTCGAGTCCCACTTCGTGCCCTTGCAGGTGCCGGTGGGCCAGGAGGCCGATTTCCGAGGGGTGATTGATCTCCCCAGCCAGAGAGCACGGGTAGGGGCCAGGGGGGAGCCGGCCGAGGTGCCCGAGGAACGGATGAAAGATGTGGAAAGCGCTCGCGAACAGGTGATTGAGACCGCGGCTGAAGCCGACGACGAGTTGCTCATGAAATACCTGGAGGGAGAGGAGCTGAGCGAGGAGGAGATCAGCCAGGGGTTGAAGGCGCGGATCGGAGCCGGTGAGGTGGTGCCCGTGCTGTGCGCCTCCGCGACGGGAAACATCGGCGTGGTTCCTCTGCTGGATGCCATCCTGACCTACCTGCCCTCCCCTGCTGATGCGCAGCCGCCTCAGGCCACTAACCCGGCCCTGGGAGAGGACGAGGTGCTGGAGGGGGGCGACCTGGCTCCCCTGGCCGCGCTGGTGTTCAAGACCCTGGCCGACCCCTACGTGGGCAAGATATCGTACTTCAGAGTCTACGGTGGGATCATGCAGTCGGACTCCCGGCTCTTCAATCCCGGCCGCCATGAGGAGGAGCGGATCAGCCAACTGTATGTCGCGCGAGGGAAAGAGCAGATCCCGGTGGATCGAGTGCGAGCTGGGGACATCGGCGCTGTGGCCCGCCTGTCCGATACAACTACAGGCGACACGCTCTGCGATCAGTCCCATCCCCTCCTGTTGCCGGCCATCGAGTTCCCTCAGCCGGTCTATTCGGTGGCCATAGAGCCCAAGACCAAGGCCGATTCGGCCAAGATCAGCCCCTCCCTCACTCGATTGGTAGAGGAGGACCCCACCTTTGAATGGCACCAGGAGCCCGGCACACGGCAGACGATCCTATCGGGCATAGGGGATGCTCACATCCACATTGCCGTCCAGCGCCTGGCCGACAAGTTTGGGCTGGATGTCCTTACCAGCGTGCCCAAGGTCCCCTACCGGGAGACCATCACCCGGACGGCGACGGCCCGCTATCGTCACAAGAAGCAGACTGGTGGGGCGGGCCAATTCGCTGAGGTGTTCCTGAGGGTGGAGCCCCTGTCGCGTGGAGAGGGTTTCCAATACGAGTGGGAGGTGTTCGGAGGGGCTGTCTCTAGTTCCTTCCAACCCTCTATCGAGAAGGGCATTCGGCAGGTGATGGAGCAGGGGGTGATCGCTGGTTATCCCGTGGCGGATATCCTGGCTGCGGTGTACGATGGCAAGGAGCACCCAGTGGACTCCAAGGACATTGCCTTCCAGATTGCCGGACGTGAGGTGTTCAAGCTGGCCGTGCTGGAGGCGGGGCCTACGCTCCTGGAGCCCATCATGAATGTCACCATCACCGTGCCCGAGGAGTACATGGGCGATGTGTTGGGGGACCTCAACACCAAGCGGGCACGGGTGCAGGGCATGGAGCAAGAGCGGGGGGCCAGCACCATCACTGCCCAGGCGCCGCTGGCTGAAATGCAGCGCTACGCCACCGACCTGCGTTCCATTACCCAGGGGCGGGGGATCTACTCCATGACCTTCTCCCACTACGAGGAGGTGCCGGGTTATCTGGCCGAGGGGATCATCGCCCAGGCCAAGGCGGAGGCTGGGAGATCATAGGTCCCGGAGGGTGAGATTCCCTCCTACTGCTGACAGGCGTGGTTGATCGAGACGGACCGTGAGGAGGGCAGGATCGTGGCTGATATGCACGCCGTTCAAACCGAGTTATTCGAGGTCGCTGAACTTCCCGGCCGACCGATGTTACACTGGCATGGCAAGCGGCCCCTACGGGAGATCCCCTACTACCCGACTCAGCTTCGTGAGCGCTATGGCCCTCTCCCACCCCCCTCCCTCTCCCAAGATTTGGGAGAGGGAGGGGGCAAGGGGGAGGGTGAGGGCTGGGTCAACCGCCTGTACTGGGGCGACAACCTGCAGGTGATGGCCCACCTGATGCGCGAATTTCGGGGCAAGATCAAGCTCATCTACATAGACCCGCCCTTCGACAGCGGCGCCGACTACCGCAAGCGGATCAAACTGCGCGGCACCTCGGTAGAGACCGACCTGAGCGTGCTGGAAGAGCGGCAGTACACCGACATCTGGAGCAACGACCTCTACCTCCAGTACATGTACGAGCGGTTGATCCTGATGCGGGAGTTGTTGACAGAGGATGGGGCAATCTATTTGCATTGCGATGCGCGTCGGTCGCACCACTTGAGATGTGTTCTAAACGAGGTTTTTGGACCAGATAACTTTCAAAACGAGATCGCTTGGAGACGCTCCGCTATGGCTGCCAGCGCTGGCACCAAGTGGAAGAATGCACACGACACAATTCTGTTCTATTCGAAAACAGGTGGTGCGATTTTCAACCCTCAACGAGGAGAGTATAGCGAGCAGTCAAAGGAATTGTACAAGCACAAAGATGAACGAGGATACTATCAAAGAGTACCACTTCTCGTAAGTGGTAAGAGAAGTGGTGCAACGGGCCAGCCATGGCGTGGTATTGATCCAAGTACAAGGGGAAGGCAAGGGATGCACTGGGTCAAGACACCCGCTGAACTTGAGGAACTGGATGAGCAGGGCTTGATCTACTGGCCTGAGAAGGAGGACGGTATTCCGCGCCTGAAATACTACTTGTATGAAGCAGAAGGCCCTGTGATTTCTGACTTTTGGGATGACATCCACATGATTTCTTCCTCAAGCAAGGAGTCAGAGGAATATCCGACCCAAAAACCAGAAGCTCTCATTGAACGAATCATACAAGCCTCCACCAATCCTAACGACTTGGTCGCCGACTTCTTCATCGGCTCGGGCACCACCGCAGCCGTAGCGCAGAAACTGGGCCGGCGCTGGATCGGGGCCGACATCAACCTGGGCGCCATCCACACCACCGCCCAGCGTCTGGCCCGCACCATCGAAGAGCAGCAAAACAAGCCCCGCCAGCTTGAGCTGATCGGCGACGAGTCTACCACAAGCGATTCGCCATCCGCTATTCGCTATTCGCAATTCGAAGTCTACAACGTCAACCACTACGAAGTCTTCAAGAACGCCGAAGAAGCCCGCGACATCGTGCTCAAGCTCTACGGCGTGGAACCCCTCAAAGGCCACCGCTTCTTCGACGGCACCTTGGACGGCCGCTGGGTCAAAGTGGTGGACCTCAACCGCATCTGCTCCAAGCTGGACATTCAGACCATCTTCGACAACCTGCCCCCTGACGATACCCGAGGCGTGGTGGTCCTCTGCGCCGGCCATGAGTACGACGTTCCCGAGGCCATCAAGCGCCGCAACCTGCTCAACATCCCCTTCGAGGTGCGTGACATCCTCACCGACCGCAAGGACGTCATCTTCAAGCGCCCGCCGGAAGCACAAACCCGTCTTCTCGAAGAAGACGGGTTTGTCACCCTCGCCATCGAGCAATTCTACTCCCCCCTGCTGTTGCAAAAGCTCTCCCTGGAAGACGACCCGGAAGCCATCGAGGACTGGCGCCAGACCGTCGCCTCGGTGCTCATTGACCCAGCCTACGACGGCGAAGTCTTCCACGCCCGCATCACCGACACCCCTGCCCACCGCGATGAACTCGTGCGGGGTGAGTACACCTGGAAGGCGGGGGAGTACGGGGATGGGCCGGTGGCGGTGAAGATTGTGGATGTGTTGGATGAGACGTGGTTTGGAGTGATTGAAATGTCCGCCTTGAACGTGACGGAGGAAGGAGCATAACTCGTGTCCGCCATAACTTTGCGACCTGAGTTGATGGAACAACTGGAACGAGTCGCAGCGGAGCAGGCTGTGACACCAGAGGAACTTCTGGAGACCACCGTGCACAGCTACCTGCGGCAGCTCGGGCGTGAGAAGATCAAAGCGGAGGCAGAAGCCTTTCGTGCCATGCACGCCGAACTGGTCAAGAAGTACCTGGGTCAGTATGTGGCTATCCACAACGGGAAAGTGGTCGATCACGATGAGGACTTCCAGTCACTCCACAGCCGCATCCGGCGGTGCTTTGGCCGTCAGCCGGTCTTGCTGCGGCGTGTAGAGACCGAGCCGGAGCGTGTACTGACCTTTCGCAGTCCACGATTTGAGCGAGGCCAACCATGAGCCATCCGTATCTCGACACGTACTATCCACCCATGCCTGCGCTGGAGGTCCAACTGGGATATCCTGAAGAGGCGCTGGTTCTTGGCCCCCTGCCAGCGATTGTGGACACCGGGGCTGACGGCACGCTGGTGCCACAGTCGTTGATAGACCAAATCAGGGCACCGCTGGTTGACGAGGTCCGGGTACGCAGCCATTGGGGCGAATGGCGCACCATGCAACTGTTCACCGTAGATGTTGGCATCGGGCAGCTTCGTCTGCCGGCTATCGAAGTGGCTGGCGACGATCAGGACAAGGAAATCGTTCTTGGTCGCAACATCCTCAATCGGCTGAGGCTGCTTCTGGAGGGCCTGCTGGTCAAGTGGAGGCCCTCGACGCATAGGGATAGCTGCTGGACAGCATGGTGCTTGATCCGACC
>Ga0172365_10002325_pt1 | contig 13903 bp, 11 predicted proteins | sample LakKivSesite48cm_FD_114535 | JGI IMG/M metagenome (GOLD analysis project Ga0172365, IMG submission 114535) | Sediment microbial communities from Lake Kivu, Rwanda - Sediment site 48cm | ecosystem: Environmental > Aquatic > Freshwater > Lake > Sediment | place: Rwanda: Western Province, Lake...
AACTGGTCATTCTCCTCAAAGGCAGAAGGCAGATGACCCCTCTCCCATCCAAGGTCCAGCTCCATCATGCTCAGGCCGAGCGGTTTGAGCCTTTCTGCTCCGATTTTTGCGTTCGCCAGGACGCGCTGCTCGGTTACCCCGAGGCGGTGGGGATACCAGCTGCACCAGGAAACCGGGATGCTTGGTGCTGGCTTGACCTTGTGACGGCGTCCAACCGCATCTGCATACCGCTCAAGCAGAGCCCAGGGATCGCGGCCGGCGAGGAGCAGCACCTCCTCCAGGGCAAGCCTTTCGTCGGGTCGGACGATCAGGTCTCCCCCGTCGAAGCCAACCGCCCAGGAGAAGGGCTTGCCCGCCGACTCCTCTGTGACCACCTGCCCTCTCCACCGTTCTTCCGTCAGAAATCCGACGCAGAACGCCATCCTCGATTCCAAGTCAAAGCTCAGCCAGCAGAGATCGGACGCGTGTCGGGAGGACCCTTCCTTGTCTTTGCTTTGGCCGGCCTTGCTGCGGCCCAACCACCTAACGTTGGCCCAGTAGTTCCCCTGTTCGTAGATGCGCGTGAGACGAGGGCTTCCTGAGAGCCTGACCCGCGCCTTGGTCCCGGGTTCGACGCCGAGGAGTTGGACGCGGTCGAGGCGGACATCCATTCCCGAGAGGTTGGAAAGCTCACTGTGCAACGCCACCCCCTTGTCTTCCGTGGCGCGGAATTCCTGAATGAGGCGAAGCTTGGTCGGGGCAAAGTCAGTTTGGATGATCATGCGGGAGCCCCTTGGGACGCCCTCTTCCATCCGACAGATTCGAGCCGCGGCGTCGAGCCTGCGGCCGTCTGCCATCAGCCCCGCAGTGAGTGGGCCAACCCTAAGGCTTGCACTCAGAGGCGAGCTGATAACGATGCCACTGTGCCTTGATCGGCATCTCAACCTGAGCCCTGCATGCGCGACTTCCAACACCTCTCTCTCCTTAAACCTGAAGTGGGGTTTGGCTCAGCCCAACAACCCCCGCAGGGGAGCACCTTGAAGGATTTATCGTAACGTTCCCCTCGCCGTGGAGAAGGTGGGCTGATTCCCATGGCTAGCCCAGGCTGTCGTAGGGCCCTCCCCCTGATCCTCGTAGTGTAGCACAATCCTGGCGGCGTCCCGGATCCTGGAACCCTCGGGCGTGGCTAGGGCATCCTCAAGGGTCGGGCGATACGCAGGCCCTCATCCTTGCCGGAACCGAGCGCACGCTGAAGAACAGGTACGTACGCCTCGGCCGGTGACTATTGCTCATCGCCTGACCTTCAGCACCCCCAGGCATATCGCCGTGACGACTTCCCGAGGGCGTTTGACGAGCGACCCATCGAAATCACCTCCCAGGAACGGCCCTTGCCGCCTGGAGTCGTTCTGTTTGCCACGGATTCACTGGCGGCTGGAAAGACCTGCAGCCGGGAAGCATGGGACTATGGAAAGATAGATCACTTCGATTATGGACCGCGGTCGAAGATCCCCTATGAATGGGAAGCTGGCGGTCGAACTGCTGTTCCTAGCATCCAGTTTGGCCACGATAATCCTCATCCTGAGGCGTCCGTACCTTTATGTGCGCCTCGGCAGAAGGGAATCCAAGGTCAGCTCCTACTTCCTGGGGGCCCTCACGGGTCCTGTAATGATCATGGTCCTGGGCCTCCTCAACTACACCCAGGTCTTGGCCGGCCTGGAGGGCGACGGTCACCTGAACCCCTTCGGGATCCTGATTCTGTTCCTTTCGATGGTCTTCCTAAGCATCTTCCTGGACATAGCCGGCTTCTTCGAGTTCTGCGCAAGGTCGGCGTTGAGGTTCGCAGGCAACGATGGCAGACGCCTATTCTTCACCTTCTACGCCACCGTCTCCTTCCTCACCCTCTTCACCTCCAACGACATAGTGGTGCTGACCTTCACGCCTTTCATCTACTACTTCACGAGAGAGGCCGGGATCAGCCCGAAACCCTACCTGATCGCTGAGTTCTTCGCCGCCAACACCTGGAGCATGATGCTCTACATTGGAAACCCCACAAACATCCTCCTGGCCTCCGCCTTCGGGCTGGGATTCGGCAAGTACCTGCAATGGATGGCCCTGCCGACCATTGGAGCTGGGACGGGCAACCTTCTATTGCTGTATCTGCTCTTCCGGAGGGAGATCAGCAGGCCCATCGTGGTCAAGGAGAGCGGCAGGCCCTCCGATGCCATAACAGACAGGACCGGCGCGGCACTGGGCCTCCTGCTATTGGCCGGCTGCGTCGTTGCCTTGACAATCGCTCCCTCCCTGAAGTTGGAGATGTGGATCGTCTCGCTCTTCTTCGCCATTGCCCTCGCCGCCATACTCATGATGCGGAGCAGCTACGTCGCAGTAATCAGGAGGAACTTCAAGGATGCCATCTCGCCGCACGTCAGATCCACCTTGTGGAGGATGCCCTGGCCTGTGGTCCCCTTCCTGATCTCCCTCTTCATCACGGTTGAAGCCCTTAGGGTGTACGGAGTCACCTCGGAGGTAGGCCGCGCCTTTGCCGGGCTTCTGGGCAGCTCACCGGCCGGCCACGTGTTTGTTTATGGTTTCTCCTCGGCCCTTGCGGCCAACGTGCTCAACAACATACCTATGACCGTGGCCTTCGCGGCCGTCCTGCGCAGCGCACCGGCGGACCAGCTCTTGGGGGCCATCCTCGCCACAACCGTGGGATCCAATCTCGGAGCCAACATCACCCCTATAGGTGCGCTGGCCGGCATCATGTGGATGAGCATACTGCGGAACAAGGGCGTCGACCTGTCCTTCTGGGAGTTCATGCGGTACGGCCTGCTGACAACGCCGATGACCCTGTTCATATGCCTCGGCGTCCTGGCCATCGAGTTCGCGATCTAGCCTAGTGGGTTCCTGCATGGTCGTAGCCAAGCTCCCTTCCGCTTACCCATGCGTCATGAGTGCGGAAAGAACCGGAGACATTTGAGACTCACGCCTTCGCATTGCGCCGAGGCAAAAGGACCAATCCCCGTCCAACCCCTCGAGGAAGTAGATCCGGGCGCTCAGTTCTTGGGTAATGCCTCTCTGCGATCAACGTCCCCGTCTATTGGCTGTTCCTTGCGGTCGGTTGACCAGCCGCGGCTGGGCCAGCTGCACAAACGCGAGCTGTGTTGGCAGCCTTGTGGCACTCGACGCATTTTTATGGCAGGGCTTGACCGGCATGGAAGGAGGCAGGATGATGGTACACATGCAACCGCCGCTCACGCCGCCGAAGGACGCTGTGGTTCTGTTCAACGGAAAGGACCTCCGCAACTGGCATACGCGCAAGGGCGAGCCAGCTGGCTGGGAGGTCTCCAAGGGCGTCATGACCGTTGTGAGGGGCACGGGCGACATCGTCACCGACCAGAAGTTCACCGACTTCTTCCTCCACCTTGAGTGGATGGAGCCAGACATGCCCGAGGCGAAGGGACAGGGCAAGGGGAATAGCGGCGTCTACCTGCAGGGACGCTACGAGATACAGGTCCTGGACTCCTACGGCATCGAAGTCCCGGGGAGAGGGGACTGCGGGGCGATCTACGACCAGTTCGCGCCGCTGGTGAACGCATGCAAGCCAGCCCTACAGTGGCAGACCTACGATGTGGCGTTCAGGGCAGCGCGCGTTGACGACTCAGCCAAGGTCCTGAGCCAGGCAAGGGTGACCGTCTTTCAGAACGGCATCCTAATACACAACAACGTCGAGGTGCTCGGCCCAACGGGCGGCGCCATGGACACCAACATCCGGGAGGCGGGGCCGCTGCTGCTTCAGGACCACGGGAACCCGGTCAAGTACCGCAACGTCTGGATCGCGCCACTTCCCTTGAAGGGGTCCGACAAGTACTGAGTCTGCCCGCGATCCGGCGCTCGGCCATCAAGCTGTGATGAGGAAGGGGTTTGTTGGCAGCCGGCCCCAGACGGGATCATGGACTTCGGAGGAGGATCCTGGGCGCCCTTGTTGCCGCGTACCTAGTTGTGCCAATCCTCACGGTCGAGCTTCATCCCCGCGTGGGCGGCGAGGACTGCGTGGCAAGGGTTGAGGTGGTCGGCAAGCTGAACGAGACCCTCGCCGGGAAGCTTCAGTACTTCAAGGTGAGATCGCTCAAAGGCAGATCCCCGGCGTCCGAGTTCGTGGTGACGATCGATCGGGACTACACCCGCGTTGCGGGGCCTGCCCTCCTAGAGGCTGGCGACAGGTTCCGGGTGGCAGGAGGCCTCATGACACCTGAGATCTTCTATGGGGACCAATACCTTTTCTTCGGCCTGCCCCAGATCTACGCCAGCCAAATCAAGGAAGGGCTCTTCTGGCCCACGCAGAGGATAGAGATGCGCATCCTCTATCTCGCTCCGCTGATGGGTTTCCTTGCTCCGATCGCTGTCATCATCCTTCCCGGGGAGGAGGAGTACACACCGTTGGCTTTCGCGGTCTATCTGGCCAAGACCTTTGTGATCGGGGTTGCGGTGGTCCTAGCCGTGTGGTTCCGAAGGAGCCGTGGCGGCCTGCTCCTAATTGCCTTTGGCTACGCTGTCGCCTCGATGGCCCTTTCGATGCCCATCCTTCAAGAACTCTACTAGCTGGAGCACCCGCCTGCCCGGCTTGCGGCGATGGCCTCGGGGCCAGTTCACCTGGGCCGGGAGAGCTCACGGCGCACAAGCACGTATAGGATAGCTGTATAGACGGTCATGACGCAGGCGGGGATGATGCCGATCGTCATGAGCATCTTAACGAGGCCGTTCGAGATCCACCGCAGTAGAAACTGTAGGGCTTTCGGCAGCACGTCGGCAAAGTGGGAGAAATCGAAGGGGAAGACGGCCAGCAGCCAAACGAGGGCCACCACCATGACCGCGGTTCCCAGCACATCGAGGGGACGAACTACATTCTTGCGCCCGACGATGGCCCGTGCGGCGGACGCAGCGACCCCGAGTGCCATCGAGAAGTAGAAGAGGAAAGCCTCCAAGGTCCCGAATTTCGTCGTGAAGAATCCCGATGACGAAGCATGGTGGGCATAGAAGAACCAGAGGACTGTGAATGCCACAATCACCCCCGCCACGTTGCCCACACGATCGGAGGACGGGACGACATCACGCTTGGCTTCGATCTCTGCCTTTCTTGCGAGCCAGTTCTTGGGTGCCTGTGTCGAGTCCAAGTCATCACCTTCAGGTCCGGCGTCAAGCCCTGCCCTCGGCCGGATCACTTGCCCGGTCAGGGAGAACTAGGGCAAGAAAAAGATTGCCTTTGGGCTTTGCTTGTACAGCGGGTGCGAGGGAATCCTTCCTCCGCGGTGATCGCGATCGCCATGTGAGATACCGTTTTATCGCCGAACGGAGCATCCGCCTGACGTGGAGTCCCCTCGCGGAAAGACCCTGAAGAGGCAGTTGAGGAGGCAATCGTTATGGCTCAGGGATTCCTACATCTGGCTACTGAAGACCAAGGTCATCAAGGAGCGAAGCGGGATGTCTGCCCTCGACGTTGGGTGTGGCCCGGGCTTCGTCATGGAGGCGTTGAAGGGGCAGTTTGCGGTCGCCGGCATCGACGTCGACGATGACATGGTTAGGACTTGCAGAAGCAGGGGTCTTGATGTGCAGAAGGCCTCCGCATATCGGCTTCCCTACCGGGACAATGCATTCGACGTTGTCTATTGCACGTTCCTTCTGTTATGGCTCAAGGGCCCATCCAGAGCTCTGGAGGAAATGGCGCGGGTCTCAAGGTCGCATGTGCTTTGCCTTGCGGAACCCGATCTTGGTGCGCGCATCGATCATCCCGAGAGCCTTGCGGATCTGGGCAGACTGCTTGTGGAGGGGATGAGGGCACAGGGCGGGGATCCATTCATCGGGAGGAAGCTGAGGGAACTCTGCGAGCGTTGCGGCTTGGTGGTAGAGGTCGGAGTCCACCCGGGCGTCTGGGACATTCAGAGGCTGAGGGAGGAGTACGATGATGAGTGGAGGTACGTGGAATCCACCGCCTCGACCGCTACCAAGGATGAACTGCGCGAACTGAGGCACGCTTGGAGGGAGGCCCTGTCCAGGGGAAGCCTCTTCCAGTACAACCCCATCTTCTATGCACTCGGGCGCAAGCACTGAGGGAGGCTACATGTTCGAGTGCCTGTCCAGACAGAGGTAGTCGTTGCGCTCGTGCGAAAGCGGACACCCCCCGCCACATACGTCGGCCAGCTCACACTTCTTGCAGTCCTCCGGCAGGTACTCCCGGCTGCGCAGCCGCTTGCAGAGCTCATGGTTCCATATCCTGTCCCAGGGATCCGAGAGTATGTTGCCCAACGGCTGGTAGTAGCTCTGACAGGGCAGCACGGTTCCGTCCGGCTCGATGGCCATGTTGAGTGAGCAGGCGGTGCACTGCTTGATGCCAAGGCCGAAGTTGATGGGGTTGAAGTTGCAGTAGGGGGTGGGGGTGTACCAGATTAACTTCACCCCCGTTTCCTCGGCGATCGCTATCGCTTTGAGCATCAGCGATTCGAGCTCCTCGTAGGTGATGCTGGTGGCGGTCTTGCCCTTCCCGGATCGGATCAGGCCGTTGAACGCGATGTTCTTGACCCCCAACCCAATCAGGAAGCGCATCGTCTCCTCCACGTCGTTGTAGTTGTCCCTCATTATGGTCGTGTTGGTGGCAAGGTAGAGGTCCTCCTTGACCCCGGCCTTGATGCCGTCCACCGTCTGCTGCCAGGCGCCCTCGCACCCGGAGAGGCTGTCGTGGATGCTCTGCCTGTGGGAGAGGAGGGTGATCTGGACGTGGTCGAGCCCGGCCGTGATGAGGTCCCGCAGGTACCCCTCTTGGCCCAGCTTCCTTCCGTTGCTTATCAGGCCCGTCACCTGCCCATGCTTCTCGGATCTTGCGACCAGGTCCCGCAGGTGGGGGGAAAGGGTGGGTTCTCCCCCGGTGAACACGATATGCGGGATCCCGATCTCCCAGGTCTTGTCGATGACCTTGAGCCATTGGTCCAGGCCTAGTTCTTGGACCTTGCGATCCTCGTTGTAGCAGTGGGCGCAGTTGTTCTCGCAGCGGTAGGTCAGGGCAAGGTCCATCCTGTATGGGGAGGGAAGGGCGTCGGCGCCTATGGTCGGGGTCTCCGCCGCAACCTGCTCGATTACGTCGACCTCTCCATGGAGGAATCTCAGAAGCTGGTCTCTTACGTTGCCATAGTGTTGCCGTGCCGTTGCCTCGTCGAGCTTCCTGTAGCGGGACCTCATGTGTTTGACGATCCTCGCTTCGTCCCATCCCTCTATCACGCCACGCGCGTAGTCCAGGGCGGTGCCGTTCAGGAAGAGCAGCTTGGAGGCATCGACTATGAGGACGCCCTTGCGTTGGCTGTCCACCCTGAGGTGGAAGCGGTGGTGGGCAAGCTCGCCCTTGCCATCGAATCTGTGCGTGCCGGGCTCCAGGCCCTTCTCCCTCGCCAGGCCCAGCGCATTCTTGACGCCCATCATCTGCCACCCCCTGCACAGGCGCACGCGCAGGCGCAGGCACACGCACAGCTGTGGCCCCCCCCGAAGCCCCCACCCCCAAAGCCTCCGTGGTATCCACGGGACCCGCCCGCGGAAGTCACCACCGGCGCGGGATTTGTGACCTTGGCAACGTCCGTGGCAAGGGATCTCACGTTCGAGACCATGTTCCTGCTGCCGTTCCTCAGCCTGGAGACATACCCTTGTGCCATGGATCGCGGATCAACCGACGGAGCTTTCCCGCCGGGGGATGGAGTTCCCCCGCCGGGCGGGATGCGCGGCAAGGGAGCCCACACGTACGCGAAACCCCGCAAACGGCCGGGGTACCGCCTGTCGAGCATCATCCAGTCGTTGTTGGTCTCAAGCTCCTTGGCGAAATCCTCCGGCGTGTTTGCCGCCTTGACCTGGGTCCATGCCTTCTCGCATATCGAGCGGTAGTAGTTAACCGTATCCCGGTGGGAGAAGCCCTTGAGCTTCTTCTTGATATCCTCTATCAGGTTCACCAGTCCGGTCTTCAGAGCTGACGTGGTCAGCGTGCCGTTCGACCCGATGGCCTTGAGGTAGTCGGTCTCGTACTGGTAATCTCCAGCCTCCGCCAGCTTCTTGAGCTTCATGGGCCTCTCCTCGGCGAGGATCTCGATCTTGCCCTTCTTGACAAGGCCATAGAGGATCATGGTTGCCACGACCGCGAGCGGCCTCTCCAGCACGATGGCCGCCTCGACGGCGGTGAGGTCCCGCCTGGGCCCTGCCCCCTGCTGTGACACCTCCGGCTCGAAGTAGTCCATCATGCTCTTCCGCGCGCTGTAGATCGCTGCGCCAATGAACGCGGTCACTATGCCCGCGATCAAGATGACGGGCAGCAAGAGCACAAGGACTTGTCCTGCCGAATGCAGGAACTCGCCCAGCTTGGTCAACAACCCGCGCTTGTAGTACTTGTCGACGAAGGCCTTGGGGAAAGCGACTCCCACGTCGTAGGCACCTTGGGCCTGCTGGCTTGGGTCGACGTTGGTGCGGGTCCATGTTGCCACCACCCGCTTGCTGGCTTCATCGTAGTCAATCGTGTCCCACGGATGGTTCTCCAGGTAGAGGGACTCGTTCCCGTCGAACCCCTCGGGGAAGTAGATCCTGGCCGTCAGTTGCCCGGTGCTTCCTCTCTGGTAGTTCGGGTCGAAACTGGTTGGCGTGAACCTGATTCCTGCAGTGCCCTTGACCAGCTTGTTGTCGTAGACCATCTTCGGGTTGTTGATGTGAAAGCGGACCGTGAAGGGAGTTCCGCCCGAGATCGCGTTCTGGATGGTGGACGTGAACTCAACGGCAGCGCCTATGCCGACGTACGGGGATTTGTGTATCTGCGCCGGTTGGTACTGCTTGCTGCCGATGGTTATGCTTGCGGTGGCCGAGCCTAGGTCATAGTAGCGGTTGGGAAGGCCTATGTCGACGCCCGTGAGGGTGCCGTAGTTGGCCAACTCGATTGCGTAGTCAATGTCTATGCTGCCGTCCTTGAGGATCCAGATGTCGACGCTCTCGTTACGGACCTCGAAATCCAGGCCATCATAGGCTGCAACGGCCGAAGCCATCACGCTTGCCGCAAGCAAGATGGCGAGGAGCATAGGTCCCAAGCTGTAGTGCAATCCCCCTACCTTCACCATATCTATCTACCTCACCATTTGGGTTCTTCCTCAAGGGCATAGGCGGAGCCGCAGTATGGGCATTTCACCATGACTCCCCCCTTGACCACGGTCAAGTCCTTGTCCTGGAGCGCTCCCCCGCAGGACTTGCAGGTCATCTTGCGCTCCTTGAACTCGCCTGATCCGCCCATGGTCACGTGGAACTCCTGTTGGATCGGCCTCTTTGCCTCCACTCTTGCGCCCGCGTAGATGTAGCCAAGCAGGGCAAACGCGATCAAGAGCATCACACCTCCCGTGATGTAGTTCTCTGCAGGTCCACCTGCTATCAGGTAGATGACGCCCAGAAGCAGCAGGCATATGGCAACGAAGACGATCAAGAGCATGAAGGGCTTGCGCATGGTGCTTGATCCTCCCCGCCTCAGTAGGTGTAGTGCCTGAAAAAGGTGATCATGGTGGGAGGACACGGTGGAGGCTGTTGCGCGGAATCGAGGCTAGGTCGATGCGGATGGGGTCATGTCACTCGGGATCCTTCCGTCCCAGGCAACGAACGTTGTACCTTCCACCAGCCTCTCGCGTCTTCTCGACGGACCAGCACCCTGCGGGTTGGCCACAGCGGAGAGATCATCCGATGCACGTTTGCCCAGGGGCTCGGTGGTGCTAGGACTTCCTCACGAAGCCGAAGTACCCGACGACGATAGAGGCCAGGCCCGACCCAACAGCCACAAGGAGGGTGTTGATCATGGCCCTGTTGCGGTGCTCCTCAAGGGCTTGCTCCCCCATCTCCACCTCCCTCTTGAGGTTGGCGAGCTTTCCCTCAAGGTACGTTGAGCTCTCCTGCATGCGGGCCTCCAGGGAATCCTTGCCCGCGAAGGGCGCAAGCACATACACTAGGGAGTTGGTCAACAGCTGTCTGAGCTCCGGGATAACCAGGGAATGGTTGAACCAGTTCGGGTCATTTTGGTATCGGCCGGTGGAGTCCACATGCCTGAGCCCGGCGAAGAGCACCGATCGTCCCTCTTTCCGCTCGTACAACAGGACCGAGGGCACCTCTCCCGACGCCGTGGCGGTCGTCGAGACGTAGAGCACGGTCACGTTCCCCTCCTCGGGCATCCACCATCCCCCTTCCGGTATCGGGTCCTTGAATACCAGTCCTGCGTCCGGCAGGTCCAGGAGCTCGGGGGATCCGGCGTTGATCGTGTGGTTCACGTACTTTTTGTGGATATGCCTTGAGGTTGTCACCTTGCCACGGGTGATCTTCCCCGGGACGACCCTCGTGCCATCAAGCGGAAAGACGTCCCTGGAGATGTTGCCGACGCAGGGATAGTAGCCGACGCCATGGACGCCAATTAGCCCAAGCCCCCTCTCAAAGGAAGCCAGAAGCTCCTGCTGTCTGAGCGCCGGCACCTGGAACAGGCCCTCCCTGAGCGATATGATCGCCCCGATCACGTTGGGCATGCTGATGGCATCGAGGAAGAAGAACCAGTCATTGAAGCTTCTCACCTCGATCCCATCTCCGTAGTTGGCCCTCACCGCCTCGGTTGCCAGCTTCACCATCTCCGATGTGTAGTTGGTGCAGAGCAGAGGCGGGAAGGTCTGTCCATCGAAGCAGCCCACGAGGACCAACGGTTTGACCTCGCAGAGGGCCTGCGGAACGATCAGGACGGCGACGATGAATACCAGGATGGACTTCGCCATTCATACCAGCCCCGTTCTGATCACCCAGTATCCAGATGCGTCGCCGTACCATCTGCCCTCGGCGTAGGTCTCAACGGTCACTAGGAGATTCCCCACCTGGATGTTGCCCTCCTTGACGATCAGGGTGGCGCCGTAGGGTTCGTCAGGGGAGGGTTTCTCAAAGGCAATCTGCCCCCAGGGAGGTAGGTCGTGCTGGATGGAGAGTTGGTCCGCCGTCGGCTCGGAGGCGTATTCCTCGATCTTGTCGCCTGATTGCACCCGCACGCTTTGGAGCAGACGCTCCCTTCTCAGCTGAGCCCCTCGCTCCACACGCGCGACCAGGTAGTCGGAGTAGCCTTCGAAGTAGCCGGCGATGTGGTCGGTCTCGTTGATGAGGAAGGCGAAGGCGGTGAGGGACTCGTTGTCGTGCCTGGAGTCAAATAGGGAAGAGTAGACCTTCCCGAAATCGACCAGCACGAGCCTTTGGCTTTCCATGTTGGTGACGGGCACCTCGTGCACGAAGATCAGCGCCTCGGCGCCAATTGCCGAGAAGTACTGCCGTCTCTCCGCGATCGGCGGCCAGCTCTCCAATAGCTGCTGAACCGAGGTGACCCTGGAGAGGTTTCGCTGCACGGAGAGCGGGTCGCGGGTGACCAGGGCCCTGAACCTGAACTCCAGCTTCTCCAGCTTCCTCTCGGGCGTCACGCTGATGGATATGATCTCCTGGCCCTGGGCGGCGGTGAAGAGGTAGTCAGGCCCCTGCAGGGCAAGGAGCCGGATCGTCCTCGCCCTCCAGATCCAGGCTATGGCCGTCAAGGCCGTTGAGACCAGCACCGCGATCAGGATGAGGGCCGCGTAGCTGCGCGCATGCCTGCCCAACATATCTAGCCCTCCTCGGCCCGCAGGAGCTTGGTCGTCTCCACGGCTCTGTAGAGCCGTCTCCTTATCATGAGGGCGTACAGGACCGAGCCGCTGAGAAGCAGGGTCCCGGTGGTCACCGACCATTCGACGACGTAGATGTACAGCATGGCCTGCCGCTTGATCCTGTAGGCAAGCTCCAGCGCGTCATCCGCCTCCTTCATTGCCTGCTCAAGGGTCCGCGCCGATTCCTCGTAATCGCCGGACCCGTACTGGGTGAGGGCGAGGTTGTGGGTCTCCTCAACGTTTCCAAGGGCCTTCTCCGCTGCTTGGACGTTGGCCCCAAGCTTCTCGGCCCAGTCGATCGCGCCGCGAACCATGAGCCTGGATATCTCGTACAGGCCGAAGCTGTCCCTGAGCCGGTGGACGACCCCGATGTCCGTGGGAAGGGCTCTCCCCATGGAGTAGTAGACGATGTTGAGGAACACGTCGCCCGAGTAGGGATTCGTGGATTCGACCCTCATCCCACCCGGCCACCACCACTGGTGGTCCAGGTCGTCGGAGGCGACCCAGCTGTGGCCCCCCGCGGTCCCAAGCTTCCAGGATATCAGCCAGGGGGTTCGCATGCCGCCGGGCTCGAACTTCGCATCGGCCCAGACGATCGATCCCTCGCGGGGGTTGTTCTTGGAGAAGGGCGTGCTGCCGACGAAGCTTTCGATCTTGAAGGGCCTGAACATCGAAAGTATCGCGGGATCCTCCCTGAGTATCACGATCGTGAACGATCCGCTCAGCCTCATCTGCCCGTACAGGCTTGTCGGCAAGGTCTCATGGAGCGGCGAGGCCATCCACTCCTGTTCGTAGTTCCCGGTCACGTCGGCCCCGACAGTCACGAATGACGATATCCCGTGCTGCTCGTAGCCCTCCTTCAGCCAGAATATCTGCTTGTCGGTGAGGGGTTTGATGTGGGCATCGGGCATGACGACGAAGTGGAAGTTGGAGAAAAGCTCATCCGGGGTCCTGGGGAAGTACTGCCTGACGAATTTCCGGGATTCGTCCTCGGTTAGGGCAAGCCTATCGGTGTCGGTCGGGATCATGATGTACCGGAAGCCGGGCTCCTTGCCGAGCCACCCTTGTACGGGGCACTCGCTCGGGAAGACCTGGCCGATTAGCATGAACCGTTTCTCGAAGGCAAGCGTCCCGGCGCAGTGCCCCACCGCCAGGGAAAGCACGAGGGCGGTTGCCAGAATCGCGGCGAAACGAAGGGGAGTTGCCATTCCCTCTATGCTCGAGGAATCGTCGTCGGAAGCTGACGGGATCCCACCGACATCGGCAGACGCCCTGCCCACCTGCGGTGTTCCCTGCCCTAGGGCACTTAAAGTTTTCCGAGGTGCGAGGTGCGACGTGCGTGTTTCGCGATCCTTCGCACAGAGGCGTCAGGTCAGCATTGGGATCGCCCTTTCAGGGCGAGGACGTGCCTGCTGCAACCAGTGAAGCCGGAATCCTGAAGGGTCGAGGGGCCATGCTAGGGGCCATCCACCTGTAGCTTCCCTGTGGACAACGGAAACGGCACCTTGGATGGAACGGGCAGGGGGATAGCGGGCATCCAAGCTGTTGGTTGGCTGATCCAAACCTTTAAGAGACTGGGGAGGCCGGGCGGGGGCGCGATTGGCCATGGAAGGAGGAGAAGCATGAGGTCCCCGCAATTCGGTCGAGTCCTTCTTACCCTTCTACTGGTATACCAGGTCGTTCTATCGGGTTTGGGGCCTGTGGGGCCGTTCCTGTTGGGTGTAGTTGGCGATTCTGGCTCGATCCTAACCGAGTCCCCTCAGGGTCCGAGCAATGCTCAAGGTACCCAAGATACCCAAGCTCCATCCTCTGGTGCTCTCCAATTGGGTGGCCCGTGGCCGACCCTGCTCGACTTGGAGGCCGTACCCAGTGGAGAAGTTACACAGGTCGACGGAGATCTTGCCCGGGCTTCGGCGTCCCAGAGCGCCTACGCCAACATAACCCCCGACCAGACACTGGAGCTACTGGCTTCGGGAGATGTGGTGCTGCTTGACGTAAGAACGGAGGGGGAGTATCGATCGGCGCACATCCCCGGTGCCAAGCTGATGCCCGTTCAGGACCTTGAGTCGAGGCTGGACGAGCTGGACCAGGCAATGGGGGTGATCGTCTACTGTCAGTATGGAGCCAGAAGCGCCACCGCCGCCGGGACTCTGGTAGCCCATGGGTACCGGAGCGTGTACAACATACTCGGCGGAATAGCGGCGTGGATGGAGGCTTCA
>Ga0172365_10002326_pt1 | contig 13900 bp, 11 predicted proteins | sample LakKivSesite48cm_FD_114535 | JGI IMG/M metagenome (GOLD analysis project Ga0172365, IMG submission 114535) | Sediment microbial communities from Lake Kivu, Rwanda - Sediment site 48cm | ecosystem: Environmental > Aquatic > Freshwater > Lake > Sediment | place: Rwanda: Western Province, Lake...
CACGAAAGATGGAAAAGAGTTTTAAAAGATTTAAAAGAAATTTGCAAAATTTTACCAACGAAAATAATTATCGGCTCTGGCTATTTGACAGATGAGGAAATAAAAAAAGCTTCCAAAATAGTTAAAGAAGCGGGGGCAATTTGCGTCAAAACTGCCACCGAAAAAGACCCTTTAGAACATCGTGAATTAAAAGAAAAGTTTTACCATCTAAAATTAATGAGAGAAGGAGCTCCCGGACTTTTGATTAAAGCCGCTGGAGGAATCAGAACAATTTCTGATGCAAAAAAAGCAATAAAAGCCGGCGCCGACATTATTGGAACAAGCTCTGGAGTGGAAATTATGAATGAATTCAAAAAATAACATAAAAATTATGGAATATCAACCAACAATTGGCCTCGAAATACACGTTGAGCTAAAGACTAAAAGCAAAATGTTTTGCAATTGCAAAAATGATCCGAACGAAAGACATCCTAACGTCAATATTTGTCCGATTTGCATTGGCCACCCAGGAGTTTTACCAGTGATAAATAAAGAAGCAATTAGAAAAACGATAAAAACTGGCCTAGCTTTAAATTGTCAAATTCCTGAATACTCAAAATTTGATCGGAAGAACTATTTTTATCCCGACTTGCCTAAAAATTATCAGATTTCTCAATTGTATCAGCCTCTCTGTAAGAAAGGGTTTTTAGAAATCGATGGAAAAAAAATTAGGATTCGAGAAGTTCATTTAGAAGAAGATACTGGTAGATTGGTTCATCCCGAAGGCGCAGACTATTCCTTGATTGACTTTAATCGGGCGGGAATTCCCTTAATGGAGTTAGTCACTGAGCCAGATTTAGGATTGGCAAAGGAAGCTAGAGAATTTGCTGAAGAGTTACGACTTATTTTGAGATATTTGGATGTTTCCGATGCTGATATGGAAAAAGGCCAGATGAGAGTAGAAGCCAATATTTCTTTAGGGGAAAAGGGGGTATTAGGGACAAAGGTGGAAATTAAAAATTTAAATTCATTTCGAGCAGTTGAAAAGTCAATCGATTATGAAATAAAAAGACAAGAGAAAATTTTAAAAACGGGTAAAAAAGTGATTCAAGAAACTCGAGGGTGGGATGATGAAAAAGGAGTGACATTCCCTCAAAGGGAAAAAGAATACGCCCATGATTACCGGTATTTTCCCGAGCCAGATTTACCAATTTTACATTTAGGGATGCCAGAATATTTAAATGAAGTCAAGGCTGAGATTCCCGAACTTCCCCAACAAAAAAGAGAGAGATTGGACCGGGAATATAAACTGGAAGAAAAAAGCATCGAGCCTTTTGTTTTTAAAAAAGATTTGGGGGAATATTTTGAAAAAGTGATTTCAGAACTTGATCCCAGTCTTCCACATGAAAAACTTTTTGATTTGATAAAACTAGCCTCAAACTATTTAATCACCGACCTGCAGGGACTTTTGAGGGGGGCCTCGGTTTCTGGTGAAGAATTTCTCATCACCCCTGAAAATTTTTCCGAATTTATTACTTTAATTTATGAAGGAAAAATTTCGTCAAAGATTGCCAAAATTGTTTTGGAAGAGATGTTTCAAACTGGCAAAGACCCTTCCCAAATTATTGAAGAAAAGGGAATAATTTTAATAACTGACGAAATTAAAATTGAAAAAATCGCAGAAGAAATAATTTCTAAAAATCAAAAGGCAGTTTTAGATTTCAAAAAAGGTAAAGAAACTGCCCTTCAGTTTCTGATAGGGCAGGTGATGAAAGAAACAAAGGGGGAGGTAAATCCAGAAATCGCAAGTAAAATTTTGAAAAAATTGTTATCCTAAAAAATTTTTGACTAATTTCTCTGCCTCTCTTTCATTTCTTATCCAAAAAATTCTTCTATCCCTTTTAAACCAGGTGATCTGGCGTTTGGCATAATCTTGAATTTCCTTTATCGAATTTTCGATCATTTTCCGCTCTCCGATTTTATTCTGTAGATATTGAGCTATTACTCTATAATGGATTCCAAAATCTTCAATCCTTTTAAAAGAGAGGCCCGATTTTTTTAGATTCGCTACCTCTTTAATTAATCCTTGTTTTAACCATTTTAAAAATCTTTTTCTTATTAAATTTTGAATTTCTTTTTTATTCCTTTTGATTCCAATCATTAAAACGGGGTAGGGAAGTGGTTGAAGTTTCAAAGGCGGAATCGGCTTTTTTGTTTTTATTACAATTTCAATTGCTCGAATTAATCTTCTTGGATTTTTTCTTTCGATTGTTTTAGCCCTCCGGGGATCGAGTTTTTTTAAGATTTCGAAAAGTTTTTTGGTGCCTAATTTGTTGAGGTCTGACCTCAACCGCCAATCTGGTTTTACCTCCGGAATTGTTACCCCACCGACGACTGCTTGGATATAAAATCCGGTTCCACCACAAAGAATGGGCAACTTCCCTTTTTTAAAGATTTTATTTATTGCTTTTAAAGCTAAATTTCGATATTGGGCGACCGTAAATCTTCTTTTTGGCGAGGCCACATCTAAAAGATAATGAGGAATGCCCTTCATTTCTTTTTTTGTTGGTTTGGCCGTACCAATATTCAAGCCTTTGTAAACCTGCCTTGAATCAGCCGAAACTATTTCCCCATTAAATTTTTTTGCCAATTTGATTGCCAGCTCCGATTTTCCCGAAGCCGTCAGGCCTAAAATAATAATTAATTTACTCTTTTTCATTCTTTTTATTATAGCCAAAAGAAAATTTAGTAAAACTTGACATAATATTTATTTTTTTGATATTTTAAACATAGCTCATAAAAAGTGGAGGGAGAGAAGATGGTCTTCGCTTTCGTATTGATAAATACTACTGGTAAAGCCTCTGACACTCTCGGGAAACTTAAAAAAATACCAGAAGTAAGGGAAGCCTATGTGGTGCGCGGTTCCTTTGACATCATTGTGAGAATCGATGCCGAAAAAAATCCAGAAGGAATCCGAGAAGCTACAAGCCGCATTCGGAAAATAGAAACTGTCCGCTTGACCTACACATTGATACCTTTTTCAAAAAAATAAAAATGCTGAGACGAGAAACTCGATTCCCAGCATTTCTTTTTTTTAATCTTTCGCCTTTTTCTGTTGTTAGCCATCTTGAACTTTGGTGAGAAACCAATCCCCGCTTTTCTAATCTCCGTAATATGCCACGAAGGTCCCTTATATTTGGCAGTTCTCCCTTTAATCTTTTGAGTTTTTTACCAAAGCTATGATTAAGGTGGTGAAGGACCATCCACTCGCCAGCTCCTAGTTCTTCTTCGATTGGTCTTTCTCTTGTTATTCTTTCAACTCCTTCTTTTATTTTTGTTTTTAAAGAGCCCATAATACTCATAGCCCAATTTTAGATAACTTATGAGGGTTTGTCAACTTTTAAATAAAAAATCCCCTTTAATCCCCAGGGAAAGGCATCGACAATTTTAACTTTTATAAATTGTCCAACCAATTTAGGTTTTAGGTAATAGGTTTTAGGCGTTAGGTTAATTTTTACGGTTCTATAATGACGAGATTTACCAATTAGAAAATCATTTTTCTTTTTTTCGACTAAAACTTCGATTTCTTTTTCAACAAATTTTTTATTTTTTCCTAGAGCCGTTTTCTTTAAAACTTCGGTTAAAATTTTATACCTTCTTTCTTTTTCTTCAAAAAAAACATTGTCTTTTAATTTGAAAGCCGTAGTTTGGGGCCGAGGAGAATATTTTGCAATATAAGCCATATCAAATTTAATTTCTTTCATCAATTTTGTTGTATTTTCAAATTGCTTTTTTGTTTCCCCCGGAAAACCAACAATGATATCGGTGGAAATTGTGACATCTTTTTCTAATCCCTTTCGATATTTTTTAAAAGCCACCCTTATTTTTTTAACTAAATTTTTATATTGCTCAACGGTATAAGGTCGATTCATTCTTTTTAAAATTTTATAATCGCCAGATTGAACGGGCAAATTTAAATGGGGAGTTACTTTTTGGCATTTCGCCATTGTTTCAATCAACTCACCAGAAAAATTTTTTGGATTTGGGCTTGTAAATCTTATCCAGAAATCGCCCTCAATATTATTCACCATTTTTAAAAGCTTCGCAAAATTTATTTCTGCGTTTTTCTTCGTTGATATCTGCGTTAATCTACTCCTATAATCATTCACATTTTGACCCAAAAGCCAAATTTCCTTTACTCCTTTTTCAATTACATCTTTTGCCTCTTTTAAAATCTCTTCGTAATTACGACAAACCAGTTTTCCGCGAGTAAAAGGAATAACGCAATAGGCACAACTCCAATTACACCCATTAGAAATTGGAAGGAAGGCAGAAAAATTATTTGAATACTTTGGCTTCACATCCAAATAACTATCGTAAAATAAAGGCGATGGCTTTAATATTATGGAGGTTTGAGGAAGATATTTTGGCCAGCTTGGCAAATCCTTAATATCTAAAATGAAATCGAATCCCCCCTTTAATTTCTTTCTGTCTTCCTTTAAGATACAGCCAGTTAGAATGGTTTTGAGTTTGGGATTTTCTTTTTTGAGTTTTTCGAATTTTGGGATTAATCCGTAAATTCGGTCTACTGCCGATTGCCTTACCGAGCACATATTGACCAAAATTAAATCAGCCTCATTTTCATTTGGGGCAGGTTGATAACCAATGTTTTCTAAAACTGTAGCAATTTTTTCTGAATCGCTTTTGTTCAACTGGCATCCATATGTAATGACATGATACTTTTGCATACCACCTATTTTACAATAGAAAAACAGCCCTTTCAATGGGGCTGTTTTTCTTCAAAATCTTCTTTATCAACTTTAGGGGGCAAGAGGGGTTACTGAGATAGTTTTGCACTCACCATCTATACATCTAGCTTGTACATTAATACACTTTGCACTAATTGTTCCGACTGGGCCACATTTTGGTTGGGGACAATCGGCATCAGTTTGGCATTCTTTTAGTTTACAGACGCCCTTGTAATCGATTTCCACGTCCGCCATTTTAGCAAAGCATTCATTTGAATAGGTCTTTCCATCTTTTCCACAAACCGGATCCCACAAAGTAATACAGACCGCCTCAACGGCCTCAGGTTTTTCTGGTTGAACGGGCAGAGGTTTTGCCGGAATTTCTATCTCTCCAGGGATTACACATTTTGGCTCAAGAGGACAACCGGTTTGCAGGTCTCTTTCAATAATTACTCTCCCTTCTTTACAAAAATCAGAAGCAGGTGGCGTCCAGACGGGACAACCAAGCTTTTCTAATCTTTCCTCAATTTTTTCAAAAATTTTTTCTTTTCCTTCCTCTAATTTTTCTTTTAATTCAAGAATCTTTGGCGTCTCAGGGGCTTCCTTAATTTTTGTTTTCAAATCCTCCATGATCTCCATCTGTTTTTCTTTTTCCCCGGAAATTTTTTCCAGATATTCTTTAAATCCTTCCTGATCTTCCGGACTCATCTTTTCTAAATCTCCTTGCAATCTCTTCAAAGCATTTTCTTCAGCTTTTCTAATAGCATCTTTTGCCTCTTCTGGCACTTTCTCTTCCAAATTCTTCAGGACTTCCAAGTTTTTGAATTCTTTAAATTCACTTCCTTTTTGTTCTTCTAGAATTTTATCCAAATTTTCAGTGATTTTTTCTGGCCTATCTTCGAGTTTGAGCATGACATCCTTAAATCTCTCCAAATGCTCTTCTCTCGCCTCTTTTATTTTATCAAAAGCCTCTGGTGGAACCTGGGTTTCTAATCTTTGTAAAAGTTTTTCATGAAGGGTCTGTTGGTGAATAAATTTGTCAAGAAAGCTTTCAACTTTAGGATTATCTTTTGCCTTTTCTTTAATTTTTTCCACTTGATTTTTTATTTTATCTACTTCCTGCTGATAATTTTCCGTTGCTTTTTTAATAACTTCTGGATTTTTCTTTGCCTCAATTAATTTTTTTACCTCAATCAGCTTCTCATTGGCAAATTTTAATCTCAATTCAGCTTTCTTTATCGGATTAAAAGTCAAAGCATTTTGGATTTCCCTTACCCAATTTTTCGAGAAATAAAGCGGGTTATCGGGTAAAATCTTAGGTTCTCCGATTCCTAAATCCTGTGCTTGGATATTTTCATCGAGATTGATCGCCTCCTCGGTTGATACTTCCTGTGCTAAAGCCATTCTAAAGGCAAACAGCAAAATAAAACTTAAGAGAAAAATTTTCAAATTATTCATATTTATGAATTATGGTTTGACCTTTACCGAGCATATAATGAATTATGTGCTTCGGCTTATTTCTTTTTCTCTATTTCCATTTTAACTTTTTCCAAAAATTTATTCAATTTTATAATCCCAATATCTCCTTTTCCTCTTTCTCTCACTCTGACCGATTTTGACTTCATTTCTTTGTCTCCCACAACCAAAAGATAGGGAATTTTTTGGATTTCTCCATCTCTAATTTTTTTAGAGACCGTTTCATTTTCATCTTTCACCTGATACCTTATACTTGATTCCTGACACCTTACACCTACTTCTTGGGCGTATTTTTCATGATGACTGCCAACTGGTATTACCCAAATTTGTTCAGGAGAAAGCCACAAAGGCATGGCTCCGGCGTAATGCTCGAGCAAAACTCCAACAAATCTTTCTAATGAACCAATTAAAGCCCTATGGATCATTATTGGTCGTTTTTTTCTACCCTTTTGGTCAATGTAAGTTAAATCAAATCTTTCTGGTAAATTGAAATCAACCTGAATAGTTGTACATTGCCATTCCCTGTCAAGCGAATCTTTGATTTTGATATCGATTTTCGGTCCGTAAAAAACTCCTCCGCCAGGGTCAATTTGATATTTCAACTTTAGTTTTTTGAGAACATATTTTAGAGAATTTATCGCTTTTTGCCATCCCTTTTCAGTTCCAGCAAATTTTTCTGGTCTGGTGGCGAGATAAATATTAAATTCTTTGAAACCGAAATTTTTTAAAATTTTTATACTATATCCTAAAAGTTTCTCAATTTCTTCACTTAATTTTTCAGGAACACACCAAATGTGGGCGTCATCTTGAGTAAAGCCCCTTACCCTGACCAAGCCATGTAACACTCCTGACTTTTCGTATCGATAAACTGTTCCAAATTCCGCATATTTAATTGGCAAATCTCGATAACTTCTGATTTTCGATTTATAAATCTTTAAATGGAAAGGACAATTCATTGGCTTTATAATATACTCTTCCTCATCAATTTTGATAGGGGAGTACATGTATTCTCGGTATAAATCCGCATGACCAGAGGTTATCCACAATTTCAAATTTCCAATATGAGGACTAATTACCCATTGATATCCTTGAGCAGTTAATTCTTGATATAAGTAATCTTCAATAATTTTTCTTAAGATCGCTCCCTTCGGTTGCCAGATTGGCAAACCCGCCCCAACCTCTTCATCAAACAAAAACAGTCCTAATTTTTTCCCCAAGATTCTATGGTCTCTTTTTTCTGCCTCTTCTAGGGAAAGAAGATATTTATCTAACTCTTTTTTAGTTTTAAAAGCTACTCCATAAACTCTATTCAACATCGGATTTTCTTCCGAGCCTTGCCAATAGGCGCCAGCGATTTTTGTTAATTTAAAGGCGTCAATTGGAATTTCCTTTGTTGATTTGACATGAGGACCTTTGCACAAATCAACAAACTCTCCCGATTTATAAATTGTTAATTTTTCTCTAGGCAATTCTTTTATTAATTCTAATTTATATGGTTGCTTATTGAATAATGTAACGAGCTCTTTCCTCGTTACATTTTCTTTTTTGAAAAAAATGTTTTGTTCAAATAATTCTCTCATTTTCTTTTCAATTTTCGGCAAATCTTCATTTGATATTGGTTTTTTGAATTCAAAATCGTAATAAAAACCATTTTCAATTGCCGGTCCAATGCCAAATTTAGTTCCAGGATATAATTCCTGAACCGCATAAGCCAAAATATGAGCCAAGGAATGACGAATTGTTTCTATTTTTGCCATATTTTTAGATTCGCGAATTTCTACGAATTTAGCACGAATATCACTAATATTATATCACCTAATTTCCATTCGTAAAAATTCGTGAGAAAATTCGTATTTTATTCGCGATAAATTAAAAACCTCTTTTTAAAGAGGTTAGCTGAAGAAACTATCAAAACTCCCTCAGCTAGCCTAAAAAGAGGTTGTGGTGATAGTGGCTAATTTTACAGAGATTTCCCTCATTCTATAAATTATGACGAAAAAAATGAATTTTTATTACAAAACTTAATTTTCCACAATTTCTTCGATGCTTTCGCAGATTAGTTTTGGGACGCCATCTTTGATATCGACTCTTCCAGAAACCAAGACAATTTTATTCTCTTGAAAGGCAGAAGGATTTTTTGAAATTGCCGAGGGAAAAACCACCACCTCGATCTTATCTGTTAAATCTTCCAATTTCATAAATAACATCGGGCTTCCATTTCTGGTTATTATTTTTTTAATCTTTGAGATAATCCCACCGATTTTGCAGATTTGGCTTGGCAAAATGGAACTTATTTTTGAAATTGGTAAGGCTTTCTTTTCTAAAATTTTTTGGAAATTTTCTAAAGGATGGGAACTAACAAAAAGACCTAAAAGTTCTTTTTCCCAAAAAATTTTCTCCCATTTTGTTGCTGGTTTTGTCTCCTGGAGTTGAATTTTATTTTTAAATTGGAATTTATCAAAAAGCCCCTTTTGCCCATTAATTTTTACTTTCTGATTTTCTCGATTGGATTCCAAAAGCCTTTCTAAATTAAATAACAATTTATTCCTTTCGGCAAATCTGTCAAATGCCCCAGCCTTAATGAGGCTTTCTAAAGATTTCTTGTTTAAATCTTTTGAATCTATCCTGGAAAGAAAATCATCGATTGAATAAAAAATTCCTTTTTCTTTTCTCTCCCTGACGATTCCCTCGGCAATATTTTCTCCAACATTTTTAATTGCTAAAAGTCCAAAGCGAATCTGGTTTTTCCCGGGCAGAACGGTGAAGTTTCTTAAACTTTCATTAATATCCGGGGGTAAAACCTCAATTCCCATTCTTTTACATTCTTCAATTAGAAATCCAACCCTCTCGACATCGGCCTGCTCGGCAGTTAAAAGCGAAGCCATAAATTCAACTGGGAAGAGGGATTTTAAATAGGCGGTTTGATAGGCAATGAGGGCGTAGGCACAGGAATGCGATCTATTAAAACCATAATGGGCGAAGGGCAAAATCCATTCCCAAATTTTTTCGGCAATCTCTTTTGCTATTCCATTTTTTCTCATTCCATCAATCATTTTTTCTTTCTGAGCCAGAAGCAGAGATCTGATTTTTTTCCCAATTGCCTTCCTTAAGGTATCGGCTTCCGAAAGAGTAAATCCGGCTAATTTTTGGGTAATTCGCATTAAATCCTCTTGATAGACGGGTAGACCATAAGTTTTTTCCAAAACCTCCTTTAATTTTGGGTGTAAATATTCAATTTTCTTTTTCCTCCTCTTTCTGGCAATATATTCAGGAATAAGAGGGATGGGCCCCGGTCGATAAAGAGCAACCATCACAACAATATCTTCAAATTTGGTTGGTTTTAGTTCTCTTAAATATCTTCGGCAGCCTTCTGACTCTAACTGAAAAACACCAATTGTTTCCCCCCCTTGTAAGAGCTTATAAGTTTTTTTGTCATCTAAAGGAATATTTTCAATATCAATTTTTTTATTTTGAACTACATAAATACGAGATAGGGTGTCTTCAATAATGGTCAAATTCTTTAATCCCAAAAAATCCATTTTCAAAAGACCCAAATCTTCGACCGAGTGCATTTCATATTGGGTGACGATGTTTTCGTCATCCTGGGTTGGGTGTTGTAAGGGGACGATATTATCTAAGGGCTCAGCTGAAATTACCACTCCGCAGGCATGGGTTGAGGCATGCCTGGCTACCCCCTCTAGTTTTCTGGCAAAATCAATTAGTTTTTGAGCTTTTGAATCTGTTTCATAAATTTGGCGGAATTCGGGAATCTTTGCCAGGGTTTCATCTAAAGAAGAGCCAAAGGGAATCATCTTTGCTATTTGGTCACAATAACTATAAGAATATCCCAAAGCCCTTCCAACATCTCTGACCACTGCCCTAGCCGCCATTGTTCCAAAAGTGATAATCTGGGCTACCCTATCTTGATCATATTTTTGTTTTACATAATTAATTACTTCATCCCTTCTTCTATCAGTGAAATCTAAATCGATATCAGGGGGTGAAACACGAGAGGGATTTAAAAAACGTTCAAAAAGCAAATTATATTTTAAAGGATCAATGTTGGTGATGTTTAGAAGATAAGCCACCAAAGAACCGCCCACACTACCCCTGGCTGGGCCAACAACAATTCTATTTTCCTTTGCCCAATTGACAAAATCCTGAACGATTAAAAAATAAGAAGCAAAACCGGTTTGAGAAATTACTGAAAGTTCATATTCCAATCTTTCTATCACCTCCTTTTTTGGATTCTCTCCAAATCTTCTTTTCATTCCTCCATAACAAAGTTCTCTTAAATATTCCTCAGGAGTTTTTCCAAACGGAACTTCAAATTTTGGTAGTTTTATTTTCCCTAATTCAAATTCAAAATTACAATCTTTGGCAATTTTTTGGCTGTTTTCAATAGCTTCCGGTAAATCTTTGAAATCTTCAATCATTTTTTCTGGTGTCCTCAAAGAAAAGTCATCAGCCTTTAATGTCAGCCTTTCAGGATCATTGGGATCGGCACCGGTATTAATGAGCATTAAAACATCTTGGGTTTCAGCATCTTCCAGTTTTAAATAGTGGCAATCATTTGTCGCCACCAAAGGTATTTTTAATTTTTTTGAGAGGGAGATTAAAACTTTATTAACAATTTTTTGTTCTTTCAAGTTTGGATGGTGTTGCAATTCTAAATAAAAATTATCTTTGCCAAAAATTTCTTGATAGCGCAAAGCAGTTTTTTCCGCTTCATCAATTTTTTTTGCTAAGATTAGTTGGGGAATTTTTCCTTGAATGCAAGCCGATAACCCAATTAATCCTTCAGAATATTGGGCCAATAATTCCTCATCAATTCTCGGCTTATAATAAAAGCCCTCGAGGTGGGCTTTGGTCAATAATTTCACTAAATTTTTATAACCTTGCTCATTTTTTACCAACAAAACCAAATGATATCTTTTGTCATCGACATTCGGCCTCTCCTGAGTCATTCTCTCAAAAGCTAAATACATTTCCACACCTATTATCGGTTTTATTCCCCTCTCTTTTGCCTTTTTATAAAATTCAACCGCTCCATAAATTGCCCCGTGGTCAGTTATTGCCACCGAATCCATTCCATTTTTTTGGCAATAATCTAAAATCTCATCAATTTTTGGCAGACCATCGAGCAGAGAATAATGCGAATGGACGTGCAAGTGGGTAAACTTCATAATAATTATTTCATTTTACTTATTCCAAAAAGATAAGTCAACTCAAAAATAAAAAAAGAGCTGAATGGCAGCTCACGATTAATTTTTGTAAAGGAATAAAGAATTTTTAGTTATCCACCTTGCGTCTTTGCTTATATTGTGAAATTGCTTGAGGAATTATTGTATGATTGTGATGAAGTTCATTCAACCACCTAATGAAATCTGGGTAAACTCCACCAAATTCCTTAGTAATAATTTCGATCGCCCTCTCTACGGCCTCGTTCTTTTGCAACTTACTCACCTCTTCCTTCCCTTTAAGAAAAATCAGAAAGTTTGTCAAGTTCTATTAAATAAAAAACCGAGGATTTCTCCCCAGTTTTGGCTATGGAATGGCGTTTTTTATTATTTTGCTGGAATCTTTTGTTTTCTTTTACCGAGCAGGGTCCTTGCTCCCGGGAGACGGGATTTAACAATTGTTATTTTTTTCCAGAGTCTTCGTTTTTTCAGTTCGCTCTCTATTTCTTTTTTTATCTTTTGAGATTCGGTAGAGCTAAGAATATCTTCTAAATCCTCATCGGGTATTTTATTAATTTCTGGCCTGAGTTTTTTCTCCCAAAACACCCCTGCCTGTTCACTGGGCGGTCCTCCCATTAGGAAGTTATAAGCAGCTTCTCTATCTACTTCTTTTAGCCGGGGATCTTGTTCTAAAATTCTTTTTCCGATTTCGCCTCGCTTTTGGCCATGAATCATGAAAAACCATCTTGTCAGTGAGGAAACCTTTACAGGTTGTTTTCCTTTGAGAATTTGGTCTAAGGATTCATCTTTCAGCTCCTGACCTATCGACGGGTTTCGGATAATAATCTCAACTTCTTCTGGAGCGAGAGGTTCTTTTCTTTCGAGTCTTGTTCTGACCGCCCTTTCTTTTGCTTCTTGACCGGTGTCCGAATTGTCTATAACGCAGATTAAGGTCTCATCATTTAACCTATTCCTATTTTGGTCATTTAAAAGTTCTTTTGCCGCTTTGCTTACTTCAAGCGCAGAACGACCCCTAGAATCTTCAACTATTTTAATCAATCTTCTCCTCCCCTCATCATCCTCACGGGCTTTTATCCATCTTTCTCTTTCCATATTCATCACCCTAAATGATCTAATTTTTTTATTTCAGAATTTTCTTAATTTGTCAAGAGATGACCCGAGTGTTAAAGTGGATTAATGAAATACCCAAATTTTTATCAGGAAAAAAGATTATGGCGAAAAGGATATAAAAGAGTAGTTTGCCTAGATGAGGCTGGGAGAGGTCCACTTTCAGGACCTGTTATTGCTGTAGCAGTGATGACAAAATCAAATTTTAAATCTAAAATTTTAAATTTTAAATCTAATTTTAAAGGAATTAAAGATTCGAAAAAATTGTCTCCTAAAAAAAGAGAAGAGATTTTCAAAATTTTGAAAAATTGTCCATTTATAGAGTGGGGGATAGGCCGAGTTTCCGAAAAAGTAATTGACAAAATTAACATCTTAGAAGCGACAAAATTGGCAATGCAAAAAGCCATTAAAAAATTAAAAAGAAAACCCGATTTTTTAATTTTAGATGGGAACTTTAAAATTGATCTAAAAATTCCTCAAAAATCAATTGTCAAGGGAGATGAGAAAGTCTTTTCCTGTGCCGCTGCTTCAATAATTGCCAAAGTAACAAGGGATAAAATAATGGAAAGATATGATAAAAAATTCCCCCACTATGGATTTTCAAAACACAAAGGCTACCCAACAAAATTTCATTTAAAAATGCTAAAAAAATATGGTCCGTGTAAAATACATAGAAAAACATTTGGACCAGTAAAAAGATTGCAAAAATAAAATTTATTTGATATCCTTAATATCATGGCAGTTCCAAAGAAGAGAACAACAAAGTCACATCAACTAAAAAGAAGACAAAACATTTTTTTAGAAAAACCCGTTTTAGTAAAATGTCCTAGATGTGGAAAATTTACTTTGCCCCATACCGTCTGTTCTTTCTGCGGATATTATAACCAAAAAGAAGTTATTGATGTTTTGGCAAAATTGGATAAAAAAGAAAGAAAAAAGAGGGAAAAGGAAATGAAAATTGCTGAGCAAGAAAAAGAAAAAAAGGAAAAACCATTAAGCTGGAAAGACCTTTCTAAGAAATAACATGTCAAGTCGCCATCTATCAAGATCAATTGCAATGCAATCTCTTTACGAGTGGGATTTTTCTGGTAAAAAATTAGATTTGGAAAAAATTATTGAAAAAAATATTGAAGAATTTGGTCCGGGATTGGAGGATAAAAGTTTTATTTGGCAATTGGTGACCGGAGTGGTTTTGTACTTAAAAGAAATTGATGAGATTATTAAAAAAGCTGCCCCCCAATGGCCAATTGATCAAATTTCAATTGTCGATCGAAATGTTTTGAGAATCGGAATTTATGAATTATTGTACTCGGAAAAAGAGGCCGTTCCCCCAAAAGTAGCAATCAATGAGGCAATTGAATTGGCAAAGGGATTTGGTGGCGAAAATTC
>Ga0172365_10002331_pt1 | contig 13891 bp, 10 predicted proteins | sample LakKivSesite48cm_FD_114535 | JGI IMG/M metagenome (GOLD analysis project Ga0172365, IMG submission 114535) | Sediment microbial communities from Lake Kivu, Rwanda - Sediment site 48cm | ecosystem: Environmental > Aquatic > Freshwater > Lake > Sediment | place: Rwanda: Western Province, Lake...
CGATCCTACGCATAATCTGCCTCAGATCCGGCGTGACACCGTGATGCAGGGTCCTCCTCCCTAATGTCCTGATATGAGCGGGTAGAGGAACAAAGGGCCCAACTAATACGGCCTCGCCTTGGTTCAGGCCTGGTAAATCTTCGACTAGCCTGTGTGAAAAACTTTCGGAGGCGTTCTCAATCATTAATTGATCCTGTTGGTTCGTTATTCTTAGAACGGCGTAGTTACCTATGTTGCTAAGTATACTCGGATCTATGCTCCGAGGTCGTTGGCTGATCAATGTGAGGAAGAGACCAAACTTTGCCCCTTCTCTTATCGTTGTAGATATCGTCTTGACGGCGTATCTGCTGCCCCCCTCTCTCGAGGCTATTCTGTGTGCCTCTTCTACAAAGAGGAAAGCAGGAATGAAGTTGCGTTCGTCCCCCTTGCAGGATACTAAATGCCTGAACAACAGATCAACGATGATGCTGGTGTAGGCGTCCTGAATCCTCGACCGAAGTCCGTTCAAACAGATGACACTAAGGGTTCTAGGGTGGAGCAAGTCCGCCACGTTTATCCCGGTGGGGGGTAGAGATACTTCTTCTCCTAAGTCCTCTAGGCGAAGAAGGAGGCTCTCGTATCGCGACCGTTCCTTCGAATCCAATACCGGGTCTCCATCCTCGTTCGTTTCATCTAGCCTGTCCTGAATCACAGCCATAATGTCTCTCAGGCCGAAAGGTTTCTTCGTAGACCTGAGTTCTTTGAGAATCTTTCTCAGGATTATTCGTTGAATCTCTCCCAATGTGACTCCGAGAAGCTCTGTGAGGGCCTCATTAGTCAGTTGTTCCGGACTGAGACTGAGCTCTCTTTGTTCGGCTGTTACCCCACTGACTTTGGGTGCACCGGGGGGATAGTAGACGATGACACTGAAGTCCGGGTGTTTATCCGCACTGCTCGCGTATTTGTCCATCATGACGTAATCCGCATGGATGTCGATCACGATGACAGGGAACGGCGTTTTGAGCAAGATCTCTTCGATTAGACGCCCCGCTAGGTAGGATTTGCCAGCTCTGGTTGCGGCGAATACGCCAAGATGAAACTGTAGATCTTGGAGATGCACCGGTACGGTGATCTTGGGTCTGTTCAGAAGCATCCCTATCTGAAGAGGTATTCCCTGTTCTAATCCGGCGAAGTAAGTCTGAAGGAATTCGTCCTCTGCTCCATAAACGGGAGTGTTCGGGTCGGGTGCTACCTTGGGTCGCATCACCCGACCATCTTCGCCGATATAACCTACGATTTCGGCTCTGACTAGCTTATACGAATAAGGAGCGGCCTGTTGATCCGTGGATAGTCTTTCAGTGGCAAGTGGATTCTTTGACCCCAGTCCAAGAACCTCAGCAAGAACCTTCGTCCTCTTAACTCGGTCTTCTATCAGTTCATTCAGTTCTACCGCAACATAGTCGTGCAATGCTATTGGGCGGTCGATGGCCGTCTTGAAAACGAATTCAAAGGGCGTAGATTCCTCTATTACTCTACCGATAGGTTCCATTAGTATCCCCTCAAAACGAAATCTCTCAGGCCTCTTTTCCTATGGTTGATTCTAAAACCCTTTCCCCTGAGCTCCTCTATTATGAGGGGTTCATACGCCTGTTTGTAAAGTGCACGATCCAATCTGACGATAGCGTCAACCTCGGTCAAGGGATTCACGACATAAGGCTCATGGCTAATGCCATTCAGCATCCCTACTATGCTCTTCGTTTTCTCTATGCCGATGTCATCCCTGAAAGTGTCCTCTGATAGATCACCACTAGCGCCATCGTGACACAACAGATTCGAAGGGATGTCGACTCTGTACACCCCCGTCGCTTGCTTGGGCCTCCAATATGTCAAGGCTATGGGAGGCTTCATGAAATAGTTGTCCAACCCATTCAACACCCCATTCATCCTATTGCTGCCCTCAAGTAGGTCCCTGAACATTGATTTCCACCAGTTCTTTGTGCCTCTCTTGATCTCTCCCGTCACGAAGAGGGTCTGAGGAGCCAACATGAGAGGAGTTGTGAAGCCAGGATCAGGTGCTATCTGGCTGTACAATCCTTCGTCTGAAATGTCTTGCTCCAGCTCAATGAAGTATTCGTACAATGGCGTGTCCTTAGGTGCCCCCGCAATCACTTCTCCCAGCTTCTCCCGCATTCTCTTGATGCTTCTTCCTCTTGATAGTTCGACTTCGAGACTACCCTCCGTCCGTAATATGGCGTCTAGTAGGATCTTAGCCCTTAGGTAGCTGATGTCGCTATCTTTCGACAACCCAACTATCACAGTATCCTCTCCGGCTAGTTCCAGAAGCGAACAAAGCTCATTGAGGTACTTCTCGAATATCCATGCCATGGATTCAAGGCGCTCCCTATAGTGGAAGAACGTCAGATATAGACTGCCATCTATTAGTCCAAGAATACGTGAGTGTTCCCGTGATGCTTTCTCTATTGCCTTCCTCAGGACTCTTAGCTCCAACGCCTTCATGAAAAGTGATTGTCCCTCCAGCCTGTAGTTCACCTCAACCGCAACCTCGGGGATACACTCCACAGAGCCGTCTTTGGCATAGATGTGAGCCATCGCCCTCGAGACCCAAGCGGTGAGTCCACCAGTGAAGCTTGACTCTCCCAGACTTCCATCACATGCTACCACAGCTCCATTCGGGTCAGAGGAGGCATTGTGAGAATTCCATTTTGAGAGGAAAAGTGCTTTGGATCGAGAGCTTTCGAGTTCAGGTGGGGTCAATCTACTAATCGACTCGTGCAATTCTTCGCTGAACATTAGGAAGAAGCTCTCCTCAGACACGCGAGCATCCCCCCGATAGTTTTACTGCTTCTCCAAGACGCGCCATTCTCCATGGAATCATGGAATCCAGCCAATCACCTCGCTTTAAACAGTAGGAAGCGAGTCTATAAGAATTGCGCAAGCAGTTGCCATTGAGAAGGAACCCGACCGCTACAGTAATAGCCGCTAGAAATAACCTCTCTTCATTTAGATCGTGCCAATGACTTTTGCCTCTATTCTGTCATAACCTAAGAGAGTGTGTCTTCTGCGGGTCAAAGAATTGCCCGAAGAGTCCAGATCTTCCACTATGATCGCAGGCCCAAACCCGCTTTTGGCATAATCCGGTCGCACCTACCATTACTTTCGATTCAGAACCAATCGTTTCACGCGTCTACTGTTCTCCAGTCCTTTCCCCACGATCGCTGATTTCAGCTTTCGGATGTATCGACGACGGAATGACATCGTCTTATCGAGGGTCAGCCTAGATGCCACCAACCCGCGCGTGCTTTGGCGACCTCATGTCTTTGCTGTTGCTTCCAGAGAATTCGATCTCCAACAGTACAGAGGATCTTGAGAAAGATGACTGCTAAGTGTGAGAGCCTAGAACGGGAAGAGGACTGCCATTGAGTGTCCGCTGTCGCGCTGCGATTAGGCTACCACCGGCGGCAGGCCCAGACGCTCTCGCACTTCATTGTTCATCGTCTTCTGCCTACAGGCAATGAAACCATCGTAGTCATCTTGCCACATGCATCCTAAGGCCTCGCTCGAAATCAGGTGTGCAGCCATTAGTCCTTCGAGAGTTGTCTTGCGGGTGGCAAGTCGATTCTCCACTTCTTTCAGGTAGAGAGATGGGCGACTATTTCCCATACTGGTATTCGTTTCGTCTAGGAGGAGGGTCCTGTTCACAACGGTGTCCTTGGTTTCGCCGAACCGCTTGGACTTGGACGGGTCTAGACCGCGAACCTTGGAAGGGAAGATGTGGTGGTCATTTACACTTGCTTCAATGTAGTCTCCTGAACCAGGCGGCCGCAGTTCATAGAAGTCGAGTGCTCCCTTAAGTGCGATTATCGAAATAACGGCATTGTAGACAGATGTGCCCTTCTTCTCCTCTGAAAAATCGAGGGTGTTGGCTATGCTGTCCAGCTTCGTCTCATCCAACTTCTCCAGCGGAACTCCACCCACAACCAATCTTCTGAAAGCTCTGAAGTCTTCAGAGATGACAGAATCAGAAGAGCCGCTGTACTCTTTCGAGAATACTGCTGACCAATACCATTTGGAGAGGATCTCGTCAAAGTGTGAATTCACAGGCCCTGCTACCTCATCCCTTAACCAATAGATAGCTGCTACCACCGGAATAGTCGTGGTATTGGGAATGAAATCGACCTTGACGGATCCGAAATCCCTTATGCCCAGGTTCATGATTCTCTTCCTTGCTCTCTCGCAGTACTTGCACGCCGATTCCCACATACCGCTGAACGCCTCGCCGTCTGCTACCACGACGACCTCCCTCCTATGTCCGTCGGTTTTCTGGATCGTCCTGACGCCAGGCACCAAACTGAAGACATATTTGGGAGAGCAGTAATCTTGAGTCTTGAGCGCCATCGTCTTCAGCAGAAGCTCATCCATGTCCTGCACAGAAGCCAACTTGTCGTCCAGTGCTTCGTAACTCTTCCTTAGCCTTACCCCATGTGGATAGAGGAACGCATTCATGAGGTCGAAGGTTGAAAGCTTCAACCCTTTCTGATTCAGCTTTGCGAAGATGAGGCACACGTCCTTGATGTCCTTGTCTCTGGTAAGAACGTGTGTCGCAAACTCGTAACCAAGTATGTTTCCTTTGAGGCGATTCAACTCCTCCCTTGTATCTAGGATGAACTGGTATCTTTCCGGGACATGGTTAGTCTTGTCCCCACCGAAGCGCCTATCAGCCAGAACTTCCGCGTAATCCTTCACCCATTCAGAGTATTCGTTCTTCACAAATCCGTCGTCAGAGAGCAAGGCAAGGGGGAAGATGAGTTCGTTCACGTAGGCTTTCCTGTCGCTCTTCAAATCGTCTGCCGCCATGTAATTGCTATGGATGGTGTAGAGAATGCATTCCTCATAGTTACCAGCCAAGTACTTCTCTAGATCCACGTTGAATAGGTAGTAGGACTTCCTGTTTGGGAAGTGCTGGTTGGGATTATGCAGAGCAAAGAAAAGCGATGACAGCCTTTGCTGTCCGTCAAGAACTGCGAAGTACACTCTCTGGCCGATCTTAGCTCCCTGAATGGGTTCCCACTGCTCCTGCCTGCTAGAGTCTCCTTCTAGTTCCCAGAAGAGCAGTAGACCTGTGAAATAACCCGAAATGATCGAAACTAACAGGTCCTTAACCATGTTTGGTTGCCACTCGAACCCCCTCTGGAAGTAGGGAATTGCATACTCACCCCTACTTATGGCCGTGAGTAGTCTTTCGACACTTCTGTCCTGACCAGGATGTATCGGCATCCAGATCCTTGCGACTATGCCAGCTAGCACTATTAAGTTAACGCTTTGCCGCCATGTCAACTGGCCCGTTCGCTTCAGAACCGCTTCAAAGAACTATAACCACCCGAAGGGTTTGGAATTGCTTCTTCCGGTTCGGGAATCGACTCCGTGCGCTCAGATGCTACCGAATCTTGGGAGAATGCCATTTGTCGGGCCGCTGAGTCCAGAACACCTTTGCGTTTATTGACGACATGGTCAAGAATACTTTGCGGACGAAGCATTGGGTTTCCGTCAGACGATTCGGATTTGGACTCCGATTTCCCCGTATCATTGCACTTCGCTGACCCGTTGATGCACATGCTTACCAAGTCAATTCTCAACCTTATAATGTCAGAGGCCCCAGAACCCTCATGAAATCGGAGATGTTACATGATAGGCTTTGGCCGACTATTGCTGAACTCGCTGCGAAATCCAGGCACAAACAGGTTGCAGTTGCCTACCTGGGGCGAGGCGCGCATGAAATCCTGCGGCTAGGCAAAGGCGACAGCCTTGTAGTAGATATGAGTGAGGGAGCGGTCAAGAACGGAAGTACTGACCCTAGAGAAGTAGAGTGGTACGTGAAGAAAGGAGTTGATGTATACACCTTCCAGGATCTCCACGCCAAGTTGTACATATTTGATAAGACGCTCATAATCGGATCACCCAATGTGTCCAAACACTCGCAAGACGACCTGATCGAGGCGGCTCTACTCTGCCGAGACAACGACGCGTTGACTCAGGCACGTAGTTTCGTGAAGCGCCTTCAGCTTGAGCCTGTTACCCGAGAATTACTAAGACAACGTAAGAAGGATTACAAACCACCACTGAAGGTGCGCCGTCCCAAGCTAGCAACCAGAGGTCCCGGGGTTCTGGGGAGTTCTCCCCTTTGGATAGTGGGGGTAAGAGTGGGGAAGCTCGCAAAGGGAATAGAAGAGGGCACCGAGAAGGAAGAGAAGAGGTTGTCTGAGAGAATCGACAAGCGAAGATTCCAGATCACTTTCATAGCGTTCATACCTCAGGATGAATTCGGCCGGGGTGTCCAAAAGGGAGACCAAGTGATTCAAGTCTTACATGAAGGGAAGAGAATTCATGTATGCCCGCCAGCTGGCGTAATTGAGATCACTAGAAGACAGAAGTTCAAAGGTGTGAAACATCCTCGGACAATTGTGTATCTAGAAGAGCAGAAGGGCAGCCAAACCTTGGCTTGGACCAGATTCCGCGACACGTTAGGTCGCTTTGGTTTTGGCAAGATCGGGCAGTACCCCGTTGAGAGAATAGTTTCACCAAAGAAGAAACTGGCGGTATCGGGTTTGTGGTCTCCATGAACGAGGGAGCATATCATCCCCCTTCGAACCCTGACATCACAAAACGAAGTCCGATTCCGACTTCCTCACGCTACTACATTTCGCGGGTTCGCTAGACTCGAAAAACGCGCCGCTAGGCCAAAGAATCAAATGAAAGGCCCAGTTTCGCCATTTTGACCGCAGACTCAAACCCGTTTCCGCTGTGGTCCCGCCCGGTCCACCAAGACACTTTCGCCAAGGATAGAGGAGAGCCACACTTTAGCCCCACTGTGATTTAAGAACTCAGTTGAAATTCCACCATCGTGGAGAACCTGATGCGTGTCTGTGTGTTGGAGGTACATGCGTGTAGGCGCAGTGCTCAACGATGAAGTGGAAGACACACCTCCTAATCGGCAAGTATGTGTTTAGATACGTGAGCACTAGATACCACCTTCCGGCGAGTGCTTCTGCCTCATTCCATGAGGGTCTACTACGACCCGACAAGATCCGAGCGGAAGCTAGGGGTCTCGATCGAAGCAGACACCACCTGCCAGACCCCAGATCTCTGATGCCCCTCGTCTGGAAGGTCAGGGCGAAATGGGCTAGTGGTGATATTGACGGCTCCATGTTCGAGCTGGGCATCGTGCTGCACTATTTGCATGATTCGATATCTGGACATGGCTTCCGTGACCCACATCACCCCAAGATTGAGAATGACTTGCTCAATGAGAATGTGCCTGTTGGAGTGATAGAGTCGGGCTTCAACGCTGCGATTTCGTCTCCCAAGCACGTTCGGTACATGCTCGCGCAGATTTCTCCCAAAGACAACTCCAAGGAGATTATGAGAGACGCTGCTTGGTTCTCCGGCATCATAGCGGGTGCTGTTTTGGACACCAGAGTACCGGTGAGACTGGAGGAGGAATACTCCGAAGCAAGGAGAGAGTATGAGAAAAACAAGTCGCTAAGGCAACGGCGTGCTGTCTGGTTCATCTTATTCGCTTCGCTCGCTGTAGGTGGAGTAGCAGTGACCTTGCCGTCAGCGTTTCCCCTGACCTTCCCCTGTGTATTGGTTTCCAGTTGCATAGCCTTGGCATGGGCTACTCTGTCCTCTGACCCTCAGTATGAAGAGTCGAAAGAGGAAAGAGCGTGGTGGTTCGGCATACAGACTCCCGGAACTCCAAGAGAGGCGATGCAGACAGAATAGCCCAGAGAATCTCAAGCCCCGTGACTTCGTGGACGTGTCCTTACTTCGTGGACGTGTCCTTAGATCCTCATGAATCGCGGAGACTACCGGAGTTTACGATGGACCCAAACCCGTTTCTGATTGAATTCCGCCCACTCTACCTCTCTAGGAAGAGTTCAAGATGACCATATCTTGCTTTCTCGCATGCCCTAACGATATCCATCCCTTCTCCGTCCTTTATGCATCTATTGAATTCATCGACAACCCTGGGCCTGAAGCCCTGATCCCGCAAATCCCTCAGCAGTCGTTGGGGATCAGTTCCGACGTTCCTAAGTTGGCGGGGGGAGAATTCCATCATGAGTTTGACGTTGCTGTTTCTCAACGTGTGATTGGCCCCCTCTATGACGAGGCCCTCGGCTCCTTCGACATCCATCCTTATGAGGTCCACCTCGTTGTCCTGTGACAGCCCGCCCAGGAAATCGTCCACGGTCGTTGCTTCAACCTCTATGGATCCGGCATTCTTTTCATTGTTGTCCCTTGAGAATGAGTGCGCACCCAGATTCACCCTATCTATGAACAACCTAACCTTTCCATGCTTGTTGGAGACCGCTTTTTGAATGGGAGTGACGTTTGAGTAGCCGTTTAGGTTGATGTTCTTGACCAGCAACTCGTGGTTCCTTGGTTCTGGCTCGAATGCGTAGACTGTGCCAGCGGGCCCAACGATGCGGGCTGCGATCAGGCTGTAGTATCCGATATTCGCCCCAATATCCAACACGACCATGCCGGGCCCCAATATCCCTTTGAACAGTCTCGTCTGCTGCCTTTCGTAGGCCTGCATTATCAACAAAGGTCCTATATACCTGTCATCCGTGTTCACGTACATCTTGTTCCCCTCACATTCTATCAGAATCGTGCCTCGTGGCTTGGTCTTTTCGTATAGGAACTCGTAAAGAGGTATGACGCCGGGGATATTGGCAATATCCGTCAGGAGGTCGGGATAACTCCGTGCGAGTTTCCTGAGGGCCGAAAATATGAGATCTCCCATTAGATTTGGTTGTCCTGTTCCGAAGGCAAGTCATAATAAGCCTGTGCTCTCTGGAGGATCCGACACACACCATTTCGCGCGAATTGGCGGCCATGCTTGAACGAGGGGGTCAACGAGGGTGCCGTGGGAGGGTCCAAGAGAGTACCTCAGGGCTGAGCGGTGGCCCGACGGAGCACCTGACATAGCTCCGTTGGAGCTTCCGATATAGCTGATCAAGCTGTTGTTGGAGCCCTGTTGGGGCCTCCGACGCAGGGTCCGCTGTGAGTCATCTGAGAGATAGTGATGTGTTGTCAGGAACGAATGCCGCGATGCAATCCCACTGCTCTTCTATCAGTATGAAGTGGCTCGCTCTTCGAAGAGTGGACCATGGCTTTTGGGATGGAGAAAGATAATAGACTGGCTGGACGAGGAGAGGCTAAGGAGGTCTGTCCAGAAACGCAACAAGAAGAGGAGCTACGAGACTTGGCGATGGGAGAGACATATCTGGCGTCTGCTTGACGAATTCACCTCTGATATGGCGAGAGAAGGATGTCTTGTGAAGCAGATGCCGGGCAGGTATGCGACTTGGTTCCTTGTTGAACCCGACCTTCCAGAGGTCGACGTGCATTGGCCCGATCGAGACGCAAGGGATCTGGGAAAGGGTTCGATCTCCGTTAGGATCACCGCCCCTCGTCCCGATGCTCTAGAGGTCCTCGATCAGCAACTGGCCCAAATTAGAAGAACATATCCAGTCGAGGTCGGCAAGCCCAGACTTTCGGGGAGCGGGGGGGAGAACAGGCTAAGCGTAACGTGGCATTCCAGAAGTAGCAATGAAGACAGACACGCTGAGTTGGCCAGCAAGATTATTGCTGAGGTAGTTTCATGGTATGGAGGAATTCCTGGAAGATCGCCCGGCACAGGTTAAGAGTCTTGCCCACATCTCTGCTCGCGGTCCTATTCTCGGAAGACCTAGACTAGGCCAATTCATATGATCCTGACCGATGCATCATACGTCTGTTGTCAAAACGAATCAACGCTGTTCTTCTCGCTCCAAGATATCAGATTCTTCATTTCTAGGAGGTCTAGCAAGGAGTTGATGTCGTTAACGCGGCTCTTGTCGGACCAGCTTATTGCTTTCTGTCTTTCCAGCTTATCCAGAAGATCTGGGACACCGCTGATGGCATTCCTGTCACTCCAAGAGATGATCTTCTTTCGTTCTAGTAAATCCAACAGTCTCATTTCTAACCGCTTGACTAGGGGCTTCAAAGACTTATGACGCTTTCGGTTCTGTTCGCGGTAGGTTAGGAAGGCTAAGATCAAGCAGAACCTTACATCGCGTCACAGTTGTGGCCTGTTGCCCGCACTCGCTCGAGCTAAGGCATGCTTATTCGCGCTCATACGCGCGCTCGGCGCTCACCCTTTCCCATGAATGTGTCTTAAATATCAATAGCGGCAATCACACCGGGCTCGATGGATCTACTAACCCTGCTCTTCGATCTGCTCCTAGTGATAGTCATCATGGCCCTTGTCAGGTATGTCGCACGTATGCGTGATGAGGAACGTGAAAGGAAAGAGCGCGAGAAGGAGCATGCGCTCTGGCTTGAGCAACAGCAAGCGAAGGAGGAGGCGAAAAGAGCCTTCGAACAGGAACAGACAGCAAAGGGACTCGTCAAGTTTGTGGACAGGCGGGGAAAAACCATGTGGGGGACGGCTCAACAAGTGGAGAAATGGCGCGGGATAGACCAGGCTCTAAAAAACAGATTCCAGAACTACACCTCCCGAGAGTTCGAGGAGTTCATCGCGGATCTGTTCAGGCATCTGGGATACGAGGTTGAGCTGAGTCGGCATGTTAGGGACCGTGGGATAGACCTTCTGGCAACCAAGGATGGGAGGCGAGTGGCCGTTCAAGTCAAGAGGTACAAGCCTAGCGCACTCGTGGGAAGCGCAGAAGTAAGGGAGGTTCTCGGCGCGGTCTGGGGGAAGGCGGAGAAGGCGGTGCTAGTCACGACTTCCGATTTCACTGAGGAAGCCTATATTCGGGCCCAGGATGCCCCGATAGACCTTTGGAACTATGGGAAGCTAGCAGAAGTCATAGAGGAGCACCTGATGGGAGAGGTCAGACTAGCGTCAACACAACCTAAGACCAACCGGTTCGAACCGAAGACAATCAGTGAGCAAGTTCTGGAATCCCTTGAGGGGATAAGGAAAGCGTTTGACAACCCAAACATCAAGGAAGGGTTCAAGGGGTTCAGGGGAGATATGCAGTTCAAGTTTATTGATCTCAACGTCAGTTATGTCTTGAGTATCACCGAAGATGCAAGTGCTACGCTGAGGGAAGGGACTGTTGAGAAGCCCAAGATAGCCATTGAGGTGGATAGCACAACCTTCTTGGGGATGAGGAACAATACGATAAGCGGCACCCAGGCCTATGCATCAGGGAAGCTCAAGGTCAAAGGAGCGATGCCTGATCTGCGCAGATTGCAGAATCTGATGGCTGGCTAAGGAACACGACCGCATGCGCGCGCGTCCACGCGCACCCGAGGTCCGTCGGCTTAGCGAGAACCGGAGACAGAGTCTGTAGAAACTGACACGCTCGTCGCTCAGAGATTATGACATTCGGACCTCTTTCGATCGTGAGGTGCCTGCGCTGTGAAATCAAGAGAGGTGAAAAACCATGGCTTCCACTGCAGCATTTCGCCAAAACTAAAGCGATCGGCGACAGAACTAACGAAATCAAAATGCGAATCGATTTCTTCAATTTGACGAGCGATAAGCGGCGAATCCGATAAAACCAAGAGAGGCCCACGTGTCTTGGCGGCGTGAGATAACACGCGTGTTATTGTCTGGATACGGACGGCACCAGTTCAACACGATTTATACCGGGAGTTTCCATTCTAGAGACTGAGCAAACGCCCTTGTCTGTTTTGGGCCCAAGTATTTCATGTTGTAGTATAGCTTCCTCTTCCTTGCGCCTATTGCTCCTCTATTTCTAAGCCTTCGCATGCGTGCCTCAGTTATGTCTGTACTCATTCTTCCTGAGATAGGCTTGAATCCAACGAAGTACGTCCCCTCGTCTGTCTCAATCCGTCTTCTACCCACTATCACATTGGCCGACAGCACTCCCTGTCTATGAGTGTAGTCCGCAATCAGCAAGATGTCCCTGTGCCTGACTTTGTCGAAATCTCCCTTGTCTACATTGGTGTAGTCAGGCCAGGTCGGGCAACGACTCTTGACGGCCTTCTCTGTTTTCTCATTGAAGTAGAAACCAATCCAAGTAATCCAATGCTTGACTATGCGAGGTGAAGGTGGTTCTCTCTCGCCGAGAGCTCCTGCCAACTCTCGCCAGAGTCTTCTGGCTTTGTCATCAGTCTTGATTTTGACATGCTTCTGGGCGTAGTATTTGGCATAGGTGTTCACCAACCTTTTGTCAAGTTGCTCAGCATTATCCCACTGTTCGTCGAAGATGTCGCGAATCTGAGGAAAGACGCCATCAGCATCTCTACCTGTCATCCTAAGATTTAGTTCAGCGCCTCTAGTCAAACCCTTCAGGGTAAGATTGGACGATCCCACGTAGGTAGTCTTGCCCTTCTTGCTCCTGAAGAGGTACACCTTCTGATGGAATTCTCCCTTGAGCCTGGAGATCCTCGCCTGGAAGTGTTTGCCATACCTATTCTGCAATCTGAGTAGCTTTCTCAGAGCTGTGGGTTCGTTAAACGGATCTTTTGACATATGTGTTAGGAATCGTATGTTTGCACCATGATTCAGAGCACTACAAACTGCAGGCAGCACCCCTCTTAGGCCAGCACTGTCTACGAAGGCTGTACCCATGTCAACTTGACTAGCTTCGTTGATTGATTCTGTCAGCTTTTGCCCCATGTCAGTTGGCCCGGTGTTATCCACGACCTCTATCATAGCAGGAGCAGTGTGCTATTCCCATCTACATAAGGGTGTTCAGCATGCATGCGTCGTGCGTGAATGCTACCGCGCACGCCGACCACTCTAGACTACTTGACGTGCTAGAGTGTTAGCATTCTAAGGCTTCTATCGCACGGGGAGTGGATATGCATATAAACTCAAGTGGGCATGGCATTGCAATCATGGCAGAGGCAGCGGCGAGACACGGGTTCCTCCACGCACCAGGCAGTGAGGCGGAAGTTTGCATACTCTTTGGTCGATTGATGCCCTATATCGGTGAAGAACTTAGGCGCCTGGGATTCAATTCCTCCGAGTTCTACATAGATGAGTGGACAGAGAAACCGACAGATTCGGTCCTTAGGGTTGGCAATCAAGAATTAAGAGTCGAATTCGAGCTCTACAGCAGCAACTTCGTGAAGCACAAGCATTCCGTCGAGGATTGTGATCTAGTGGTCTGTTGGGAGAAAGATTGGGAACCCCCACCGCAAGTCAAGGTCCTGGAATTGTCAGGGCTTGTGAAGACAAGATGCCCCGAGGTAATAGCGAACTTGGAGCCCAAATATCCGGGGAGAGCAAGGCCTTGGCGCAAGGAGGAGTTCATGACTAGGCTCAGGAGTAGGTTGTCGATTGACGACTACAATGAAATTTCTCAGTTCATCGCGGAACTAGAGGCAGCACATTCGAAAGGCATTGAGCTCATATTTGGCAGAGGGAGCAAGACACCAACCCTCAATGTATACTTCAGACGGTTGGGTAGTTCACCTCTCAGCATAGATGCAAACGGGAAGGCAAGCATAGGCTACTATAACAACGGCAAGCCTAACTTCCCAGAAGAGAAGATCTCGGAAGTCAGGAGGATCCTAAGGGGACCCGATAAAGAATGGCATATCATAAGAGCCTCCGACACAAAAGGTCTTGTCAACAAACTGAGGAAGGTCGTAGAGATCATCAACGCCAAATAGTCGCATACGTCGCGGGCGCTTGAAAAACAACGATTCTAATGAGGAATCGCACGAGAGATCAAGATTCGCCATTCTAGCTTAGACTCAAACCCATTCCGGTATGGACACTGCCCGGTCCACTCACTTCACCAACTGAGACTTCTCAACCGCTGTCGCGCGAATGTGCTCTTCATCCTTTGGCATGTTATGACGGTCGATAACATGGGTCGCCGATGGGAGCTTGACGCGGCAC
>Ga0172365_10002332_pt1 | contig 13889 bp, 14 predicted proteins | sample LakKivSesite48cm_FD_114535 | JGI IMG/M metagenome (GOLD analysis project Ga0172365, IMG submission 114535) | Sediment microbial communities from Lake Kivu, Rwanda - Sediment site 48cm | ecosystem: Environmental > Aquatic > Freshwater > Lake > Sediment | place: Rwanda: Western Province, Lake...
CAACAATTGGGGTTGCGCCATTTCATATCTCTTGAACACTGCTTTATTTGTCTTTTTCATCCCCCTATTGAATCACACCTATTTTAAAGTGACAAGAGGCCAACCTTTTGGGTCGGCCTCTCATTCAACGAGAGAGTTGGCTAATCTTCGCTCTTCTTTTCAGCGGGCTTTATAGCGGGCTCGTCTTTTTTCTCCGTCTCAGCGGATTTGGTGGTGCGGTTGAAAGAGCCGGAAGCCGAGCGATGATCAGTCGAATAGAAACCCGAACCCTTGAAGACAATCCCTACCGGTGTGTAAACCTTGCGCAGGGCTTTTTTATTGCATTCCGGGCAACGTGTCAAAACAGGCTCGTCATAGCCTTGAAAGCGTTCAAAGCGAACGCCACAATTCTCACAGTGATACGTGTAAATCGGCATTTTTACCTCTGGTAATTACAACCCTTAATACCAGGGGGCATTATAGCGCAACCGGGTGGCAATGACAAGATTCTGAACCAGTGGTTTTAACAAATCTCTAACAAATCGCTAAACTGCATCCATTTTAACTGGTAATTCTAAGCATCTGAAATAAGGGGGAGTATCATTCATGGAGCAGGAGTGCCTGCGAAGGATATGGTCATTTCGAGCGTTGGCAGACCAGTAGGCGAAGCGGTAATGGTGGGCGTGTAGGTGATGGTGGGTATGGGCGTGCGGGTGGGCGTGGTGGTTGCGGTGGGTATGGGCGTGCGGGTGGGCGTGGTGGTGGCGGTGGGTGGATTAATTATTTGAAGGTGCTCGAGGGCATAGGTGCGCCAATATTCAGGCACCTGGTCTGGCGGTAAAGCCAGCAGGAGCTGCCATTCCTCCATAGCTTTGGATAAGGTCAATGATTGCTCGTAGACTCGGGCGCGGTTGAAGTAAATGATCGCCAGCTGGTGGTCATTCGTTGCCAAGTTCTCGGCACTGGTGTATTGGCGGATAGCCATGTTCAGGCGATCGTCTGCCCAGAGGGCATTGCCGAGAGCTACGCTGTAATCGAAATTCAGCAAATCATTATTCACTGCGTTGACCAGGTCGTTGACCGCGGTGCGAGAATCACCCTGGTTAAGGTGTATGATGCCACGATAGTACCAGGAGGCTGCATTGGTCTCATCTGCTGCTATACCCTGGTCACAAGCCTGTAAAGAGTCGGTGAAGTTTCCGACCTGGAATTCAGCCTGGGCCATGATGGCCCAAGCTTCAGCATCATCTTTAATGTATGCCAGGTAAATTTCTATGTAATGGATAGCCTGGCGTGAGTTATTTTTGGCGAGATAAACCTTGGCAAGGGTAAATATAGCGGGCAAAGAAGTCTGGTCGAGCTGATAGCCAAGCAGAGCGTTATCAAAGGCCTGGGCTGGATCACCGAATTCAAGGTAAGCTTGGGCGAGCAAGACGTAAACCATGGGGTGATTGGTGAACAACTTATCGACGGTGAGGATGTCATCCACGGCAGCCTGCGGATTGTGGTGCTCGATCCTGATGCGGGCACGGGTTAAATAAGCATCAACATAGCCTGGGTCGAACTCGATGGCATAATTCAGTTCGCCTTCGATATCGGCATTGGGATCGATTTTCTCATAGGCGAGAGCACGCCCGAGGTATGCCGGCGCAAATTGCGGGTTAATTTCCAAAGCTTTTCCATAACCAATCACAGCATCATCGTACTTCCCCTGCATACGATAAGCTTCAGCCTGGTAATAATAAAAATCGGGAGAATTGGAGTCAACAGAAAGCGCTTGCTGGATAAAATTCAATACCCCATTCCAATCCTTTTTCTCATAGGCGGCAATGGCAGAACGGTAGGCTTCGGTGATCGGATGGGGGGTATTGACATATAAAGGAATGGGAGTATAGGTGACGGTGAGGAACATCCACAGGGGGGTTGGACCGATAAAAGTAGGCGTGGGTGTGCGGACAACCAGGGTGCGGGTGGGGGTGGGTGAAAGGGTGGGTTCGGGGGTGCGGGTGGGAAAGGGCGATACTTTGTAAATGACCACTGGTTCTTCAGGGGGCTGACGGTGCGTGATGCCATAGGTGCTCCCGATGATCAAACCAATAACGATGAACGCAGCCACAAAGAAAGATGAAAATCGCAGATAGCGGTTATCCCAGATACGCCGGAACAGAGACCTGGGAGGCTCAGCGACATCTTCGAGCTCTTTTTCCCAATTACGATGGATGAGGGGGGCAGGAGTAACTTCTTTGCCGGCCTGGCGGGCACCCAGGATGATAAGGCCACGCTTGGCAGCTTCATTATCCGGGTCGGCGCGCAGGGCGGATTCGAGGCAGAAAATCCGCTCCTGATTGGAATCCACCAGGGTGCTCATCCAAAGCCAGTACTCTGCTTTAGAGGAGTCAGAGCGCAGCAGGCGGGTGAACAGGTCGCGTGCTCTGATAATTTGGCCCTGGTCGATGGCTTCCAGGGCAGCCTGGTACATCTTTTCTTGAGCCATTGGATAATCTGATAAAGTTTAGCACAGCATAAGAATGATAGCAAGCAGTATAAGTATGGTTTAAACAGGAGTTCATTAACCCAAGTCACATTTTGTAAGAAGCAAGCATTGGGTATAATCATGATTCGTGATGCGGAGATTCGCACCCCTGTTGGTCATCATATTAATTTTAGTCAGTGCTTGCAGCCAGGCTTCGCCGCAAGCTACGGCTACAGTAGCGCCGACAGGCTTGATCACCCCCTATCTGACAACCACCCCCACGAGAGCGGTTCCAACAGCCACGATTAAGGTCACCGTACCGGTAACGCCATCGCCAACGCCAACACCGGTTATCTATACGCTAAAGGGGGACGAAACGATGATAGAAATTGCGTACCAATTCGGGATCGACTGGAGAGACTTGCAAGCGGCCAACCCTGATGTGGACCCACATTACATGGGACCCGGTCTGCAGCTGATTATCCCCATCACCCAGAAGACGCCAGAAGCGCAGCCATCTCCAACCCCTGTAGCGGTGAATGTCAAGCAGACAGACTGTTACCCGACCGGAGATGGTGGGGCGTGGTGTATTGTTGCAATCCAAAATAGCCAGGCAATGACGATCGAGAATTTATCGGCATGGATCGGGTTGTATAGCCCGAGTGGACAGCTGCTGATCAGCCAGGTGGCTTATGCTCCACTCAATATCCTGAGACCGGGTAGCACGATGCCCTTGATGGCTTACTTCACCCCTCCGCTACCCGACCAGTACCAGGTGAAGGGTGAAATGCTGAGCGGGATAGCAGTGGCAGATGGCGACCCTCGCTACCTTGACCTGGAGGCAGAGGTGAATGAGGTGGAGATTAGCGCAGATGGAATGCAGGTAGAAGTAAAAGGAGAAGTGCCTCTGCCGGCAGAAATGGCTACACCCACCCAGCTTTGGGTGGTGGTGGTGGCATATGATGTCTCAGGAAATATCGTGGGAATGAGAAGATGGAAATCAGGTGGGGAGTTGGAATTCGACATCACCCTGTACAGCCTGGCAGGGACAATCGATCACACGGAGGTATTGATCGAGGCAAGATCATGACCACAGATTAATAATGTCGAATGGAGATAAATCTGATATCTGAAGTAGAGGATTAAGATCTGGGAATGCAGATTAAATCATTAAATGTGATAGTCTAAAAGGAATATTCTTAATCTAATTAACAGCTTGTAGCAGGAAAATATGCTGCAGGCTGTTTTTTATTGAGGTCAGGGACTGAATGACTAAGAGAATGGGACTGGCATGAAGACCAGAATAAAAATGAGCACTCCAAGAACGGCCAATGCACGGCGCTTGGGATCGAGGGGTGTGATCTCATCGAGAGGCTCAGCATGATAACGACCGAGGAGAAAGATCAAAAATGCCCATAAGAGCCAGCCAGAATACACAAAACTTAATGCTACCAGAATTACGAGAATAAAAGGCAGTAATTTGGAAGTTCGCTTACCCAGCAACACATACATGATATGCCCACCGTCCAGCTGCCCGGCGGGGATGAGATTCAACGAAGTCACAAGCAAGCCGACCCATCCAGCCCAGGCGATGGGATTCAAGATTATATCCACGCCACCAGCGGGAAGCGGCCTGCCGGTGAAGAAATAGCGCAGCCAGTAAAAAACCGGACTCAAGCCTGCATAAGTAGCAGGATGAGGAAGCAATTGACCCTTGATGACGTATTTGAGGAACAGGTAAAAAATGGAGTTGCCTTCAAACCCTTGCATAAGCGGCAACTGAGCTGGCAATTGCTCAACGGGTGAATGATAGAGACCGTAGATTAAAAAGGGGATGGCAACGACCAGCCCGGCCAAAGGCCCGGCCAGGCCAATATCCAAAAGGATGCGCTTATTTTTAGGCGGCTCCTTGAGCTGAATAAAGGCACCCAGCGTGCCGAGACCGACCGGCAGTGGGATGAAAAAGGGGAGCGTGACGGCAGTCTTGTGATAGCGACCTGCGAGGTAATGCCCGAACTCGTGGCAGACGAGAATGGCCATGAGGGCAACGGCGTAGGGCCAGCCTGTCAGAGTGAACCTGACCCAATCGGCCAGTGACGAAGGCATGAAAGTGGCTGAATAACTGGCTCCTACGAACATGACACTGAGGACAGTTAAGGTGAAAAAGACAACATTACCCCACATTTTGGTGGGTTTGGGGGCGATGACGCCGTTGATTAATAAAACAACCTGGTCTTTCCCATCATGGCGGAACAGGGGGGTGACATTGTGAGGGCGCAGGGTTTGAGCTAGCTGGTCATAAGCCTGAGCTGAGTCGGAATCCCTTAACTTGCCGCGGTAACGAACCAAGAACTTATCCTTTCCATTCCCCCAGGTGACATCCTGGATATTAAAGTAACGCGACACTTGTTTCGTATAGAGATCATTTTGATCGGGTAACATAAATACCAATCCTTATATCTTCATTAACAATAATAGGCGGGAGTGGATGGGTGTCGAACCCACCGCGGCCCGCAACGCGACCCGCCACCGGTTTTGAAGACCGGGGAGCCCACCGGAACTCAACCACTCCCAGCGCCTAAGGATACCAAAGGGAGGGTGATTTGGCAAGTAATCAGTTACTCTTCTCTGCTTGATCCCCCATTCCCAATGCTTGGAAGGGAGCTGTTTTTTTTCAATTGTCGATGAGTACATCGACCGGGTCACCCACATGGGCGTGCAGGAAATCAGCAGCGCTGCCGTTAACCACCGATATGGATAGGGCACCAAAGCTATCGATCAGGGTAATCAGTGAGCCTGCCAGTGAATCGCCGAAAGTCTGTGCCATACCGGTAATGCGGGTGTCCCGAAGGGTTACCATGACCACACCAGATGAGCCGATATGGCTGGCGGTGATATTGGTAGAAAGGTTGCCAAAATGGTCGATGTAGAGGACCTGACCACTCCATCCATGAGAGGTGCGTTTTGGCCTGGGGATATCCAGACGGATAGGATCATGGATGGGAGAGCCAACTTGATCGAGAGGTATCCCTACGGCGAGGTGGGCAGCAACCGGGGCGAAAATATCACGACCATGAAAGGTCTTTGAGACTGCGGATCGCCAATAGGCAGGTTTATCGAGGTTGACCAGTTCAACCACCTGATGATCGTTTTCGGCATTATCCAGTAACAGGGTCAGCAATCCGTTATCGGGCCCAACGAAGAAGTGTTCTCCCAAACTGGCAGCGATGGCACGGCGCCAAGTGCCAACACCTGGGTCGACCACGGCGAGGTGAATCGTGCCCGTTGGGAAGAAAGGTGCCGAGCGACCAAGCAATAGGGCTGCCTGCATGACCGCCTGGGGTGGTATATCATGGCATAAATCCACAAGCTGAGCTTGGGGAGCAATATTCCAGATGACTCCCTTCATCACGCCAGGGTATCCATCGTGGAGGCCGAAATCCGTCAACAGAGTGATGATTTTCATTCTATTATTTTACAACGAATGACATTCCCACCATACCCGAGCTGGAGTGAACGGATAAACCCGGCGGAAGCTCCACCAGGGAGATTTGTTGAGGATAGTGTATGCGGTTGCGAAGCTCAGAGGTGAAGGCTTGTGCAATTTTGAGGGCTGCCAAAGTGATGGGAAGGCTGGGATCGGTATTGGTGATAATGGCAATGTTTTGCATCTCATCTCCTTTTTATACATTGATTCATTCATTAAGAACACTAGTGATTGTTCATGGGTGTGATAAAATAGCCCGCAATTGTTCTATCCCAAAGCTCACCTGATTGAAACATCGAATATGGAGGATGTATGGATAATAATCAATTGCTTGCGCAAGTTAAAGAAGATGAGGTGAAGTTCATCTCACTTCAATTTACCGACGTGATGGGCATGGTAAAAAGTGTGGATATCCCAAGCGCACGGTTGGAGCGGGCATTGGAGGATGGGATATGGTTCGATGGCTCGTCAGTGGAGGGCTTTGCCCGCATCCAGGAAAGCGATATGCACTTGGTGCCTGACATTGCTACCTATGCGGTGCTACCTTGGACACTGCCCGAGCTGAGGCGGGCACGCATTTTTTGCGAGATCTACCAGCCGGATGGGAAGCCTTTTCCCGGCGATCCGCGTGGCACACTCAAGCGATTGTTAGAGAAACTGGCAGGACGTGGTTGGAAGTTTAATGTAGGCCCAGAGCCCGAGTTCTTCCTGTTCCGAGGAGGTAACGGGCACGAGAATATCCACCCGGTGCCCCATGATGTGGGCGGTTATTTCGATTTTTCGGCCAATGATGATGCCGTAATGGTACGCACCGAGCTGATGGATGCGTTGGAGGGAATGGGGCTGGAAGTGGAAACCGGGCACCATGAGGTGGCGTTGGGACAGCATGAAATTGATTTTCGCTTCGATGATGCTTTACGTACGGCAGATAACGTGTTGACCCTGAAATACACCGTGAAGGCCATCGCAGCACAGCATGGATTGATCGCTTCTTTCATGCCAAAGCCCATATTTGGGATCAATGGCTCAGGCATGCATGTTCACCAATCATTATTCGACATGCAAGGCAACAACCTGTTTTCAGATCCCAATGACGCGTTTCACCTCTCTCCGATCGCATATCATTTTATTGCGGGCCAGTTGGCACATGCACGCGCCATGACGGCTATCGTAGCGCCTACAGTCAATTCATATAAGCGCCTGGTGCCTGGATATGAAGCTCCGGTGTACATTGGCTGGGCGCAAATCAACCGCTCAGCACTAATCCGCATCCCGAAATGGTCGGAGGGGAGGAATCATTCCACGCGGGCAGAATTACGCTATCCAGATCCTTCCACTAACCCTTACCTGGCCTTCACTGCCATGTTGGCTGCAGCCCTGGATGGTATTGACCGAAATCTCGAGTGCCCTAAACCTTTGAACCAGGTCAATGTGTATGAGCTTACCCCCGCTGAGAGGCACAGGTTGGGAGTGACCGAGCTGCCGGGCTCTTTAGAAGAAGCATTACACGACCTGGAAGATAATCTGGTCATTAAAAGCGCCCTTGGAGAAATCATCTACGAGGCATTCAAACGGGCGAAACAGGAAGAGATTGAAGAATACCGCATCAAGGTGACCGATTGGGAAGTGGAGAGATACCTGGAGCTGGCATAAATTAGTGGAAAGAGTTTGAATAGATCAATGGCGATCGTCGGCAGGTTGCAGTACAAAAGATGGGCTGATGTTTTTTTGAGATAGAAAGAAGGAGGAGAGGATGAGTGCCGCCAATTCCGTTGGCGGCATTCTTATTATCATATTCGAAACGGGGAAAAATCAGTGCCGCGATCGTAATAATCTTCGTTTTCACGACGCTTAAGGCTATTGACCACCAGGTAGGTGACGGGAGTCATCAGGGCTTCGATCGAGCACTTGAAGAAGTAGTTGGTCATCAGCAGGGTGAGGAACAAACTCCACGGAAAAATCTTGAATATGGATGCCACCAAGATAAAAATCATCGAATCGACCAGCTCGCCCACCAGGGTACTGCCGATGGTACGCGTCCACAGCCAGCGACCCTGGGTGAGGATTTTCATGCGTGCCAGGGTGAAGGAATTAGAAAACTCACCGGTCCAATAGCCCAATAAGCTGGCAAGCACGATACCGCCGCTGCTCATCCCACCGAGGATGGCATTATAGGCATCCTGGCCTGCATATTGTTGCCAGGTAGCTTCGCCAGGTAATAAGCGCACGACTCCAAACACGAGCGAGCTCAATCCCAGGCAGAAGAAACCGGTCCATATCACCCGCCTGGAACGCCTGTACCCATATACTTCAGTGAGAATATCGCCAAAGATGTAGCTGACTGGGAAGAGCAGCGTGCCGGCGTCGAAGGCCATGCGCACGCCAAAGATGTTGATGCCCCAATCGACGATCTTGGCAGAAGAAGCGATGTTGCTGACTACCAAGACGGTGACAAAAACAGCAGTGATGATATCCAGGTAGCGATAATTACGGTACTCGGCTCTCCCTGGAACGGCAGAAGTGGTCATGTCAGGTCCATCTCATTTATCGATGGTAAGTTGCCTGATTTTGCCAACATGCGACAGAAGGTGCATAAGCCGGGCGCGGAAGTGGGCTGGCCACATTCAGGGCAGGGGTGAACGATATCCGACTGATGGTCGATGGCAGGTGAGAAGAGCCCATCCTTCCGGGCCTGTAAAAATGACAGGTAAAAATCCAGCTTAGCGCCAGGCCGGTCAGCCTCGAGCTTATCCAAAAGCTGTTTATGATATATGGAAGTTGAGCCTTCGGCAAAAGGACACTCATCTTGGATATATGGGATGCCACGCAGAAAAGCATAGGCTGCCATCTCACGCTCGTACATGCGACACAAGGGCTTAGCCTTGCGCGCCAATCCAGGCCGGTCAGCTTCCAGCACCGGACCCTGGCGGACCAGGTAAGAGCCCATCCAGTGCAAGACATTGCCAAATAAGATGGCAGCTTCATCATCGAGGTTATGGCCGGTGAGCAAGACGTCATAATGGTGCAAGCTGGTGAACTGATTCATGATGTGGCGCTTGGCAAGCCCGCACACGGAGCACGGTTTATAGTGGCCGCGGTTTGTGCGCATAGCCAATTCGGGGATCGTTTCGCCATACACGGCTTTGACATCAATGACATGCAGTCGTGCCTGGTTAGAATCTGCGAAAGAACGGGCGAAATCGAGAGATTTGGCTGAATAATCAACCCCGGCATCGATACCCAGGTTAATGTATATCCCATCGGCGGAGTATCCCAGGCGAAGCAAAATGTCCCACAAAGAAAGAGAGTCTTTACCGCCCGAGATGGCAACCAGTATCCGTTGCTGATGCGTGAACATGTGATATTTCTTTATAGATCGCTCCACCTGTGCGAGAACCCATTCCAGGAAGTGATCACGGCAAAGCGCCAGCTTATGATGGCGCATGTTGATACTAGCTTTTTGGTCACATTTACGACAACGCATGGCTTAACCAATTGGATAAATCATACCAGATGAAACATTAAAATGGGGTGGGTATGGAATATAGCGGTAACGAATTTACTCATCGTGTCAAATTACAAATCAGCGATAGATCATCAAATTTACAAACATATTACGAATTTCTCGATTTTCAAACCCAGCGCACAGGATTTCTGACCATTGCTTCGGGATAAGATTTATCCAGCCAGGAAAATTCCTGGATGATTGCCTGCTATAATTATCATGGCGGGTGTGTCTACTAGATACTATTGGGAGCAGGGAGTAATGGCATGACGAAATCAGGGTTGATCTTTGGCGCAGCAACGTTTATTCTTGTCCTTGGCTCAGCGATCATCATCACCCCGCTCTGCGCGCCATGCCTGGGGCTGGTGATTGGGTTGGCAGCCGGGTACGTAGCGTGCAGTTATGATAAACCGGCCAGCTCAGGTGAAAGCATCCAAAAAGGAGCGATTGCAGCGGCGATTGCAGCAGGAATTGGTTTTTTCGGCAGCCTGATAGGCGGGATCATCAACGGGATGACCGTCACTCCAGCAATGATCGAATCGTTCGCCAGGTCGTTATACATCACAAATATTAACTTGACACAGGCGCAAATCCTGACCTACCAGCTTGTGATTGGAGTGCTTGCTGGTGTATTTAATATCGTGTGGATGGCGGGATTGGGAATTGCAGGCGGAGCGCTGTGGTTCCAGGTGGTGGGGAAGAATCGCGGGCCAACATCACAGCCTCAGCAGGATACATTTCCACATAGTCAATAAGCAATCAGGTGTATATCGCTAACCCGTGCCAAACTGGCGATCACCGGCATCACCCAGCCCCGGAAGAATGTAACCGCGCTGGTTCAGGGTTTCATCGATGCCAGCGATGTGGATATGAACATCTGGATGGTGATTCTGGAGATTCTCGATGCCCTGAGGGGCTGCCAGGATGCCCACAAACTTGATCTTGCGAACGCCCCAACGTTTGAGGATATCGACGGTGGCCACGGCAGAACCACCGGTGGCTAGCATGGGATCGAGAATCAGGCAAACCGATACATCGGGATCGATGGGCACTTTTTTATAATACTCAACTGGCTTGAGGGTGTGCTCGTCACGATACAGGCCGATATGCCAGACTTCTGCGGAGGGCATGAGATGCCAGACGCCCTCGACCATACCCAACCCTGCTCTTAAAATGGGCACCAGGCATATTTTTTCAGATAGCACTTTACCGGTGGTGGTTGCCAGCGGGGTATCGATGCTGGTCTGATAAAGGATCAGGTCATCGGTGGCTTCATAAGCCAGAAGCGTAGCCAGCTCACGGGTGAGCTCACGAAACTTCTTGGGTTCGGTATTTTTATCGCGCAGCAGGGATAATTTATGCGCAACCAGTGGATGGATGGAAGGGAAGATATTGGGCATGGTTTTTGCTCCAAATAAGGATGATGGAATTATAGTACGTATTGTGTTTCGGTTATAATCACGCTTATGAATGATAAACCCACGCGCCTGATAAACCCCGATCCACAAGTTGATGACCGTCTCGATATGGCGTTACGGCCGCGAACTTTAAATGACCTGATTGGGCAAGAGCGAGTGAAAGAAAACCTGGCGATTCTGATTGCAGCTGCCCGCCAGAGAGGTGACCCGCTGGATCACGTCTTATTCTATGGCCCCCCCGGGCTGGGTAAAACTACCCTGGCGCATGTACTGGCTAACGAGATGAACGTCAATATCAAAGTCACTTCGGGTCCGGCTATTGAAAGACCGGGAGATTTAGCCGCTATTCTCACCAATATGCGAGCGGGGGATATCCTGTTCATCGATGAGGTGCACAGGCTGGGCAGAGCAGTTGAAGAGGTGCTGTACCCGGCTATGGAGGACTACGCGCTGGATATCGTGATCGGCAAAGGCCCGTCGGCACGATCGATTCGCTTGAAGCTGCCGCGCTTCACAGTGATTGGAGCAACTACCCGCCTGGCATTGCTCACTGCACCCTTGCGGGCACGTTTTGGAGCGGTGTATCACCTCGATTTTTATGAAATGGAAGCGATGCGCAAGATCGTATGGCGAGCGTGTAAAACCCTCAATGTGCCTGCGGATGATAAGGGCGTGGATGAAATTGCGCAACGCGGCAGGGGAACACCCCGGGTGGCATTGAGATTATTACGCAGAGTGCGCGATTTTGCGCAAGTGCGCTCGGATGGCACGATTAATCGCAAAAGCGCCAGAGAAGCGCTTAACCTGCTCAACGTGGACCTGATGGGCCTGGATGAGCTGGACCGGATGGTGCTGATGACAGTGATCGAAAAATATCGAGGTGGACCGGTGGGTCTGAGCACGATCGCTGCTTCGATCAGCGAAGAGCCGGATACGATCATGGATGTAGTGGAGCCCTACCTGCTTCAGCTAGGTTACCTGGAACGTACTTCACATGGTCGGGTGGCCACAGCTCTGGCATATGAGCACCTGGGGATCAGCATGCCGGTAGAAAACCAGCAAAAATTGTTCTGAGATACTCCCCTTGTTCGACAGACATAAAGGAAACCAAATGCTACCCACTTTCGCCAAGATTTTCCTGATCATTGGCGTGGTTTTCCTGGTGATTGGCGGGCTTCTTTACCTGGCATCACGCTTAAACTTGCCGTTGGGCCGGCTACCGGGGGATTTCACTTTCCAGGGCAAAGGCTATACCTGCATCATCCCACTGGCAACTTCGATCCTGCTATCCATCGTGTTGAGCATCATCCTAACATTGCTCTCTCGCTTTATCGGGCGAAAATAAGGGAAAGCTCAACTTGCGCACGTCAGATTTTGATTATGACTTGCCGGCGAGCTTTATCGCCCAGAAACCACTTGAGCAGCGAGATCAGTCACGGTTATTGGTGCTAGATCGGGAAAATGGGCACATCCACCATTCAGTATTCAAGGATCTCGGGAAATTCCTCAAGAGTGGCGATGTCCTTGTTGTTAATGAAACTCGCGTTATCCCAGCACGCCTGTTTGGAAGGAAACTGCCAAGCGGGGGCAGGATAGAAATCTTGCTATTGAGAAAGAAAGACCAACTCACCTGGGAAGCCCTGGTGGGTGGAAAGGGATTGATAACCGGAAAACAGCTGCAAGTGGAGCCCATCAATTCAGGGAAGCAGACACCCCAGGCAGAAATTGTGGAAGTACTGGAAGGTGGACGAAGGCTAGTGCACTTTAGTGAGCCGGTGGAGGATTTTTTCGCAAATATAGGACATGTGCCTTTACCACCTTATATCCACCAGCGATTAGAAGACCCCGAGCGCTACCAGACGGTGTATTCCAAGACATCAGGCTCAGCCGCAGCACCCACCGCGGGGTTGCACTTCACCCGCGAGCTAATGGAGGAGCTGAAAACCAGGGGATTGCGCTTTGCTACAGTCACGCTTCACGTAGGACTGGATACCTTCGCCCCGGTGAACGAAGATGACCCACAGGATCATGTGATGCATACCGAATGGTGCCAGGTCACTCAGGAAAGCGCAGACCAGGTCAACCAGGCAAAGGAAGAAGGCGGCAGAGTCATCGCAGTTGGAACTACGAGCATTCGCACATTAGAGAGCGCGGTGCAAGACGGGAAGTTAATGGCATTCGAGGGACCAACCAGCCTGTTTATCTTACCCGGATACCAATTTAAAATCGTCCAGGGAATGATTACGAATTTTCACTTACCACGCTCAACATTGATCATGCTGGTGAGCGCATTTGCCGGCCGCGAAAGGATATTGTCAACGTATGAGACTGCTAAACATGAGGGTTATCGCTTTTACTCATTTGGCGATGCCATGCTGATTATTTAGGTATAGATGGCGTATGTATTGAAGGATCGATGAATTTCATGGAGATTGAAAGCCTGAACCAAACGATTATCCAGTGCCGGAAATGCCCTCGACTGGTTGAATACCGGGAGATGGTAGCGCGGAAGAAAAAAAAGGCATACATGGATTGGGTGTATTGGGGAAGACCTGTGCCAGCCTTTGGAGATATCGGGGGCAGGGTCTTGGCGGTGGGGCTGGCGCCTGGTCCGCATGGCTCGAACCGGACGGGCAGGATGTTCACCGGGGATGCATCGGGGGTATTCCTATTCGCTGCATTGCATCGTGCAGGCTTTGCCAACCAGGCGGAGTGTTACAGCCGGGATGACGGATTGGTGGTGCACGATATGTTGATCTCAGCGGTATGCAGGTGCGCACCGCCTGAAAACAAGCCGAATGCAGTGGAAATTGCCAACTGCAGGCCTTACCTAGAGCGAGAGATAGGTTTAATGAAAAACCTGCAGGGATTCGTGGCACTCGGCAGGATTGCTTTCGATAATATCCTGAAAGTCTACCGCAGATGGGAGGTGGATGTGCCACGCTTTGAGTTCAGACATGGAAGTGTTTACCAGATCGGAGAAGCGGGACCCTGGCTGATTGCATCGTACCATCCCAGCCAGCAAAA
>Ga0172365_10002333_pt1 | contig 13889 bp, 27 predicted proteins | sample LakKivSesite48cm_FD_114535 | JGI IMG/M metagenome (GOLD analysis project Ga0172365, IMG submission 114535) | Sediment microbial communities from Lake Kivu, Rwanda - Sediment site 48cm | ecosystem: Environmental > Aquatic > Freshwater > Lake > Sediment | place: Rwanda: Western Province, Lake...
GGGTTTTAATTCTGTTTTCATCAAAGATAAATAGTTGTAGTATTTATATTATAATGCACTATAATCCATATATACACAAAACAAATAGAAAAATTATTTCTGAGGGTGTTGAAGACAACGTAAAAAGTAGTCTGCAAAAACTTTTTGATTTTGTTGTTAATGTTATTAAAAAGTCCGAAGAGTATTATGGATTTAACGTGAAGTTCTTGGTGACTTGGGGCGCTTCCTTAGGGGGGATGATATTACCTTTGAAAGAATGGATTGAAGGCGAATACCCTGAATTGAATGAAAAACAAATAGTCCTTTTGTTGGTCGGGATTGCCTGTAACTACTTTTACGATAATGAAAAGTTCATAAGAGGAGTTCTAGATAGAATTAAAGAAGATGGTCTACTTCCTTACTTTCAGAAACTTTTTGAAAAGTCAGAAGAGTTGAACAAAAAGTTTACTGATTTTATGACAAGTGTCAAAACTTTTGGGGCGACAATGACCAATATAGTAAGTTATGCATTTATCTTACCAATTTTGGACGATATTATATCGATTGCAAATTCACAAAATGTCGAACAATCCACAGAATTTCTAATTAAACGAATTGTTGCATCAGGAGTTGTTATGATTTCAGGAATAACTTTGGTTCATTTTCTGAAAAAACTTATAGAACATTTCAGAAAAGATTAACTGAAATCCCAAGCCACTTCGGTCAAATTTTCATTGTCCACACCGAAATCCGGTCCTAAATCCAAACTATTTATGAATTCAACCATTGCTATTGACAAAGCATTGAATGGTAGTGGAACCTGATTGGAACCTGGTAGGGTCCTTAATTTTACCAAGAACTGTACAATGTTATCTTGGGCATATTCCAAAGAAATTCTAACTAATTCAGTCGAAGTCCCTTTCAATTTAAAAATGTGGAGGTATTTTTGGAAGTGATTAATAATCTTTGATAAATTTTCTTTACTTATAACCACACTTTTATCTGTTAGAAAAACTTTGTTATTATATAAGACTTTCCATTCATAACTCAAATCTTGACTTTTTTCACCGTAAAAATGACTTAAGGTATCAGAAATGAGATTCTCAAGTTCTTGTAGTAAAAAATGAGGTACAAAACTTTTGTTTTCATTTCCGTCTACAGAAATTGTAAAAAGATAATTAGTGTTCTCTAACTCAGGGTCTGCAAAAACATCAGTGAATTTTACATTCATACCTTGATAATCAAAACTCTTAGATTTAAGAAATTTGGATATAAATTTTGAAAGATTTGGGTTTTCAGTTTCCATCAAAAATTGTCATATTCTACGTTTATATACCATTTCATAGTCAAACGGTCATTTACATTATCCATTTTGATTTCGTTTACACTAGGGTAAACATTAACAGTGTTACCTTCAACAACTTTAATCTTGGATGATGCCGAATCTGTTTTTTCGTGGACAAATTTCGAGAAAAAATCAAAGAATTCTTTTTCACACAAAAGTAGGGATTTAATAATACTATCAGTATCTCCATAAGTGTATAATTCAACTATAAGGTCCACTTCGTAGCCATAATTACCTTTAAAAAAAGAAGTTATTTCTATTTTGTCAATCATTTGTATTTGTTCGACAATTTCGCTTCTAATCAAAAAAGTAAATTTTTCCTTAAGAATCTGATTTTGTTCCTGCATAATGTTTGAGTAAAATTTTTATAACTTTATCCACCTCTTTCGGTTTCAAATTATGTTTGTTGGGATACTTTTCGAACCAAGCTTTCATTACCTTTTCGATTTCTTTTTTTGTGACTTTACTTTGCCTTTCAAACCCTTTCACTTGGGCTTCAATTTCGTGTTTTTGTTTGTAATATTTAACAGATTTTTTAGGTTCCTTTTCAGGAAATTCAAAACCAGCCTCTTCTTGTAAAAAATGAACGACTTCGTGAGTTAAAATTTCATAAATCTCAGGGGTAATTTCTTCAATAACTTCTTTGATATTTTCATTTGGATTGTACACAACTTGTAGAACAACAACACCTTCGTTTGGTACATATTCACCATCAACTTCAGGTTTAACAATTGTTTTATCGTGAATGACCTCAAATTCCAACGTCAAATCATTTACACCCTCGCCTATGATGTAAATGGGTATCTCACCAGTTTCTTCAGGTAAGTAAAAAACGCCTGAAGTTCCACGATTTAGCATTTCGAAAACATCGATTACAAGTGTATCTACAATTTTTTCAAGTATTTCGAAATTTGCATTGGATATTTTTCCCATATAAGATAAATACCTTATCTAATTGGAATACATAAACCTACACCACAATATAGTTCTTTAGATACATTAGCTATTAAAGTAACATCCCATAAATCATCGTTTTTTTTCAAAGTATTCAGTAATCTGAGTTTAATCCAAAGTTCAGGGTTATATTCAAAAGGTAATACACCATTTCTCACTTTGGAACCAAACATCAAAGATAAATCTTTCATCAAAGTTAAATCAATCCCAATTCGGTTCAAATTAACGTAAGGGGTGGTGTAAATATTTGGAGCAGGAAATGACGTTTGTGCAAATCCACCTATATACCAACCAACTTTTTTTGGTTTGTATGTTGCAATAACTGAATTATCGAAAACATAAACAATATCACTTGTTTGTCCCATCAGACGTAATGTTGAGAGGGCCAAAACAAGTAGAAGCAGTTTTTTCATACCGCAAATATAATAAAATTATTCCTGTATTGAAACAACAAGGTTGCCGTCACCTTTTATAACTCTGTGCCAAACAAGTTTGGGTATATAAAGTTTGTCTTGATTTTCTAATTTGGTTGGCAAACCATTATCAAATTGAAAAGACCAACCGTCAGATTCCAAAATTGTTACCCACCTATCTTTTAAATCAAAATGCCATTTCAATTCTTCATCTTCAACATCCTTTGTGAATGTCCTTATGATTTTACCTTCAGTTTCTATTTGTTGAAAGGGAAATTTCATTACCAAGAATTTGAAGATGATAAACCAAGTTGTTTGGCATACCTTCCGACATTACAGGACCAATAACCAGCAGTTGTTCTATCTTTTTTCTGGTCACACTTGTGTCTTGCCCTGAAAGATTTTGCAGCACCTTTGTTGTTGTTTCTTACCCTTAGGTTAGGGTCTCCAAAAGAAACTTTTTTGATTCCACCACTTTTTGATTTTACATAAACCGCAAACTTTTTGGGTCCACCAGAGGTTCTGAAAGGTTTGTTAAGTTTAACATTTTTACCTCTGTGTTTAGCTTCTTCAATTATGTCCTCATCCTCTTCGATAATCTCAAACGGAGCATCCAAATAAATTTCGCGACCGTTAATTTCAACAATCCTGCCCAAGTCAGACTCTACCATCAACTTATCCTCCTCGTTCAAAATGATGTCACCGTTTTCATATAAATCACGAACTTCATTTACTAATCTGAAATATCCTTCAGAATAGACTCTATAAATGTTATTGGTAAGAGTCAAATTGTTTTCTATATGATAATTCAACTCAGGTGAAACCTTTATACCTTCTTTTACATAAAGGGAAGGAGACTCCAATTGTTCAACATACTCTCTTAAGATTTCCTTAATTTCTCTCATAATAACTTTTCTATATAAATAGTTTCCAATTTCAAAGATTAGAACTTATATTTATTTGTAAATAAAGATAGATGCAACCATTAGTATTTTATAGTGAATACATTCCTGAAGTAAAAATTCTTGTACTTACAAGTGACAACGAAGACTATGAGGTTTTTGAACCATATTTCGAAAAGTATGGTTATGGGTTTTTGATACCTGATAAAGAATTGATTGTTATTGATGGTGAACACCTTGTTAAGAATCCTTCAAGTGAGTTGTTGAAATTTATAGAGGCTCACGAAATAGGTCACATTTTGTTGGGTCACGCAGGTCCACGAAATGAAGAAGATGAATTAGACGCCGACTTAGCAGCATACATTCTTTTGAACTCCAAAAATAGATACGACTCAATTAAAATGTTGTTGAAAAATTTTCGTGATAGACACGGAATTGGTTTTTCTCAAAAGCTATTAGATAGAGTAAAAGACCAACTCCAAGACTATTTGTAGTGGGATTTTTTTCAAAATCTTATATTTATGAATATCCCGCTCCGAGCCGGAGTGTCCACATATATAAATGGGAACCCACCAATTTGGTGGGTTTTCTTTTTTTTACTATCTTTGTAATATGGAACACTATGATAATTTATATTGGAAGATGTACAGATGGTTTCGTTGGGAGGCAAGATACACGCACAAAAAACTTTATTACGGTATAAAAAACCTAATAAAGTGGTTTCCAATTATTTGGAAAGACCGTGATTGGGATGGCCACTATATTTTCGAAGTTTTGAAATTCAAAATTCGAAAGACTGCTGATAGATTTGAAAAAAATCCAGGATTTGTTGGTTGGGAAAAAGATACTCGAGATATGAGGATTTGTGAAAATCTAATTGAATCAATTCAAAATGAATATTATAGTAGTGAATACTTTGACTATTACGAACAAAAATTCAAATATGAAAAAATAGAGGATACTGATTTGTTCCATTTAAAATCCGATGTAATTCGTGACAATCTCAAAGATTATATCGAAAAGTACCCTCACGCAAAACGTGTTGCAACAACTGACCCAAAATATTCTGTTTGTATCAACTCAATGTCTGATTCACCGAATGTTGGATTGGCTATGGCCATAGGAATGGTTCGTCACAACAAAGCAAAAAAATTGTTATTCAATATATTAGAAAATAAAATAGAAAATTGGTGGGACTAATGATGACTAAAAAAACTATCTTACTAAAAATCCCTAAATGTAAAGTAATTGGGGGAGTTGAAAAATGTTAATCGGGTTTCTAATATCTTTTTCAATTTCTCTTTTAATTTCATTTTTTTGGGTAAAAGGGATAGATAATATGAAAAAAAATAATCCTGACTATGATGGTAAAGATATTTTTTGATATCACAAAAATTATCACTACCTTTGAAGTATTATGAAAATCACGTTTATCTCTGACACTCACAACAAACACAAACAGGTTACTGCAAGTCTACCAGGTGGTGATTTATTGATTCACGCGGGTGATTTATCAAGTATGGGATACAAACACGAGATTCAACAGTTCCTGAAATGGTTCGATAGTTTAAATAATTACACTCACAAAATATTCATCTGTGGAAATCACGATTGGGGGTTTCAAGAAAATCCAGAGATGTGTAAGGAACTGTTGGACTTGTACAATAAAGCAACTTACCTTCAAGACAATTCAATTTTTTTGTTTGAGGATTCTGATACTCCAGTTAAAGTTTATGGTGCACCTTGGCAACCTGAATTTTATAATTGGGCATTTAACTTGCCAAGAATGGGTTGGGAGTTGGAACAAAAGTGGAATGGCATCCCAGATAATACTGACATTTTGATAACCCACGGTCCTGCTTGGGGTCACTTGGATACTGTAAAATTCAATCCCACCTTTAACTTGGGTTGTGAATTGTTGGCAGAGAGAATCAAAGTTGTAAAACCAAAGATTCACGTTTGTGGACACATCCACACAGGATATGGATACAAGTTTATCGATGGGACTCACTTTTTCAACGCTGCGGTGTTAGATGAACAATACACCTTCACTCAAAAACCTCTCACAGTTGATTGGAATCCTGAAACGAATGAGGTAGAGTTTATCTAAATAAAAATGGGGGTCATTGACCCCCATTTCTTTTTGTAGGAAGTGGATTCGAACCACTGGCACAGATGAAAATCTTGCTCTATCCTCCTGAGCTATCCTACTTTCAAAATATAATCAATTAAAATCGGTTTTCAACCCTGTAATATATTTTCGAATTGTTCTTCTAAGGACACCTTCTTCAACACCAGGAAAATTCCCTTTAATTTCCCAAAATAGTAAATTAGTCAAATCTTTTTTTGAATTCAATAAAGGTCTATATTTGTCATCTACTACGATATAATATTGTTTTCCTAAGAAGACACCTTCCATACTTTTGAGTGGGAAATTCCTTCTCAAATAAACTAACACGTTATCATTAATTTCCTGATTTTTGTATTGGTTTAGAATATCTTTTTTTTCTTGTTCTGAAATATACATAATGATAAATATTTATTCGTCGTATGGCAAAAACAAAATCAAAAACCAGTTCGAAGGTTCTTTCAATTTACAAGGAAAAACCAAAAAAATCAAGACCAGGTGTTCACGCTAAAACTAAGACTTCGAAATTAAAAAAATCTCGAAATTATAAGAAAAGATATAGAGGTCAGGGTTAATTTACTTCTTAAAACGAACTTGTTATTTTTAGGGTGTGAATCCGTTAGAAAAAGCTTTTGCCAAATCCCTCCAAAATTACATCAATTTTCCTGAGCAGAGAAGTTTGATTGAGGAGTTTTATGGGGGTGGTACAAAATTAATAATTTCTCAGGTTGTTCTCAGTGGAAATATCAAAAAAACACAAGTTACTTGTAAAGTTATTTTGGGTGATGTTATTAATGAATCAAGTTTGGACAAATCTATGGTCCATACTCTAATCGGAGAGTGTTTGAATTATTTAAATCCTGAAAGTCAATTACAAGTTTTTGTCACCTTTGACTCTTAAGGTCTCGATAGACGTGAAACTAATTCAGTTTTTTCATTCTGTAGAAATTCAACTTTGACTGTAAGTGCTGAAACTTTTTCTGTCAGTTCCAAAACAGTTTGTCTCAACTTTTCTTTTTCGAATGAACTTTCCTGAAGTAATGCTTCAAGTTTTGCTATTCGGTCCCTACAATCCTGTTTGATAAAGTTGTCATCATCTTTTTTGGCGTCGGCTCTTTTCTCATAGTATTTCCAAGCACTTGTAGAACCTAATACTGTAATCATCGTTATTAAAACTGTCCAAATCGAATCCTGACTCATATCTAATTTTCATATAAATACTTTGATGTTTGCAAAGTCCTTAAAGAACTTTGATTAGGTTGGTACTAAGTATTAATTCTAGTATAATATATAATATATTAGTATTATATAATATAAAAAATAATATATATAATTCTAGTATTATTTAAGGAAAATTTTTTTCCAAACAGAATCTGAGTTCAATCTTACACTCATCACATAATCCTGATTCCATTCGAATGGTCCAATTAAAGACATAAATTCTTCACCATTATTTCTTCTATAAATGTGATAAGTTTCACCAATTTTTGGTTCATAGGCATAACGACAAGAATATATCCTTTCATTAAGTTCAATTGTCTCTTTCAATATTTCCGCCTCTTCTACAAGGTCTTCCCACTTACCCGAAAAATAGTCGTTGGCTTTGATTACACCATATCTCTTGAATGCGGTTAAATCGACGGGTTCGATTTTTGGTGAGGACAATGAAGTCGGGTATTCATAAAGGGATAATTTTTTATCTTCCGCCATACCCTAAATATAGTCAAAAAAAAAGGGGAATTAAATTATTCCCCTTTTATAATGTCCATTCCGTGTTTCAGAAACTCCTTGGCTCGTGGGTCCAAGTAAGAAAGTCCGTAGACTTTTTCGATATCCTTAACCAATTCATCACCGTGTTCGTTTTCTTTGTAGAGTTCGATAATTTTTTCCATCGCTTTATTACACTTGTTCTGAGTTTCATCAAAATAGTTGTAAGGTTTAAACTCTTGTAAAGTTCCGTGAATCTTTGAGGCCAAGTCTACACCACCATCGGTGATTTGTGGGTGTATTCTCATCGCTTTTAAGAGCTCCAAAATGTCAACTAACCCGTGAACCCCACCTGGTCTGAGATGAACACCCTGAATGTATTCTTCGGGTTCCTGATGACCCATTAAATCGTGGATAGTTTTGGTGTTGTGAGCATTACAGAAAATTTTGGGACCCTTTTCTTCTTGTGAAGGTTGTTCTTGCTCGTGTAATCTATACAAAGCCCTGATTTGTTTTGCATCGGACTCTGATAATGTGAATCTTTTTCCCATATCAATAAATACTCAATACTTGTGAATAAAATCTACCTGTTTTTGGAGTGTTAATTGTTCTGAAGTGAAATCAAAGGGGTTAAAGTCACAAATTTCGAAAATCTTATAATAATTTTGATAAATCAACTGAGCTTGGTCAAACCTTAACACGTCTTTGTAGAAAATATCGTTGTCAAAACTAAATAAACCCAAATTTGGTACATTTTGAGGTTTTTCGGGGGTTACAATTAGACTATGATACAAGATTCTATGATTTTGGGGTAAGTACAAATACATTCCTGTGTCCAATTTTGAGTATTTTGTAAAAGAGTCAAACCAAAACCTAAAAGACTCGATAAATCCCTCTTTGGTAGTAGTTTTTAGAGACCAATTGGTATTGGATATTCTTTTGAATTGGGACACTATTTTTTTATAGGGTGAGTCAATGGTCACAAAAGGTGTAAAGTCGTCTGAGATGTCCTTAAAATTAACCATATAGGTTATTTTCATTAAGTCAGGGATATCAAATCCTTTGGATATAAGGTTTCGACCAATTATTTGTTCACCAATATCATTTGAAGTAATCCATATTAGTTTTTTCTCCCTATCGAAATTCATAGATAAAAATATAGAATAATTTTCAAACAAAAAACCCCTCATTTGAGGGGTTCTTGTTAATTTTTGTCTAAAGACAAATTTATTTCGGGTTCACTTGGGAATGTTTGATATGTGCACAATTCGTTTTCAGCGTCATCGGTGACTACTGCTGAGAAAACGAAGTCTGAAAACTTACAATCAGCGTTTAGGACCAAACCAGCTGGTGATGTTCCTTTAGTAACGAAAAACCCTTCGTTAGTCCATCTTACTTTCAATGTTGCTGATGGGGCCGTATTACAATCTTCAGTTGGGTACAATGAAACATTTTTTTCACCCACTGAATTAGTTTCATCCCATTGAATGGTTTTGTCTTCTATAGACGAATTTGGTGTGATAACCTTATCATCGAATACGCCCGATATCTTGGCAAATAAATCCGAGTTGTTTCTAAAATTAATTGTTAAATCCATAATTGTTTTAACTATAAATATCAATAAAGTCGTTTAATTTCACCCTGAATCATTCTGAGTTGGTTTCTCAAGTTAACCAATAGTTGTGGGGTGTTCTTAGTTTCGACAACGTTTCCTGTTTCGATGTCTTTGATTTGTTCTTGAACACGTTGAAACTTGAACATAAGTTCATTGTATTTCTGTGCTTTGTTTTCGTTAGGTTGCCAGTTCATATTCTTTTATTAAAAAATGATTTATAAAGAAAAAAAATAAAGACTATTCAACAACAGTCTTCGTACAATATTTTCTATAAGCCATTTTACCTAAGGAACAACCAGCGAACGCTGAGATAGATACACCAAGTGCTAAAACTATAAAATACATAGGTTTTTTTAGTAATAAATATAAAGTTATTTGGAAGAATTACGATTTTCTCTCCATTCCAAATAAAAACCGAACGCAACTATTAAATTCATACCCAAAGAACTTAGTATCTCAATTAGGTCATCATAAACGTTCATTGTCAAATGAACGTGACCCACAACCCAAAAGGGAATTGATAGATTACCAGCAATCCACTTCGTTGTGAATTTTATAAATTCAATCATAGAGACAATCTACGATTTACATAATCCAAAATTTCCACCGAGTCTTGGTTTCTTAAAAAATGCCAAAGCGTGGAATTAGATTTATGTGGATGAGGTTGAGTTAAACAATATCCTTTAGCAACTTTGAAATCTGAAACAGTCCAAGTTAATCTCTTGGAGGGTTTTTTAAAAATCAAACCATAAAACCATCTAATAATTTTCATATAAAAAAGATAAATCACTTTTTCTTTTTTTCAAATGGTGTTTTGAATATTTCAGGATGTTTTTTTCCGAAGGCAAAAGTCAATTTACCAGCTTCAACATTTGAGTCGGCCTCTTTTTTCTGATGTTTTTTCTTAGTCCCTTTCGGAAATAAATTGTCTTGTTTTTGTTTGTGGTGTTCCAATTCGTGACCAACACTCCGAAGAACATCCGCCATCAACCTATCTTTTGTATAAACCCTAATTTCCGGTTTTTCAGATTTGGTTACATCTTTGTGTCGATAGACTCCTGTAGTTTTCATTTTTTTTCTATTATCTTGTAATTTGATATCCACGGGGTCTTTGATTTTTAATTTCTTTTTGGCATATTTGATGAACTGGTCGACAGTTTTGTTTCCTGTCGACTCAGTTATCAAAAAATTATATTGTTCTTCTGTTATTAAGATTTTCATCCCTTTAACCAAGAGTAGTATTTAAATGTTTTTTCTTCTCTGTCAGCCAAACCGTGAGTACCACCATTAACTCTTTTAGTTAATGCCAACACAGTTTCTTTAGTCACACCTTTGTCACAGATTGACCATAGTGAATTTTTATCAAAAAAGAAAACTGCCGATTCAAACGCAAATTCATTTGCAACTAAATCAGGTTGTTCCATAATCAAAGGGTTTTTCAAATAGTCAGAAAAAGCCTTGTAGTTTGATTTACCAGTTAATTGAAGTGCACCTCTTCCTCTGTATTTCCATCCATCACCTGATGTTTCAGGACCGTTACCCATTCTGTCAGCATAAACACGGTTCGCAATTTTTTCAGGATTTCTAGCGTAAGACTCTTCCAAAGTACCAGGAAAATATTTTCCGAAAGTTCCTTGTAGACCCTGTGCAGAATAGTTTAGGTTTTCAGAGAATGCTTTAAATCCTCCTGTTTCGTGAGCTGTTTGTGCAAAGAAATGCGCAGCTCTTTCTGGTGACAACTTGTAGAATGCCATCGCAGCTTTTAAGGTACCAGGACCAAACGCTCCGTCGGCGTTTACTCCAATTTTTGATTGTAAACTTTTCAAACTCATAGTTGTTTTTTTTTAATAAATATTATCTTTATCTTTGAATTATGGAAAATAAGGATTACCAAAAAATGAAAACACCCGATTTGAAAAAACAAATCGATGACAGGGATATCAAATGTAAAATGGTTAGGGAGGAAATGATTAAATTACTCACTCTTAAGGATGAAGGTAAGTACATTTATGAAACTATAACCGAAAAAAACAAGTCTGGTAGTTTTACTATTGGGATTGATGTAAACAATACAAACGAACTAATTGAGATGGGTCTACTTGTTGATAAAGGATTAGCAAAAAAATTAGGTATGTATGCCGCCAAGAGACTTTGGTTCGAAAAATTTGAATGAATCAATTTACTGTCGGGTGTCAGTTAGTTTTACTTGATAGTCAGAATATGGGTCAAGTTTTTTGTAATTTTCATCTTTTCTTGCAATAAACCATCCAATAGCTTCCTCCAATTTTTTTCTCAGTAAATCATTTGTCAAATCTAAAGGGAAATCTCTTTCCAAGATTTTATTACTATAAGACACTTTATCTATAGATAACAATTCGCATTCGAAAATTATTACATTATTTTCCAATTTAACATCCTTTAGTTTCCATTTCATACGAAAATCACCCACTAACAATCCACCATTATAGGGAACATTTGTCCATTCAGAAAAATCTTTTTTAGTAAAAAATGTTTTTCCAACATAACTTTCAAAAAATTTGAGATTGGAATTTGTTTTATCATTTAGAATTCTATCTACAGGGACCCCACTTCTTAATTGATTCATTTCTTGGGGGGTAAGAGAGGTTATACCTTGTCCACGGTATCCTATATTAGTATTGGATATGTGTCTACCTGTAGATGACGAATAATGTTCAGAAGTTTTATACCATTTACCATCTCTGAAAAGATATATAGGATACCATCCGAATGATGTTATTACATATTGGTCATCTCCTTTTGCATTTCTTTCCCAATACCCCTCAACATTAGACCCTTTAAATGGTATCTTGGATTTAGCGTATTGACTCATACCTACGTTAGTCGTCTTATCTCCTTTCAAACCAGCCATAGACTTGAATTCTGATTTTTTTATATCCGCATACTTAGCGTCTGGTCTATAGTTTTGTACCCAAGTGTAGTAATAATATAAAGCCTCATCTACACTGAACCCTAAATTAGTTAGAATTTTCTTCAATTCGAGTACGATGTTGTCTTTTGTTTTGGCACTTTTTTGAATTCTGTTAAGAGTTTTCAAAATCATAACTTCCTCAGGTATAAAGGCAGGTGGGTCGATGTCCTCAACCAAAAAATTCTTCAATATGGACACTAACGATAGTTTCATAATCTGTAGTAAGTAATGGTTTCAGTATCTTTACCTTTGAAGTAACCTATCGGTTTACAACTCTGTGATGTGTATTTGAAAATTTTTGGCTCGGGAGTCTTTGGTGTTGTAGAAATTTGAACAGGGTGTGCCATTCCGTCAAAAACAACCACTCCGTCTACCCCAAAATTATCCACAAATCCGTAGTTATCTGTAAAAATATGAACATTTTCAGAACCATATTTTTTTCTTAGAGAATCAAAGATAGTATTTTCAACTTTGGTTCCTCGTTCTTTACTGTATTTTATCGTACCCAATAAGTCATTTCTGAAATGTTCATTATTATCCAACAATCGTTTCATATTTGTTGCAACTTCTTCGACGTTTTCAGGTTTCAAAACATAAGTTATAAGCTCAACTATTTTCTTGTCATCCAAAGTGGACAAATTTTGTTCTTTTAGACCCACCTCATCAAGACTATCTAAAATCATTCTTGTTAATAGATAAGCCAATGCGGTATAGTGGGTATCCAGTCTGTTCAGAATGTCATATTCATCATTTTCACCGACATTCATCTTTAACCCTTTATTAGGTAAATTTTTCAACTCATCATCCAACATATCAACAATGTTAGAACAAGAATTATTGGCAACTAAAATATTCCGAAACTTTTCGAGTTCTAAAACTCTTTTTTTGTATTCTTCATTTTGGGGATTCAAATCAATCGTTCTGAATTTTCCACTGTTCTGTAAAACATCCTTGAAAAAGTCTTTGGATTGTTTTCTGGCATTTCCCCTGTTATTTTTTATGAATGATGCAACTCTTTTACAAAAAATAGTATTAACCCCATAATGAGAGCATAGTTCCCCTGTGTGTGATTCTGACTCACTCAAAATTGATACAAACTGACTCTCATTAATTAAAACTTTCATATGATATAATAAATACCCCTTGTTAAGATACTAAAACAAAATCATTGAGGAATAATCTATTATCAATCTTCAAGTCTTTTCCCAACCAATCTTTTTTTCTTAGATTATCCATCATTTCACCCAATTTGTCATCTTCATCTTCGGGGGAAGAATCTGTGTTTTCTTCAGTTTCTTCAAAAAAACCACTAATACTTAATTCGACAGGGTTAGGGTCGCCATCTTCACCAACCCACCAATGTTTTCTCCAATCAGGTCTGAATCTTTCTATCTTGGATTCCGAAATCATCAAATCAAGAAGGTAGTCGCCAGTTTCATTTTGACCAACGATATCTCCACCAACAATAAATGGAAAATCCCTTTTAATCATAGACATCAGGACCCTGAAAAAAACACTTTTGGTTACCTCTTCCATTAATATCTTCCTGTTAAGTAAACCCAAATAACTTCAGGTACTTTTGTTAATATGATTGTATTACCTTCTTCGTCTTTTCTGACAATAACAGGTAATTGTTTGATGTATCTTTTTAATTCATACGGACCTCTTTCTAACCGAGATATTATTTTGTCTCTATAATATAGTTTTTCAGGGTCATAATTTTCGTTTATCAAATTTTCTATTAAGTGACTTAACGAACTTTCTTTGATTACATAATTCTTTTTCATTTGTTATGTTATTAATATAAATACTTAATAAAAAATAAACCCCGATTTACGGGGTCCATATTAATCTTCAATACTGTCGAGGAAATTTTGAATTCCATCTTGATAAACC
>Ga0172365_10002334_pt1 | contig 13888 bp, 7 predicted proteins | sample LakKivSesite48cm_FD_114535 | JGI IMG/M metagenome (GOLD analysis project Ga0172365, IMG submission 114535) | Sediment microbial communities from Lake Kivu, Rwanda - Sediment site 48cm | ecosystem: Environmental > Aquatic > Freshwater > Lake > Sediment | place: Rwanda: Western Province, Lake Kivu...
ATGGCATCCGGCTGTTTATATCCGGAATCGCCATTTCCAATATTCTCAGCTTGTGAATTTGGTAATTGCAGCATGGTTAACTACCCTCCTTCAACTTGTTGAGCAGATGCTGTGCTTCAGCCATGTCTGCGGCTGACAGACCGCCGTTTTTGCTATTTAATTCCAAAGCCTCTTTCAAATATTGAATTGCCTTGTCCTTTTGTCCGAGTCCGGCCAAAGATCTTGCTAAATAAAAACGTGTACCGATGCTCGACGGCGTTATGCCGGGATATAATCTGATACACTCGTTGAAATCCTGAACTGCCTTACCGAACTGGCCAAGTCTGTAAAAAATAACTCCACGCGTGTCGATGAGATCACAATAGCTCGGAGCTATTTTCAGTCCCTTCTGAGCAAGATCGAGCGCCTCCTTCGGCTTGCCTTGGACCTCGCAAATAATCCAGGCAAGATTATTAATAGCTATTACATCGTCCGGCTCAAGCTCAAGAACTCGCCTGTATAGTTGTGCCGATTCTTCAGAACGCCCGCCAATTTGCAGCAGGATGGCAAGAGCCTTTATAGCTTCGGAAGAATCAGAATGATCTTTTATTACCATTCGCAGTAATTCCTCCGTTGTTTTCCTGGCCTGGTCGTCCTCTATCAGCATCAAATCCTTGGCAATAGCTACCAGTATACTACTATTCTCCGGATGCTTTCTGTGCCAGTTGACGACCTTCTCGTTCAATCCACGCCAGTCTTTTTCGTCTTTGAGCAATTGTACCTGGGCCAATAAAGGACCCGGATCATTCGGCTCAGAGTCAGTCAGGGAATCTAATTCCTTCTGCGCTTCTGTTTTGTTGCCACTTTTATATAATGCAACGGCCAAAGCGATTTTGCATTTTCTTCGTGAAGAAACATCGCAAACAGTTAGCTGCTCCTGTAACAGATTCACAGCCTTTTTCGGCTCACCTGTCTCAATGTAAGTGTTGGCCATCATAACTACGGTACCAAGGTCTTTTGGATTCAGCTCGTGCAATAATTTAAGAGTTGGAATCGCAAGAACAGGTGACTTTGCCGCCTCCAAGCGCGCTTTCAGCAGTAACAACGATTTATTATCGGGTGCGTAAGCAAGACCTCCTAAAGCAGCTTCCATGGCTCTTCCAGACTGACCCTGCCTGATTGCAATATCTCCCAGCAGAACCCAGGCTTCTGTATTATCAGGCTGGTCTTCCGTTATTTTTTGGAGAATCTGCTTGGCGTTTTCAATTGCAGGAGCCGTCCCTTCAGCAAGTACGCAGCGCGCTTTGAGCAACCGAAATTGGATATCCTCCTCATTCGACGCCATGGCTTTTTCAAGAAGGGCCTTTCCTTCCCGGACCATATCAGAATCCCCTGACGCCAAAAACAATGGAACAGTGCGTTTCTGTAACTGGAGGTTACCAGGATCCATAGATAGTGCATGCTTAATATCAGCAGCGGCGTTTTTAAGCTGCCCCGTAGATCGGAAGAAGTCACTCCTGGATACCCATACTTCTATATTTTCAGGCTCCATAGAAACAGCCTGATCAAGGTCTTTTATGGCCTTGTCGTTCTCGCTTAGTGTAGCGTAAGTTCGTGCACGAAGGATATAAGCGGACGCGTTGTTAAGGTTCTTTACCATTTCATCGGAAATTCGCAGCGCCTCTGATTTCTTATCTTGACGAATATTAAGCTGAATTTGGGCAGCGGTCACCGGCAGCGAATTCGGATCCAGAATTTTCAGCTTATCGAGCAAATTCGAGGCCAGATCATAATCTCCTTGCTGTATTTTGAGCAGAGCAAGAGATAAGCAGGCTTCCTGGTTGTTAGGATCGTTAACAAGAACATCCTGTAGAATTCCCGATGCAGAGTCCCACTGGCCGCGTTTTATATAGCTTTGAAGTTGCAGCCTCTGAAGCTCCGGATGATACAGCTTTTTCCTGGAAGCACGATTCAATACCTCCTCAGCTTCATCATACTGCCTTTGGCTATATAGAGCGGCAACAGCGGGAATTATCACGCGAAGATCATCGGGCGACCGGCTTAAAATTTCACGATATGTCGAAATCGCCAATTGCATCTCACCAGCTCGCTCATAGGCCCTGGCCAGCAGCAAATGGCTTGTCAGGTCGTCGGGGTTAATCTGCATATTTTTTTGCAGAAGCAACAAAATCTGGGGATAACGACTTTTAAAATCGTCCATGGCAAACCAGACTTTTGCCTGCTCATATCGCCATTGCCAGCCACCTTCGCCTTCGATGGATTTAATGTCATTAACAATTTGCTGGGCTTGTTTAGAATCGTCTTTGACTTGTTCGCACAATAAAAGCCGACGCTTTATTAGAATATCATCGGGCAGTTTACGAGCAAGTTCACTGAGTAGTACATAGACACTGTCTTTTTGCTCCCAACGAGTATAGAATTGAGCAAGCAGCAAACCTAACTCACGCCGGGCTACAGGCTCCTCAATACGAGCTAATGCTCCTTTGATAATCGCCTCACACTCTTTTTGATTGCCTTTCCTATCCAACAAAATTGCAAGGTATCTAACCAACTCAATGGACTGGGGAAATTCCTTTAATGCCCCATTTAATCTCAATATTGCTTCATCCATCTTAGCCTGCGCAGTGAGCAGCTCGGCTTCAGCCATGACAATCCTTACTTTTTGCAGGTTGGTTTCCCTGAGCTGAGCTATCAGTGTTTCAGCATCAGCTAATTTGTCCTGCTGCAAAGCGAGTTGAAACTGCAATAACTTAACTTCCCCAATGGACTCGGCATTTTTCTCTAAAACGGACAATTGTTGCAGGATATTATTCCACACCTGCGAATCCGCCGTCCCTCGATCAGACGGGCTTGTTGACAACAGTTGAATCTGAGCTTGCAGATAAAGCAAAACAGGTTCCTGATTTTTGGGTGAAAGCTTCATTGCTGTTGCTGCATGATCTGCGGCCTGGGCCCAGTTTTCCGACTGAGCCAAGAGCCTGGCTAAAGCCAGGTAACCCTCAAAAGAATCGGGACTCTCAGAAATTAACGCTTGCAGTTGCTTTACGGCGGATTGTGTGTTACCCAAACGAGACAGTGCTGACGCTAGCGCCAGGCGGACATGAACGGATTTGTTGCCCGATTCCATTGACTGCTGCCAATACTTGACGGCATCAGACAGATGTCCCTGCTCAACAGCTAAAAGACCTCGCAAAAACGTGACTGACGCTGAAGAAATATCTTTTTTATACATTTTAGAGATACAGTCATTAGCATCTTCGAGCCTACCGCATCGGATAAACAGCTCCGTAGCCAGAGGCATAAAATCCCACGGCTGAGAAGAAAGCTCCTTTAATCCGGTTTCAGCTACTTTCAGCATTTTTTCTTTCGATTGTGATTTCAATGCAAGCTGGGCCCACGTTGTCCAAAGATCTTTGAAGTCCGGTGAGGCCTCTTGCACTGCAACGAGATGTATTTCCGCTTTGTCCAGAGCATTCGAATTGATCAGTTCTTGCGCCAGACGTAAACGGACGGCGGAATCAGACAAATCCTGCTTTTCAGCTTGTGCCAAATCATCTAAGGCACCGGGCAAATCTTCGCTTCGCCGATAATAACCCGCCCGTATTATATAAGCCATGGCTGAAGACGGATTTTTCTCCACCGCCTGATTGAACCATTGGGACGGTAAATCCTTATAATCTCCCGGACGCTGCTCTATAAGCCGGCCTAATGTTTCGTAAGCCAATATCTGCTCGGGATGTTCCTTTATAACGGCTTGTAATTCTTCCGCCGCTTCTTTGAACTTCCTCTGTCCAGCCAGCGCAAGAGCCAGCATCCTGCGAAGCTCGGGTTCATCTTTGGTTTCAAGCTGTCTTCTGGCAACGAGCTCCGCCTCACCGGGACTACTAATACTAAGGTAGATTTCTGAAAGCTGCATAGCAGCTTCGGCATTTTCTCTGTCTAATCTCAGGACAGTTCGATATGCATCTATAGCCCGTTGAACTCTGTTGCGTTTGGCCGGCCTGACTTTAAGCTGGGCGTCAGCATATTTAAGCAATACAGATACATCGTCCCGTTCCAAAGCTATATACTTTCCCAGATGTTCCGCCGCCTTTTCCCAGTTATGTTCGTTATACGCTTTATTGCCAAGAATAAGACTTTGCTCGGCCCTATTGGTCCTGCGCCACTGGCGCAGCCCAAAAGCGCTTACTCCCAAAACAATAAGGCTGATAATCAAAACAATCGCCAATCTCCAGTTAAAATATCTTCCTGGCATTTATTGACCCTTTCTAAGATTTAGAATTGGTTAACGAAGTTTCCTAAAAGTTTCTTGGCTGTTTCCCAACATATAAACAAATCCATTTTCAGCGACAGGTTCCTGACATATTCGGTGTCATAATATATCCATTCCTGAAAGTCTTTCATCGGCTCACGTGTCCTGAAAACCTGCCAGAGTCCCGTAATTCCCGGCTTAACCGACAGCCGGGCATCACGCCAAAACGGACACAATGTGTTTTCCGATTCCGGGGATGGCCTCGGGCCGACGACACTCATCTGACCAAATAGAACGTTGAAAAACTGGGGTATCTCGTCGATATACGTTTCTCGCAAAAATCTACCAACCGTATTTATTCGCGGATCATCCGCTATCTTGAACTGTGGGCCATCCACCTGGCTGACTATACGCAATATCTCCTGTATCTTATCAGCCCCCAAAATCATCGTTCTGAACTTCAGACAATTAAATTCCTTCCCATGCAATCCCTGGCGTCTATCCTTATAAAATACCGGTCCGGGCGATGTTAGTTTAATTGCCAGGGCGACGAGGAGAATCACGGGGGCAAATAGAATCAGCACCATGGCCGCGGCGAAAAAATCGGCGATTCTTTTTACGCATCGAGCATAAGAAAATCGCGGCCAGGCACGAAACGGCCTGCAAGAATCCAGCAGCAAAATCCTCTCATTTTTATATCTAAACGGCCCGGTCCAATTGAATTGCTGTCCTCTGATAACACGGCTCTGCACAAATTGATTTCTGGGCACACACACGTCCGGACCAATTATAGACGAATTTATAACAGCCCCCTGCTCAATCCTGGTATTATGGCTGATAATCGTTGGGCCGATAACAATGACATTGTGTCCGACCTGAACATTTTTCCCCAACAGAACCTTGCCGATAAACCTTGAATGTTCATGTATCGCACTCGAATCTCGATGTTCTGATTTAAAGCTCCGAAGTTTAGAAAGCCTCGTTTTGCAAAAGCTTAATAATCCATCCTCGGTTTCCAAATCCAGCACAATCCCGCCGGCATTAATTGCCCGTATCGTTAATTCATTCAAGCTGCACCTTTCCAAGAGAGCAGAAAAAGAAAGAGGCAAAACACCTCCAACCAAGGTACGATCGAGGACATCGGTTTTAATAAATAAATGATGGGGCCACTTATTGGAAATAAAAGCGAAGCCGGCCGAATCCGAATAGGCCCGGCAGAAACCCGCCAGCTTGCCCTCGGTCGTCAATCGCACTTTTTCGTGTTGTCCCAGTAATGCAGGTTCCGCATTAACCGCTACTACGTCCGCCTGAACCCCGGCAAGAACTCTTTTGAGGAAATCGACGTTAATGCGCGTTGCAAATCGTCCATCGGACACAACAAACCAGGAGCCTGAGCCGCCCTCTCTTCCGGCTCTGAGCACACGTTCCAAGGGAACAGGTATATTATCTTTGTAACGTATTACATTCGAATTCACATCATGCAAAGATTTTTGTGAAAGTTGATTTTGACGTTTCAACCCGAAAGGCTCGATATCCCATTCCTCCGGGACGGCAAAAAAAACCTTATCCAGGCTCCATTTTCCAGATAACTTCACTGCAGAATTTCTCTTCATGTCCCCATATCTGCACAAACCATCGAGAACAACGCCGGCAACGGGTTCGTTGGAGAGAGCAAAACGAAGCAGACTTTCACCGTTCCTGTCTTTAGAGTTTCTGTGTATAACAATCATATTCATGGATTGATTAAGGAACAACATTCACGGACGCGTACCCATTAGAGACGATCCCCAGCTTAATTGGCGAATGACCATTCGAGAATCCAATAACCAATATCCCGTGAACTAAGCCTCAGTCGGCTTATTGCCACCATCAGGCCCGGAGGCTTTGTCGTCAATTTCTTTGCTGTCCTTGTCTGAAAGCCCAGCAGTTCTTTTGGTTTCTCCCTGCAAGACGCTTCCGCCGGACGCGGCGCTCTTCGAATACCCAATACTTTCGTCAGGCTCCTCCGAAAACATCGGTTTCCTCCTGGAGACTCTTGAGCTTTCCCTTGGTTCTGCACTTTGAGCATAGTAGCTGTGACCCTGGCGGTAATAACTGTGCTCGGCCTGGACGCTGCTCAGCACGGTACCAAGCACCTTGACATTTATCTGTGCCAGTCTTTCCTTCGCTTCTTTAAGGTCCGGCAGGGTAGTATGACCGGCATAGCTGACCAAAATAACAGCATTGCCGATCTTGGCCCATAGAAGAGCATCAGGAAAAACAAGTAGCGGAGGCGTATCAATAATCACGTGATCGTACTTTCTGATGATTGTATTAATACGTTTAGCAGTCGAGGGCAAGGCCAACAACTCATAAGCATCCCCCGCATCGTGAAGATCGGCCGCAAGTACATCCAGACCCGTGGATGCTATTGAAAAAACAGCCTGCTCGAATTTTACTCCGCAAAGAACATCGTGAAGTCCCCTTGACCCTGCGGGAAGATTCAGCAGGCGTGCAACATCAGGTTTTCTCAAATCGCCATCTATAAGTAAAACCTTTTTTCCCGACTCGGACAGACTCGTTGCCAGATTGACGGCAAATGTGGTTTTGCCCTCCTTCATACCCGGACTGGTAATAACCAGCTTTTTAGGTATTCCTTTGCCGCCAACCAGCTTCAAGTTGGCACGAATAGTCTGGTAATCCCCTACGATCTGTTCCGGAAGCATAGCCGGCTTTATAGTGTTCAAACTCATAGTAGTTCCGATTATTCGAATACCTATACGCCTTGCCACGTCATCTGGAGTCCTCAGACTCAGGTCAGCTTTATCTCTAAGATAAGCCAGTCCCATGCCGCAAACGATTGCTCCAAAAACCAGCGCAATTGAATATTTCAACCTCTTATCATTAATAGAGGATATGTCTGCGTAATAATGCACTGAAATTCTTGCCGGACGCTTTCGCTGCAGTTCCAAAGCCTGCATACGCTTGAGCACGAGACTATACTCTTCCTTCTCCGAGGCCAATTTGTCCTGTAATTCCTCAATTGTCAGTTGCTTCCGGCCGGTTTGAATAGTCTGAATATCTTCCTTGGATAAAGTATCCCGAAGCCGTTTTTCATACTCCCGCTTTTGTTCCAGCTCGCTGCGTACGGTTACAAGCTGTTTATTGCCGGCCTCCGCTGTCTCCTTGGCCACCAACTCGTCAAAAGCACTGCTGGCTTCCAGTTTTCGATCCTCCAAATGTTTCTTTAATATTCTTAACAGCTCCTCTTTCCGTAAGAGTTCCGGATTTGTCGGGGACAACGTTTGTCTGGCAGCAACAAGGTCCTGCTCCAATTGCGTGATATTTTCCGTGAATGCCACGACCGCTGGATCTTGATTAATATAATCCCGCCTCATTTTCAGCAATTCTTCGGCCGGGATGTGCTGCTCTCTGGTGCGTTCAAGTAATTGGACCTGCGCTTCAAGTTTGATTCGATCGGCCTCGACAGTCGTAAGCGTATCAAGAAGACTCCCAACACGCTGGAGCATCATGTCCTGCCGGCCTTCCAAAGCAACAGTCCCATACTCCTGCCCCAACTGGTAAATCATCTGGCGGTCGTTCTCTATCCTCTCATAAAGATAATCACGTCTGTTCTCGAGAATTGCCAACTGACGGTTTTCATCCTCATCCGAGCTGACCACCTCGATTTCCATATATGAGTTGATAAAAGAATCGACAATTCGCTTTGCCTCCTCTAAATTTGCGTTTTCCATACTGACTTTTATCAGTTCGTTACGACGATCCGCAGCAACTACAATGATCCCGTCATCGACTATAGCCTTTCTCAACTTCATTGCCGGCTCAAGCCTGGTTTGGACGCCCAATAATTTCCGCTTCCACCTGGAGGTAAGGCCGGTCGGTTCATCCTTGAAGAAAGATAGATTTTTATCTACCAGATTGTCCGCAACTCTCTGCACCACCGCGTTGCTGGTAATCTTTTCAGCCTGAGTATTATTAAAGCTCTCATAATTAGATATTTCTCCTCTATCCTGCTCACCGCTCAGAATGTCCGCTAAAATGGGAGCGACTCTTATTGCGCCTGTTACAACATATACAGGTTTGATCTTAAGCCAAATTGCAGGCAGTCCAACTCCGCACAATATCAAGAATATCAGCAACACAATGTACCATCTGCGAAGTATGCCGGCCAGCATATCCGACGAAGCTTCCTCGCTTTGTTCCGGTGGGATACGCATATTAACGATTTCCTGCCCAACCACTTGATCTTGATACTTATCTAACATGTTCATTTTTATTACTCCTAAAACATCGACTTTTGATTCTAATCAGTTTTCGATCTCCATTTTATGACTTTTCAAAAAACGGGCCTGCACAAATGTTTTTTTAACTCCCCTGTCGTGTAATAATTATTGCTTTTTCTTCGGTTGGAAGCACCGTTAGTTTAGCCAAAAGCCAAAGCTCCCCAACTACCGCTGCAAGAGCCAACGGCATCATTACGTACCCACCAAAGTCATGGAATACTCGCTCCCAATACTCACCCTCAAGAATTGTGAAAAATATTGCAGTAATCACCAAGCGTATAGTGTTACACAGCAAAGCAATCGGCAGGCTCGAAATCAGAATGACCAGCTTTTCCCACCATTTCCGCCGTACCAGCATAACAACCAGCCCGCTGATTACAAAAAAGGCGGTGATCATTCTCAAGCCGTTGCATGCTTCAAGCACCGCAACACTAACGTTTCCCATATCGATAGTATGACCATCCTGTGCAACTGCATAGCCTATTAACTCAAGACAGAACACCGCCGATGAAGTAGCCAAATGTTGGAGATTCAATCCGACGTTATACTGAATGATGTTTGGCAGGGGCAGCATTAAACACAAAAATAATAATATTGGGGACACCTTCCGGAAAAGCTTCCAGCCAAACAACAGTAGTATCAACGCAGCAATACTCAAGACTATAGATAGTCTTTCTGCAGAGCTGTACATTAAAAAAAGTCCGAAAAGCCTGACTGCCTGGGCTCCAGCGAATGTAAACAAACCCCAGATAGATGGCTTGATGGGACAACCGGCAATATCACTACGCCTGGACCAAAGGACATATAAGGCAAGAAAAGGAACTAAAAGGCCGGAGGAATATTCGTCGCTTAGCATCCACAATTGCCAAAGCTCAACAAGGCCGGGCCAATAAGACCAAAGAAACACTATAAAGACAAAACCTGCTGCCAGGAGTGAAAGAATGTTCTTTCTACTCAACCAGACACAACTGGAAAATTTCACGAAAATCCTGTCCAGGGATTGTAACGCAGGTTGTAATCTTCTCATGTTATTTTTAAGTACCATTGAGAATAAATTCACTTCACGTTCAAACATTCCCTCAGGTTTGAATGATACGGATTTATCCTCTATAACTGCATTATCTCGAGCCACCCCATGATAGTCGATCACGCATTTCCGGATTTTGCAATTTGAACCGACCCGTGCATCATCCCACAGCACGCTATTAATTACAACACTATCGTTACTCACGGCAACATTCTTCCCGAGGATGGTCGGTCCGAGAACAACAGCACCCTTCGATACCGTTGCGCCATCCATAACAACGACCGATCCATTAATTCGTGCTTCAGGATCGATCGTAACATTCTCCGCCATCCAGACATCCCGGGAAACGGAATCTTTCAGGGATTTCAAATTCATATCCAGTTTCGGAACATTTTCAAAATAGCCGGACAAGGCATATAAATATTCCTGTCGATTACGAAAATTCCCGGCATGATAAGGCAAAGTCGCGGCGTGAACTGTTCTGCCGGCATGGAGCAATTTAGGAATTAAGCCTTCCTTAATATCGAAATAACCTGCCTTCGGGATATGCTTCAAAATATCCGGATTACAAACGTAAATCCCCGATGTCTCGCTCACGTTTATGTTGTCTGGACAATACGGATTCAACATAACGGTCAGATCAGACTTGCCATCACAGTGAGACTTTATCAATATGTCGATCTGAGGCGGACACATTATACTGGCGGGAAATATCACAAGCAATTCTTCAGTTACATCGCTGACAGCTTCACGAATAAATCCTGCGGTGCCAACTGGTAACGTTTCTTCAAAAAAGCTCAACGTTAAACGACCGTAGGCACAATTTATTTTGTCCAGTAATGTGCCGGCATCTCTGCCAAAGACCAACGCCTGTTCTATGCCTTGATCGGCTAAATGGCTCAGCAGACGTTCCAATACGGATTTTCCTGCTATCGGCCACAAGGCAGTGGGTAAACGTGATGCTATCGGACAGCGTCCGAAGTCACGATTTCCTACAAGTATTATAGCTTTGGCAATCGGCATTTAGAAACTTTCGGCCCTGTCGATATTACACAAACTGTCTCAATGGAGTTTTCTTAAGAATAAATATTATCAATGAAGAAACAGACAATATTAAAAACAGCAACAAGAATGGACGCTGTAAGGCTATTCCAAGCCGATAAAAGGGGACTGTAACCAAAGGATGAATAAGATAAATTCCGTATGATAGGGATGCTAAACTTGCCGAAACGGGATCCAGCCTGCCCCGCCAATGCAAAGCGCAGCAGAATATCAGCAAAGACACAAAGTATCGCATCGAAAATTTGGTGCTGAAATCAAACCAGGTCCCATAGCTACATCGGGTAAGAACCATAGATGCTGCACAAGCTGCCATCGTCGATAGAATTACCAGCACAAAATACTTTTTCCTGTCATTTCTCTGCAAAACCTTGATCCGTCCAATGGCAAAACCAAGGGGTATTGCCGGCAATCCCAAAGTCCACTGAGTCAGCGGCGTTGGCAGATGAATCCTTGCCTGGATAATCGAGCATCCAAAGACACATAAAGCTCCGATTAAAATTGCCGTCGTAATGGTGTACGAATCGCGAACGCCCGTTATCCTTTGATGTATTAAAGCGAGAAATATAGCGGCAACGAAAGCAAAAGGCAGAAACCATAGATGTATCCGGGTTCCTGTCAAAAGCATCGTCGGAACAAAAACCTCTGAAAACGATACGTTATCATGAACCATTTTCGCTAAAGCGAGTCCGCCATATATAATTGACCAAAACAGCCATGGTTTCAGAAGACGCTGGGCCTTTCGTTTTGCCACCGTGGCGACGCCGGTCGGTTCAGGCTTATTCACAACAAAGGCACAAAAACTCAACAACAGGATAATAAATCCAGCCACACCAAGGCTTCGCGGGAACCAATCATGGACGTGAAAGGAGGCGACGCCGAACGCCGAGATGATACGCAGCCGCTCGATATTTGCCAACCGTGATTGTGGGGTCACAACCACTGGTTTGACTTCACCTATAGATTTAGACGTCGCTTTAACGGCCTGATTTTTAACAGTTGAGCTCAATTTTATCATTCCTAAAATACGACAACAGAAAATACGTAATCAACATCTAAGAGTGTCCCGCTGTTTCAGCGAGGATTATCAGCAACTGCTCAGCCACCTTTCTCCTGCCTCGGATATTAAGGTGTCCGCCATCATCAGTGTATTCAGGCGCCATGAAATTGACTTTTTCCGTCCCTTTGGCAGCATAACATCTAAAACCATCCGGATTGACCGATTCTATCAGGGCCAGGTCGAAGAAAGGCTCCGTTTCAGAGTAGGCGTCTCTTAACAACTTGTTATAATTCTGTCGTATCATGTTATCTTCCAGAACGCCCGGCATGCCTATTAACAACTTAATGGATTGTTTCAAGTTCCTCTTAACCCCTTTTGGCACTGAACATATAGGAACAGTTATGTGAAGGAACTTTGTGTCCGGATACCGGTTCTTCAGTTCTTCAAACGCCGCTCTATAACAATTGAAAATTTCCTGTGGATCCGAATCTCGCATAATGTCAACATAACAGAACTTGAAAAATGCTATATCGACCTTGCTGCCCATGCCGTTATCCATAATATTCATGAAGCTTCTTATCTTCGAGACGGGATCCGTATTCATCCCAACATGTGAATGAGCAAGAACCGGCAGGTCAAATGTTGTGGGCTCTTGCCCTACAACAACGTTGAGTTTTATGTAGTCATGTTCGTTCATGACATCCGCTATTCCGTCGATTATGTTGTACCCGACCGATTTATGCCCGAAGAAGATATTCCTATCGGCAAGCTTTGCCCAGGATTCTGCGGGAACATCGTCAATTGAGGGCAGTATCACCTTGTCTGTCTCTGTCATCGTTCTTATTTTTATGAAAAACATTGTCATCGCTCCAATTACCGAAACAATTGCAACAGCAATGAAAAGATGGTATATTCTGAACTTCATATCGTAGATCATGCTATTCCGAGTTTTCTTTTTACCTCCGCAATCTGCTCGGATGGGAAGGGCGCTTCAAGTCTGGCCAATCCCTCCTCTCTCGTCATGTAGCCAGCTCGAACCAATTCAGCTATCTCATAGGCGTAAGGATTGACGCCGAACCGTTCCAAGTGGACCTGGTTGGCCAGGGCATTCAAAAGACAGTTCGTCGAATTGGCGTCCGTGTCATCCGGCTTTTTCCATCCATATTTGTCCACAATCTCATAAATTTCCCTCTCATCGTAGTTTGCAAACGCCAGCGGATTGATGCTGTACGGAAAATGTTCGGCCTTGTCAAAGTGCCTTTGCTCCAGGAAGAACGGCTTGATGATATCGCCCAGCCGATCGGACAGAGGGCGCAGAAGCGTTTCCTGCATCGTTCTTAACATCTGGGGATTTGTTTTAACTATCGCCGTGGCAATAGGCGCCTGGCCGGGTGACATCCCGAATACCAAAAAGGGAATCTCCTGCTCGATCGCAAGTCTAAATCCGACAAATCGAACCAGAGAAATGCAGCTCGTGCATATACTCGACGCCCTCGCCATGGCCTTGGCCGAGTACATATCGCCGGACATGGATGCCAGAACAACCTTCTTCATGCTCTCGAAGCTCGGCGTCACCGTCAGATGGGCCACGTTGATATTGCGCAGGACGGCACGGATATTTCGCCCGGCCCTGTCCGACTGAAACCAGTTGTCGAAAGAGTACGCCAGCAGCCTCAAATTATATCGCTGCCGTAACAGGTGAAGGGTATACGTGCTGTCTTTGCCCCCGCTGTAAGCCACCAGGCAATCGTAGCTGCCTTTGCCTTTGTTTTGCTCGATAAGCGTCCGAAACCTGGCTTCATATTTGTCTCTGATGGAGCGCTGCTGGTCCGGGCTTTTTGCCGTGCGGCAAAAGTTACAGACTCCCTCATCATCAAACCGGATCCCGATAAAACGCTCGTTTAATACACATTTTTTGCACGTCTGCATAACACCATCGCCTTTATGATTTAATTATTGCTCACTTTTGCGCAAGCGGCTGCAAACGAATCCACAACCATGCGAATCTGCTGAAAAGATATGACCAACGGCGGCTCGACCATCAGCACCGATGAATTGCCAAAGGCCGGGACCATTATAACCCCCTGTCGAATCATTTCTTTGGCCAGCTCGAACGCAATTTTTCCGTTTTGCGTCACTATTCCAATTAATAGACCCAAACCATTCGCGGAGCGCAGAATATCAGGATACTCTTCTACGTAATCCCTGAATGAACGCAGAAGCATACCGCCCTTTTCCGCGCATTCGGACAGCAGACTGCCCTCCTG
>Ga0172365_10002336_pt1 | contig 13884 bp, 15 predicted proteins | sample LakKivSesite48cm_FD_114535 | JGI IMG/M metagenome (GOLD analysis project Ga0172365, IMG submission 114535) | Sediment microbial communities from Lake Kivu, Rwanda - Sediment site 48cm | ecosystem: Environmental > Aquatic > Freshwater > Lake > Sediment | place: Rwanda: Western Province, Lake...
GAAAAAGCGATCAAGCTTGAAATCGTCGAGTTATCATCGGCAGAGATAGACGAGCTACGTTTGGTCAAAAAAATCAACCTCAACGAGGCCGAGGCCATGAACTTCGCAAAAATCATCGACCGCCTGAAGCCAGAAATCGCGTACATAGACTCAACCGACCCAAACCCCAAGATGTTCGCGGAGAGGCTCCTGCGACATATGCGAACGAAGCCGAAGCTGGTAGTCGAAAACTACGCCGATCGGAAATATGTGGCAGTATCAGCCGCTTCGATCGTCGCAAAAGTTAGGCGAGACCAACGCATCGCGGAATTACACCAACGCTACGGCGACTTCGGCTCGGGCTACAGCTCTGACTCCCGAACAATCATGTTCCTCGAGCAATGGGTGCGTGAACACGGCGAACTGCCAGAGTTCGCTCGAAGGTCTTGGGAGACAGCGCAGCGCATCGAAAAACAAGCTAAACAGAGAAAACTCATTTGATACAATTTCGAGGGTACAAGTAGAGAACCAAACAAATTTGATTAGAATGCGCGGGACCTTGAATAGAAGCAAAGATAGATGCCAAAAAATCGATTATGAATTGAGAACCACTTTTGCGCCAAAATTGCTGAGCAGCATGGACATCGTCACCATAGCAAAACAAATCAGAGGCGCAAAAAACATGTGCTACAACAGTTTGTACCAAAGACTACTGTCAAAAAGAAGCACGAGGCCCTAAAACCGCACTCGCACGAGGAGCTCGAGAGGCTGAAAAAGCGCATAAAGAGATACGTCGGGGCCTGCGAAACAAGAGTTCAAGTGGGCCCTCGCTGTGTCCCATCACACTAACTGCGAGCTTCTTCGTTTTGTCTTTCGACGCTCTCCACTCGCTAACCCTCATGGTGGGATTTCTCGAGGGCCCGCCCGCCTGTCGCGCACCAGGGTTGGCTCTCAGGTCATCACTAGGTGTTCCCGCCAATATGTTCCCCGAAGGACCCATCTTGGCACGACTTGGCAGCGGGTTGCTCCGGTGTTCCCGCGGTGATGCACCAGCGCTCACTAATCGCGCCAGCTCCTCGAATACCGCGGATGGTCCATCATTACATCTGAAAATGCGTTTTTCAGCTAAATAAGCTTGGCGGGTTCAACTCAACAAATCGAGCTCAAAAGCTGCAACTGGGTGCTCGAGTTCGAACCCTAAGATTACTTCTGGGTGCAACTCTCCAATTATACCGATGCGCTTATTTTTCACCAAGAATTCCGCAGCCCTGCCATCGATGAAGCTCGGGTGCTCCATCGCTCGAAACTCATAAGTTATGCCCAGCTCACGCAAAAGTGCTTCTGCAATCGCCCTGATGTACGTGAAATTGGCCTGTCCACCTATAGTCGCAGCTGCAACTTTACGAACATTGACCGCGCCGGTCTCACTCTCGGGACTGAGCCGCACTACATCACCTACCTCAAATATCTGCTGCGGCAGTGGATTCCGCCTGTTCTCGCGCAGGGCGCTGAGAAGGCTCGGCAAAAGCCAATTGCGCACGATCGTATATTCCTCGGAGATTGGGTTGGCTATCGTCGCTGCCTCGCCACTCGTGCGCATGAGCTTGAAGTTGATGTCGGGATTTGTGAGCGTGTAAGTCATGACCTCCATGAAATCGAGGCCAATCATGACATCCCTCGCTTTCTCGCTCGACCTCTCGATGTGATGTTTCTCCCCAACCGTCACGACGTTCGGCAGGGTCGGCACCAGCTTGTTGTACCCATAGGCTATCGCAAGATCTTCTATCAGATCTATCTCGTGCATCACGTCGCTCCTATAGGGTGGAACTGAAACCGTCAAAACTTCGGCCGCTGAAGCCGCGTCAAATCGCATCCGCTTCATGAGCGCGACGACATCTTTCGGTTTTAGGTTCAGCCCCAAAAACTCGTTCGCAGCCGCTACCTTCAACCGCTGCTTGGTCGCTTTTAGGTTCGGAGTCCGGACGCTCCTCGTCGGATATTTTATCGCAACTGACAGCAAGTCGAAACCGCGCTCGGCCAAGCTCGTCATCATTATCGTCAGAATCCTATTTACCGTCCGCTCATCGTCGCCGGTGACATCTATGAACAGCCGCTTGGTGTTGCTCGTCACCCGCGTGTCCTCGCTGTTCACGATCGGCGGCATCGATAGCACTATCCCCGCTGAGTCGATGAGCAGTGGATAGTAGCTCCAGCCCTGCATGATGCCGCCATATTGCACTCCCTTCGGGTGTTCCCTCAATATTTGTGCCGGCGTCAATTCTCGGCCAAGATCCAACGGCCTGAAGCGTGGCCCCTCCGGCAAAGTCGTAGTGTATCGCACCGGTGGCTTGATTTTGTCGAGATCGTAGACACCTATCGAACCTCGGCGGCGGTTCCTACCAAGAGTGTCATGCAACTTGTCCTGTATCTGCATGAGGGCCGCGACATTTTCATCATTAAATTTAACATCTTGGACGACGCCCGCAACTATGTACGGCCTGATCGCCCGAGTGCTTTCGTCAACTTCAACGACGACGCCAGAATTACGCAGCCTGTACTTGGGCAGCCCAACCTCTATGCCCAAAAAACCTTTGAGCGCCCTCGCCACGCCCTCTGGGCCGAGCAAATCTGGGCGGTTTTGTACAACTTCTAGCTTGATTTCATCTCCAGTGATTTCATCGACCTCTACTCCAAGTAAGGACAAATGCTCGCGCAGCTTCTCCGAGCTAATATGCTTCCCTAACAACTTGCAAATATCACGATGGTTGACGCTTACTATCGGCATCAGATTAACCTCCGTTTGCTCAACCGTTCCAAGTCATTACCAAACAAATCTCTAATGTCTTCTATGCCCAACCTGATCATCATAAGCCTGCTCAAACCTATCCCCCACGCGAGCACAGGATAACGAATGCCGAGTGAATGTAACAGCTCCGGCCTGAACATTCCAGAACCAAGAAGTTCGACCCATTCTCCTTTTTCGGGGAAATACGCATCTGCCTCAACCGACGGTTCCGTAAACGGAAAGTAACCCGGTCTAAACCTTATTTTCGACAACCCCATCTTCAGCAAAATCTGCTTGAGGTAGCCGAGCATGTCACGCAACGTCAGCTTGGGGGCCATCACTATGCCTTCGGCCTGGTAGAATTCCGCGAGATGCTTATAATCAATTTTATCATGGCGATAGACGCGGTCAATGCAGAATATTTTCACTGGGGGCTTTGGCTTGGTCGCTAGATAGCGCACCGTCGCAGCCGTCGTCTGAGAGCACATCACTGGGCGCGCGCTTATCTCCGGGTTGAACTTGTAGCCCCACCCCCTCGATCCCGCGACTCCAACCTCATGAGCTTCTGCCACACGCTTCAACAGCGCGGCTGGCAATTTGGTCTGCGTGGGTTTCGACAACGAGAGGCTATCGTGGATTTCTCGCGCTGGGTGATCTTGAGCTTGAAAAAGTGCATCGAAGTTCCAAAACTCCGATTCCACAAGCAAGCTCTTTATCTCGACGAAGCCCATCTCGAGCAAGATTTCGCGAAGCTCGTCGATGACCTGCTGCTGGGGATGAATTTTCGCTGGGTAGACTGGTGCACCGGGGATGTTGATATCGTATCGCCTGAACTCAACGTTGCGCCATCCTCCGCTCACGAGCAGCTCGTGCGTTAGCTCGGTCACCTCCTCTCTTATCTCGATCCCCAACGCCAGTGCCTCCTCGCCCAGCTCGGTCAACTTCAACTTTCGCTGAATTTTTTCATCGACCTCCACGAGCTTACGATCGACAAGCTTTTTCAACGCGTCTTTAAGTTCGGTTAGTATATCGTCCACAGTCGTCCTCTTGGCTGCCAACTTCTCGAGTAGCACTTCGTCAGAAAACTTGTGTGCGAGCGCCTCCTCGCCAGCCTTCGTCATGGCCAAAACTGTCCTATCACCTTTTACCGTGAACTCCGCCCATCCCTTTTGTCTAAGCCAGCCCAATGAGAGGTAGGCCTGCTCCCTAGTGAGACCAGCCCGCTCGGCGATTGCGCCGGCAGGCTCCGGCCCAACCTTGGCCAACGTGTCGAGCATGCGCCTCTCGGGCAGGCCTTTCTTCGCGTATTCTTTGCCCTCGATCGTGAGCTCCGCCAAGGAAAGTTTCATCTCGGACATCCTGACCAAACCATGCTGGGCCAACGTCAAGGCGGAGCGCATCACCGCGGCCTGATCGAGCCCAGACTCGGCCGCAATGTCAACGACATCAGCTTCTTTGAATTGTTTAAGCGCGAGCAGAACTTTTTTTGATGGAGTGCTCAAGCCATCGACTATCGCTCGCAAATCCAACTTTTCAACCCCAGAAACACAAGGTAATCGCTAATTATGAGGGTTGTGGAAGCCAACGTTTTGGAAGACCATTCTCATACGAAATGTTCATACCCTCGGTCAGGCAGATTTTTCATCTCGCCGCGTCTTCTGATAAATACCCCTCTGCCCTTTGATACCCTTCCGATCAGCGTGACCGCTGTACCCAAACGTCTGAATGCTCTTTGTACTTTTTTCCATCCGCTAGGTCGCACCGTGAAAAGTAGCTCAAAATCTTCGCCACCAAAGAGGGCAAAATCATCGACGTTCAAACCACGAGAACGCGAAAATTTCTTCACAGTAGAGTTTATTGGTAGTTTTTCGTAATCAAAAATCATCTTGACCCCGCTCATGCGCGACACCTGCCAAGCGTTCGCAGCCAAACTATCCGTCGTATCTATCGCAGAAGTTACGCCACCGCTGTTGGCAAGCACCAGTCCTTCTTTCACTCTGGCCCGCGGCTCGAGCTGGGTTCTCACGAGCCGCTCGTAGCCCTTCACAGGGATTTTATCTAACAAAATTTTCAAGCCCGCCGAAGCTGCACCCAGCTCGCCCGTCACAGCAATCAGGTCCCCAGGCCTAGCCCCTGCGCGAGTCAGCAGTCTACCTTTTTTTGCCAAACCAAAGGCGGCACCTGCGATGATTATCTCATCGCTTTCGTCTAGGTCTCCTCCGACAACGCATGCACCATAAGATCGCGCAACCCTATCCATTCCCCGCATCATATCTTTCACGAAGCGGACACTCAAAGTCCGAGGTAATCCAACAGAGAAAATCAGTCCGAGGGGCTCAGCTCCCATTGCGGCTATATCACTGAGGTTAACCACGACCGCCTTGAGACCCATCTGCGCGGCCGTCGTGCCTTTGGGAAAGTGGGTCCCAGCGATGAGCATATCGGTGGTGGCTATGAGGTATTTGTCATCGATGTCTATAGCTGCAGCATCGTCACCTATGCCAACCTTGATGCGCGGCCCACTTTTGCATATCCTTCGCGCAAATTCTACGATCGCCCGTTCACCGACATCGGAAACTTTCACATCGACACCTACAGCAAAGGTAGCCCACGCGTCACCTTATCTATGACCTCGTTCGGCGCTGGGCCGAGCGCCAACACCGTCGTGGCCCCCGGAGGTAGCTCTGTGAGGCCAGCATCCTGAATCAACTCGTTTGGTATCCCAAGTCCATCGGCTTGTTCCTGCAACCTGCGCAGCTCCTCATCGTCCACCACCTCGACGACGACCTTCTTCTGTCCTTCAGAAAGCCACGCATCGAACCAATCCCTCTTTTCCTTTCTAGACCGCTCCGCCGCTGCTATGGCCCCGTGAGCAACTTGTACGGCGAGCTTCCCCTTGCTCATTTTGAGGTCAGCTCTGACGGCGATGACTTGCTTGTACTTGAACAACTTCGCCACCTTAGGATCTCAGCCGGTAGGATGGGCCACGCTCGGCTTTTTGAAGAGTGCCATCGCGCCCCGCATATAACCGACCAAGGCGCAGACGATGGAAAAAACCGCCAATGTGCCGGCGATAGGAACGAGACTGAGCATCTTGATCTGTGGCATCGCGAATATCACGCCAGTGTAAATAAGGACGAGGACGCTAAAACCGAGGCTGAGAGCTGCGCGCTCCCAAACGTCGATCTTACCCGGCTTCGGGTAGAGCACGAGCGTGAGGGTGAAACCTGGAACGAACAGCACGAAGAAAGCCGCCAGAGTTCCCCAGACTACCTCATACATACTAATATCCCGTTAGCTTAATTTATCGTGCGCCTTTAAAAATGGTTGCTGATAGGATGTTCGATGTGGTCATAGTTGGTGGCGGACCGGTTGGATGTTTCACAGGCGAGCTACTATCGAAAAAAGGCTTTGAGGTCGCCATCGTCGAGGAGCATGCTGAGGTCGGCAATCCAGTCCACTGCACCGGCATATTGGGGCTGGGCGGGCTGAAGGAGCTAAGAATCAAGATGGGAAAATGGGCGTTGAATAAACTTCGGGGCGCCTCCCTGTACACCCCCTCGGGGCAGGAAATAACATTGACAAGAAAAAATTTCGAGGCCCTCACCATCGATCGTGCAACTTTCGACAGAGAGCGGGCATCCGCTGCCGCAAAGGCTGGCGCAACTTTTATGCTCAAAACTAAATGCATCAGCCTTTCACTAGGAAAGAAAACTTCGGTGAATGTGAAGAAAATCGACGGTAGTGAAGAGCTCGAGACCCACCTCATAATAGGAGCCGATGGCCCTACCTCCTTCGTCGCTAGGGAAGCTGGTTTATTGAAGGTCGCAAAATATACGCACTGCGTTCAAGTGGAGGCTGAGGCCGAAGTGGCCGACGATTACGTTGAGATGTACTTCGGCAACAAAATCGCTCCCGGCTTCTTCGCGTGGATAGTCCCAGCTGGCGAGATATGCAGGATCGGCCTCGGCACAACAGAAGGTGCACCAAAACTTTTTGAATTCATGAAAAACCACCCCGTGGCATCCAAGAAGATAAAAATGAATCAGCTCACGCACCTCGCAGCCGGATTGATACCGCAACCCCTCACCAGAAAAATTTATTCGGACCGCGTCCTCCTCGTAGGGGATGCCGGCGGACAGGTGAAGCCCTTGACCGGTGGCGGGATCTACCTCGGCCTATCGTGCGCCAAGCTGGCGGCTGAGACCGCTTCACATGCATTGGAAAATGGGATCAACGAAAAAGTTCTGAGAAAGTATGAGCGGGCGGTGATGCAAAAATTCGGCAGGGAGTTCGAGTTGGGCCTGCGAGCACGCAAACTACTTCAAAAATTATCCGACAAAGAGTTAGATGTACTGCTCAAATTGCTGGCCACTCCAGAACTGCGCTCGCTGATACTGCAGGAAGCTAACTTCAACCACCATGCCCCATTGCTAAAGAGCCTGATAAAGAGAAGTCCGAGCCTAGTACGAGCGATTGGGGTCAGAAAGTTTGGCAAATACTTGCGCTATTTGATCGCACCTCAGTAAGAGATTTGCGGTGTGCCGAGGATAAAATTTGGGATGAAATGCCCACAAACTTACCACCAGAATATTTCAAAGCAGAGGAGAAGTACGCCTGCGCCAGAACATTGGAAGAAAAAATCCTCGCGACAGAAGAACTCATACGTACTGCACCCAAACACAAGGGCGCTGAAAAACTCCTCAAAACTCTCAAGACGCGCCTGGCAAAACTGCGGCAAGAGCTGCGAAAACAGCAGGCGCGCAGAACAGGCGGCGGCCCAAGTTTTGCCGTGAAGAAGGAGGGCGCGGCTCAGGTCGCCATCTTGGGGTTACCGAACTCGGGCAAATCGACGCTCCTCCAGAGGCTCACCGCTGCCCAGCCGGAGGTGGCGCCCTATCCATTCACCACCCGCGAGCCGACGCCGGGGATGATGCAGTTCGAGGACGTGCAGGTCCAACTCGTGGAGGTCCCGGCCATCGTCGAGGGCTCGAGCCTCGGCCGCGGCCTCGGCGCACAACCGCTGAGCGTCGCGAGGAACGCCGACACGATAGCTCTCATCGTCGATCTCTCCGCGGATCCAATCAAACAGGTCGAGACGCTGACCGCGGAACTAGAGGTGGCAGGCGTGAAGCTAAACAAGCCGCCGCCAAAACTCGAAATCTCTCGCGGAAAGACAGGAGGGATCGAGATCAGGGGCGCCGAGTTCTTCGGCGATGAGGTTGAGCTGAAGCGAATCCTTCAAGAGCACCGCATACACAACGCCACCGTCGACATCAAGGGACCGACGACCGCAGAAGATGTGGAAGAAGTCTTGGATGAGTCGATCGTCTATCGCAGGTCTGTGATAATCGCCACGAAAGTGGATGCTCCCAAAGCGTCGAACAATTTCAACAAGCTGACGCATGCTTACGGGAAACGTTTTTCTATATTTTTAGCTTCATCCAAAGAAGGCCCATCAGACGAACTTAAAAAGCAGATCTTTGAGAACCTCGATGTCATCCGCGTCTACACGAAACGGCCGGACGAGAAGCCAGCCGAACGCCCGCTCATGCTGCGGCGGGGCTCCACTGTCGCAGATGTCGCTCGGGAGGTTCACAAGGACTTCGCCCGCAACCTAAAATTTGCGAAGGTCTGGGGATCGACCAGATTTCCAGGGCAGCGGGTGCCGCGCGAATATGAGCTGCAAGACAAAGATGTAGTGGAATTACATCTTTAGTTGCCTTCAAAAGATTTTTGTCAATCATTTTGAATAGTAGAGCTTTTATAGTTAGTAATGACACTACTAACTACGAAAAAGGTGGTATAACGAAGCGGCCGTGCGAGAAAACATGGCGTAGAATTTTAGAGTGGGCTTGGGCCAACGGAGTCGAGGAATTTACTCACAACGATCTCTTGCGCGAAGGTGTCGTTAACTATCGTGGTGGTAAAAAGTTGCAGATTTCTTCAGTTTCGTCGTCGCTGCGCCAGATGTGGCAAGCCGGACTATTGACGCGACTCGCCGTGGGAAAAGGGCGGCGAGCGAGCCTCTACGCTCCGGTTTCGCGCGATGAGTACAAGCGAAATCTTAGGCAACTCGTCTCGTTTGAGGTCGACGACCAACAATCTGGATCTTATAGTTAGTAATGTCACTACTAACTAAGAAAACACACATACCACAGTCAGATCTAGGCATCCCCGCTGCTTTTCACAAAGAATTTAAGGATAGCACAGAATTGGTAATGGGATTAGTATGCCGATTAGACCAGCACGCACGTACAGGCACTTCAGTGGTCCCGCGTACACGCGGAGGGACTACGTCGCGGGTATTCCAGGGATACGGGTCACCTTCTTCGACATGGGCAACCCGAAGGGCGATTTCCCGATCGAGATGTCGCTCATCGTCAAGGGAGAAGGCCAGATCAGGCACAACGCGCTCGAGGCGGCGCGGGTGGCCACCAACCGCCTGCTCGAGGTAAAAGCTGGCAAGGATAACTATCACCTGAAGATCCTCATCTACCCTCACCAAATCATTCGGGAGAATGCCATGGCCATGGGCGCTGGCGCCGACCGAATCTCCGACGGAATGCGGCTATCCTTCGGCAAACCGATAGGCACCGCCGCGCGCGTGAGCTCCGGACAAAAAATTATCACCCTGCGCGTGGCCAAAGAATTTGGGGCATTGGCAAAAACGGCGCTACACCAAGCCACGCTCAAACTGCCAATTTCATGCCGCCTCGTCGTGGAAAAGGGCCAAGAATTACTTTGAAACGGCCATCGCCGCGAGCAACTCGTAGATCGCTCTTGCCGCAGCAAAAGCGGTAGCTCCGGTATCGTAGGCCGGGGCCACTTCTACCACATCGAAAGCACAAATGTTGAGCTTGCCAAACTCGCGCACGAGCCTCAGCAGGTCCAACGTCGATAGACCTCCGGGCTCAGGTGTCGCCACGGCCGGCGCGAATGCTGGGTCGAGCACGTCGATGTCGATGGTTAGGTATGCATTGTGTCCTTGCACTTTTTTTGAAACTTCTTTGACCACCTCGCTCGGATTTTCTATCACCTGCTCGGTCGTGTATGATTTTATTTTGCTCCTGCGCGCGAAATCTGCCTCCTCCTTCGAGCACGATCGCACTCCGACCTGGATGAGGCGGTCCTGCGAAATGATGTCCAGCACTCGGCGCATGGCCGTCGCGTGACAGAGCTTGTCGCCGAGGTATTCATCGCGCAGGTCGCGGTGGGCATCCAGCTGGATCAGGAAAGAATCCTTGAACTCGCGCATTGCGAGGGTGGTCAGGGTGTGCTCCCCTCCCAACAAGGCCGGTATTTTTCCGTCCTTCCGCAGCTCCTTCAGGACTTTGCGAATCCTGTCGCCGGTCTCGTCCAAATCCGTCAAGACGATGTTCAAATCTCCCAGATCGCAGATCCCCAGGCGCTCGAAGACATCTAGGCCAGCCGACATCTGGTACGTCTCCAAGTTCGCGGATGCCTCGCGGATTTTGGTCGGGGCAAACCTTGTGCCCGAGCGATAGGAAGAAGTCACATCGAGCGGGACGCCAAAGAAAACTACGCGCGCCTTCTCGTATAGCTCGTCGTAGCCCCCAAAGCCCGGGCGAACAGAAATCATGTGCTCCATCATTCGACCACCATTTTCAACCGTAGTTTTCGGCTGGTCAACGTAAAAATGATATGGTGCGGGGAATAGGAATGGAACTTCGATTCGAACCCCGCCCTTATTTTTTGAAAAAATAAGACGCATTAATGAAGGATTCAAAATGACTTTGCAATCGATACGAGAAGTGTATTTACTATTTTTCTATCTTTTTTCTTTTATCCGATGCGCGGGAACTCCTCGATACGTCGAAGCGCATCCTTTGTTCACATGTTCTCTTGTTGCAGCCCATTTTAAAAGGGGCATGATGGCTTTCCTAAGTTCTACTCCATCCCGCGTGAGCGAATACTCCACCCGTGGAGGTATCTCAGCGAAGGATTCTCTTTTGATCAATCCCTCGGCTTGGAGCTCTTTCAGAGTATCGGACAAGGTTTTCGGGCTAATTCCTCCTAAATCTTCCATCAAGCCATTGAACCTAAGCCTCTCACGATTGCCAAGCGCATTAACGATTAAAAGCGCCCACTTTTTGCTTATGATGTCTATGACGCCTTCAAGCGGGCAGAAACAGATGTGGTCGCTTTCCCTCTTCATATCAACACTTTCTTCGCATATAGCTGCTATTTTACTATAAACTTGATAGTTTAAATACTTTACTTATGATAGTATACTAAAAAGGTGGTTAACAATGTGTATAGAATGTGGTTGTGGGCTGCTTCATCACTTGGAACCACACAGACATCCCTATGGAAGACGTTTCTTGACGAAGGGGGAAAAAATCGAGCAGTTGGAGAGTTACGCAGAGGAACTAAAAAAAGAACTGGCAGCAGTTCAAGAGCAAATCAAAGAACTGAAAAGTTGAAAAACGTTCAGACAAGGCTTCTACCTGGCGCCCCATTTCCATTTATTGTTAAACAATTACATAGCAAAAAAGCCCAAAAAAAGAACGTGATTGTTCATACTCCTCAATAAAATTCAAGATATTATCACTTAAAGGGAGATAATTTATGAAAATCTTGGCGATCGATATAGGAGCTGGTACTGAAGACGTTCTTCTCTTCGATGGTCAAAAGAAAAGTATTGAAAACTGTGTTAAATTAGTCTTGCCCTCGCCTTCTAAAATTTTCGCAACAAAGGTTAGAGAAGCAACTCGACTATACAAAGATCTTTTCGTGAGAGGAGATATCATTGGCGGTGGCGCTTTCTCCTTCGCCTTAAAAGAACACATTGAAAAAGGACTTCAAGTCATAATGACCGAAAAGGCCGCTTACACGATAAGAAACGATCTTGAGGAGGTTAAACAACTCGGAATTGAGATAGTCAAAGAAGAAAATGAGCCCAAAGGTTTCCAAGGAGAAACCTTGCCAATAGAAGAAGTTAACCTTAAGCAACTGCAGACGTTCCTAGAAGGTTTTGATGAAACTTTCTCCGACATTGATGTTGTGGCTATTGCCGTTCAAGACCATGGTGTTTTTCCCAAAGGGACGAGCAACAGAAGATTTCGCATTCAAAAGATGAGAGAACTATTGGAGGAAAATCCGAGGCCCGAGAACTTGGCTTTCACAGAGGGGGAGATTCCCTCCTATTTTCTACGAATGAGGTCTGCAGCCCAAGCTTCAAGGAGACAGCTGCCCAAGGCAAAGGTCTTGCTTATGGATACCTCTCCAGCCGCCATCCTTGGGTGTTTAAAAGATCAATCTGTAGAGAAGGTCGATCCCATTCTCGCCGTTAATGTAGGCAACGGACATACAATGGCAGCAATAATTTCGGAGGGAGAAATCGTTGGGGTACTTGAACATCATACTCGATTGTTAAATCCTCATAAAATTGAGCGCCTTTTAGTCGATTTTACAAATGGAACACTCACCGATGAGGAAGTGTTTAAAGACGACGGTCATGGCTTATTCTTTTTAGCAGAGCCTCCAAGCTTCTCTAAAATAGAAAGAATTGGAGCAACAGGACCTAATAGAGATATCCTAGCCAAGACTAAACTCCCGGTGCACTATGCGGCTCCAGCTGGTGATGTAATGATGACGGGGCCTATTGGTCTGGTTGAAGCGGCTAGGAGAAAATTGAGTTAAACAACGATGAAAAAGATAAAACTCATCATCCAATAACAGCGAGGAAGAGTTTACAAGGCTTCTCCCAAGTTTCCTTTTTGAGCGGGGTTCGAATTTTGAGGAATAGGCAATTTCAGTTGACTGTAGTAAAAACAGCATGTATACAGTAGATTTGCCAGCCAAACCGCTGAGAAGACTAGGGTGCAATAGGGTATTTCAGCACCATCTTTTTAAATCTCAGAAAATGCGCCAGCGATTTTTGACCTATGGTGCGGTATTAGGGGTTTGAACCCTTGTACCCTCCGGGAGATTTTCAGGAAATCTACTCTGAAAATGCCCAGATTGCCTCTAGATTCCCATGGTGCGGGGGAATAGGTTTACACTACCGTTTGAATCTACCGAAATCCTTGGTACGATTTACAGCAAAAATTAGGCAAAATCCAAGCAAAAATTGAGTACGATTAAATCTTGGTAGTATCTAGAAACGCCTTAGTGCGCATTATTTTGATTCCGCGAAATTCTCTTAACCGCAATAGGTGTTTATCCCCTGAAATGATGTACCTCGCCTTCCCCTCCAAAGCGCACTCCAATACCCTGTTATCGACCGGGTCTTCTCGAATCACGCCAAGCCTAACCTTTGGTGAAATGATTTTAGAGATGGTCAAAATGTACTTGACATTGTCATCGACAACTTTTTCATCTAAATCAAACCGCGTATACATCAGAACTTTTTTCAGCTCTTCTAGAAGTGCAACCGACGTAAGCAGCTTTATTTTTCCTTCTTCTGCTAGTCCCACGATTTTCGATTCATTCCCTCCCCAAAATAAGGCGGAAACGATGACGTTCGTGTCCGCCACTACTGTAACAGGTTTCATTCAGTACGCCTGCGAATTTCTCCGATCGCTCGTTCGACATCTTTTCTGGTAATTTTCTGCTCTTTGGCTTTTTCCCTGATGGGCTCAGCCAGCATTGAAAACAGGCCGGGTTCTGGAGCTTCAACTTTTTTCAGGATAATTCTATCACCCGCTGCGTAAACCAACATCAATTGTCCATCCTTTATTCCTAGGTCTCGCCTTATCTTCTTCGGGATTACCAGTTGCCCTTTAACCGAGGTTTTGGTCACGGCCAACGTCACATATCTCACCAAGTAAGTCTAGTCTTACTTTTGATATAAAGGTATCTATTAACAAAAATTAGGCAAAATTCAGGCGTTTTGTTTGCCTAAAATCTGCCTAAATATTGCTTATTTTGACATGTTGATAGTGGTGCGGTATTAGGGGTTTGAACCTGAGTTTGTACCCTCCAGAAGATTTCCGGAAAACATCCTTTAAAAATGCCCAGATGGCTTAGGTGATGCTGTTCAAATAAGCTTAGTTTTAGTACCTTGATTTATCAATGATGAAGGTTGGCGAGGGGAGAGGGGTGAACAATTGCAAAGGAGGTTTTATCCATGCAACCAGAACTCGAAGAGTTCC
>Ga0172365_10002337_pt1 | contig 13884 bp, 8 predicted proteins | sample LakKivSesite48cm_FD_114535 | JGI IMG/M metagenome (GOLD analysis project Ga0172365, IMG submission 114535) | Sediment microbial communities from Lake Kivu, Rwanda - Sediment site 48cm | ecosystem: Environmental > Aquatic > Freshwater > Lake > Sediment | place: Rwanda: Western Province, Lake Kivu...
ACTCTCTGGCCCGCGATGGGATTCTCGCCCTCCCTCTGTGAGAAGTACGATTTCCCGGAGATGCAGACGTTCAGCCCAGCTACCTTCACTATCCTTTGCCCTATCACGTCCGAGCGCGAGAACACTGTGGCCAGACCGACGGTGTCCAACACGTCGAGGGCTAGGGTCGGGACTTCAGGCACTTTCGGCACGTCATGGTTACCTCCAATGATGAAGACCGGAATCCCATGCGCGTTCAGGTCCTTCAGTTGTCTGGCCAAGAAGTCCCTTGAGAAGTTGCCCGGGTTGACCCTGTCGAAAACGTCGCCGGAGATCAGGAAGAGATCCGCTCTGTTCTCAATAGCGCAGTTCACCATCTCGATGAAGTTGGCATCTAGATCCCTCTTCCTCTCATAGTTCCTGGCAATGCTGCCAACATTGAAGTTCCTATCTAGGTGAAGGTCACCACAATGGACAAGCTGCACGGCCATCGTTCTAGTCTTTGCCTATCGATACGAGCCGATCTTCACTGCCAATGACATAAGCTTTCGCTGAGTGAGGGGACGCTCCTTCTGCCACTTGGGGAAAGGTGATCAGGGCTCGGTCCTTTGCCCCGTTTTCTCCCATGGTGTCTCTTCACGGTCTGCAGGAGCCTGACTGAAGTGCGACAGTCATAGTCACTGAAGCCAACTCGCCGGCCTAGAGAGCTGGGCTGCCATGGACGCGCAGTCTAACTCCAGCACTATAGAACAGAGCATCGGAGCAGGGAAACAAGCAAGGGGATCCAGCCGAGGGCACTACGGTATCACCTCTACTCCTTCCTTCTTCGCGAGTTGCATCTGCCTCGCGTCCTTCGTCAGCAACCTTGCACCCGACCTCTTGGCCAGAACGACGTACACAGAGTCGTATATCGAGGCGTTGTGCTTGCGAGCAGATTCGTAGGATTCTCCCAGCAGGGCCTCTTGGTCCTCCACTGCTCGGACGTTGTGTCCCATTATGGTTGTCAGAGCTTCCATGCAGACCTTTGCCTGATCGCTGCTGATCTTTCCGGTTCTCTCAGCGGCCAGTAGGGCACTTGCGGTTTCCTTGAAGGCAAGCCCAACCGTCTCGACCCCCTTGACCAGAAACCCGCCAACGGCCTCAGAGCCTTCTTCGTGGAGCAGATAGGCAGCTAGGGCTGAGGCGTCAATGACCAACGCGGTCATGTTTCACAAGCTCCGCGGCAGTCCCCTGGGCCTGAGCAGGCAGATTGGCCAACATGCGCTCCACCTTCTCTACCCTTTCCCTTCTTTCCAACTCCTCGACCTTGCCCTCTATGAAGGCCCTTATCTCCTGGGGCCAGTCCACCTTGTCCTTCGTGAGCTTCATCTTCTCCTTGACCCTTTCAGGAACTTTCACGCTTATTACAGACACGATCACTTTTGTGGTAAACCGAAATATAAACCTTGAGGTACACCACGCCGCCATACCAAATGATGTCTTGGCGGGTAGAAGCGACGGCGGTGTGGGGAGCAGTCCCGATTCGGCAGGTAGGCTACTTGACGGGCTGGGTCGTTCTCCCACGGGCTTGCGGAGCCAATCTCAGCGGACCCCTATCATTCCTTCTCTAGACGGATAGTCAACAAGGTCGGAAACATGGAAGGGTAGCCGCAAGTCACTTCGCGCCGCGGCGCGAAGTCTTATATTATCTCGCCCAAACTCTCCCAGCTATGAAAACTGAAGAGAAGAAAGTGCTTCCGGGTCTCACGCCGAAAGTCATTGCTTTCATAATAATCTGTTTGCCCATAATGCTCGCTCTAAACATCGTCGCATATGGGTTCGTCCGAACTCCATATCTTTTCGGCAGTTCTCCTGGTTATGTAGGAGGAATCTGGCTTATCTTCGTGTTCATAGCCCTCTCCATCCTCCTAGCCAAGGTCAGCCCTGTGTTCAAGTTCAGCCCTCAGGAGCAAGCCGTGATCTTCGCAGCCCTAAGCATTCAAGTGTATGCCACAGCAACAGGATCCATGTGGCTGTTGGGTGAGCCCATATGGATAGCTTTTAGGGAGCCTTACAAGACGAACCTCTTGAGCCTTCAGCCCTCATTGTGGGGCCCAAACGATCCCTCTCTGATCAGAGATGCAATATATGGTCTGGCGGCTGGCGCCTCCATTCCATGGGGGGACTGGGCGATCCCTTTGGTCTACTGGACCCTCATGTTCATAGCGTTGATGCTGTCCCAGTTCTTCTTCGGCCTGTTAGTCAGGAAAATCTACATTGACATTGAGCAGCTTCCCTTCCCTCTGGTCACTCCGACTCAGACCATCATCACCACGGCGGAGAAGGGTGGCCTGAAGGGATTCATCGACAAGGCATTCCTAGTGGGCGTGCTGATCGGAGCAATTGCCATGCTGCCGGATCTGTGGACATTCATCAGTCCAGCCCCTGCCGTTCCTTGGTTCGGAAACACGGTCTTCGACCTAACGCCATACTTGGGTTCTTACCTACCCGGTGCCACCCTTTCGTTCAACGTCAAGCACGGGTACACAGTGCTGGCTTATCTTGCCCCAACTGATGTGATCCTATCTGCTTGGATTTGGGGGCTGATATTCTGGATTCTGTATCCTCCTGCCGGAATACTCACGGGGATACTCCCGGCCAAGGGTAACTACGCCGCCGTCGATGGTCCGTTCCTGTTCGGAGTCATGGCTTCGACAGGGATGTTAATCGCGCTCGGCATCTGGCCTCTCATCTTGCATCGCGAGCAAGTGGCGAAGATCATCAACGCAGCTCTAGGGAGAGGCGAACTGCCAGAAGAGACAACTGATGGCTTACGCTACAGGGACACCCTCTACCTGGCAGCGGGTACGAGCTTGTTGCTCCTACTTCTATTCATAGTTAGCGGTATGCCAGTACTTCCTGCGATAGCATTGCTCGTGATATTCCTACTTTGGAACTTGGGGTATATGAGAGCCACCGCTGAAAGCGCTGCTAGAAGTCCGTACTACGGCACCACTTTCGACATGCGGTACCCCCTATTCTTGCTGGGAGGCTTCCCTGCTAATCCCTCCCTGACCACATCTACCTTCGTTACAATGGCCTCTGTGCCCATCAGCATGGGAGGAATCGATCAGACCCAGACGAACCTATGGGCCACCATGGGCTTCATGAAGCTGGCAAAGGACACGAACACCAAGGCCTCCGACATGGTAAAGGGGATTACGCTCATCATAGTGGTATGTGCTATAGCCTCAGTCCCTATGACATTGGGCCTGTCCTATATATATGGCCTAGATGCAAAACTGAAAGGAGCAGCGATCATCGTGTCCTCATCGCCTGGCACCATATTGCCAGCTGCCAACAGTTTCACAGCAGTTCCTGGATCGCCCATGTCGCTGACTCAAGCACTCTACATAGTCGTCGGGCTCCTTCTGGTTCCTGCCTTGAGTCTCCTTAGAGTTCAAGTGCCGTGGTTACCAGTGAACCCCGTAGGAGTGATGTTGGCCGGGTTCAGCCTCATGTATGCTCAGGCATGTCTGCTCGGTTGGATCCTCAAGTTCCTCACCCTTCGAATAGGCGGGGCAAAGGCCTATGAGAAGTACGGCGTCCCAGCTGCCTCCGGCTTCCTAGTCGGGTACGGAGTTCTCTTGTTCCTGCTCAACATCTACAGGCTACTAACGTTGTAGGTGGAGCTGAAGAGAAAGTGAGGCCCGTCTCCTTTTTTTGTCCTTCTGATCTGTTTTCTAGTGGCCAGTGAGAGCTTCGGCTTACGGGCCTCCTCGCATATCGCTGACTACGTTCAGGCAGCCTACGCCGTAGATATGGATGCAGTGCTCAGGAATGCTAGCGATCTTGCATCGTATCCCTCGAGGGTTACTGGTTACGAAGGCTGTGAAGAGGCAGTGAACTATATCGCGAGCGCGTTCTCCAGCATGGGTCTCACCCCCTTTGGAGACGATGGCTTCTACCAGAAGTACAAGACAGTCGTACCCGTCGACAGAGGCTCCTCGCTGCGCGTGGCAGATACGGTCTTTCAAGTGATGTCGCTATGGCCAAATCTGTTTGACACCTCATCTGGAACCTGTTGGGGTCGACTGGTCTACGTGGGTGAGGACGAAGGCGGCCTTGACAAACAGCTGAAGGGATGCATTGCCGTCTTCGAATTCAACTCTGGAGATCTGTGGAAGGTTGCCATGCTGCTCGGCGCTAAGGCAGCGGTGTTCCTATTTCCTGAGAGCACCAACAGAAGGGAGAATGAGGCGAAGTTCGATTCCGCGCCAGTCCCTTTCCCCAGGGTACTGGTGAGAGAGGAGGACAGCGAAGCCGTTCGCAGACTGGCCATGACAGGGGCTGAAGCATCTCTTACTGTGAACATGACGCTGCAGTCAACTGAGGGATCGAATGTACTTGGAATGGTGGAGGGAGGCTCTCTTAGGAACGAATTCATAGTGGTCACTGCGTTCTATGATTCTTGGAGCGCAGCTCCTGCGCTCGCGCCGGGCAGCGACGAAGCACTGTCCGTATCCCTGCTGCTTGAGTTAGCCAGGATTGTGAAGCAAATGAACCCAGCCAGGTCGGTCCTCTTTGCTGCTCTTTCAGGGCACTACGAGGGGCTGGCGGGGGCGAGGGAATTCGTGGAACGCTATTACTTCGGCGGTCAGGCAATCGGGCCAAGAATAGCAGCCCTTATCAACCTAGACATATCGTCTGACACAGACAAACTAGGAGTTCTATACGCAGGGTACTTCTACACCTACTATGGCGTGCCAGTCATTGACAGGTACGAATGGGTGCGTGCAGCCATTGAGGGCTATGGCTCAAGGATAAGGACAGAACTCGGATATTGGGTGGAAAGCGGCATAACCGATCCCTACTGGTACAGTCTGGTTCCATCCTCATACTACTTGGACAGCGAGCCTGCATCGATCGCCGGGGGCATCGGCATCACGTTGATGACTGTCGGAGGATGCGAGCTAAACCGGTCCCTGCCTTATCGGACTGAGCCGAGACGCGAAGCAGTGGAGCCCCAGGCGAACCTCGCCGCTGCTATCATTTCGGCCTTTGCCGACGACACCAGCCTGGAGATACCCTGGGATAGGCTTCAGCCGAAACGCGTCTACAAACTAGTCTATCAGGGAAGCGGGTTCACTAGGCTCAGAGGGCAGGTCGTAGAGTATGACCCAACAAGCGGCACTTACAAACCAGTGCCGAACGCGCTGGTACAAGTCAGTCGAGTCGGCGCAACTGATGCCCTGAAGAAGAGGGACTATGACCCTTGGGCACAGATCATTGCGATAGCCGACGAGAACGGTTCGTATGCTGTGAACGGCATAGCGGCTGTCACCTGTAGTGTGGGAAACTACTTGGTCAGGGCATTCAAGCTGAACGAGAGCACGGGAGCATTTTTGTACGGTCCAGACAACGGACCCTACGGGTCCCAGACTTGGAATCCGACGACATTTGCGGACTCGGATCCGGTCTACATTACACCTGTCGCCTTTAGGTCAGCCGCTTGGATAGTGCCTGGCGTCATTGACGTGAAGACCATGAACCCGATATTGCTGACGGATCGGGTGACAGGCACACTCTTGGAGCTTCATGACGTCTATGTTGATGTTCTTGATGCGGCGACGCATGGACCGCCTTTGTCATATGGGGCCCAAGTCTACTCGGAGGCAGGGGTGGTAGTCGCGTTCGCTCCCTTGGGGATTGAGCCTGAGCTGATATTCAGGGCAGGGCCAGAACGCAAGGTTATCGCCGTAATACGAGGCGGCGCTGTCCCCCCGGGGCTGGCGGATAGAGCAGTCGAAGCCATCGCAAGGTCGGTATTCAATTTGGCAGATGAGCGCGTAACATTGCAGGAAAGCAATGGCCTAAGAGATCAAGTGGCCACGGATGCCCTCGCCAAGGCAAGGGATTACCTGTCTCAGGTAGATCGTACAGGTGTGGGGGCACTCTACGACGCATACTTGGCGTGGCGGTGGGGCTACGTCGCATATTCCGAGGCCACAGCGACGGTATTCGATGCGATCAGCTCCATAGTCTTCTTCGCGAGCATTGCAATACCCTTCTCCATCTTGGTTGAGCGACTGATCCTAGGCAAGGGAGACCTGAAGAAGAGGATACTGTTTGTAGCGGGTGTATCAGTTGTGGTGCTCTCTTATCTCTACATGCTGCAACCGGGTTTCAGAATGGCAACGAACGTGATTGTCGTCGTTCATGGTTTCTTGGTGCTTCTGCTGACTTTGCCTGTAGTTGCGATCATCCTCAGGGACCTCTACGGTTATGTTGAGGACATCAGAAGGTCAGCGACAGGGGTGCACTTCGCACGAATAAGCAGGAGCGGCGCGCTTACGGCGGCGTTTACAGTCGGAATAGAGAACATGAAGAAAAGAAGGGGCAGGAGTCTGCTCGTGTTATTCTCCGTTGCCATGATCATGTTCGCCGTCACCTCACTGGCCTCTGCAATCCCCACCCTTTACGTCAGGCCGTCGCAGGTCGAGGGAGAGGCCGCATATGATGGAATACTGGCAAGACGATTCATGTGGGCTTCGCTCAGCGACCTTACCGTGAACTTGGTGAGGGCCATAGCCCCAGGCGATGCCAAGATATCGGTCAGATACTGGGTCTATCCCCCAGGGCTTCCGCCAGCTACAGAGGTGCTGGGACCAACCGGGAAGGCCACGGTGAGTGCCTTGGCAAGCGTTGACCCCTCAGAAGGCTGGCTGGCGACGGCCTTGTTGAGTGGGGAGTCACCGGCTTCTCCTAATGAACTCTGGTGTCTGTTGCCCCAAAGCCTGGCCTCGAAGATGGGCGCTGGGGTGGGCAGCGAGATCATAGTGATGGGCGTCAAGCTGTCCGTCATCGGCCTCGTCAATGACAGTGCCTTCGAGCATATGAGAGACTTGGACCAAGCACCAATGGTCCCGTTAGATCCCATGACCGTCACGAGCTTGGGCGTCGGAGAAGCCGAGGTCAACCCCAGCGAAGGCCGATTGCCAGTTGCTACAGTCATGCTCACTTCTGTCTCAGTCTCCCGCCTCCTCGGAGGTAATCCAAGAATCGTGTCCGTGGTCATGTCGAACCCAAAGCCAACGGCCACGGCTACTGCCCTCTCAGGTCTAGAGGCTGACATATTCTCAGGTGATAGTAGCGGTATAACAGTATACCGCAGGGCAATGAGCTACGTACTAAGCGGCTGGGGCTTCTTGGCGGTACCAGTTGTGATAGGTGCCCTCACTGTGTTGAGCAACGTCCTAGGCGCTGTCTACGAGAGAACCAGGGAGATCGGCATATACAGCGCAGTCGGGCTTGCACCTCTACACATAATAGGGATATTCATCGCGGAGATGACAGTATATGCTGTCCTGTCGGCTGTTATCGGATACGCACTCAGCTTGTCAGTGGCACAAGTCTTCGCGGGCATCGGCTGGATTCAACCGAACATGGCTTCGACATCGATCGCACTGTCAACCGCACTGATAATGATTACGACCCTCGCAGCCACAGCCTATCCGGCCGTGAAGGCGAGCCAGCTGGCTGCGCCCTCTATCGAAAGAAAATGGAAGCCCACAACACTGCCAACGGGCGACGGCTGGGAACTTCCCCTCCCCTACGTCGCATCTATCGACGAGGTCAAGAGTATCATGAACTTCATAGAGGAATTCTTGGAGACTCATATGACGGACAGGGCTGAACCCTTCAGTGTGTCAGAGCTTCGGCTTGGGGGAGACGACAAGAGGTTGTTGATTTCCCTCACAGTGCGACTGAAGCCATACGAACTGGGCATAGGCCAAGCTGTGGAGATATCAGCTCTGCGAGAGGGGGACTCCTACACATTCTCTGTTATGATGAAGAGAAAGACTGGGATGCTCTCGGCTTGGAGGAGCGGGGCCTATGACTTCACAAATGAGTTACGAAAGCAGTTTCTGTTGTGGAGGACCTTGAGAGAAGAGGAGCGCAGGAAATATACCGGTAGGTGAAAAGCATGGAGGAGAGTCAGGAGGGACTGACGTCTGCTTCATTCCTAGCTGTGCTGTATGCGATGGCGGTACTGACCCCAGCCGCGATCTACCTTCAGATGGCCATCGGGCTCGGGTTTGCAGCACCAGCAGTGTACATCACTGCTCTGTTGTTCACGGAGTTCGGCAGAGCCGTCGGACGGCCCATGAAGAAGCAGGAGGTCTTTGTGGTGTACAAGGCCATCGAGTCAGCCATGCCGATTGCTGCGTCTTTTTTCCTCGCGTTGGCTTTCCGGTCATACATGGTGAGCAGCCCCGTCTTGGCCTCTTTCGGAGCGGCGGGAGGAACGCTCTCGCTCGTTGCCGCCTTGCCGCAATGGTATGTGCCGCCGCCAACCTCTCAGGTTCACATGCTTAGAGCCTTGATTTCCAGCGAATGGATCGCTCCGGTGGCGGTCATGTTGATCGCCGTTGCCATCTCAACGGTCATGCAGGTGTCCTTGGGGATACTAAGCGCGATGACCTACGTAGAGACAGAGAAATTGCCTTTCCCTATGGCAACTGTTAGCGCGAGCGTCATAACCACTCTGTCCGAGCGGGGCAAGAATGAGACGCCGCTTTTCGCTATCGCCGCGAGCATCGGTCTCGTCTTCGGGCTGCTTGCGTATGCAATACCCCTGGTGTCCTCAAGCGTCTTCGGCATTCCAATAACGACGATACCCATACCTTGGATCGATCTAAACACGTTCACCGAGAAGTTCCTGCCTGGGGCCTCAATCGGGATATCGACAGACGCCTTCGTCTTCGTTTTCGGCTTCATGATGCCACTCTCTATGACTATCTCTATGTTCATAGGATCCATGGCCGTCTGGGTGGTCGGTAGTAACATCGCCCTGAAATTCGTCCCGGAGTGGACAGCGGCTTGGAGACAAGGTAGTTCAATATCATACAACATGGTTTGGGCTACGATCTACGTTTGGATCTATCCTTTCATAGGGATGGCAATAGCTGCCTCGGTGATTTTCTTGTTCAAGGGGAGAGCATCCTTGGTTAGGGCAGTGAAGACTTTGTCGAGCCTCTCGGTATCTGAGAGGGCAGACTATCCCTCCCTGACCCTCACGCTGGGTTCGTTTGTCGGCTCGGCCCTTCTGTTCGGCATCCTGTTCTACTTTCTGGTGGGCAACCTAGTGATAACAGCCGCAGTGGTTCTGGCGCTGATAGCATGGAACTTCTTGACGATGCTAATAAACGGGAGGGCGACCGGAGAGGCGGGCTATTCATTCTCAACGCCCTATGTTCAGCAGGCCTTGTTGACGGCCCTAGGGGCGCCCATCGGGTCTTGGCTCGTAGCCATACCCTTCGACGCAGGAGGAACGGGAGGCAATTGGGCTCACCACGTCAAGACTGCTCATCTGACCAGGACAAAGCCCATGACCTTCTTCAAGTCCTATTTTATTGCCTTGGCACTAGCGCTGGTGTTTAGCTTCGTATATACCCAGCTCTTCTGGTCGGTGGCTCCGATGCCTTCGTCGACCTACCCTTACCTGCTGATTCGATGGCCCACCGACGCAATAACGCAGGCCCTCTGGATGACCGGCCGGCTACTCACACAAAAGGTCGATCTTGTCGGGCTGGGAGCAGTAGCCACGTTGGCGGTCCAAGGGGCCATATCGATCTTCTCTCTGCCTGTTTCTCTAGTAGGCCTGTTAGCAGGTGCCTCTCAGGCGTTCCCCATGGCTCTCACCACTGTGATGGGCTCCTTCGTCGGTCACGTGATACTTCGAAGAGTGTTCAAGGAGAGGTGGCAGACCACAAGAGCCACAGTCGTCGCCGGCGTGGCAGTCGGAGAGGGTGTGGCAGTCGGGATAGGAGCTTTAGTTTCGATGATAGTCAAGTCCATGTGGGCGTCACCCTACTAGGTGGTCTCGTCTGATAGTTCTGTTCGATGTGGACGGCGTCTTGGTAAGAGAGCATCCGTTGTCCCCCGCCATCCCTGAGGCATGCGCTCTGATTGCCAACAGAGCGAAGATACCTACAGAGGAGGTCCTGAGATTGATTAGAAAGGAAAGAAGGAGAAGAGTGGAGTCGGGTCTCTATGCCGAGGCATTTGACTACAACGCCATGGTCAGAAAGATAGCCTCCTCCCTGCATGTCGAGTCTCCTCCGCCCCTTGAACTGATGATGAAGAAGTATTCTCCGTCCTCCTTTGAGGACGCGCTTCCGGCCCTTGGGCTTCTCGCACAGCACACGCTTGTAGCACTCACAAACGGATACGCGTGCTTTCAGATTCCAACTCTCGATTCGCTTGGACTCACTCCCTTTCTGAAGAGGATAGTCACAGCCGATGCCATCGGCTTCGGAAAGCCAGATCCAAGGGCTTTCGCCAAGGCTCTTCAGGGACTTGACGGCTACGCGTTGTCTGTCGGAGATTCACTATTTTTTGACGTCTACGGGTCGCGGGCGGCCGGGCTGGCAAGCGTCTGGTTGTACAGAAGGATGGACGATGAGCTACGCCCCTTGAACCCCGAGGAGCGGGTTAAGCTCCTCAGGGGTGTTCTCTCTAAGAGGCTAGCGGATGAAGCTCCCTGGTCCACCGAGCAAGTGGTGCCCGACTACGTCATTTCCGATCTTCGCGAGCTGGTGGACTTGATAGATGGATTGTCAACAGTTCATCGCACAGGGTAACGTACAACCGTCGTCTGCTGGCTGAAGGAGGAATCTAGCGCTATGGCTGACCAGCCGACAGGACGTACCGCGGGCAAACTACAATGAGCGAGAAACGTGGGCTCTGAGCGGAGAATGGACCTCAAAGAAGGAACACCGAAGGGAAGAGAGACATGCACGACAGATTTCAGCCTGCGACTTGGGAGAGGTGCTGCTTTCCCAAGACGCAGACTTCGAGTCCGCCTTCAGGGAAATCTGAGCGCCAAGTGAGGCTAGCGTGGCGTCGAGCGGTCTGAGTTCTACCCGGTGGCAGCAAGGCGAGGGCGTAGCCTGTTCCGGCTTATCCCTGCCGCAGAGCTCGCTGAACTCGAGGGTATTGAGCATCTCACACGCGCGCAACTCACTTCTTGCTTCGCGATCCATGTTCCAGAGAGGGAGCCCGTCTTCCCTGCAGGATTCGTTTGAGACCAGTCCCCTTACGCTGCGGGCCTCACCGGCAAGCCCATAGATGAACAGATAAGTATAGTTCCGCTGAGTCATAGTCGTGCGATTTGGCATAGCCCCTGCTCAGTGGGATGGCCTATTCGATGAGATGATCGCCGAGAGCCTCCTTGCTGAGAAGATCGGGTTCGATTCAGTGTGGGTGCTTGAACATCATTTCACCAAGTCAGGCTATTTCCCTTCGCCGCTCCTCGTCCTCGCTTCTGTCGCTTCCCGCACGAAAAGGGTTAGACTAGGGACAGCAGTCGTACTGGCTCCCTTCAGAAATCCGGTCAAGCTGGCTGAGGATTCTGCCATGGTGCAGGTGATATCGAAGGGGAGGCTCGTGCTTGGGGTTGGGACGGGCTACAGGATGGAGGAGTTCAAGGCGTTCGGGGTTGACAGGAAGGAACGCCTCGGTGCCTTGAGGTCGGCCATCAAGCGATGTAGGGAGCTCTGGTCTGGTCAAGATGCCTTGGGGAGGGACGTACCGGATCCTCTCCGCTTGAGTCCGGGCATTGACGAAATTGGTATGCCTCCCATCTGGGTAGGTGGCTATGGCGAATCCTCACTCTCGGTCGCTGCCGAGCTCGGTGACGCTTGGTTCCCTGGTCCCGTTGCCACGCTGGGCACGCTTCAACAGTCGCTGTTGAAGTACAGGGAACTTCTCAAAGCCAGGGGGAAGGACTGGGCGAAGCAAGAGCATCCTCTAATGAGGGATGTCTACGTCGCACCAACAACGCAACAGGCAGAGGAGGTCTATTCGGGCCCGATCGTTAGGATGTACGAGAAGGATTATGGCGCATGGGGACATAGGTTAGTAGAGGGTAGCTCGCTTCGCTTAGACCACCTCAGGGACAGATGCATAGTTGGCTCCCCTGATGATGTGGTAGAGCAGGTGAATCAGTACAGGAAGTTGCTCGGCATAGATCTACTCATATGCAGGATGAGACTCCCTGGGGTTCGTGCTGAGCAAGCAGCCGCGTCCATGAAGTTGATGGCTACGAAGGTCGCTCCATCGTAGCGGAGATCATGCAATGATCTCTGTAACGCCCTTATACGGTATTTGTAATGATGAAAATAAGTAAATTTTTTAAACGAGCAAAAAGAGAATATCCTGAGGTAGAATATCGAATAGGGGAGGACAATCATGGGTTCGATTAGATTTTTGGAGATGACGGTCGTGTTTCTTGCTATCATTTCATTTGTCGCTCCGGGCCCTGGTATACTCTCGAACGGGACACTTAAGGTCTGGTGGGAAAGTTTCCAAGGCGGCTATCTGAGAATTGCTTTAGAAAGACAGGCATCGAAAATCCGCATCACAATTGAGACGCAATTTAATGTGAGTGCTGCTGGAACCGATGTGAAACTATTAGGGTGTGAGTGCGTCATTCAAGAAGAGGGTGGAAAGGTCGTCTCTGGCCCGGATTCTCTTTTCATGCCGGTCTGGCCTATGGGAGGATGTGAGAAATGTGGCGAGGGAGCAAAGAAAGCCCCCGGAATACAAGCCAGCCTTCAAATAATCGAGTTACCTATGTCTGGACTTCAGGATGTTACGCATGTGATAAAGATAAGGGTCTTTGTGGTCGAAGGTGCCATCGTAGAAAAGCCTCTCAACTGGACGCACACGGTAACAAGGATAATGAACCCGAGCGGCACTCCTTTACCTGAGCCTCCGTCTCCAAAAGATACGATTATCGATTTATCAAGTGCTCGCACAGTGCTGTACTGTGACACGATTAAGTTTTCTCCAACGTCGAACTTAGGAGGACGAAGTTCGCTCGGTCTAACCGTTTTTGCCGATGTCTATTCAACTGCTGGTCCCTATCTTTCTGGTGGGACCTATCCTTGCTATGGTCAGCAAGGATATCAAATTGTTGGAGATCAAGGTAGTGCCACTCCTATCACGCATGATTACTGGGAACAAGTATGGGAAAGTCCTCCAAACATCCAGATTGATCAGTATACCTTCAGTGTAACGTATGGCTCTTGGATGTACATTGGAACTCAATATTTGTCAGCCCAACAAGGAACTCAGCAGACTAAGAGTTGGAACTAGGTTACCAAGACGTTAACTCATTCTATTGTTGGATAGCTTCCGCCAGTGGTAGGTACTTTGCGACTGATTATATCTGGCTTGGCCAGATATAGCCAAGGATCGTGGACTCAAGCTTCGCACGGATTTTCTATTTTCGAAGGCCCGGGTTACGGTGAGCGAATAATTCATCGTTTCCATGTCGAAATAGCAATAGATGTCCAGGCGACCTATGTTGTCTGGACTCCAGCCGTCAGCGATTTTCGTCTGCTCGTAATAGTCCTCCTTGTTCACCCGTATGTAATACCTGTCCCCCGAAATGATCTCGGAGAACGCCCTGATTTTTCGTCGGATGCAGTGCTTCAAGTACCTGAGGTGCTGTGGTTTGGCTTGCTTCCTGCCCCTGAGAAAGTCCGTCTCTACTCTGCTCAGCATTCCGAAGTGGCTTGGGTTTCAAGAGGCCATAAAGGAGAGGCCAGGAGTTCAAACAGGAAGTGGTAGGACAAGGGATAGATTCTCACTTTTCCGTTCCTAAGGAGGAATCATCACCTCAGAATGGTCGGGGCAGCATGCGTTCTCGGCCGTGGAAGCGGCCTCGAAACAATCGAACTGGCATCCGACGCACCTGATGTTCAACTCCATTTCAGGCCTTCACTGAATCTTGCTCTTAGGGCCATCGCGTGACGTCAGTCCTCCACCAGCTTGCAGACCTGATTTCAGTGAACCCTTTGTCGTTTCTGCCTAGGACAAGATGATGGTCCACGAGATCAGAGATGTCCTCGTGCG
>Ga0172365_10002338_pt1 | contig 13878 bp, 12 predicted proteins | sample LakKivSesite48cm_FD_114535 | JGI IMG/M metagenome (GOLD analysis project Ga0172365, IMG submission 114535) | Sediment microbial communities from Lake Kivu, Rwanda - Sediment site 48cm | ecosystem: Environmental > Aquatic > Freshwater > Lake > Sediment | place: Rwanda: Western Province, Lake...
GATTCGAACGAATCTGCCGACTCGTCGCGTTAGCCGGAGGGATGCGTATGCCCGGTGCCCGGATGCTTGTGCTGGGGTGGCGATTGGGGCCGCAGGTGTTCGGCGTTGAGGTGCACAACGTGGTCCATATCGAGGAGAATCTGAAGATTCGCAGGGTGCCGCGCCCCTTGCCGGGCATCTCCGGCGTGGTGTACTACCAGGCCCAGATCGTGCCGGTGCTCAACCTCCCGGAAATCCTGCTCAAGGAGGCTTCCCACAAGTGGCATTCTGACTCTCTGTACCTCGTCTTGCAGAGCGGGGACCAGAGGTACGGGGGTCGGGTGGATTCGGTGCTCCGCATCTTTTCGGCGTACACGGACGACCTCACGACCTGGGCCGATCCGCCAGAGCATCCGGCGGTGCCATTCGTGCGTGCCGTGTTGCAGACGGATCAGGAGATGCTCTGGCTGATTGATGTGCGGCGGATTGCCCGGCACATGCGTCTGTCGGTTCATACCCAGCGGACACGTACGGAGCTCCCCGTTCGCCAAGGAGCGTAGACGATGCCCAATGAGCGAACCATTCTCGTGGTGGATGACGAAGACGTGATCACGTGGGCCATATCCCAGGCGCTCACCCGCGAAGGCGAGGTGCGAGTTGATACCGCGCCCGGCGGCGAAGAAGCCCTGGCGATCATGAAGCGCAACCCGTTCGATCTCGTGATCACCGACATTCGCATGAAAGGCATGAACGGCTTCGAGCTATTGAGCAAGATCAGGACGCTCTACCCGGAAACCGGGGTGATCGTCATGACGGCGTACGGGTCGGTGGAAGCCAAGCGGGAGGCGACTGAGCGCGGGTCGCTGCTCTACCTCGATAAGACGTTCGAGATAGACGAGATCCGCCAGCTTGTGCGGAAAGCCCTTGAGCAGGTGGACCGAACCCGCGCCCTGCGCGAGCAACAGACCGAGGGCTTCAGCGGCCAGATAGGGGACCTGAATCTCGTGGACATGGTGCAATTGCACTGCCTGGCGCGGAACACCGTGATGATGGACGTGCGGACCCAGAGCCGACACGGAGCGATTGGCTTCATTGATGGGGAGATCGTCTACGCTCACACCGATTCGGGGATCGAAGGGCGGGATGCGTTCATTGACATGCTGGGGTGGTCCGCCGGTCAGTTCGAGACGATAACCCAGACACCCAACGAGCAGAACGTCAACGAAAGCTGGGAATCGCTCCTCCTTGAGGCCAGCGACGTGATCTCCTCGGCCAGGGAAGCGGCCACACCTGCCGAGAAAGCCCAACCCCAGGAAGAGGCACCCTCGCCGGGCGATACGTCGGCGAATATGCACGCAGTGCTTGAGGACCTGGCAATCGAGCAGGGCGTCCTGGGAGTGTTTGTCGCAGGCGATACGGGCGTGCTCATTGACCAGGTGATCACGACCTACCCCGGCAACCCGGACGACATCGGCGTGCTGGCGCAGGGATTGAAGGCGGTCTCGAACATCCGTCGCGTGGTGGAGCCGGAATCCGCGCAGAACAGGGTGATCCTCCAGTATGAGCGGACGCGCATCGTCGCAAGGGAAATCAGCGATACTGCGGTGTACCTGATCGTCATCACGAGCGGCACCGGAGGGCTGGCACGCGTGCTCCAACAACTGACCCTTGCCGCCGAGCGCCTGGCGACGCTGTTTTGAGTTGCCCGACGGAGAGAATGGCCACGCGATGCAGACTCCGGAGGAGCGTCCTTGCATTTTTCGCTGCGGCGAAGATATTAGGTATAGCGGCGGGGCCATGCTGTCTCTACATTTCAGTGCGAACGAGGTGCGTTGAAAGGCGTTCCATGCCGCGAGATGTCCTGAACGACCGAGGAGAAGGGAAGAGCCTCGTGTCGCTCAGGACGGCGGAACAGGCTGAGATCATCACCTTGAGCAGCGCCCTGTGGGGCGGTTGACACATCTCTTCACGCCTATCCGGAAAACCGTGCTTCCATACGTCGTGGCGAGCAGTTTCCTGCGAGGACGAAGCGAACCATCTCACGCCGTGTCTCACGAAAGAGGCGAACGGGCGCGGTGTCGCTTCGCCCAGGGTTCGCAGGATGACGGGCTTCAGGCAATGGGACACGTCTTCTGAGAGGCATGTCAGGCTGTCGAGGACATCAGGTTCAAGAGCGGGTATCTGTTGACTCGTCCTATAGGTTTACGTACATCTTGAGTGATGCAGTACCCTGAACGTGCTGGCGTGAGCGAAGGGACCGCGTGCATTGACCACCACCGGCAGGTGGCAGAATTACCCTTGATGTATCAAGCCCAGGAGGGGCAGCATGATCAAAGTCTTGCAGGAACTTGGCGAAGTCGAAGGTGTCATCGGCAGTCTTATTGTCGACCCGGACGGCATCACGATTGCGGAAAATCTGGATGCTGATGCAGACCTTGTCGCCGCCGCCTGTGTGCAAATCGTCAATGCGGTGCGTGACGCGCTGGCCAAGCTGGAAGAGGAGGAACTTGTCCAGGCGCTGATCGAACCTGCCGAAGGGAAGATCTTCCTGCGGGAGATTCCGGGAGTTGGCACATTGGTTGCCTTATCCCAACGGAATGTCAATGTCGGCTTGATTCGATTGGCCATGTCCAGCGCCAGCGAGAAGATTCGGGCTATTCGCGAAGCCTTATAGAGACAGGGCAAGACAATGCCGAACCCGGGAACGCTCTTACTCCCTCACGGAATGCTCCTCACGCTCCCGCGTCGTGTGCCAGAGCGAACGATGGGAGGCTAGCCCCGATGCCAACTATCGACCATGCGAACAAAGAGATAAGCTGTAAAATCGTCTATTATGGTCCCGGTCTCTGCGGCAAAACGACGAATCTGGAGGTCATTCATCGTGATGTTCCGGGGGAGGAAAAGGCCAGCATGGTCTCTCTGGCCACGGAGAAAGATCGAACCCTCTTTTTCGATTTTCTTCCGGTGACGCTTGGGCAGATCAAGGGGTTCAGGATAAAATTCCAGCTCTACACGGTGCCGGGGCAGGTATATTATAATGCGACGCGGAAGCTGGTGCTCAGTGGGGTGGATGGGTTGGTGTTCGTCGTGGATTCTCAGCGGTCGAAGCTTCAGGAAAACCTCGACATGATGGAGAACCTGCGAGAGAACCTCGCAGAATATCGCATAGACCTGAACGATGTGCCGATGGTGATTCAGTACAACAAGCGCGATCTGCTGGAGATTGTCCCGGTGGAGGAACTGGAGCGTCTGGTGAACACGAGAAAACTACCTTCCTTCGAGGCAGTTGCGATTCAGGGCATCGGCGTGAAGGAAACATTGAGGGCCATCGCCACCGAGACGCTCGCCCGCATCGGCAAACGCTCTGCGGAAGGGGCCAGACGCACCGCCGAAGTGCGTCAGAAGCCGTCTGAGACGCCTCAGAAGCGCGCATCTATTTTCCGCAAGGCAGAAAGTGGGTAATTTTCATAGGGAGCACGTGGCGCCACGCGACACAAGCAAGGAGTGCACCGGATGAACGGGCCGGACATCGGTCAGAGTTCGACCGACGTGGACGGAGGAAAAGACTATCATGGAGAGCGGGGTTGTTATTTATGATGAGCAGTTGGCGCAGATCAACGCCCTGATCGGTCGCCTGCTCAAAGAATCCGATGCCAAGTGTGCTCTGCTGGTTGGAAAAGATGGCAGGACGATCACCAAGCAGGGTTTTACTCGGACGATGGATACCGACCAGCTAGGGGCGCTGGTGGCCGGGTCATTCTCTGCGACCAAGCGAGTGGCGGAACTCATGGGGGAGCCTGAGTTCTCCGTCATGTTTCACCAGGGCAAGCATGACCACATCCATGTGTCCCTTGTGGATCAGAGAACCCTGCTCGCAGTGACGTTCGACGAGCGCACGACCGTCGGCATGGTCCGTTTGGTCTCGAAGGCCATCAGCGAAGGTCTCAGTGAGGTGCTCAGCAAGATCTATGAGAACCCCACAGGGGAGGCGCTAGGCACTCCCGAAGAGATTGCCAGCAGCTTCGACAAGGTTTTCGGCAAAGAGCAATAGCGGCAGCGCGCCTCTTCTGCTCGGAACATCACCATGCAAAGGACGTATCACAGCATAGACGTGCCTTCCCACGCGGTTTCGGCGCCGGGGCCTCAGCCCGGCATGTTCATCCGGTAGGGATCGTCACATGCTCGACGGTCTTCCCCGGCGCACGCGACTTTTCTCTTCCCTTATTCACGCGCTCATCCTCGTAAGCCTCGGCATCCCGTCTCTCAGTCTGGCGGCATGGGCGGTCTATGCCGATAGCTGGACCTCGCCCACCCAGGCACAGGAACAGGCGATCCGCATCAACCGCAGCCTGAGCATCGAATCGGCCACCTACGAACGCGCAACCGTGCAGGGGCGCGTGTTCTGGCGCGTGCGGGTGGGAGTGTACCGCACCCGTTCCGAGGCCCAGGAGGTCCGCCAACGGCTGAGCGGCGCGGGCATCAGCGATTCGTGGATGCGCGAGGTCGGCGACGAGGAATTGCCCGCTCAGGCGCCGCCCGCGTTTGCCGTCCCTAGGCCGGATACGACGCGGGTGGACTCGGCAGCCCAGGCGATCATAGACTCCCTCGCCATGTTCACGCGACGCCAGCTTGACAGCCTGGAAACCGTGACGCAGCAGCGCCTGGAGGAGATCATCCGGCAGATGCGGGGGCAACTCTCCCAGGAAGTGATCGAACAGCTTGAACAAAGCCGGGCAAGGGACCGGGCGATCTACGTCACGCAGGCCGAACAGGCACAGATGACGCGTGCGTTGCTCGACGAGATGAGTTCCCATCTTGACGCCATACGCGACAGCCTGCGCCGCGAAAAGGCGGAGCAGAACGCGCTCGCCGCGCTCTTGCCGCAACTGAGCGGCTCCGTCGCCGCTCGAACGCTCGTCAACTACGAAAAAAGAGACGAAGGCTCCACGCACATGGCCGAGCGCGTGCTGCTCTCGGAAGCCCGGTCAACGCTCGGCTGGACGAGCGACCGCTCCGACGTGCTCATTGATCTGCGGGCGTACTCGACATCGGAAGTGGACGTGAGCCAGGCGTACGCGACGTGGACCTTCGCCCGGAGCCGCTCGGCGAGCTATCGCGTCGGCGTGGGCATCGTCGAAGCCCCTTATGGCCTCGAACCCGCAAGCTGGGCGGAGCTAGTGGCTCCGTCGCCCAGCCAGCTCACCCAGTTTCGTCCGGGAAGCCAATTTTCCCTGTGGTTAGTCCCGTACGAGAGCCGGAGGGTGCGGCTATTGCTCTTTCCGTACGGGAATTGGGATGAGAACAACCAGTACGGCTTGGCGCAGATGCGGCTGACCTGGCCGGGCGCGATGGTGGAACTCACCGGCGGCGGAGACCGCAGCCGCGACAGCGCGAGGCGAAACAGCGAGACCGTCTACGGCGATCTCACGGCGCGCTGGCAGGGCGAACGCTGGTTTTTCGGCGCGGAAGGGCTTTTCCAGCGCCGCCGTGAACCGGCGTACGGCGAAGAATGGGTTGATCTTGGGCTGCGCCGCGAGGTGGATACCTGGGGGGTGCTCGCCCTCATCCATTGCCGATTCTCGCCGCACTGGGGCTGGACCGTGCGCGGCGACGTGCTCGCTCACACGACGCGATGGACGGACCTCGGAGAGATCGTGTGCGTCGCTATCACCGAACCATGCCCGGCAAAAGAGCCGATGGAGCGCAGGGGTACGCTCACCACCGGCCCCATGGTCTACGCGGGCAGCCGACTTCGCGTATTCCTCATGTACACCCTCGACCTCCACGAAACCCGTCCCACCGGCGGCACATCGAAACGCCTCGATCAGGAACACCGCGTCGAGTTCGGCATGAGCCACGTCTTCTGATACGGGTTGGCTCTGTTGACATCCTCGTTCATACGTAGGGGCAATCCTCGTGATCGCCCCAAAAGACAGGGCGAATACGAGATTCGCCCCTACAAGGCGTGTTGAAACAATATCTTGTAGGGGCGAGGCATGTCTCGCCCCTACTCGGTATGCACAATCCCTCACTGAAAGCGCATCACAGTGCGTCGTTGCCCGATTCCCCCGTGCGAATGCGCACCGCGTCGTCAACCGTCGAGATGAAGATCTTCCCGTCGCCCACCTTGCCCGTCTGCGCGACCTTGAGGATGGCATCCACCACCGCCTCGGTCTGCTCATCGGGCACGACGGTCTCCACCTTCACCTTATTCACGAACGCGACCTGGTACTCCGCGCCGCGATAGAACTCCGTATGGCCCTTCTGCTGGCCGAACCCGCGTACTTCGAGGATGGAGAGGCCCTTGACGCCCACCTCGGTGAGCGCGGCGCGAATCTCTTCCGCCAAATGGGGCCGAACGAACGCTTCGATCTTCTTCATTGCTTTCCGGTCCTTTCATCGCTGCTCCGGCGATCTCCGGCGCTGTATCCGCCTCGTGATCGCCGCGCTTCTGCCGTGCACCAGCCCCTCACATGAGGTGATATCCTCTCTCGCCATGTTGCGAGGTGTCGAGACCTTCACGCTCTTCCGCATCCGAGACGCGAATTCCGACCGTCCAATTCAACACCTTCAAGATAATCCACGTCACCGCCGCCGCATAGACAGCCGTAGCCGCCACACTGAGTGCCTGGACGAGGAATTGATGGAGGTTCCCATAGAGCAGGCCGTCCTTCCCTGCCGCATTCCACGCGACGCTCGCGAATACGCCGGTGAGCAGCGCGCCGAGCGTGCCGCCGACCCCGTGCACGCCAAACACGTCGAGCGAATCGTCGTAGCCCAGGCGCGCCTTGAAGACCACCGCCCAGTAGCAGACCGCACCGGCGAGAAGGCCGATGACGAGCGCCGACATCGGGCTGACGAAGCCGGAAGCCGGGGTCACCACGACGAGGCCGGCCACCATGCCCGACGCCACGCCCAGCACCGTCACTTTGCCCGTGCGCAGACGCTCCACGAATGCCCATGCGAGCGACGCGGCGGCGGCGGCAATCTGCGTCGTCACGAACGCGAGCGTAGCCGTCGCGCCGCTTGAGAGCGCGCTTCCGCCGTTGAACCCGAACCAGCCGAACCAGAGCATCCCGGCGCCGAGCACCGTCCAGACGAGGCTGTTCGGCAGCATGAGGTCTTTCGGATACCCTATCCGTTTGCCAATGAGGATCGCCGCGACGAGCGCCGAGAAGCCGGAACTCATGTGGACCACCGTCCCGCCCGCGAAATCGAGCGCGCCCAGGTTCAGGAGCCATCCGCCGGGACCCCACACCCAGTGGCAGATCGGGTCGTAGACGAGCGTCGCCCAGAGGAGGACAAAGAGGACGTATGCCCGGAACTTCATGCGCTCGGCGAACGCTCCGGTGATGAGGGCGGGGGTGATGATGGCGAACATGCCCTGGAATGCCATGAACGCCAGATGCGGGATCGTGCCCGACGGTTCGAGGCCGACGCCGTTGGGGAAGAGATGCCTGATCCCGCCGACGAAGCCGGTCCCCTCGGAAAAGGCGAGCGAATAGCCCAGGATGATCCACTGGACCCCGACAAGGCCCATGGCAAAGACGCTGTGCATGATCGTGCCGAGGACGTTCTTATGGCGCACCATGCCGCCATAGAAGAGGGCCAGTCCGGGCGTCATGAGGAGGACAAGGGCCGTTGAGGTCAGCATCCAGGCGGTGTCGCCCGCGCTGATTCCGCCCGCTTCCCTTGCCCAGGCGGAAGTTGCCGCAACCACGCTGAGACCGAACAGTGCAAAGAGTCGCCTACCCATGGCCACCCCCACAGGTGAGAAGGTGAAGATACGCGTGAGTGTGGCGAACGCATCGCAGAGCAGCCACACCTGCCGCCGCGCACGGTGAGTGCTTTTCTAACGATAGGGGAAGAGTGTTTCAGGGCGGTGTCACGCCTGTTACGCGCACGTAACGCTTCGGTAAAATCGGGGGAAACCGGGAGAGGGGCGGGTCATCCGATCCGCCCCGTGTCCGTCGGGGAGAGATGCTATCCTGCGAGGATTTCTGCGCGTCGTTCCTGCGGGAAGATCATCACACGACGTTCGGCCACGCGCACCTCGACCGCGCTCGCGCTCACCTTCGCCTCCGGCGGCTGAGGAGCGTCGCCGACGCTGAGCACCATGAGGAGATCGTGCTCCGTCTTCGCCTGAATCGGCCCCCACGAGCGGTACCGTACCTCCGGCTCCTGGGGAGTGCCGCGATTCGATTCGCGGTAGTACGTCCGTCTCACCACGTCGCTCACCCGCCAGGGGTCGTCATCCCGGCGCAAGAGACGGTGCACCGTCAGCCTCGCGTCTCCTGTCCGTAGCGTCCACACGGCATCGTCGCCGGTGATCTCCCCCCGATGGTGGAGCAGCCACTCGACGTGGCGCATCGCTGAGGAGCGCACGCGGTCGTAAATGAGCACGGTTGCAGGCGGCAGGAAGACGAACCAGCGCACGCATTCGCTCGCGAGCGGGCCGTAGGGCGCGGTCATGTCGCCGACGGCGACGGTGCCAAGTTCGGCGGTCGAATAGTGAACAACCCGTCCGGGGGCCTGTTCGTCGTGAATCTGTCCCTTGCCATCAATGAGGAGCGTGTTGTGGCCGACGGTCGCGTTCGCGTCGAACTCCCACCGCCTCTGCTCCCTGTCGAAGAAGCCGAGGAAGTGGGCATAGCTCCAGGTGCCTTCGTCAACGACCATGCGCGTCCTGCCCGACGAGATGACGAACGAGCCGCAATCGAGGTGGCTGTGCCCGCACGTGTTCGGTCCGCAGCGAAAGCCCGCGTACGTCGCCGTTTCCGACCACTCGCTCCGGCAGGTCGCAAGCCCCGTGCGCCGGAAGTGCGCCGTCGTCCTGCCGGTGGGCGGCGCGCTCGGAAGCTCCGGGTCGTCCCAGGCAAGCTGGGGGATCGTGCTCACCTCGCCCCTTCGCGCAAGCTGCGCGAGGTCGCCCCGTCGCTGCTCGCGTGCGAGCAAGAGCATCGTCGCCCGCTCGTCCGCGCCCCAGCCGAGGCCGTTGTCGAAGTAGTTGAAGGCCGCGCCGTCCGGCTCGGTGACGTGCAGGAGGTAATCGCCCACGCGCTGGAGCCGGGGATGGTTGAGATACTTCGGCGCATCAGGCCACAGCCTCCCAAGAGCCACCAGATAGCGCAAGCCCATGCCGAGCGTGGCGACGAAATAGTGGGGTCCTTCGACGAAATCCCCGTCTTCCGGGATCGTGTTGAGGATGTCCACCACCCCTTCGGTGGCGTAGGCGAGCAGTTCTTCGAGGTCATCCTCGTCTCCGCAGGTTCCGAGCGCGGCAAGCCCGGCGTCGCCGCAGGTCATGATGCGCCAGTTGCTCACGCACTCGCGCTTGGCCCACCATTCGCTCCGTCCCCGGCTGGCCGCGAGGAACGGGTCGAGGCACTTCTCGCGCACCGCCTCACGATACCGCCGCACGTGGTCGTCGGTGAGCCGCCCAGCGAGGAGGTCCATCGCCCGCGCAAGGGTCGCTCCGACGTTCGCCGCCACGTGGTCGCAGTGCATCGGCTTGTGAACCGGAGCAACCCAGCCCTCCGCAGAGGCGGCGCGGTCCATGAGGCGCGTCGCAAGCGAGACCAGACGTTCCTCCTCGGTGAGCCATGCCGCCGTCGCCAGGACCAGGATCGGATGCTGCTGGGAATGATGCCACGCAGGCTCGGCGGCGAAGACCTTCGGGTCCCGTATGACCGCATCGGCGGCCTTCCGTGCGCCTTCCACGAAGCCGGGAACGCGGCGCGCTCGGTCACGAAGTTCCGCCGCTTCCTCCTGCGTCCAGAAAAGGCGCGGCCACACGTCGGAGGGCTTCGCGAGCGGGTTTGCTCGCCACGCCGCCATCAACTGCTCCTGCGCGTGAGGATCACGGGAGACTTCAGCCATGGGATCCTCCTCGGAATGAGGTGATACGCTTTTCAGTGGGAAATTGCGCATGTTGGAGACGTAGGGGCGCATGGCCATGCGCCCCTACAAGATATTGTTTCGACGCGCCTTGTAGGGGCGACTCATGAGTCGCCCCTGTAGTCCGTGATGGAGTGTTATTATCTGGAGCTCGTATCAAGGGATGCCGTGCGTCCTCTTGTACTCCGCCCAGTTCCTCTTGAGGTCCACGAAGGACGCGAAATCGGGTTGCAGGAGGAACGGATTGGTCTCTCGCTCGTGGGCGATGGTGGATTCCGACTGTAGCCCGTAGTTATGCCCTGGAAAGACCCGTGTTTCGCCGGGCAGCAAGAGGAGCTTCCCGTGCAGGCTCTCGTATTCCTGCCGTGCCTGCTCGCCGAAGTCCGTCCCGCCGACCTTCCCGACGAAGAGCGTATCCCCGGTGAACACCGCGTCCCCGACGTAATAGCAGACGTGCGCCGGGTTGTGCCCTGGCGTGTGCAGTGCGCGGATCGAGAGCCTCCCAAGCGTGATCGTGTCGCCGTCGTCAACGCGCACATCGGCCTCGCCCCTGCCGAGGCGATGCATGACCACCTTCGCCCCGGTCAGCGCTTTCGCACGTGCGTTGCCGTTAGTGTGGTCGTCGTGGTCGTGGGTGACGAGGATGTAGCGGACGCGATAGCCCGCCTCCTCCGCGCACTTCACCAGCCGTTCGGGGGCATACGACGGGTCAACGAGCGCGGCTTCGTTCGATCCCTCATCGGCGAGCACGTACCCGAAGTTCCGATCCCCTCCGGTGAGTATCTGCGTGATCGTCATGACGATCGGCCTTCCCTCGCGTTCTCCGCGCAGGCGCGATTGCCCCGCGTCATCGCTCTCGTAAAGATCGGTCGGGGAGGACATGACACCAAGTGCCTGCGCGGACCGGCTCGGTGTGCGCGTAGTGCGGAAAAGCGTGTGTCTCGGCCTGCACGCGCCCGTACAAAGAGGAGCCGGTCGGCGGGAGGAGGTCCACCGACCGGCCGTGTGCGGGGACACGTGGGAAACCTCCCACGTGCAGGTAAAGGCGCTCAGGACCCAAGTTCCGAGGGCAAGGGCCTAAGCCGGCCGTTGTAAGGAGAGGAGGAAACCTACAACGGTCATACGCTCGGTGCCCATCCATGAGGGACTGAAACACCGAGAAGAGCGTCTTTACTAGGTAATATAGATTAGAAACCTTGCGTGCGGCGTGACGCACTTCACAATCGGGCGATTTTTTTGAGAGACGCTCTCGAATCTTTTTATAAATTTCATTAATAACAATGTCTTAAAAAATGATGATGTTGTCAGCATCACGACTCCACGCAGGCGAGCGTATGATTTCTCTGTCTGTACAACATCATATAAGGAAATGTATTATGTGAGTTTCGCAATTATCCGAACATGGCCGGAACACTACGCCAAGTCCCTTACGGAGTGGTGTCTTGCTTTGCCGTGTCCGGGCTTGTGTGCCCGGTCATGAGCGAATCAGGCTTCTTCGGCTGCGTATCGTATCCCATGGACACCGACCCGCGCCAGAGCACGATCCCGACCGCAATGAGCGCGACGGCGACGATGAGCGCGAGCACGAGCGTGCGCGGGCTGACGGAGCGCCAGGCTTTCTTCGCCAGTACGCCCACGCCCTGCTGCGACGCGGCGTCCTCATCCTTCCCGGCGGAAGCCACCTCGACGAGCGCGACGGTGACGTTATCGCGTCCGCCGGGAATCCTCACGGGGTTGCCGTTCACGTCAATGGCTTCTTGGTCCGTGAGCGCGGCCTTGATGAGGCCCTCCGCCGCCTCTTCGAGCGTCTTCGATTCATTCAGGATCGCTTCGGCCTGAGCGTCGGTGATCACGTCGGTCAGCCCGTCGCTCGCGGCCAGGTAGAGGTCTTTCCCCTCAACGTCGAGGACGCTCACGAACGGCTCCGGCGTGCGGTCGGGGTGTCCGATGGCCTGGTAGACCACGTTGCTCATGTGGTGCGTGCGGGCGACCTCTTTGGTCAGTTTCCCTGCGCGGACCAGTTCGCCGACGGCGGACTGATCGGGGGTGATCTGTTCGAGCGCGCCCTTTCGCAGGCGGTAGAGCCGCGAATCGCCGATGTGCGCGACGTGGAGGCGTCCGCCGGAGAGCAGGGCGATGGAGAGCACCGCTCCCATGCCCTGTCGTTCGGGGCTTTCCTGGGCGCTCTTCACGACGGCGCGATGCGCTTCCATGAGCCATGCGCGCACGTCCTCGCCACCGACGGCGAAGCACTCGTAGAGCGCGTCGCGTGCGATGGCCGCCGCGATTTCTCCCGCCTGATACCCCCCCATCCCGTCAACCACGCCGAACAGGAGATCGCCCGCCGGACGCCCTTTCGCCGGGCCTTCCATGAGCACTGCGACATCCTCATTGTTCTTCCGTCGCCCGGCGTCCGTGCGCGTCGCGGTGAGGATCGTCCGGGTGGTAGCCTCTGGTTCGCCCGGCATTTCTGCCCCCTTTGCGAGGATGCTTTTCCCGAAACGGATGCAATGTGTGCATATTTGAATTGTGGCGAATATAGTGAGCGCGAAGAAAGGGTCAACAAATGGCTCGACGAAGCGGCGTCTGTACATCAAATTATTGACGAGGGAACGGCAGAGGACTACCTTTCGCAGACATTCCGCACTTGTCATGACGCACGCCGAGTCGTATTTTCTCTAGCAACTAGTGAAGCTAATGTAATATCCTCTTCGATACCGCGTCAATCACCACGAAAGGAGCGGCGAATGAGCGCCAGGATGATGTGCTCCCACGTATGGTCCTTCGCGTTGCTTGCGGGGATATTCTGCGCCGGTCCTGCACCTGCCGCACTCATTGACGACGCCATTGCGGAAGTCTCCGCCACTGCCGCAAGCGACCTCGCCAGCCGCAGCGACCGCTTCAAGAAACTCGCCGTCATGCCCTTCGCCAACGACCGGGGCGACCGACTGGCTTCCGCCGTCACCAGCGCCATCGTGAGCCAGGACTGGCCCGGCGCGAAAGTGCTCGACCGCGACGCCGAGTCTTTCAGGACCGTCATCGAAGAACTCAAGCGGACCGGGTCCGACCTGTATAATACGGAAGACGCTCCTCAATTCGGTCGCCGGTTGGTGGCGGACGCGGTGCTCATCGGCAGGGTGAACGAATGGCGGGCGAGTTCGTGCGAGGCCGCGCTCACCGTCGAGATGAAAGTGGTGTCCACAGAGACCGGCGAGATCGTCTGGAGCAACAACCGGATCACCTCGCACAAGGTGTGCAAGTGGATCACGGTCTCGACGATCATCTGGGTGGCAATTGTCGTGTTCGTGGTGGGGACGTTCGTCCTCTACCGCTATCGTCGCGCGCGCGTCCGCACCATCATGACGGGCCGCCAAGTGGATTCGCGGCTCGGCAAGGCGCTGGGGAAAGGGGTGAGCGACGAAGACATCCGCGCCGGGATCAGCCGTGCGCTCCAGAACGCCAAGTCGCAGCTCTCTGCCGCCCGCGCCGCCGTGGAGAAGAACAAGGACGTGAACATGCTCCGCGCGGTGCGGGACGTGGAGAACGATATGGACCTCTTGCGGAAGCGCGCGGAAATTGCGGCTTCCGGACGCCCGGAAACGATGAGCGTCGGCCAGGCCAAGGCCACCTTCCGGCTCGACGAGCAGACGCTCGAAGGCGCAAGAGCCATCGAAGGGTTCTGTCAGGCGGTCGCCGAAGCCGCGCTTGCGGGCAATGCCGATACGGTAGCCGTGCAGGCAAAGGAACTGAAACTGGCGATCCATCGCCTGCGGACGACTTTCGACGAACGCGGGGACAAATTCGCCGGTGTGTAGGGCCGTTCTCAGAGCGTGTACGGGAAGTCTTTTCGGGACGATTTCGGGCGGGTTAGATGGTCATCAACGAATTATGTGTGCACACGACGCAGCCGCAGCCATCTTCAGATGGCTTCGCCACGCGTAGCCCCCGGATTTATCCGGAGGGCGGTGAGATCGTGCGTGAAGAAGCCCTCCGGCTGAAGCC
>Ga0172365_10002342_pt1 | contig 13868 bp, 14 predicted proteins | sample LakKivSesite48cm_FD_114535 | JGI IMG/M metagenome (GOLD analysis project Ga0172365, IMG submission 114535) | Sediment microbial communities from Lake Kivu, Rwanda - Sediment site 48cm | ecosystem: Environmental > Aquatic > Freshwater > Lake > Sediment | place: Rwanda: Western Province, Lake...
AATCTCCCGCCCGGCCGGCTCAAACCTCGCCGGCTTACGAGTGAAAGCGTTCCCGCCGTCAATGCCGGGTCAGATTCTATGATATCAATAATCGATGAAGGTGAGAATTGGCCCTGCCGGAGCTTTGAAAACAGCTTCGCCCCCACACAGGGCAGTGTTGAAAGTGAATCGAGCCGGCCAACGGCAAGCTCGACTTGTTGCGCCGCGATTTTTGCATTAGATAATCTATCCGGCATATAGTCGTCCACGTTCTTTATCGGTCATCGAGATTCAAAGCAGCCTTACTCGCCTGGTCGCGTTATTTCATCTGCAAAACCGAGGTAATCTTGCTGGTGAGCTCAGCGACGTCGAACGGCTTTCTTATGAAATCCTGAGCGCCGGATTTTAGCAGTTGAGCGACCTCATCCTGTTTCACGACGCCGCTTACAATAATGATTTTAATGTTCTCGAATTCAGAATTCTTTCTGATCGTCTGACAGACGACGTTGCCGTTGACGTCGGGCAGCATATAATCGAGCAGTATCAAGTCGGGCCGGAAACGCTGGGTAGCCATTCCCGCCTCGTAGCCGCTCGATGCGGTATATGTCTCGAACCTGCCGTCCTGAGTAAGAACATCGACTATAAGCTCGATGATTTCGGCGTCGTCGTCCACGATAAGAACTTTCCTTTTGCCGGACTCGATGGAATCAAGGGGGATATTGTTCTCCTTCATGAACTTAACAAGACTCTGGCGCGGAATCCTTCGGAATCTTGAGCCGGGAACACGGAATCCCTCCAGCCGACCGGCGTCGAAGCAACGGATTATCGTCTGCTGGCTTATCCTGCAGATCTCCGCAGCTTCCCCGGTGGTAAATAAATCCTTCATTTTATCCATTCCTTTTCTTTAAACAAATCCTTTTGCCGTAAGCTTCCGCCAGCTTACCTTTATGACCTAATTTAACTGTCACGCTTTTAAATTGTCAAGCATAAAAATTTGAAAGTGGAATTTTCTTTATAAAAGGATGTATATTATCAGTCTTTGCGCCCCTGCAAGGGCACTCGATTTTTCTTTTAGCGAACTATTAGTCACTACCTTTCGGAAAGAATCATTTAAGTCTATAAATTAAAAAGACATAGAGTGCCCGCATAATTACCAGGTAAGCTTCATCCAACTTCTTGCCTGAAAAATTTTTCATTTTTCTGCGAACAACCGGAGTGATATATCGAATTATTACTATATAATAATATAAAACAAATTTTTTGTGAGATTTCAAAATGGATAAGAAGGTAGCAGAACATGTAGCTGAGGTTTTGAAGGCAGTGGCCCATCCGGTCCGGCTGCAGATTATCGAGCTGCTGGAGACAACAGAGATGTGCGTCGGCGATATTGTAGCGGCCCTGGGCGGCAAACAGGCCATCACCAGTCAGCAGCTTAATATGATGAAGGACAAAGGCGTCCTGAGCTGTCGCCGGAATGGAACCAAAGTGTACTATCGGATCGAGGACCAGAAAGTCGTAAGGCTCCTGCAGTGCATATACGACCATTGCGACCGCAAACGAAAGTAATAATCTGAGCAAAATCGTAGAGAAGCTGGAAGTTCCACAGAGATTGTTTCAGAACGTACAAAAGAATTTAAGTGATGTTAAGAAACGTACTATATAATGAACCCGAGAACTACTTTAAGATACAGCTAAGAGGGCTTCTATTGGTGGTTTTCCTTCCTGCTGTCCATTTTTTGATAAGAAAAGGCGGAATTATCGCCGGAAATCGAAAGTGGATTTATACGGCGGCAGTCAATGTATTCGGCGTAATTCCGGCAGGCAATCTGAGCTTGACGGGGACGGCCAATAATGCAACTGTCCTTTTTGGTCCGGGGGCACGATTTTCCCGCCGCGGCTTATATGAATGGTAAAAAAAAGTGAACACGACTATTGTAAGAAAGGAAAGTGTGCTGGATGACTGAGAAGATACTGATTGTTGGCGGCGTTGCGGGCGGCGCATCGGCGGCGGCAAGGCTTCGACGTCTGGATGAGACGGCCGAAATCATTATGTTCGAAAGAGGCGATTACATCTCGTTCGCAAACTGCGGATTGCCGTATTATATCGGCGGTGAAATAAAAAACCGGGAGGATTTACTGCTGCAAACCCCGAAAAGTTTCAACAAGCGTTTTAATATTGAGGTCCGGATTCATAATGAAGTAATAGGAATAGATCCTGAGAAAAAACAAATCAACGTTCAAAACCTCGATACCGGCTTAACTTATATCGAATCCTACGACAAGCTGATTTTGTCCCCCGGAGCCGAGCCGGTAAGACCGGCGATACCGGGCATCGATTCAGAGAGAATCTTTACCCTTCGCAACGTGCCTGATACCGATATAATCAACGATTACATAGACAAACACAAACCCAAGCGTGCAGTTATAGTTGGCGCCGGTTACATCGGGCTGGAAATGGCTGAAAACCTTCGACGTCGAGGTATGCTGGTCGCTATAGTCGAGATGATGGATCAGGTTTTGCCCGTCATGGATAAAGAGATGACTAGTTTTATCCAGCAGGCATTGCATAACCATAATGTCGCCCTGTGGCTAAATGACGTCGTAACTAATTTTCACCCATCTGATTCCAGACTTATGGTCGGCTTAAAGTCGGGTATGGAACTAAGCTGTGACATGGTAATACTTGCGATGGGAGTGAAACCCGAAGTTGGATTAGCCAAACATGCAAAGCTGGAAATCGGAACAACCGGTGGAATAAAAGTAAATAAACACCTTCAAACAAGCGATCCCGATATTTATGCAATCGGCGATGCGATTGAGGTCCGAGATTTCACTCTTGATAATCCTGCGCTGATCCCCTTGGCGGGACCTGCAAATAAACAGGGCAGAATGGTCGCGGATAATATCTGCGGCAGGAAACGCACCTACAACGGCACACAGGGCACTTCGATATTGAAAGTATTCGATTTGACCGTAGCTATGACCGGACCGAGCGAGAAGGCTTTGGTAAAAACTGGCGTAGAATATGAAAAGCTGTACATTCACCCTGCCAATCACGTTAGTTATTACCCAGGTGCGGAACAAATGCATATAAAACTTCTATTTACCAAGCCGGACGGTAAAATCCTTGGCGCGCAAATTGTCGGCTCACAGGGTGTTGACAGGAGGATTGATATTTTCGCCGTCGCCATCAGGACGGGTTTGACCGTTTTCGGTTTGCAGGAGCTGGAGCTGGCTTATGCCCCGCCGTACGGCAGCGGAAAAGACGCCGTCAATATGGCCGGCTTTGCGGCATCCAACATTCTTGATGGAACGGTGGAAGTTGTCCATTGGAACCAGCTCGGCGAGAAAGACTATATTCTCGACGTAAGGACCGTCGGCGAGTTTAAAAGGGGTAATGTTCCCTTGTCGGTTAACATGCCGGTCGATGAAATTCGCAACAGGCTGAATGAACTGCCAAGGAACGCTGTAATAAACGTTTATTGTGGTGTCGGATTGCGTAGTTATATCGCATGCAGAATTCTTATGCAGAACGGCTTTGTCGCGAGAAACATTTCCGGCGGATATATTACTTACTGCTCACATCAGAATAAAGAAGTGACGGACCACCCGACCGCCAGACAGCTTAAGGAAGAATTTTGCTCAATATAGGATAAATAAATATTATTGCCGTTGAAGCAATAAACGTAAAATCCGTATAGACAGTAAAGAATCGACATAATATAAAAATGGACTTCAAACTTTATAGATATTTTTAACAGGGATCGAAGAATGGATATTAAACAAAGGATTACTTCTTATTCTTTGGAACACTATAAAAGAATAACAGTTGTGATGGTCGTTTTTACACTGGTTCTCGGTGCATTAATTCCCCTGATTAAGATCGATACCGACCCTGAGAACATGCTCTCGGCCGACGAACCCGTGCGCATCTTCCACAACCAGACTAAGGAACGGTTTGCCTTGAGTGATATGGTCGTCCTGGGTGTTGTGAACAACAAGGACCCAAACGGCGTGTTCAATCCCTCGTCGTTAGCAAGGATATACGAGCTGACCGAGTTCGCTAAAACGCTGCGCTGGCCGAGCAAAGAAGACCCAAACAAGCAGGCAGGAGTCATCGAGGTTGATTTGCTGGCCCCTTCGACAGTGGACCATATCGGCCAGGGCGGGCCGGGCATGGTGACATTCGAGTGGCTGATGAAAAAGCCGCCCGCGACACAGACTGAGGCGCTCGACATAAGAGACAAGGCGACGTCCAATCCCATGCTGAAAGGGACCCTCGTCTCCGAGGACGGAAAGGCGATATGCCTGTATTTGCCGCTGACGAGCAAGGATTTGAGCCACGATGTGTATAAAGCGCTGAAGAAGAAGATTGCAACATTCGAAAAAGGCGATGAGGAATATCACATCACCGGTCTGCCCGTAGCGGAGGATACGTTCGGATACGAGATGTTCATACAAATGGCGATATCGGCGCCGCTGGCGATGGTCGTGATTTTCATCCTCATGCTGCTGTTCTTCCGTAAGTTAGTGCTTGTCATCTCGCCGATGATTGTCGCGATGGTCTCGGTGATTTCGACCATGGGCCTGCTTATCGGACTCGGTTATCCAGTGCACATAATGAGCTCGATGATCCCGATTTTCCTTATGCCGATATCGGTGGTGGACTCAGTGCATATTCTCTCGGAATTCTTCGACCTTTACATAAAAGAAAAGGGCAGAAAAAAGACGATGCTGGAGGTGATGGGCCATCTGTTTATGCCGATGCTGTACACGTCTCTGACGTCGGCGGCGGGCTTTGCATCTCTCGCCCTGACGCCGATTCCGCCGGTACAGGTCTTCGGCATATTCGTTGCCGTTGGAATTATGATTGCGTGGGTCTGTACGATTACCCTCGTTCCGGCGTATATTATGATGATCAGGGAAAGCTCGCTGGAGAATTTCGGCTCGGCAAACGTCCACGCGGCCAAAGAAGGCTTCCTCGGTAGATTACTGAAGGCCGGCGGAAGATTTACTTATATACGCGCAAAGCCGATTTTGGTCGTCATGCTGATTATCTCGGCCGTCGCCGTATATGGCATCACGCGCATTCAAATTAACGATAATCCCGTCAAATGGTTTTCCAAACGGCATCCGATACGCCGGGCCGATATTGAATTAAACAAACACTTCGGCGGGACTTATATGGCGTACCTTGTGCTCGATCCGCACCAGACAAAGGCCATTCCGACGGCTTATATCGACGATCTTCGCAAGCGTTTATCCGGCAGACTGCTGGAGCTTAAAGACGAGTTTCCGAAAGCGGTGGATATTATTCCTGAGATTGAAACGGAGTTGCTGCAACAGGCCGGCCAGGCCCAAACAATGGACGACTTCCTGGACAAAATCAGCCAGTTCGCCCAGAAGAGGTTAGATGCGGCAAAGGACAAGGACGCCGACTTATGGTACGAGGTGACGGACTTTTTCGAGCTGGAGAAAGAGCACGTCAAAATTTTCAAGCGGCCGGACGTGCTGCGCTACGTGGCGGAGCTACAGGAACATCTCGGCAAGACGGGATTAGTCGGAAAGAGCAACTCCGTCGCGGACGTCGTCAAGAAAGTCCATCAGGAGCTTATCGACGGAAAACCGGAGAATTACAGGATTCCGGATAGCTCCGCGGCGGTTGCGCAGTGTCTGTTGCAGTTTCAGAGCAGTCATAAACCTGACGATTTGTGGCACTTGGTCACCGGCGACTACATGCACGCCACGATTTGGATGCAGCTTCCCAGCGGGGACAATAAGGACATGCAAAAAGTAGTGAAAGCCGTAGATGAATTTTTCAGCAAAAATCACCCGCCGGTGCCGCTTAAATATAGCTGGGCGGGCCTGACCTATATCAACATCGTCTGGCAGGACAAAATGGTCTGGGGAATGCTGCAATCCTTTATGGGCAGCTTCATAATCGTCTTTATCATGATGGCGATACTCTTCCGTTCGGTGCTCTGGGGCCTGATTTGCATGATTCCGCTGGTGGTCACGATAGCCGCCATCTACGGGATAATCGGCATTCTCGGCAAGGACTACGACATGCCGGTGGCGGTGCTCAGCGCCTTGTCGCTCGGGATGGCAGTGGATTTTGCGATTCATTTTCTGGAGCGATCCCGGATCGAGTATTCTCGGGCCGGCTCGTGGCAAAAAGCATCTGAGGAAATGTTCGGCGAACCTGCTCGGGCCATCAGTCGAAACGTAATTGTCATTGCGATTGGCTTTTTGCCGCTGCTGGCCGCTCCCTTGGTGCCTTATAAAACCGTTGGAACCTTTGTGTGTGCGATTCTTGCGGTTTCGGGAATCGTGACACTGTTGATACTGCCGGCGATTATTCGCATGCTGGAGAAAAGGCTGTTTAAGGTGACTGCCGAGCCGATGCGGCGAAGCTGCAATTGCGCCTTCTGCGCGATTATTTCAGCAGCGTCCGTCGTCTTGGTCGCATTAAATGTCCACCAGTTCGCAGTCGTCGGATGGAGCACTTTGGTGTGGTTAAGTGTAGTTGCCATACCGGCCATGGCACTGGTGTGTGGTATCATGTCACGCCGGCAGGCCTGCAAAACGGCTTCGGCAAAAAAGCTGAATTAAAATGAATGTTTCAAGAGGTGTATTATGACTATTGAAAGATATATCAGAGGTATAGCAGGCTTTTTTGTGCTTGTCAGTGTTTTGCTGGCACATTACCATTCCGTTTATTGGCTGTTTTTCACTGCGTTTGTAGGTTTGAACCTGCTGCAGTCGACCTTTACGAACTGGTGTCCGATAATGGAAATACTCAAAAGACTTGGCGTCGAAAGTCAGTCCTGTGCAAAAAATGAAAGCGAGGTTTGAAATGAAATCACTATGGAAAATAACGTTTGTCCTTGGTTTTTCACTGCCGCTTTTAGCAGCAGAGAAACCGGACTCAACTGAAAAAACTCCGGATGTTCAGACAATCGTAAACAAAGCCAACGTTGTCGCCTATTATCAGGGCGACGACGGCAAGGCAAAGGTTAAAATGGTTATCACGGACAAGCAGGGCCAGAAGCGGGAGCGCCAGTTCAACATCTTAAGAAAGGACGTCTCGGACGGCGGGGACCAGAAGTATTTCGTTTATTTCGAGCTACCTGCCGACGTTCGCAAGATGGTCTATATGGTCCACAAGCACACCGGTCCCGGCAAAGACGACGACCGCTGGCTCTATCTGCCTGCTCTTTCGTTAGTCAAGCGAATTTCCGCCGGCGACAAACGGACCAGCTTTGTCGGCTCGGACTTTTTGTACGAGGACGTTTCAGGCCGGAGCCTGGAGGAAGATAACCACGAGCTGATCCAGACGACGGACGAATTCTTCGTCGTCAGGAACGTCCCGAAGCGGCCCGACACGGTGGAGTTCGGCTATTTCAACGTCTCGATAGACCGAAAGACGTACGTGCCGATGAAGATGGAGTTTTTCGACAGGGAAAACAAGCTCTACCGGGTCATTGAGTCTCAGAAGGTCGAAAAAATCCAAGACTTATACACGGTGGTTAAGTCGGTCGTTACCAATCTCAAGACCGGCGGCAAAACGGATATGGAATTCAGTGACGTCAAATATAACATCGGTCTGGAAGACAGCATATTTACGGAACGATACCTGCAAAGGCCGCCCCAGGAGGCGATGCGGTGAAAACTGCTGCTTTCGGAAATAAATTGACTTTTATTACAATGATTGATATTGAAAAAATCAAACCATTTACATGCATAATCATTGTTAGGATGAAAGGGAATATTATAAAATGGTAAGTCAATCTCCTGATACTACACCTGAAGCAGAAAAAGTACAGATCGACTTGATTCGCAAATCAAGCATTGCCAGGAGAATTTCAATAGTCCGCTGCCTCTCTCAAACTGTCATCTATCTTTCACGAAGGTCTATTCAACGTTCGAAACCACATTTGAGCAAACGAGAATTGGATATAACTTTCGTTTCAAATCACTACGGACAAGAGCTTGCCGAACGCCTTCGCCTGTATCTGGAGCAAAAGCAGCCATGAAAAAAAACGATATAATCTCCGCAATAGATATGGTAATCGAATGCTTCAAGCGGTTTGGAATCGACTACTGCATAGGAGGCTCCGTAGCAAGCTCTGCTTATGGAATTGCGCGGGCGACCGTGGATGTTGATTTAATTGCTAAAATAGAAACAAAGCATGTTGATAATTTGGTGAAAGCTCTTGAAAAAAATTACTACATTGACGCCGGAATGATAACAAATGCGATTCAGGAAAAATCCTCATTTAATCTTATTCACCTTGAGACTATGATAAAAATCGACGTTTTTATTTTGAGGGACCAGCCCTATGATTTAAAGGCGTTCGACAGACGTCAAACCGATACTTTGGACGAAGAAAGTGCACGTAATTTTTATTTATCTTCACCCGAGGACGTTATACTAAGCAAGCTGCAATGGTATCATCTTGGCGGCAGATTGTCGCAGCAACAGTGGAAAGATGTCCTGGGTGTTTTGAAGGTTCAGGGTGACAGGCTGGATTTGAAATATCTCAAATACTGGGCTTCGAAGCTGAATCTGTCTGACTTGCTGAATGGTTCATTTAACGATGCCGATATAACATAAATTCTGTTATAAATATTCGATTCAAGGATGATATAAAATGATTCTCAAGCGGCTTTGGATAATCGGTACTTTAACGATTTTTTATTTTCCGGCGGAAGCTGTGACCGACAGCAACGAACCTGAAAGCTCGTTTTTTGCCGAGTTGTCGGAGATGGTGGAGATTCATGGCTTTTATGAGATGCGGGGTGGTTACAGACTGCAAAATGACAGATACGAAAAAGACATGTCGATTATGGAGGGCCGCCTCCAGCTCGACTTGTTTTCGAACTTAGACTGGGCCGACGTGAAAGTCAAAGGCGACGTCATAGGCGACCTTGTGACCGAGGAAGGAGACTTCGACCTGCGCGAGGCAAACATATTCACCCGGCCAGCGGACTATATGGATGTGAAAGTTGGAAGGCAGATTCTGACCTGGGGCACGGGAGACCTGATTTTTATCAACGACTTATTTCCGAAGGACTGGGAATCCTTTTTTATCGGCAGGGACACCGAATATCTAAAAGCGCCGTCAGACGCAGCGAAGGTCAGCCTGTTCGGCGACTGGGCGAACCTTGACATTGCATATACGCCCCAGTTTGATCCCGACCGTTACATCAGTGGGCAGCGCATCTCGTATTGGAACTCGAACCTGGGCAGGACCGCCGGGCAGGATGCTATCGTCCATACCGACAAGCCGGATGAGTGGTTCAGGGATTCTGAAATAGCGGCGAGACTCTATAAGAATATCGACAACTATGAGCTGGCCTTCTACGGCTATCACGGCTACTGGAAAAGCCCCGGCGGACAAAACGCCGCGAGGCAGGAGGCCATTTTTCCGGACCTGAACGTCTATGGCGCCAGCTTGCTCGGCGCCGTCGGTAAAGGCATCGGTAACGTGGAGATCGGGTATTACGAATCCGCCGATGATATGAGCGGCAGGAATTTTCTGATAAACAACTCGGAAATGAGATACCTGATCGGCTACACGCGCGAAATTGCAAAAGATTTCACGATGGGCCTGCAGTACTACATCGAGCAAATGCTGGACTACGGCTCGTACAAGAGAAACCTGCCGTCAGGGCCGGCACGCGACGAGGACAGGCACCTGACGAGCCTGCGTCTGACTAGGCTGCTGATGAATCAGAACCTGCGGTGCTCGCTCTTCACGTACTACTCACACACCGACAGGGACGTGTACGTGCGTCCTAACGTAAATTACAAAGTCAGCGACAACACGGCGGTAGAGCTCGGCGGCAACCTATTTTTCGGCGACTACCCGCATACGTTCTTCGGCCAGTTCCGGGACAATACAAATATCTACGCCGGCATGCGCTATAGTTTCTAAGACGCGTCAGCTTCGGTCTGCTCGGCCTGCTCGTCAGGCCCGCTCTGCTGCTCGGGCACGACGACAACGTTGATGGTAGCGGTCAGATCGTCCCGGAATTTGAGTGTCACTGAGTGCGTCCCGATTTCCTTGATATGTTCGGGCAGTTGCACAAGCTCGTCGCGGACTTCGAATCCCTGCGCGCGCAGGTTCGCGGCGATCTGGTGCTCATCGACCGAACCGAATAAATGTCCCAGCTCGTTAGCCCTGGCGGCGATAACGGCCTCGGCTCCTTCAATCGCCTTGACCGCCTCTTCGAGCCGCTTGCCCTCGAGTCTGCGCTGCTCGGCGCGCCCGGCTTTTTCCTCGGCTATTGCACGAATGCTGGCCTCGTTGGCAACCTTGGCAAGACCCTGCGGGAACAGGTAATTTCTCGCGTACCCGGTCTTGACCTCGACAACGTCTCCAAGCCAGCCAAGCTTATCAACATCTTCACAAAGCAATACTTTCATATTCCATTCCTCGTACCTCGTGAATGTAACACGAGCTAAAAATCAAGCAGTAAACGGCAATAAAGCCATATACCTGGCGCGCTTTATTGCCCTTTTCGCCTTTCTTTGACAGCCTGCACAGTTTCCGCTGCGCTTACGTGAGTATATCTTGCCGCGATTGGTCAGAAGTTTCTGCAGGGTTCCGACGTCTTTATAATCGACGTATTTTATGCCTCTTCTGCAAAAACGGCACTGTGTCTGATCGCGAGCCCCGATAAAGCCCGGTTTTCTTTTGTTATCGTTTCTTTGTTGCATCCTTTACCTCATATCATTCATTTAATGGAATGCGGTCTAATGGTTAAATAACTATCAGCCGTTTTCCAATCACCGACTTAAAACGGGATATCATCTTCACTTTTCTGTTGTTGCGCATCGACGTCTGCACTTGTATCTTGGACGGTTCGGTTGCTGTCTGGCGCTCCCGTGCCGGGCAGAAACTGGAAGTTTTCAACTGTAACTCTATGCTTGCTTCGTTTGGTCCCGTCCTGGGCCGTCCATGTGTCGAACGACAATCTGCCTTCGATGAATACCAGCCTGCCCTTGGCCAGGTACTTGTTTATATTCTCCGCCTGCCGACCAAACGCCCTGCAGTCCACAAAGCAGGTTTCTTCCCGCTGACTGCCGTCCTGGCCCGTCCACTTGCGGTTCATCGCCATTCCAAAATCAACTACCGCCGTCTGATTCGGTGTATATGACAACTGAGGATCACGGGTCAGATTACCCATTATCAAAACTTTGTTAAAATTAGCCATATTCACACTCTTCTTTCTTTGCTAATCGTCCGATACAACTTTCGGCTTCGATTCTTGCGGCTCTTCGGCCCGCATGGCTTATTCTATATTCTCCGTTTCCTGAGCCGGCTCAATATCCTCATCCTCTGGTGACTGGGCTTCGTCGAATATCTGGTCTTGCTCCGGTTGCGGTTCTTCTTGTTGATCGCTCCGCGAGCCTGGTTCGGCCTCCTGCGGGGGTTCTGAAAGGGGTTTTTGCTTTTCCTTTTCAGCTTTGGCAGCAGGAGTGTCCTTCTCAATATCCTCCTTTGTCATTTGCTCCGTGCTGAGGATCAGAGCCCGGATGATCTTTTCCGAGAGCCGGACGGACGTTTCTATCTCCTGGATTTTCTGGCCTTCCGCCTTGAAATAACAGAGGATGTACGTCCCTCTCTCTATACCCCTAATATTATACGCCAGCTTCCTGTCATCCCATTTTTTCATCGAGACAATCTCAGCCTTTGCCTTCTCGAGTATCTTCCTGATAACCGCGTTAATTCCGTCCCAATCCGACGCCGCCCTGGCTGAATCAACGAGAAACATTCCTTCGTACAATTTTTTCTCTGCCGTTGTTTTCAAGCTAATTACCTCCCGCTAAATTATATGCCTGGTACTGGTTTAGCGCATCATACACGTAATACATAATGGCTACTCACTAAAACTATTAAATTTATTCATAGCAATCTCGATACCATCTTCGATCCAGCATAACACTGCATCCCGCGCTTGTTCTATCGCTGCAACCAGCAGTGGTTCCTGGTCCTGGGCCGGCTTATCGAGGACGTAACCAACGGCTTCCCCATCGGCACTTCGGCCGATGCCGATTCGGCAGCGAGCAAATTCATTCGTACCGAGTTTCTCGATGATGTCCGCCAGACCATTATGGCCGCCGGCCGAACCTTTGGCCCGAACTCGGATTCTGCCGGGCTGAAGATCCATATCATCGGTCACTACCATTAACTGCCCGGCATTTAGCCTGTAAAAGCCCATTGCCGCTGCTACAGCCCCCCCGCTGCGGTTCATAAACTGCCACGGCTTAAACAATATTAACTTTTTATTTCCAAATTCGCCCAATCCGAAACGGGCGCCGAATTTTCTTCTTTTTACCTTTACGCCTATCGTCTCAGCGAGTGCATCAATAACCTTAAATCCGGTATTGTGCCTCGTATCAGCATACTCGCCGCCCGGATTTCCCAGCCCGACGATTATTTTCATATCGTCCATCTTTTAATTATGTCCGACCCGGCTTACTTTTCTTCCGCAGCTTCCTCAGTCTCAGGTTCCTTAACTTCGCTTATAACCTCAGGAGCAACCGGCGTCTCCGCCTCGATCTCTTCGGTAGTCTTGGCGACGGCAACGACATGGCACGTTACCAAAAGGGTATCCGGCGGGCTTATCAGCTTCATACCTTCCGGAAGCTCAATCTCGCCGGCGTGCAGAACATCACCTATATCGAGATCTTTCACCGAGACAACGATCGACTTCGGTATGTCAACTACCTTGCACTCGACTTCCAGATGATCCGTATGTACCTCGATAATACCACCTTCATGCGTTCCCACTGCAGTGCCTTTAAGCTCGATCGGGACCATTACTCTAACCGTTTCGGTTACGTCAACCCGCATTAAATCCACGTGGATGATGTTTCTGCCCAGATGGTCATACTGCAGCTCTTTGATAATGGTCTTTTCTTTCTTTTTCCCGATTTGTATATCCATCAGTCGGTGTCCGTGATGCAGTCCTTCGACTAAGCTGTGCGCATCCAGCGAAATAGCCACCGGCTCTTCCTTATGGCCGTATACAATAGCAGGTATTCTGCCGCCTTTGCGTACCTTCCGGACAATCTTGGAGCCGGTCTGCTCTCGGACTTCCGCTTTCAAAAGTAACGTTTTTCTCATATCCCGTATCCCGATCAAACATTGTTAAACAAGTTACTAACCGATTCGTTCCTATGAATCCTTTTTATTGCTTCGCCCAACATGGCGGCTACGCTTAAAACCTTGATATTGCTGATTTTTTTAGACGTCTTGTTCTGAGGTATGGTATCTGTAACCACCACCTGATCAATAGGCGCATCGGACAGCCGTTCCAACGCCTGCGGAGTAAAAACGCCGTGTGTGGCGCCGACGTAAATCTTACCGGCTCCGCGCTCTTTAACCAGCGAAGCGGCGCCACATACCGTCCCGGCGGTGGCTATAATATCGTCGCACATCAGAATATTTCTGCCGCGGACCTCACCGATGACCTCCTGAGCCTGCACGTCGCTCCCGCACAGGCGTTTTTTATGTACAATCGCCAGGTCTCCGCCGAGATGCGCAGCGTACCTTGACGCCATCTTAATATTACCCACGTCCGGTGAGACTACCGTCAGCTTTTTAATCTTCAAATCCCGGAAATATTTGCTCAATACCAACTCCCCGGCCAAGTGGTCAACGGGTATATCGAAAAATCCCTGTAGCTGATGTGCATGCAGATCGATGGCCAGGACCCTGGATGCCCCTGCGATGGTAATCATATTTGCCACCAATTTTGCCGTTATAGGCACTCGCCCTTCGTCTTTCCTGTCCTGACGGGCATAGCCGAAGTATGGAATCACCGCCGTGATCCGGCTGGCGCTGGCCCTTCGCAGGCAGTCCAAAAAGATTAAA
>Ga0172365_10002344_pt1 | contig 13863 bp, 11 predicted proteins | sample LakKivSesite48cm_FD_114535 | JGI IMG/M metagenome (GOLD analysis project Ga0172365, IMG submission 114535) | Sediment microbial communities from Lake Kivu, Rwanda - Sediment site 48cm | ecosystem: Environmental > Aquatic > Freshwater > Lake > Sediment | place: Rwanda: Western Province, Lake...
ACCATGTCGATTACGGCGGGGAAGGCATAGATGACGATCTTGCTCATGAAGCCCTGCGCAGGAAGAAGATGGAGGAGGTGAGGGAGGGCGACATCACTCCAGCCCCCCGGTCGGCTCCGCGCCGTCGGCGGGCGCCCTTCCCGCCTCGGCGGCAAGTCCGGCCATGTAGCGGTCGCGGACGGACAACATGAAGCGGTAGGGCTCGATCCGGATGCCCGTTATGTCGCCGCCGAAGACGGCGTTGCTCGTGCTGAAGATATAGCCGCCCTGCCGCACGCCGCCGTGTTCGAGGCAGTAGAGCGCGCTCGACTGGATGACGTCGCGGCGGTCAAGTTGGAGCGGGCCGTGCGGGACGTTCCCGATGAGAGCCACGCGGTCGCCGTAGCGCTGCTTGATGCGGCGGATGTCCATGTTCGCGATAGAGTCGAGCGAATGGATGGCGTGGGGCCTCGCCGCGACGATCTCGTCCATGAGGGGATTGATGTCGCCATCGGAGTGCTTGATGACGTAGAGGCCGAGCGCTCTGAAGCCTTCGATGACGCGCCGGAGGTAGGGCGACACGAACTCCTGGAACATCGGCGGCGAGAGGAACGGGGCGGCGTTCATGGCATAGTCGCTGCCCATCCAGACGACGTCGGCCCCTGCGGCCTTGAGCCTGGCGGCGGTTGCGAGGGCGGCATCTATGCGCCGCCGGGCCTCCTCGCGGGCCTCCGCGGGCCGATCGGCCAAGAGATAGACGAACTCCTCCATGTGGGAGCCGTCGGGGATGCCGAACGTGCCGTCGGCGGGGAAGCCGAGCATGAATTCGTCGCCGGTCTCCTCGCGGTATGCCTGGGTGAGTTCGATCGTGTCCTGTTCGGCCATCCAGTTGGTGATGATGCAGTGGCCCATTTGGCGGTAGACTTCGGCGGTGTCGCGTGCGTAGGCGCGGCGCATCGCCCGCCGCTTGCGGATGCCGGTTCCTTCCGGCACAGCGAAGGGACGGATCGGCTCGCCCAGCCACTCTTCGAACAGCGAGAATGCCAGCTCGCACGTGGGGACGGTGCCCGGCGGCCGCCGCAGTTCGAGGGCTTCGATCGCCCGTGCGCGCGGCGTGAGCTTCGGCTCGACCTCGCGGGGGCACGCCGGCGGGCGCGGATGCTTTCTGCCGGGCGCTTCGGACTGCGATCTCTTGTTCCTTTCCATCTCCGACTCCCTGTTCCGGCAGCATCGCTGTCGCCGAACGCAAAGCTCTGGCGCGGTGCTCCGGCTCTACGGATTATATGGGATTGAGGCGTGATATCAAGGTGAATCCGCACAGGCTGGTGCGGCGCTGGGGACTGGGTCGGACTTCACCGGAGCGGGAGGTTTCTGGACGTGATGAATCCCCCAGGCTCTCGGTAGTAACACGGTCAGGCGATGCTGATCTCGGGCTGAAGCTGCAGCGAGTTCAGCGTGTCCCGGATCTCTGCCTGGTAGATGGGGTTGGTGACGATGACAAGCTCAGGCTTCAACTCGCGCAGCGCCTCCGGGTGCACGACCTGCTGGCCGGTGCCGGGGATGAACTTGCCGTGCTTGCGGGGATTGACGTCGACCGCATAGCGTATGGCTTCGTGCGGCAGGTCAAGCGCGTTGAGGAAGGACACGCCCTTCGCACCGGCGCCCCACAGCACTGTCTGCGTGCGGCCCGTCCCGAGCTTGCCCCGCCAGAAGGCCAGCTTACGGAGGTAGGCATCGGCGAACTTCGTGACCCCGGCCGCCTCGAGCACTCGTGCGGTGGCATCTGGTGCAAGAGGCGGCGCGCCGGCGAGCGGCATGGCTTCGATCGTGAGGTACTGGCTCCCAAACTGCATGCTCACGTCGATCGGGCTGAACCCGGCCCGCATGAAGAGGTCAGACAGCGACGAGGGAGTGAAGTAAGAGCAGTGCTCGTAGATGATATCCCAGACAAAGAGGTTCTCGAGCAGGAAGAGGCCGTTGGGAACCTCGAAGAACACCACCGTGCGGTAGCGCTCGCCCACGGCGTGGCGAACGCTGCGGAGGAACACGAGCGGGTCGGGGATGTGCTCGAGCACGTGGCGGCAGCAGATGAGGTCAGCGGGCCGGTCGGCGTAAGCCTCGCGGTAGACGTCCGTCATGATCGTTACGGCGGCGTCCGGTGCGAAGGCGAGCTTGGCGGGATCGTAGCTGGGATCGAAGCCCAGGCAGCGGTTGTGCCCGAAGCCGGCCAGCAGCGACAAGAATTCGCCTTGGCCGCAGCCGATCTCGATCACGTCCTTGCCGTAGAGCTGGTGGCGGTTCACGAGATGGCCGGCTAGCTCGCGGGCGTACTGCCGGAACCTCGCCGAGAAATGGAGCGAATTCTCATAGGTGCCGTTGTAGCTGAGGGCGGACGGGTCGAAGTTTATGTTGTAGATGAGGCCGCAGGCCGGGCACGAGGCGAGGCGGATCTCCGAGCGCGGCGCCGCGAGGGCTTCCTCGCGCGTCGGCAGCAGGACGTTGCAGAAGATGGGCGCATCGCGCAGCTCAAAGAAGACGGACATCCTGCCGCTCCCACAGCCGGGGCAGGCGACGGACGTTGCAGCGGGCGTACCAGGCAGCACTTGTTCCAGGAGCATGGCCCCCCCTTTCATACCGCCACCAACTCGGGGGCGATGCCGAGGCCATCGAGCTTGCGGCGGATCTCGTCGCGGTAGATTGGATTCATGGCGATCACGCGGTCGGGCTTGTAGCTTGAGAGGAAGTCGGGCGGCACGATCTCCTGGCCCGTGCCCGGCATGAACTTCCCCTGCCGATAGGGATTGATGTCGACCACGTATTCCACCTGGTTGAGGAGGCCCAGTGTGGTGAGGAACGCGACGCCCTTGGACCCTGAGCCCCAGAGCACGACGCGCCCGCCTGCCAGCGACGACGCGGCGACGTAGAGCCGCCAGCGGTCGAGGACGGCCGAGCATGCAGCTTCGAAGCCGTCGACCGCGCGGGAAAGCTGTTCGAGGTCATCCTCCAGCGGGAGGTGCTCGGGATTGCCTCCAGCCGACGGGCGCGCGGTGAGGAGGATGTACTGGCCGTCGAAGTCGAGGTCGAGCTGGATCACGTCGAAGCCGGTGGAGCGGAACAGCCGTGCCAGCGACCCCGGGCTGAAGTAGGAGCAGTGCTCGTAGTAGACGTCCCAGAAGGCCCCCTCGCGCAGCACGCGCAGCATGTCGGGCACCTCGAGGAAGACGAGCGTGTCGCGGCGGTCGCCGATAGCGCCGCGGATTGTCTGGAGGAACTGCCGCGTGGGTGCGATGTGCTCGAGCGTGTGGCGGCAGACGATGAAGTCGGCCTTGAGGTGGGCGTAGTTCTCCGAGTAGAAGTCCTGGATGAACGTGACGCTCGAGGCGGCCTCGCCGGGGGTGCGTTCGGGGACGTAGCCTGGGTCGATGCCGATGCCGCGGTTGTTGCCGAGGCCGCAGAGCGTGACGAGGAACTCGCCCTTGCCGCAGCCGATCTCGAGGACGGTTTTGCCGCGGACGCCGTAGCGCTCGATGAGGGACTCTGCGAGGGATTCGGCGAAGGCATTGAAGCGGGGCGAGAAGCCCTGCGTCTCCTCGTAGCGCGCGGAGTAGCGGTGGACGTCGGGATCGAAGTGCGTGTTGGTCACGAACCCGCATGAGCGGCAGAAGCCCAGCCGCAGGTCGCCCGTCGGGAAGCCGACGGCCTCGTCGTGCGTGGGCACGAGCAGGCAACTGTGTACCGGAATGTCTTGCACGCCGTAGAACACCGACAGCCCCTCCGAGCCGCAGTTGGGGCATGGCAGCTTCGGCTCTTCGGTTCTCTCGAACGACACGCGCGCGCTGGCGGCGCTGTCAGACCTCATGACGGGTTCTCCTTGCTCTCGGCCGTCAGACGACCACCGGCTGCGGGATCGGGATGATGAACTTGCCTCCCCTGCTGCGGTAGGCCGCCTGTTGGCCGAGGATCTCGTCCTTGAAGTTCCACGGCAGGATCACGACGTAGTCGGGCATTGTCTTGAGGATGATGCCCGGGTCGAAGATCGGCACGTGCACGCCGGGCATGAACCGGCCGTGCTTGTGGATGTTGCGGTCGACCACGAAGTCGATCACGTCCGTGCCGATGCCGATGTAGTTGAGCATGATCGCTCCCTTGGCGGCAGCGCCGTAGGCGGCCACGCGCTTGCCGGCGCTCTTGAGCTCGAGCAGCAGCTTGCGCATCGCCTCGCGGACGGCTTCGGCCTTGGAGGAGAAGTTCTCGTAGTAGGGATACGCGTCGATGCCCAACCTGTGCTCATCCTCAAGCAGTGTGCGGACGGAATCCTGCACGGCCTCGTGGGGCTCGATATAGAGGCGCAGCGAGCCCCCGTGGATCGGCAGCCGCTTGATGTCGTTGAGGTAGAGCCCGTGGCGACGGAAGAGCCGGTCGACCGACGTCACCGAGAAGTAGCACAGGTGCTCGTGGTAGATCGTGTCGAACTCGCCGTGGTCGATGAGGTCGCGGACGTAGGGATGCTCGATGACGGCGATGCCGCTGTCCTTGAGGAGGATGCGGATCCCCTCGACGAAGCCGTTGGTGTCGGCCACGTGCGCCAGCACGTTGTTGGCGATGATGACGTCGGCCTGCTTGCCCTGGTCGCGCAGTTCACGTGCGAGGCTCTCGCCGAAGAACTTGCACAGCGTGGGCACGCCGATCTTTTCGGCCTCGCGGACCGGGCCTTCGGCGGGGTCGATGCCGAGGACGGGTATCTTTCTCTCGACGAAGTTCTTCAGGAGGTAGCCATCGTTGCTGGCAAGCTCGACGACCAGGCTGGAGCCGTCGAGCCGGCGCCGCTCGATGAGGTCGAGGGCATTGTCGCGCGAGTGCGCGAGCAGGGCTTCGGAGAAGGACGAGTAGTAGGGGTAGTCTTCGCAGAAGAGCGTCTCGGGCGGCACGGTCTCGAGGATCTGCGCGAGCGAGCAGATCGGGCAGAAGGCCAGTTCGAGGGGGTACTTCGGCTCGGGCCGTGCGAGCTGCTTCTCGGTGAGGAAGCCATCCGACAGCGGCATGAGGCCGAGGTCGAGGACCGGCAGCAGGCCCTGTTTCCTGCAGGACCGGCACACGGAGCGGGCGCACTTCTGGGCGAATGGCGTATCGGCGAGCGACATTTTGGGTTCTCCTCCTTGAGGGACGGGGGCTATTCGGCCGCAGCCGTCGCGCGTGACGAGGCTTCGACCGGTTTGCGGAACCGCAGGCTGGAGTCGAGGATGCCGCGGTCGAGGAGCATCTTGACGTGTCCGATGCGCTGGTATCTGCAGCCTTCGAACTCCTCGAGCGTGAGGCCGATCTCTTTGTATGCCTTGTGGAGTTGCTGCGCCCCGAGGCGGGCCGTCCACTGCGGGGCGAAGGTCTTGAGCGTGGCGACTATGCGGTCGCAGTTGACGCGATAGCAGCGGGTGTCGGCCGAGGCCCCCTGTGCGAACGTGACCTTGCAGTTGGGCACGGTCTCGGCAACGATTTGGGCGAGGTCGCGGATGCGGTAGTTTTCGGCGGTGGCGCCGACGTTGAACGCGCGGTTGTGGACGAGCTCGCGCGGGGCGCGCAGTACCGCGAGGAACGCCCGGGAGATGTCTTCGATGTGGACGATCGGCCGCCACGCGCTGCCGTCGCTCTTGAGCATCACCTGCCCCGTGGTGAAAGCCCACGCCACGAGGTTGTTCAGCACGAGGTCGAACCGGAGCCGGGGCGACACGCCGTAGGCGGTGCTGTTGCGGAGGAAGATGGGGGAAAAGCGGTCATCGGCCATCTTCGAGACCTCGCGCTCGACGAGGACCTTCGACTCGCCGTAGGGCGTCACCGGGTTGAACGCCGAGTCCTCGTCGAGCACCGCCTCGCCAGCGGCGCCGTAGTTGCTGCACGAGGACGAGAACACGAAGCGCTCGACGCCCGCTTCCCTGGCGAGTGCGGCGAGGCGCACGGAGGCGAGGTAGTTGACCTCGTAGGTGAGACCCGGGTCGAGGTTGCCGAGGGGGTCGTTCGAGAGCCCGGCGAGGTGGAGGATCGCATCGAAGCCCTTGACGTCTTCGAGCTCGACGTCGCGAATGTCCTTGCTGATCGTGGGGACCTCTACTATGCCTTGGCCGAACGTGCACCTGCGGTAGAGGTCGCTGTCGAGCCCCACCACGTCGTAGCCTTCGCTCAGGAGCATCGGCGTGAGTGCCGTGCCGATGTATCCGAGGTGGCCGGTCACCAATATGCGCATCTCTATCACTCCCAAATCTTCCAGGGGGCCTTGCCGGAATCCCACAGGTCTTGGAGCAGCCGCTTGTCGCGGAGGGTGTCCATGCACTGCCAGAAGCCGTCGTGGCGGTATGCCATCAGTTGCCCGTCGCGGGCCAGCCGCTCCATCGGCTCGCGCTCCCAGGGCGTTTCGTCGCCCTCGATGTAGTCGAACACGCCGGGTTCGAGGACGAAGTAGGCCCCGTTGATCCATCCCTCCCGCGTTTGGGGCTTTTCGGAGAACTCGGCCACGCGGTCGTTGTCGAAGACGAAGTGCCCGAATCGTGCGGGCGGGCGAACAGCCGTGACGGTGGCGAGTTTGCCGTGCGAGCGGTGGAAGGCCACCATGTCGCTCAGGTTGACGGTCGACACGCCGTCGCCCCAGGCGCACATGAACGTCTCCTGGCCAAGGTAGGGTGCAAGGCGCTTGATCCTGCCCCCGGTGAGCGTGTTGACGCCGGTGTCGACGAGGTGCACCGTCCAGTCGGGGTTCTGTCCGCCGTGCATCAGCACCTGGCCGCTCTTGAGGTTGATGGTGAGGTTGCTCTGGAGGGCGCAGTAGTCGACCATGTACCGCTTGATGTGCTCGCCTCTGTAGCCCAGGGCGATGACGAACTCGGTGTAACCGTGGCACGAGAAGTGCATCATGATGTGCCACAGGATGGGCCGCCCTCCGATTTCGACCATCGGCTTCGGCTTGAGGTCCGTTTCCTCGGCGAGCCTCGAGCCGACGCCCCCAGCGAGGATTGCCACCTTCATCTCAAGCTCCTTCCCGTTCCCTCCGGACTATGTGTCGGCACGAAAGCCGCTCGTTCATCCAAAATCCTGAATATGCGGAAAAAATCAGCGCCGCCGGGGACGCCGCGACCCGAGCCGGAGCAGCGACGCCAGCAGCGCCCACGCAAGCGCCGCCCCGAGCACGAAGACGCCCGCCTGAAAACGCTCGTGCAGCAGCATCCCCCGCATCGCCTTCTCGATCCGACCGAACTGCGTGAGCGCGACCTTCCTGAACGGGATCGGCCGGGCCGGCTGCGCCTTCACGTCATACATGTATGCGGCGAGCTGCGAGGCGCTGAGGAACGCCACATCGGGATACGCCCGCTGCACCTCGTCGATCAGCGTTGCCAGGCCGGCCAGGTTCGCGTCCCGCTTGCGGACGTCGCCCGTGTAGTGCACGGCGTGCGTGCCCACCACCACCGGGATGCCCAGCGACATCAGCTCCCTGGCTTTCGCCGCCGCGCCGCGGGCCGCTATCGCCGCCTGCAGCCGGTTCGCCTCCTGCCAGCCGGGCTCGAAGATGCAGTTGCGGATCAGCGCTCCCACTCCGTGCGGGCGGGACTGCCACCGGACAATCCCCGCGTTGGCGATGCGCTCGAGGTAGCGGCCAACGGCAGTGACCGGCATCTCCGGCACCTCGAAGAACGCGATGCCGGCAGCCCGGTAGGCCTCCAGCGTGTTCACGTCCCACACGTGCCCCGGCGGCACCGCCACAGACGGCGCCGCCCCGAAGTGCTCCCGCATCAGCTCCACGCCGCTGCGCACCATCTCCGCCTGGACGCCGAGCGGCAGGCTCCGAGGCGGGTCCATGGTCGCGTCGATGTATGAGCGAAAGAGGAAGCCGAAGCGCTTGTCCAGCGCCAGCCGCGACTGGTAAACGGCGTCGTGCACGTAAGGAATGCGGCCGAGGCGGAACTGCTCGCGGAAGCCCGGCACGTCGTCGCGCAGAGCGGCAAGCCAGAGCGCCACGTTGACGTGCTCGCGGCCGTGGAACTGCATCTCGACCAGCCCCTCGGCGGACAGCGACTTCCACTTCTCGACCATCTCCGGCTCGTCGTCGTAGCGGAACCTCCAGCTATACTCCTTGAACCCCGACTCTGCGATCCTCGCGAAGTCCGGCTTGGCCGGGTTGACGTACGCCGTCACGACGGGATGGTTGCCGTAGCGATCGCGGAACCTGCGGAGTACGGCCGCGAGATCGTCGAGGTCGGCAGGGCTCTCGCGCGAGCTGAGGACGTCGCCCCAATCGTCGCTCGATATGACGAGGACGGGCGGCCAGACGGCGAAGTCGGCTTCGTAATACGGCAGCCACGTGCTGCGCTTGACGTACAGCGCCGCCCCCATGGCGGCGAGGCAGAGGATGACCGCCCCCCACGCCAAGCGGTGCGAAATGACCAGCCGGCCGATCTTTCGGAGCATTGTTCACTACCTCCCTTCCGGCGGCGCCGCGGCCGCTTGCAGCCTGGAGCCTCCAGCCGCGGTCCTGATCTCCAGCACGTCTTCGAACAGCTCCCGGTAGCGGCGGGCGAACAGCTCGACGGTGTACTGCTGCTCGACCTTTTGCCGGGCAGACTCCCCCATCGCGCGGCCGCGCGCGTCGTCCTCAAGCACATGTGCGACTTTGCGGGCGAACTCCTCCGCGTCGAACGGCGTCACGAGACATCCGGTTTCGCCATCGGCGATGAGGTCAGGCATGCCGCCGATGTTGAACGCGACGCACGGCGTGCCGCAGGCCATCGCCTCGAGCACCGTTGTCGGGAAGTTGTCATGGATCGACGGCGCCACGTAGACGTCTGCGGCCGCGTAGGCCAGCCGCATCGAGACCGAGTCGCTCAACCGGCCGAGGAAGCGGGCCTCGACGCCGGTGTCCGGCAGGTCGCGCGGGCGGAGGTAGCCGACGACGGCGAGTTCGAGGCTCTCCTTCCAACCACACTGCGAGAGCCGCCGGAGCGCATCGGCCAGCAGATCGAAGCCTTTGAGCGAGCGGTTGCGCCATGCGACATAGAGTGCGACCTTTCGGTCCGGCGGGAGCCCCAACGCTTCGCGGGCCTGGAGGCGGTTCCCGGGCCGGAAGGCCTGCGTGTCGATGCCGTTGGGGATCACTTCGATCCTCAGGTGGCGGAACAGCGAGCTGCCGGCGGCGCATTGCGCCATCCACGTGCTGGGGGTGACGATCGTGAGGTCGGCCGTGCGCCACGCCCGGGCCTTGCGCAGCCAGATCCAGCGGGAGGCGTCCACCTGGAAGCGACTGCGCAGCACGGGGCAGGCCCCGCAGCGGTCGGCGTAGCGCTCGCAGCCGGGGCTGTGGTGGCAGCCGCCGGTGAAGGGCCACATGTCGTGGAGCGTCCAGACGATCGGCGCGCGCATGGCGGCCGCCGACTCGACGCGCATGAACTCGCCGCACACCCAGTGCAGGTTCACCACGTCCGGCCGAAGCTTTGTTGCGGCGCCGGCGGCGGAGTCGGGCATCCACTGCGCGGAGAACGGAGCCTCGCGGTCGCGGCGCCTGTATAGGGACAGCGGAAGCTTGTTGAGCCGGAAGAGCCTGAGCGCCCTCGACAGCCGGGTTCTCGGCAGCACGGTGGTCGCATCATCGGCCTCATCGGGCAGCGGCGTCTCAACCATCAGCCGCGAATCGACGCCGATCGACCGCAGCCCGCGGTGGAGCCGGAAAGCGGCTCCGCCGGCGCCGCCCTCGACCGAGCTGCTGAACAGCACAACGTTCACGACGTGGTCTCCGTTTCCCCTCCCCCCTGCCCTCCCCGTTGACGGGGAGGGACGGAGAGGGGGAGCCCGCAGAGCATTCTGTATTCCTTCAGCACGTTCTCGGCCATACGCTCGCACGAGAACATCTCGAGCGCCCGCCGGCGGCCCGCCTGCCCCATTGCAGCCCGCAGGACGCGGTCCTCGAGCAGCCGCACGATCGCATTCGCGAGACCCTCGGGATCGTCGGGTTCCACCAACAGCCCCGTCTCGCCGTCGGCGATGTACTCGGGCGTGCCGCCCGTCCTCGTGGATACGACCGGGATGCCCGCTGCCATCGCTTCGATCAGGGGGTTGCCCGAGGGCTCGTCCCAGATCGACGGGAACACGAACACGTCGGCCACGCGGTAGTGATTGAGGAGCTGCCGGTGCGGGACGAACCCCGGGAAGGTGACCTTGCCGGCGATGTCGGACGGCAGCAGCATCAGCCGCTGGTGATAGCCTCCCGAATAGAGGGCTTCGAGTGCCCGCACCTTCGGGTCATCGCTGAGCCTGATGATTATGTCGAGCGGGGCGGCCCCGGCGGGCCCCACGATGCTCAAGCGCGCGTCCGGGCAGCGGCTCACAACGCGCCGGAAAGCGTCGAGGAGGACGTGCACGCCCTTCTCGGGCGAGACCCTCCCGACGAAGAGCAGGTGCTTCGAGCCGTCCGCCCTGGGTTCCTCCCTGTCGAGAGGGAGAAAGTAGCGGACGTCGCGGCCGTTGAGGACCGTCCGGCAGCGCTCCGCGAGGTGAGGGAATTTGCGCCGGACCTTGTTGGTGATGTAGTCACTGCAGCCCACAATGAGGTCCGCCTGCCGCAGCCGCGGCTCGATGACGGCCTGGTTGAACTGCGTGAGCCATTCGCAGCCCATCCTGATCGCGATGCGGGTGGCCGGGTTGAGGGCTCTTATGACGGGTATGAACTGCGAGAGGTTGAAGAGCTGGACTATGTCGCAGCGGCGTGTGCGGAGGTCGCGAGCCACCTTGTGGGCGTAGGGCAGATGGAACCAGCCACGGGACACGATGGGCTCCTTCGAAGAGGCGAGCCCTCCGGCGAGCCGCATCGTGCGCTCCAGCAGGCGATCGAGGGCCATCGGGAACCGTACGAATTCCACGCCCTCGAAGCGCTCGCACTTGCTCTGGCCGGGCGCCCGGCATGTGTAAATAAGCACGTCGCAGTCCTTGGCCAGCCGCCGCGCCACCTCCCACGTCCAGATCGGCACGGAGCCCGACTGGACCGGGAGGAACACGTAGTCCATCGGCTGGCTCACGAACGCGACCTTCAGCCTGTGTGTCATGTTGAGCCCCGAGCGGCGCGGCCTCCACAAAACCTACGAGGGACGCTGTTACCCCTCCTCGGTGGATTTCACGCCGGGCGTCACGCGGGGGATCCACCTGCACGGGAGGAAGACGATTCCGAAGTGGCTGTCGAGGCCGCGACCCGACCGGTAGAAGTCTGACGTCTCGACATCGAACATCGCGCAGTGGTCGAGGACATCGTAGACGGATGAGCCGAGCGTTTTCAGCCAGAGCGAGATGTAGTAGCGGCCGGGCATCAGGTTGAGGAAGTCGATGTGAAGGTCGATGTGGCCGGGGCCGGGATGCACCACCGGGATGTCGGTGCCGTTGCTCCAGGTGTTCATCGAGGTGATCTTCGTACCGAGGTCGGTGAGGATTTCGAGGCCGAAGTGCGGGGAGACTATCCGTTCCTCCGAGTAGTAGTGGAGGCGGACCGTGAAGCTGTCGCCGCTGCGGATGAGGCGCTGCGGCTGGTCGTCGGGGCCGAGGAACTCGATTCCGGTGTAGCGGATTTCGCCTGAGCCCCGGCGGTACTCTATCTGGCGCAGGTCGAAGCCCGTCTGCTGGGCGCCGGCGAAGGTGGAGAGGTAGGACCTGATGACTTCCTTGGCGTCGCCGTCTTCGCGCATCAGCCCGTTGTCGATCCAGATGGCGCGGGGGCAGTGGTTTTCGACGGCGGCCATGTTGTGCGAGACGAAGATGACCGTCCGGCCGCCGCTGCGGAGGTCGTCCATCGCCTTGAGGCACTTCTTCTGGAACTCGACGTCGCCGACCGCCAGCACCTCGTCGACGAGGAGGATGTCGGGCGCAAGGTGTGCGGCCACCGCAAAACCCAGCCGGAGGTGCATGCCCGAGGAATAGCGCTTGATCGGCGTGTCCACGAACTTCTCCACGCCTGCGAACGCGATGATGGCGTCGAGCTGGGTATCGATCTCCTTCTTGCGCATCCCCATGATCGAGCCGTTGAGGTAGATGTTCTCGCGGCCGGTGAGCTCGGAGTGGAAGCCCGTGCCCACCTCGAGCAGCGACGCGATCCGGCCGCGGACCTTGATCGAGCCGGAGGTGGGGTAGGTGATTTTCGACAGCAGCTTCAGCAGCGTGCTCTTGCCCGCGCCGTTGCGGCCGATGATGCCGACGACTTCGCCGTCGCCGACCTCGAAGGAGACGTCCTTGAGCGCCCAGATCGTCCCCCGGGCGCGGTCCTGCCTGCGGAAAGGCCGCTTCACCAGGTCTACCAGCGCCTCGCGGAATGTCACCAGCCGGTGCATCTGCCCGATGCGGTACTGCTTCGACAGGTTGCGGACGGTGATCGCGGTAGTCATCAGGGCCCCTCAGATAATGTCGGCAAAGGTCCGCTCCGTCCTCCGAAAGTAAAGGACGCTCAGCGTCAGGATGATGCTGGAGGAGCAGACGGAGATCGCCAGCAGCAGCCAGTCGATCTCGCGGCCCGGCAGCAGCGCGCCGCGGAAAGCCTCGATGATGCCGCTGAGCGGGTTGACGGCCAGAAGGAAGCGGTATTTCGCAGGCACCATGCTCGACGGGTAGATGATCGGCGTTATGAACAGCCACAACTGCACCAGGAACGGCAGGGCGTAGCGGATGTCGCGGTATTTCACGTTGAGGGCGGCGAAGACCATCCCCACGCCGAGCGCGAGCATCACCAGCGGAACGATCAGCAGCGGCCACAGCAGCAGGTGCAGGCCCGGCTGGATGCGGTAGTAGGCCATCATCACCAGCAGCACGACCGACGCCACGCCGAAGTCCACCAGGCCGCTGATCACCGACGACGCCGGGATCGTCGCCCGGGGGAAGTAGACCTTCGTGATGATGTTGCTGCTCGAGACCAGGCTGTTGCCGGCGCTGATCACGGCCGTCGAGAAATAGGTCCACGGCAGCAGCGCGCTATAGGAGAAAATCGGGTAGGGAATGCCGTCGCTGGGGATCTGGGCGAGGCGCTGGAAGAACAGCGTGAAGACAATCATCGTGCAGAACGGCTGGATGATGGCCCAGGCCGCGCCCAGCACCGTCTGCTTGTAGCGGACCTTCACGTCGCGCCAGACCAGGAAGTAGAGCAGCTCCCGATAGCGCCAGATCTCCTGCAGCCAGTCGCTTTGAAGTGCCATTCGCCTTCCCTCGCGAAGGATGTTCAGCATCGCTACGGCCTCATGCCCCTCCAGCATCGTGCAGCTCGGCGTGGGCGTCGAGAGCCCGGGCCGCCGAATCCTCAATGTATCTCGGCAGGCTGAAGCGCCCGGCTGACTTGCCGGCGGAGCACTGGGCCGCGAGGAACGATGCGTCCAGCAGGGCGCGCTCGAGCTTGCACCACAGGTAGCGCAGGCGGTGTTCGGCAGTGGATAGCTGCGGCTGCAGCCCGGCGTAAATGGCCAGCGCTTGCCGCTCGACGTCGGGGACGGCCGCCTTCAGCAAGGATGCGAGGTCGGCGTGCGCCAGGCCGACGCCGGCCCATTCCCAGTCGATCAGCTTCATCGCACCCCGGCGCCTGCGGTGCACGAGGATATTCGACGTGTTGTAATCGCCGTGGATGACCACCCCCGGGCCGTCGAAGCGTTCGAGGAGCCGGCGGTGCACCCTGCCGATTTCGGGCAGCATCTCGCAGGCCTTCCGCACGATCCCCGAGCCGCTGCTCAGGGCGTATCGCTGCAGGTGGTCCGCCGCGAACTGCTCGAGGGCGATGGAGAACGCCCTGTCGTAGCGCAGCATACCGTCGCGGCCCACGTCGGCCGCCCACGAAGCAAGCGTCCTGTGGACCGCCGGCAGCGCGGCCGCGGCCCTCAGTATCGCCGCCTGGCT
>Ga0172365_10002351_pt1 | contig 13849 bp, 9 predicted proteins | sample LakKivSesite48cm_FD_114535 | JGI IMG/M metagenome (GOLD analysis project Ga0172365, IMG submission 114535) | Sediment microbial communities from Lake Kivu, Rwanda - Sediment site 48cm | ecosystem: Environmental > Aquatic > Freshwater > Lake > Sediment | place: Rwanda: Western Province, Lake Kivu...
GCACCCCCCCGTTCAAGGAAGGACTTCACCTTACCGGAGTGAGTGCTCAGAGAAGATGCATAGTTATAGGCATCAAAGCTGAGAATATCGATTGTGGTGTCCAAGATGACTGACCAGTTGGTGTTTCCGCAGCAGTGCAGTCCCTTTATCCCTTTGATTCTCCTAAACACTTCTTCTAGCAGAACAGGCACCTTTCCCTCAGGAATAGGAGTGAACACCGAGCCTAAAGAAACCAGATAGGGCTCGTCCACAAAGATAATAGGGTTAGGCGATATTTCTTTCAAGACATCTTCCTGCCAGGTAGCTTTTAACCGCAGGAACTTGGCTGCCGCTTCGGCTAAAGTATCGTCATAAAGGATGCCCAAACCATCCTGACGGGTGACTGCCAAACCCCAGGTGACAGGGCCTGTCACCTGCCCCTTGACTATCTTACTGCCTGCTGCCTTAGAGAGGAATGCGTGGAGCCCGGCAGCGTATTCGCTCGAAATGCCATATTTCCAGGCGTTATCTTGTTCACAATCAACGTAGATTTGCTCGAGCTCACTCTCGAAGTCAGCCGATGGTTCGATATGAATTCTATCTCCCTGTGCGACCACCCCTGGAAAACCCTCGCTGAATTGGATAATCATGTTCTCCTTGGGCGAGCGCTTCGGCAATTGCGGCCAGAAGGGGATGTCGGGAAGATACTTCATAATGATGGAACAAGCCTCATCGGGATTTGTGTGAGGCATGCTGCCGATAGCAGTAGGCAAACAACCAAACTCAAGCTTGGCTGACATCTTTTTCCTCACCCAGGTATTTGCCGATTAGCAGCGCTAATTCTCCTTTTTTCTCTTTCGGTATGTATTTCATATCAGTGGCTATGGCATATTTGAGGGCGCTGGCACAAGCACAGTCTCGTTCCTTTGGTATGGAAGGTAGCAATAACCTTAGAGTTCGCCTGACAGTCTCAATACCCTTCCGCAGGTTGGTCAGAATCATGTCGGTAGTCACCGATTCGTAGCCCGGATGCCAGCAATCATAATCTGTAACAACAGCCAGTGTGGCATAGCATATCTCAGCCTCCCGGGCCAACTTAGCTTCAGGCAAAGCCGTCATGCCAATAACATCAGCACCCCAGGAGCGATAGAGTTGTGCCTCAGCCTTGGTGGAGAACTGCGGACCTTCCACGACCAGATAGGTACCACCTTTGCGTACCCTGGCCCCAACATTAGCGCTTGCCTCGAACGAGAGTTGACTCAAAACAGGACAGAAAGGTTCCGCAAACGAGATATGTGCCACTATCCCATCAGTGAAAAAACTGCTGGCTCTTCCCTTAGTAGCGTCAACTAGCTGGTCGGGAATGACTATGTCCAGAGGTTCTATCTCTTCTCTGAGACTGCCCACAGCGCTCACCGAGATAATCCTTTCTACTCCCAGAGATTTCAAAGCGTAGATATTGGCTTTCGTCGGCAGTTGGCTGGGGTTTATTCGATGTCCCTCGCCGTGTCTGGGAAGAAAGGCAACTTTTACTCCTTCCAGGTTGCCCAAGATGATAGCGTCGCTGGGCTCGCCGAAGGGCGTGCTGACCTTCACTTTGTACACCCCCGTTAGTCCCTGCATCTTATAGAGCCCGCTCCCGCCAATGACGCCAATTTTCGCTTCAGCCATTTGATTTCCCCTACCCTTGGTAGTTGTCGGTGATTATAACACAGGAATACACTTAGGCTTGGCTAGAACCATTCGTGATGGTTTGAACCAAGAAATTGGCCCACCTCGTCGTTGAGATTCGAAGAAGGAAAGATCTATTGACTCTCTCATGCCCTTCCGACCTGAATCCGATGGAATGTGTCAGAGATAGCAGCCGCAACAACTTGCTATCAGAGTTATCGGAGTGAGACAACCAGACAGCGGGATGGTAGATAATACGTTCTGTTCCTGCTATAATCCCCGCGACAAGCAATTCGGAAGCGACCATCTCTAGTTGAGGCACGGTTGGCATATATTGCAGCTGCAGTATTGTGCCACGGAAAGGGAGGAAAACATGGAATTACTGAAAAGGCTTTCTGAGACCCCGGGAATCCCTGGGAGGGAGGAGGCAATTCGGGTCATCGTTCGGGAGGCGTTGACTGCTCATGCGGACGAGATCACTGTGGATCGCCTCGGGAACGTCATCGCTCACATGAAGGGTGTTGGTCCAAAGGTGGCGGTAGCGGCACACATGGACGAGATTGGATTCCTAGTGTCTCACGTAGATGAGGAAACAGGATTTCTGCGCATCGAGCCCTTAGGCGGGTTCGACCCCCGCACCCTGATCGCCCGGCGGGTGACTGTCCATGCCAAACGTGGTGCTACTTCCGGGCTCATCGGTACTAAACCTGTCCATGCCCTAACAGAGGAAGAGCGAAAAAAGGTGCCCGAAATGAAGGACTTGTTCGTCGATATTGGCCTCTCTGGCAAGGAAGCTAAGGAAAGGGTGCGTGTTGGCGATCCCGTTACCCTTGTGCAGACATTCACTGAGGTGGGACATCTCATCACAGGCAAGGCGCTTGACGACCGATTGGGCATATATGTAGGGATTGAGGCAGTGAGGAGACTAGGCAAGCACAAGGCTGATGTCTATTTTGTAGCCACGGTGCAGGAAGAAGTCGGGCTCCGGGGAGCACGGACATCCGCGTTCGCGGTTGCCCCAGACATCGGAGTGGCTCTGGACGTGACCCCCTCTTGTGACATACCGGGCGTGTCTGCCCATGAGCAGGTGACTCGCCTGGGCAAGGGTGCAGCCATCAAGGTGAAGGATTCAGCATCCATCTCCCATCCCGGGCTTGTGCAGTCTCTGGTGAATTTAGCAGAAGAACGGAAAATCCCGTATCAGCTCGAAATATTGCCACGGGGCGGGACGGACGCCGGGGCAATCCAGCCTGCCCGGGAGGGCGTAGCTGTGGTTACCATCTCCATCCCCACCCGTTACGTCCACACCGTGGTGGAAACGGCGCATAAGGAGGACATCGAGGCCGCCATCAATCTCCTTGTTGCCTTCCTTGAGACCTGTCACCAGGCAGACCTCCGGCTGTAAACCGTGTAAAATCCGCCGGCTGCATTCGGTTCTGCAGGCGCTTGCCCTCAAGCGGGGATATGCTCGGGAGGCCTGACCTCGATCAGCCGGATAGCTCCTGACTCGCATCCTGCAGCGCAGACTCCGCAACCAAAACACTTCTCTGAATTTACCTGTGCCTTGAGTTTCCTTTCCCCAGGGATTTTCACCATCTCCAGCGCTTCAAAGGGACACCTCTCGACACAAGTCTGACACCCTGTGCAGGTTGCTTTGTCCACCTCTGCCTGAAATCTGCTCTTGGCTACCCCTTTATCGAGGACATTATGTCTAGTAAGAGGGTAGTAGAAGATACAACAGTCAGTACAGCAATTGCAGATCACGTTGGTAACGACAGAAGCATTGAACACACTATGTATAAGACCCGCCTCCTCCGCAACATCCATAATCTTCATCGCCTCACCCCTGGTCAATTCCTTGCCGTTCCCTCTAGTTATGGCATATTCTGCTGCACGGTTGACTTGAAGACAGACGTCAGTCGGGAAGTCACACCTCCTGGCTATTCTCCGACAAGAACAGTTGGCTAGAGCGAACCTGGTCGCCTTATCAAGGATGGCCTCCACGTCCTCAGACGGAAGGAGTTTCGTCCCTTTGGAAATAGCTTTTCTGGCCGGAATTACCCTCCACAGAGGCATCTTCCAGGTCTGAACCATCTTCACCCAGTCAGCGTACCACTCTGCCTGGAGAAAATCTTCCCAGAGGTCGAGGAGTTCACGCCCCCACACCTTATCCGACCTCAAATCACAGGCCGTGGCATCATGGAGCTGAAATATGTCCCTGGCGAATTGATACCCCCTGGAAGTCATGAAAATGACTCCTCTCTCAAAAAGCCCTTTGAGTGTTTGGTTCACCTTGTCTTCTTGCGTGCCCAGCTTCTGGGCAAGCTCAGTCACAAGGCACGGAAGCGAAGCTACTATCTCTGCTTCTTCCTTACCCATAAGCCTTCTCAGCAACTTCCTAAGCCTCTCCGATTCAGCATAACCAAGTTTTCTAGCCAAGACTACGTAAGCGTCTTCCATCCGTGTGCCTCCTTTCTATCTTGCGTAATAGAAAATATGATTCCCTGCTCTTCCATTCTCCGTGCCACTTCCCCTTCTTCCTCAAGATATTTCAGGTGAGCCAAAGCTTCGCCAAAAGCAAACAATTTTTGCGCAGGAGGGAATAAATCCCAGGACCTGTAACCTATGTCCCAGGTCATCTGTGATGCCACCTGGAAGGCGTTTTGCTTGCCTTTACCCAGAATGGAGACGACCTCCTTGAGTCTTGTCTGATGGTGTTGCTTCAGCTCCCGAATTCTCCCTTTCTGACCCTTAAAGATGCTTCTATGCCCAGGCAGGACAAGCTCAGCCTCCAAATCATAGACTTTGTCCAGGCTCATCAGGTATTCTTTCAGTGGATTTCGATCCTCAAAGGACAGAGTGATATTCGGAGTTATATCGAAAAGGATATGGTCACCGCATATGAATATTTTCTTGTTGGGCTCGTAGAGACAGATGTGACCCGGTGTGTGCCCCGGGGTTTCAATGCACTCGAATAAATAGTTGCCGGCGCTTATCGTGTCGCCATCCCTTAGCACACGGAAGTTCAAGGAGACGTTTGGGCTATATCTGCGACCAGGGTGCGCCCCAACAGCCTTTTCCAGTTCCTCACCAGGAAAGCCGCACTTATGAGCAAAATCAATCATTCTGTCCCAATGCTCAGGCGTACTGGACCTAATAATCTCTGCGTCCGCCTGCCCAAAGTAGATTCTCGCCCCTTCGTGAGCGAGAATTGACACCAAGCCCGAGTGGTCTGCATGCATATGAGTGATGAAGAAGTCGGTTTCCTTCAATTCCACGCCACATTCGTTTAAGCCGGAAACTAGTGCCGCCCTGCAATCCTCTCGATTCCACCCAGTATCAATAACCAGGGATTTCCGTATCCCTTTTACAACGTAAGAGTTGGTGGCTTTTAGAGGACTTCCGGGCAGAGGAACATTGATTCTGTAAAGACCTGGCAGTATTTCTTGCATCAATACAGCGAGAGATCCTTGTTATGTTCTTAACGCGGGCCTAGTGCCGGACTAACCCCTGACACAGTTGTGCAAACGAAAACCTAACACATTCTCCCGGAATTGTCCACCTACGCAGTCGTTGCCCCTGTACATCCCTAGAGACGACCACTTCTCGGCCCTTGACAAGTGCTGTTGAGCGTCGTAGCATTCTAGGGTTGGTCGTTGAGCCAATAAGAAACGAACTGACTCAAAGCTGCATCTACCAGGAGGAACACTTAATGGACGATGTGGAAAGCCTGTTAAAACAGCTCACTGAAGTGAATGGTATATCTGGACACGAGACGGAGGTCAGGCATCTCATTCAACGGCACTTCGAATCATTGGGTGAGGTTAGCCACGATAGACTCGGCAGCATAATATGCAGAAAGCCGGGAGACGCGCCCGCCCCTAAGATAATGTTGGCCGCCCATATGGATGAGATCGGCTTCATCGTAAGCCATATTACCAAAGATGGATTTATCAGGTTCTCTGCCTTAGGAGGATGGTGGGATCACGTGTTGTTGGCACAGAGAGTAGTAATAGGGACGGCGAAAGGCTATGTTATCGGCATAATTGGTGCCAAACCGCCTCACCTGCTATCGGACGAAGAACGCAGCAAACTGGTCGAGAAGAAGGACATGTATATTGACATCGGTGCCACTTCACGCGAGGAGGTCGAAAAGGCAGGAGTCTATGTTGCCGACCCTATCTTTCCAGTCAGCCCGTTCGCTGTCCTGACCGGTGGAAAGGCCTATTTAAGCAAAGCCTTCGATGACCGCGCCGGCTGTGCCTTGTTGATAACAACAATGAAGAGAATGCTCAACGTTGGCCATCCGAACACGATTTTTGCCGTGGCCACTGTCCAGGAGGAGCTTGGCATGAGAGGAGCAACGACCAGTGTAAAGGTAGTGAATCCTGATGTTGCCATTGTGCTAGAGTCAACTGGGGTCAATGACATGCCTGCGGCCAGCAACGACACCCACCAGATAATCCGACTTGGTCGAGGTCCTGTTGTGACATTTTACCGCCAGGACATGATCCCCAATCAGGGGTTGCGTACCCTTCTAGTGGATACAGCAAAGAGGTACGGCATACCGATTCAGATTCGCGCTGACGGGGGGGTTCGTGGAGCGACGGATGGCGCAGCTATTCACTTGCACGGCAGTGGTGTGCCAACAGTAGTGCTCAGCTTGCCGGTCCGCTACGTTCATAGCCACGGCGGAATTCTCCACAGAGACGATTTCAATGCCGCGGTTGAGTTATTGACTCGAGTGATTCCTGAGCTAGATCAGAAGACGGTGACTGATTTCACCACATGGTAACGAGACGCTCTGAAATCATCTCCTAGTCCCACCTTGTTCCGAATGGCTCTCCTACCGTAACACCTCACACTATGTCCCGCAAACTGATGGCTCTGGTTGCCACACCAGTTGCGGACAAGACATCATCGCCAAGAGACCCCGCTCTCTTCTGTGCTCTCGGCGACCAACCGATTGTTGCCCCACAACCCCCGTCAGCAAGCAGGAGTCTGCCGATCTAAACTGCCGAGACTCTTTCAGAGCGCACAACGAGGGCTGCCACGACGAGATCCGTATTCACTAATCACTGCTGGTGGCCAATGCATCAATCGGTGTAGGGGAGTCAAGAGTTTGACAAAGACTGAGGAAACAGATAGCATTCTGATGACGTTAATGGGTACCGAACCCACTCAACTGGTCCGTGGAAGCGGCCATCAGGAGGACAGGTGACAGCGAAACTTACGACTGTCCTGGCCAACTGCCCGATAACGACAGACCCCCGTATTCTTATCAGCCGACGAATTCCCTTTGTCGCATCCTGCGGACCAGCCCGACGCCAGACCTGTCATAAGAATAAGAATCAAGACAGCAATGAGGTGAGGTAACACATGAACAGAGCTAGAACAGCGGCGCTAGATGACATCTTCCCCTGGCAACCTGATGAAATCTCGGCTGGCAGGCCAGCTCGTCTGATGAATTTCATCGACGGGAAATGGGTAAAAGCTAAGAAATACAGAGAGGTCGTAGACCCGATGTCAGGCCAACCGTTCATACAGACACCAGACACGAGCGAGGAGGAACTGGCACCTTTCATTCAATCGCTGGCAAGATGCCCCAAATATGGTTTGCATAACCCCATCATGAATGTCGAAAGATACTTCATGTACGGAGAGATTAGCCAAAGGCTGAGCGATTTTCTCAGAAGTAGCGAAGGGGAGACCTACTTTACGAGGCTGATTCAGAGAGTGATGCCCAAGGACACTCAACAGTGTCGTGGTGAAGTCACTGTGGCGGCCACATTCCTGGAGAACTTCTCGGGCGACCAGGTCAGGTTCCTCGGCAAGGGACAGACTACCCCGGGCGATCGTCTGGGGCACGAGGCCATCGACTATCGCTGGCCCCATGGTCCAGTCGCCGTGATTACGCCTTTCAATTTCCCACTGGAGATAATGACCCTACAGACGATGGGCGCCCTGTACATGGGGAACAAGCCAGTTCTCAAGCAAGCCACAACTACCTCAATTGTTGCCGAAGCTTTTGTGAGGCTGCTTCTGCATTGTGGGATGCCTGCGCAAGACCTGCTTCTGATTCATTGCAGCGGTGAGGTCATGGAGAAACTGGTTACCAACCCCGTCATCCAGTTTACCCAATTCACCGGCAGCACTTCCGTTGCGGAGCGGTTATTGAAGCTGACCGAAGGAAAGTGCCGGATTGAGGATGCTGGCTTCGATTGGAAGATAATCGGGCCGAATGCAATCCCGTCTATGCTCGACTTTGTCGCAGCGCAGTGTGATATGGATGCCTATGCGGCCAGCGGGCAGAAGTGTTCGGCCCAGAGCCTACTGGCTGTCCACAAGAACTGGATAAAGCTCGGACTTCTGGCAAGAATAGCGGAACTTGCCGCCAAACGCACCATAAGAGACCTTACTATCGGTCCCGTGCTGACCTGGACCAACCCGATGATTGAGGAGCACATCAATAAGCTATTGCGTATCAAGGGTACCAAGATACAGTTTGGCGGCAAACGCCTGAAGAGGCATTCGATACCCTCGTGCTATGGCAGCTTTGTACCCACTGCCGTATTCGTACCATTAAAGAGTATTGCTTCACATGTTGATTTGGTTACAACCGAGGTTTTTGGGCCTCTTCAGATCGTAACGACATGGGAATCCAAGGATGAGCTCAAGCTGCTGCTGGACATATGCAATGCCATGAAGCATCACCTTACCGCCGGAGTCGTCGATAACGATCCGGACTTTCTAAACAACGTATTGGGACAGACGGTGAACGGTACGACGTATGCTGGCATCAGAGCGCGAACCACAGGAGCGCCTCAGTGGCACTTTTTCGGGCCATGCGGGCATCCAGCCGCTGGCGCCATCGGAACGATAGAAGCCATCAGAAGCATCTGGTCGCTGAACAGAACGATCATCAAGGATACCAACGTGCCCTCCTCTGGCGGCTAGCGTAACTTGCCCAAGATGGGGCCAAGACAGGAACTAGTTTGGACTCAACCAGGTTCATGACGGAGTGTCGTCAGCCACGCCTTGCGGCAGGGCCGGTTCTTGCGGTCCAGATTGCTCACTAGGATGGGCTTGAGATATGGGGAGTTTTGGACTCATCGGACAACGCGACTAGCATGTGCAGGATAGATCGTGACGATGCACCAACTGCGGCTGTAGGTTCTGCGAAGTCACGATTGATAGCCTAAGGCGCTTCGCCAAATGGCAATTCCTTATCGGGAATTAGCTTGGCGGCATCTCCTCCCGTCTTCGGGTAGCACCCAGGACATTAAGATCACACAACCATCGAAGGTACAGTGTCAAGAAAAAACAAAAACTGCTTCTTTTTGGCGCAGGGCTATTGCATTCTACTACATCTAGTGGTAAAATGCTATCGTACTACAATCCCTAGGAGGCGTTGGTGAACTGTCCTTACTGTGGGAGGCAGGAATCAAGGGTGATAGACTCGCGGAGTGTCGATGACGGTGTGAGGCGGCGAAGGAAATGCCTCGCCTGCAATACCCGGTTCACTACTTACGAGCGCGTACAGCCACACGATATCTTCGTTATTAAGAAGGACGGACGCCGTGAGGAATTCAGCCGGGACAAGCTTCGTCTGGGTATTCGCAAGGCCTGTGAAAAACGGCCTCTGCCTACCGGCGCCATTGACAAATTTGTGGACAACATTGAGGCTGAGATCTACAAGGTGGGCAGAAGCGAGGTATCCAGTTCCTATGTTGGTGACCTAGTTATGGAGGGGCTGAAGAAACTGGACCATATTGCTTACATTCGCTTCGCCAGTGTTTATAGAGAATTTGCTGATATCGGCGATCTAAAACAAGAGGTGGACAGCCTAGCGGTACGGAGAGAGGTGACGCCAGCAAACCAGCTGCCACTGCCCTCTTCCGACGCAGTGAACCCCACGACTGGCCGTAGGAGGAGATGAAATGCCCAAGACCCGCCGAAAAGAGAACCGGAAGACTGTTGGCCGTGACAGAGTAGCCCAAGCTGTTTTCGCTGCTGCCGAGTCCATGGGTATCAGTGACAGGAAATTACTGGAGAAATTTACAGAACAGGTGAGCCAGCGTCTCGAGGTAGCTCATCCGTTCCCGGGTATGGAGGAATTGGTTCTTCGCCAGGCCAAACAACCTGTGTCCCCCTCTCAGATTCGGGAAATAGTTCAGGAAATGCTCACTGCCGATGAGTTTTCTCCCCAAGCTAGAAGCCAGGTCATTTCTGGAATCAAGCTGAGTGATAATGCCCTGAGAGTCCTGGAACGGAGATACCTGACAAAAGATGGAGAGGGAAAGGTTACTGAGAGCCCCCAGGAACTGTTTCGCCGCGTGGCCAGGCACATTGCCTCGGCCGAGCTTACCTACGATCCTAGGGCAGATGTTTCTCTTTATGAAGAGAGATTCTGTCAACTAATGGAGAATCTAGAATTTCTGCCGAACTCTCCCACCCTAATGAATGCCGGCCGCGAACTGGGACAACTATCAGCTTGCTTTGTTTTGCCTATTGAGGATTCCATGGAGTCCATTTTCGATGCGGTCAAATATACCGCCTTGATTCATAAAAGTGGGGGAGGGACCGGCTTCTCTTTCTCCCGGCTTAGGCCGGAGAAGGATAGAGTAGGGTCCACAGGTGGCATTGCCAGCGGCCCTGTTTCTTTCATGCGCGTCTTTGATACCACTACCGATGTCATAAAGCAAGGTGGCATGCGCCGCGGGGCCAATATGGCCATACTCAATATTAGCCATCCCGATATCTTGGACTTCATCACTGTCAAAGAAGATCCACGTGCCCTGACCAATTTCAACCTTTCTGTAGCTGTGACCGACGAGTTTATGAAAGCGGTGGAAAAAGGCACCGATTACAATTTAGTGAACCCAAGAACCGGAGAGGTGATGGGTAGACTCAATGCCAGAGAAGTGTTCGACAAAATAGTTGACATGGCCTGGCTCACCGGTGACCCGGGTGTTGTGTTTATCGATGAGATAAACAGGCATAACCCCACACCTCAGTTGGGCAGAATAGAAAGCACCAACCCTTGTGGAGAACAGCCACTGCTACCCTTTGAGTCCTGCAATTTGGGCTCCATAAATCTGTCCAAGATGGTGACGGATAAGAATGGCCAGCCAAGTGTTGATTATGACAAGCTATCCCAAACAGTCAGGCTAGCAGTCCGCTTCCTTGACAATGTCATCGAAGTCAACCAATTCCCACTGTCAGAGATTGCAGAGATGACAAGAACCACCAGAAAAATAGGTCTGGGAGTCATGGGTTTCGCCGACATGCTAATTCAGCTGGGCATCCCCTATGACAGTGAGCAGGGGCTTGCTTTGGCCGAGGAAATTGCCCACTTCATATCTGTAGAAGCAGACAAGGGCTCAATAGAGCTAGCCCAGAAAAGAGGGGTATTCGCTGCTTTCCAGCGAAGCATTTACGACATTCCCGATGGCCCTCGTTTTCGAAATGCCTCCCGGACTACTATCGCCCCTACCGGCAGCTTGAGCATAATCGCTAATTGCTCCAGTGGCATCGAACCGTTGTTCGCGCTAAGCTACGTGCGTCATATCCTGGAAGGCGAGGAATTCGTAGAGGTGAACCCTTATTTTGAGGAGGCAGCCAAGAAGGGAGGATTTTACTCCGCGGAATTGATGAAGCAGCTAGCTGAAGGAAAGAGATTAAAAGACATAGAACAAGTTCCTGAAGAGATAAAAAGGCTCTTTGTCACCGCTCATGACATATCGCCTGAGTGGCACGTTAAGATGCAGGCGGCGTTCCAGAAGTTTACTGATAGTGCTGTATCCAAGACAGTCAACTTTCCTCGCGAGGCAACACCCGAGGATGTGGCCAAAGTATATATGCTGGCCTATCGGGAGGGCCTGAAGGGTATAACTATTTATCGAGACATGAGCCGAGAAAGTCAGGTGCTCACCGTCGGCGAAGGGGTGAAAAAGGGTGAAGGCAAGCTTAGCCCCAGGAAAAGACCTAAAGTCACCAGAGGTGTAACGGAAAGAGTCAACACGGGGTGTGGCTACATCTATGTGACAGTGAATTTCGATCAGCAAGGAATATCCGAAGTCTTCTCCACTTTGGGAAAAGCTGGAGGTTGTGCCGCAGCGCAGCTTGAGGCTATCAGTCGCCTGACATCTGTAGCTCTGAGGTCTGGAATAGATATAGATTCTATCGTGAAGCACTTGCGTGGCATCAGATGCCCCTCCATCGCCTGGGAGCAGGGACACGCTATTTTGTCTTGTGGTGATGCCATCGCCAGCGTACTTGAGAAGTACATTAAGAAAGAGGCGAGTGTCAGTAATTCTGAGACGCCTTCCAAGAATCCTGAGATGGTCAAGAGTTGGGCCGGGCAATGCCCCGATTGTGGTGGTCCCCTGATTTACCAAGAGGGCTGCAATATTTGCCTTGCTTGCGGCTTTACCAAATGCGGCTAGAGAACGGGAAAGGCATGCGCTGACCGGAGTCGAAGGATGGGTAAATCGAGAGCTAGCTACTATTCAGTTCTTAGGCAGATAAACAAGGTTGCCAATTCCGCTCTTGGCTTGAGGAGAATCTGCAACTCCATTGCTAAAGGCGCTGCCGCGGCAGTGCAGGCAAATGGCTGCCGCATCCTGTCCCTCAATCCCCAAAAGGAGTATTTGATTACTGTAGGTGCATATGGTTTGAGCGATATTTATCTGAAAAAAGGCCCTCTCGATGTGCACAAGAGCCTCCCGGATATTCTTGATGGCAAAGTGGTATTTATTGCCAATGCCGCTAAAGACAAACGAGTCCAGTATCCCGAAATAGCACGAGCACAAGGAGTATCTTCTATTCTCGGGATTCCCGTACTCAACAAAGGAGAGGCCATTGGAGAGATTCGGATTTACGCCCGTGAGCCTCGCCAATTCTCCGAGGCTGATAAAAGCTTCCTGCTCAGTGTTGCCGATATTTGCGCCACGGTATTTGAGAGAGCAGAGCTGCGTCAATTGCTAGAGCAAGACTATAAACCGAGTGAAAAACGAAGAAAATCGTCGCGAGCGTCTTCGTTACCTGCTACGACGCTGAGGCAAACTAGTTTCGCTCATCCCAGTGAGGAGGATTTTGCCAAACTTCTAGACTTTTACTGTATTGAATGGCTCTATGAGCCTCGTTCCTTTCCTCTTAGGTGGGAAGGCAACACAATAGCAGAAATGTTCACTCCCGATTTCTATCTGCCAGAGCTGGACCTTTATGTTGAATTGACCACACTAAAACAAAATCTGCTGACAGAGAAGAACCGCAAGCTGCGTCAGCTTAGGGCGCTCTATCCTGAAGTCAACGTCAGACTTTTGAACAAGAGCGATTTCCTCAAACTGTTGGCCAAATATGGTTATGGCCCCCTCGGTGAGGCTAAAGTAGAAGGAGTCGACCGGGTCCTCTATAGCCACGCTAAAATTCAACGAAGGCTAAGGACCCTGGCCAGACATATTTCCCGCGATTATGCTAGTCAGCGATTAGTGCTGGTAGGCATCCTGAAGGGCGTTGTCTGCTTTATGGCGGACCTTATGCAGAACCTTTCCATTCCAGTTACCCTGGACTTCATGGCTATCTCATACTACGGTGGTGACGGTCAGGTGGTCAAGATAACTAGAGACCTCGATAGCAGCATAACAGCGCAGCATGTACTGATGGTTGAAGATATTGTAGATACTGGCATGACCCTCAATTACATTCTCAATCATCTCTCCGCTCACAATCCTGCCAGTCTTCGCGTTTGTACCTTGCTTGATAAAAGAGCACGCCGGCTGGTCAATGTTCCTCTCGATTACGTTGGCTTTGAGGTCCCGGATGAGTTCGTAGTGGGCTATGGATTGGATTACAAGGGAGAATACCGCAATTTGCCATTCATTGGCATCCTCCATCCCGAGCTAATCAAAGGCACGAAGCCCTACTGACTCCCCAACTCGCCTTACCCTTCCCATAGCCACACTCGGCAACCGGCGTAATAGACAAGATACCGGGAACAAAAATTGCCCCAAGTAACCTCGCTGTTCCTGGCCGCCGCCCTTCTCCTTTCTGCTTCCGCCTACCTTGCACCGGGACTCTACCTCCCGGCACCTTTCAGCTTCCACTTACTCGGCAGTCGGTTCAGCGCTTGCCAGGCCCTTGTCTGATTACTTGGAGCATTGTCATGCTAACACACTGGTAAATCCTTGTCAAGGGC
>Ga0172365_10002354_pt1 | contig 13846 bp, 14 predicted proteins | sample LakKivSesite48cm_FD_114535 | JGI IMG/M metagenome (GOLD analysis project Ga0172365, IMG submission 114535) | Sediment microbial communities from Lake Kivu, Rwanda - Sediment site 48cm | ecosystem: Environmental > Aquatic > Freshwater > Lake > Sediment | place: Rwanda: Western Province, Lake...
AACGGAATCATAGTCAAAGTTCATGGAGTCTTTATTTGCAATGTGTGTTTAAAGCAGGTAAAAATAGAAAAAAAGGAAAGCTTATGAAAACAAAGATACCAAAGTGCCCTATTTGTAAGAAACCTATGGTAAATGCTTATGACAAAAAGTTAAAGAAGAAAAGCAAGTATATATGGAAAACAAATTGCGGACATAATAAGAATTTGAGGTTATGTGTAGGATGAGTATAAAAAACTATATTTTAATCGGAACAACAGCATTAACATTATTTTTCAATAGCACATTTAGTTTGAATAATGAACAAATTCAACTAAAAGCCTACCAGAATTATTTCAATAATGTTTACAAAAGCCAGTCTTATAGCAAGATGAGCAGAAGGATTTTAACTTCAACCATCTTCAACTATGAAGACAAGGAAGACAAAAGCTATTACATAGGCGTCGCACACGGCTTTGACGAGGAAGGAAGCACCACTATTTTAACCAATGAAATTAATGACGATAATTTAGAGGCAAAAGTAGATAAGTATTTATCAGAAATTGATATAAGTTTATCAATTGGTGAGAAAGACAAGATAATTGCGGACAAGATAGATATGATAAGTTATAAAGAGTTAATACCTGGAGAAGAAGCATATTTAGTAGGCTATCCGGCTGGTGACTCAAGATGCGTAAAGAAAACAAATATAAGCGGGACATACAAGATTGGAAACATAATTTATGTAAGCATTGATGAGCCCGTAGTGGGCGGGGTTAGCGGAAGCCCTGTTTTTGTCGAAAGAGGTGGAAAATTAGTATTGGCTGGCATAGTTAGTAGATACAATGACAAACAACTTACAAGCCTTGCTGTTCCTACTGATTATTTCCAAGAGAAAACTATATGTTTAGAGGATAAGTGTGAGCCATGAAATATTACTTATTACCCCATCCATTTAAGCAAAACGAGAATGTAATTTTTGGAGACTTAAAAATAGATAAAAGGGTATGGGAGGATTTTAACAACCCAAAATCAAATATACCAATAGTAAAAAGGGAAATAATCGTAGCTAAAAACTATGCGAGAAGCACGGAAGACTTGGAAAGTCTTGTAAAAGACTATGAAAACAGCCTGAACAAAAAGCAGGCAGATTTAATATCAAGGGCAAAATTTAATGCTTACTCTGATTTAGGGATAGGATTGAGTGCAAGCTACCTGCTTTATTACTGCATTCCAGAACCAGCTATGAATTTGATTAACAATTTCCTTCAGGTAATAGGAGATCCTTATGTGGGGACTATGGCAAAAATAAGCTTGTGTGCTATTCCTGCCGTGTTTTCAATAGTTAAAAATGTAGGGATTCCATTCGGCGATGTTCTTGGCATAGGAAGAAAACGCTCCAAAATATACAAGCTGAATGAGCTGGAAAAGCCATATAAAGAGAAAAAGAGATTGATTAATCTGTTTGGCTTAGATATAAAGGAAAAGCTTGTTAAAGATATAAGTGACTTGGCAGGGCAGTTTAAGGGCACAGAAACCAAAAAAGAGCTTTTAAATCTCAATTCAGGTTATGCATTTAGCGATTCGCATTTAAACAAGGTTATTGAAACAGCAGAGAAAGAAAACCTGCCTTATGGCAAAATCCAGCAACTAATAGATATGAAAGAGGATATCACAGCACACAGGGAGAACAACTTCAAATTTGCCCCATTAAAAGTAGTCTATTCTGGAAAGCAGGCTGATAATCTTGAAAGCTTTTTGAATAAATCCAAAAAATTAAGGGAAAAAATAATCATAGAATACAAAACTATCACTAATACTAACACTATCACTAATATAACAAATGACTTGGAAAAGCTGTTTGGAATGGTTTCAAGGTATGATTTTGGGGATACGAATAATATAAATGATAGGGGTTTTTTAAAGGAATTTTATTATGGCTTGTACATCTTAATGGGAAGTGAAAACGAGAAAATACTTAAAAAGGGTAAAAAATGAAAAATCTTGAATACAAAATAAATGAATTTATGAATGTAAAACAAAAAAGCAAGATAGGGAGCTTTCTCAAGTCAAAATTAGGTAGGATAATGAGCATAGTCATACTTGGTGGTACCATGATGCTCTCAAATGTTCATACGATAAACCCTTCCGAATATTTAAGCCTCCATATAAAGCAACCCGGATATAAACAAATGATAGGAGACAGGCACCAAATAATAAACTATGATGATGTAAGTTTTAAAATAGGAAATAAGAAGATAGTATGGAATCTGCCAAAACCTGTTGTTACTGTTTACAAGACAGATATGAATAAGGTTTATGATGTAAATGCATTTTATCCAATGAAAGAATACATTCCAAAAAATCCATGGAACAAGTTCAGGAATTTTTGGGCAGGTCAGTATGGAATGGGCTATGAAGGAATTAATTTTAATGTTGGCTATGTGGTAAAAGAAAGTTGGAAAACATTTAATGCCGATGGAAAGGGAGAGCTAAGGTTAGAACAGATGCTCTTATCAAAAATTATGGAGCATATGGAAGAGCAAAGCAAGGAATTCAGGGAAAATATATATAAAGGAACACCAGAAGAACGAATTAAAATAACAAAGCATTTGTCCAAAATGTTTAAGGAAGGGAAATTTAAGGATAAGCTGACGCCCCTAATTTATCCATCAGTATTCAATAGGCTATCTTATGGTTCTACTTATGAGAGGTATAGTTTAGGTATGGAATATTTGAAATCCATTGCAGAAAGCAAAAATCTTGATGAAGTGGTTAATTTGGTAGAGGCAGAAAATGAAAAGCTGAAGGGGCTTGTAAAAAAAGAAATGGAGGATATAAAGCTAAATCCCTTGGAGTTTAAAAGGCTGATAAGTGATATTGAAAAGAACTATTATGAACTGCTAAACAAATACCCTGAATTGATAATGAACTTATATCATTACTCGCTTCAGGATTACATTCAAGAGCAGACATTTGAAATGATAAGGCAAACATATGAGGTTGGAAAAGAGGACATATTGACCAAAGGCTTGTTGGAAAAACTACAAAAAGATGAAGATTTAAGCAAGATAATCGAAGTAAGAGGAATTGAAAAAACCATTAAATCATACTGCGGAATAGCATTAAACAACCATTTAAATAGAACAAAAAAGCTAATATGAGGTATAATTAAAATGAGAATGAAACAGGAAAAAATAGATGAAATGATACTAAAATGCTACAGGGAATTGTTTAAGGAAGCAGAGCCATCAGCAGATATAGATAAAATACTAAAATCAGGCGAAGGAAAATTTCCCAATTTCTTTTTAGCTTATTACCTGCTAGATACAAGAGCAATAGAAATAATTGATAAAATAGCTAGAGAATATAAGTTAGATGAGGTTATGAAAAGAAAATTAAGAACAGAAATACTGCTGGGTGCTTGTCCCTGCGGGGTTAAATCGGTAGTGGAAAAGGAAAGAAAGGATTATGAGAAAAGGCTAAAGAAATTTTTAAGCCAAAAGAGTGAACAGAGATAGGGCTGATTAAGATGAAAAAGAAAACCGAAATCGAGAAATATAAAAGGTTTTTGGATAAATACAAAAGCTATGTGGGTATGGGGGATTACAGAGTAGTTTTAGAGCCGAAAACAAAAATAGAGGGATTTGCCGAAGTGGATACAGATTATTATGAAAAGATAATAAAGATAAGTTTATCAGATAAGTTTTATGAAACTGGGATTTCGCAGCGGAAAAATATACTTTTTCATGAATTAGTCCATGCAAGGATTGATGCTTTTGACTCAAAAGTAAATAAGCTAAAAGAAGATGAAGAGGAAGAGTTTGTAAATGACATAGTTCGTGGCTTTGAAAAGCATAAAAGATTTGAGTTTAAGGAGGCTAAAGATGGAACCAAAAGAGCAATTAGAAAGGATAATAAGCAAGTGCAATGAAAAAAAATATGATTATAATAATGATAAGACAGAGTTTTTGAGAAGTGGGTATAATATAATACAGAATAACTTCCTAATATTAAAAAGGTTTGATTTATTAAAAAAGTATAGGTGTATGAGCTGTATATATCATAAAGGATGAGAAAAATGAAAAATATAGGAGAAAAGATTAGAAAAGGAGTATCAATGGTTTTGACAACTGCTATGATAGCAGGGTTAGGGTATGGCTTATCCACAAGCAGAGTAAGTTTGAAACCAAATCAGGGGGTAATATTAAGAGAGTTGCAAAATGTAAATAATGTCCTAGAAGTAACCCCAAGAGCCATAGAAAACACTACAAACAGCAAAAAAAGTTTTTGGAAGCAACCATATCTGCCTTTTAAAATAGGCTCAATAGAGGCTTATATTGACTTAAATGAAGTTAAAAAAATAGATGGAACTTTTGGCTTCTGGACAGCAGATAAAATAAGTGGGAAAGAGATAGATGAAAATTATGTAAGGGCATTTAATTTTAATTTTGACACAAAGATAGAAAACTTAGATAGCTGGGCAAGATGGGACCCTGCTAAATATTATGGAAGTAGTATAGTATCATCTGATGCGATAGAGTCAAGGGAAGAAGGCTTGTCCAAAATAGTGGAAAGTTTATATCTAAACGGAATAAGAGACCAATACGGAAATTATACTACAAACAAAGAAGGAGAGATAGAGTTTATGGGGTTAATTAACCAAATAAACATATGGTATGCAGAACTAACAGCAAGACATGACTTTTTAATAGAAAAATTAGGTGAAGAGGGATTGCTGGAAGAAATGAATAAAGATAAAATAAAGGAATATGTAAATAATTTATTTGAGAAAGAGCCATGGCTTGTTCTTGGGCCATTAAAGCTTCAAAGTGAAGGAATAAATATGATGAGAGAGCATGAAAAATATTATTTTGCACAATATCCATGGTATACTTATGGCATGTTTTACAACAATTATAGTGCAGAAAGCAAGCAAGAAATTTTAAACTCTTTATTTGGATTAAATCCACCAAAAGACATGATGAAAAGCCAAGAGAACAGGGAAAAAGAGTTTGAAGAGAGGCTATACAGGGATTACCCGAAAGGAAAAGAATTGACGGAAAAGATAGAAGACATAATAGAATATGAAGGAAAATTAAATCTAACAAAAGTCATGGAAAAGGGGGTAAACAACTACAAGGAAGCAATAGAAAAGGTTCTTGAGAAATATAATTTTAGTGAAAATGACCTAAAGGCAATTGAGTTAATAAAAGAAGGAGTAAAAGAAATAGATAAAGAAACTCTTGAAAAGATGAGTGAAAGGTTATGTAACTGCCCTGATGTTGAAAATCAGGTTGCAACAGAACTTCAGCGATTGGTAATTGGTTATAGCCAAAAACAGTTCCAAACAGCAATACATGCCTACCAGAATGACAGGTTAAATTTTGAAATAGGGGAAATAAGCAATGCCCTTTCAGAGCTTGAAAAAACAATTACAGAAGAAAGTAGGAAGATATCAAACGAGATAACTACAGGCTTTTTAAAATCATTAAAAGAAAAAGCAGGCTATGAATTGGAAGAACTTGGTATTCAGGGATTGCAACAGACATTAGGGATATATCTCCAAGAAAAAGGCCAAGAATTTATGGTAAAAAATCAGGAGGCAATAAATCATGCTTGGGCAAATTTAATCTTGGAACAGAGAAACAGAATATTGGATATATCAGATATGGCTTTAAAAGAATTAGAAGAAAAGGAAGTGTCGAAATGGATGTATGATGGCATGATTGCATATACAAAAAGATTTGGGATTGAACCAAAAGATATAGATGAAACAAATCTCAAAACTTTAGTCCAAGAATATGCAAACAGTATAAATAACCATTTAAGCCATACAATAGATACGCTTAACATAGATTTGCATGAATATAAGATAGAAAACGATAGAAATAAAGCAGAAGAGATAAGAAAAGAGCTTGGAGATTATTTTGATGGGCATTTAGCACAGAAAAGAGAAAAAGAAATGAGATTATGGGACTATGCACTTGAAGAGATAATAGCAAATAATCCTGAAAAGTTAGACAAAAGCAAGGAAGAGGACATGGAGAAGCTGAAGGAAATTAGAGACAAATATGTATATAAATTCATAGAGAAAGAAGCACCAGAATACTTTAAGGAATTTATGGAAAAGTTCCACAAACTGCCTTATGAGGAAAGCTTGGGTGTTGTTATAAGCAATCCAGAGCTGAAAATAGAGAACAAAGAATTATTCAAAGGGGGAGCTATTAACAGGGAATATGAAAATGTAGTTAAGCAAAAACAGAAATCCGAGTAAAAGGAACAAGGAATTAAAATGAAACATTTAGAAAGGATAATTTATTGGAATAAAGATTTAATGAAAGGTATAGGTTTTACATTTGTTATAGAAAATAACCAAATAATTTCAAAGCATATAGATTATCTAACTGAGGAAGATTGGAGGTAATAAGATGTCTGAAATGACTGAAACATCTGTTGAAAGATTAATGAAATCAGAAAATTTAAAAAATGTTTTAAGGCAATTATTTACAGATATAGTGATTATTTCAACAGAAGTTAAGAGAGGCGCTAAAAGTTCAGCCAATATATACGTAAACAAAAAATTTGAAGGCAAAATTGCGACGGTGATAATATGGAAATGAGTAATAAATATTCAGATTCTACAGAACCACCATTTAGATTAAACATCAAAAGGAATTTTAAAGGAGATTATGGATTTGAATATACTATCAAAGGAGAGACCATACAAGACATTCAAATAAATGATTATCAAATACAGTTATATTTGTATCAGCAAGGATTAATAAGCAAAGAACCTATAAAACCAGTCTTTCTAAAATAATATGGATTTGAAATAAAAAAATATGAAAACAGCAAAAGAAGTTATGGGTGAATTAAACGAAGAAGAGTTTATGATTAATTGTACAAACTTTAAGTTCTTTGCTGAACAAGTTTTGGGTTATTCTATTCAACCGTTTCAATTAGAGTGGGTAGAGATGGTTCAAAAATATAGGAGAATCGCTATTGAAGCTCCCACTGGATTTGGAAAAACTACTATCCTTGGCGATGCTTTTTGTTTATGGACCGCATTCTTACAAAAAAATAAACAGATGTGCATTGTTTCTAAAAGTTTGCCTCAATCTACTAAAATATTAAATAAGATAAAAGAGACTATAGAGGATAATGAAATTCTTAGAGAACTAATCCCAAAGAACAAACCCTTAAGTAACTGGTGTTCCGCTACTTTTATGGAATTATCTACTGGTTGTAAAATTTTTTGTAGACCATATTCCCAAAATATAAAAGGAATACATGTTGATTATTTATTAGGGGATGAGGTTGCTAGTTATAATGATTATGATATTTGGTATAGGTTTGTAGTCACTAGAACAAATGCAAAGAATGGTACTGTAGTTGCAATTAGTACTCCAGATAATATTGCCGATTTAATGCAAGAATTAATACATAATCCGGAGTATGTAGGCAAGATTTATCCCGCTATTCAAAATGGTAAATCTATTTGGCCATCTAGATTTCCTTTAACTAAATTAGAAAAAATTAAATCTGAAATAGGTCTTTCAGCTTGGGAGAGAGAATATATGTGTAACCCTCAAGCAGAGGCAGAAAGTGCAATTTATCCACCCCATTTATTGATTGATTGTTTTGATTATAGTGCTAAATTCATACAATCCCCGAGGGAGGGCTTTACCATGATTGGTTGTGACTTTGCTATTGCTGCTGGCCCAAGAGCAGATTATGATGCTTATATTGTATTAAATAAGATAGGTAATAAAGCTATTATTTTGTATGGAGAAACCCATAAAGGTCTGTCAATTGCTGCAAAGGTAATGAGACTAGAAGATTTATATAAGATGTTTAGAAAACAAACAGATAATAAAGATACATCTGTTTCAACTATAAAATTTATTATTGATCCTAGTAATGTAGGACAAGCAATATATGAACAATTAAGATTTAAAGGAATACCTGTTGAGACAGCTAATTTTGATGCATTCAGTAGAAATGCTATGTTAATTAATTTAAGGCAAATGATAGAAAATAAAGAATTAGTTATTCCACGAAATTCTGAAGATTCCTTAACTATGACTTTTACGGATAAATTAACCAAAGAATTAATAAGCATGCGAGAAGTTAGAGGTAAAATAAATATATCTTATGAGTCAAAAGCGCCCCATGACGATACTGTAATGGCCTTAGCAATGGCTTGTAGTGGTATATCAAAACAGAAGGAATTCAAAGATATGATGGCGTTTTAAAAAAATTTTTTAGAGAAATAAATGTAAATTCCTATCTCTTCTTTTTATTTCAAGGGCCTGATTGTTTTGAGAAATCAGACCAAAAACCGAAAGGATTATATATAAGTTATACTTATCTATACTAATGTTTGTCAAAATAATGAGATTTAAAGCATATATTGATAAATTATTGCCTAAAATTAAGAAGTTTTGGACAGCCCAAGAAGCTAAATTAATATATTTATGCCAATTTGCTTTTGTAGTTATTGTATATGGCTTGCTGATTAGCTTTGCTTTATCAGCATTTTCAATAATAGTCTTTAATTTTAAAAATTTAATAGCAAGCGGTGTATTATTTTATTTCTTAAAAGAGGAAATCCCTCGAATTATTGTAAAAAGCAAGATTTATCCTGGGAAATAGAGGTTGATTTAAATGAGGACTATAGAAGAAGTTTATTTGATAGGAAATGCTCCTTTACCTAAATTTGGTTCAGCAAAGACTTATGAGTTAGGAAGTACCGGGGAGCCTCTAGCCGAAAAAACAACACCTACAATCGTTCGAGTGGCTCAATCCGAATTAGAATTAACATATTTACATAATCCCTTAATTTTTAATGGGATTAATAAGATTATACAAACAATTATGTCAGCTGAACATGAATTGGTTTGTAAAAGCCCAGAGATTAAAACATATTTTGAAGCTTACTTTGAAGAATTAGGAAATTCTGGTTCTGATATAACATGGGAAGAATTATTATCTCAAATTTATAAATTTCAATGTATTTATGGTAAGGCTTGGGTTGAAAATATATTCAATAAACGGCAAAATAGAATTGTAGATTGGGATTTAATTGACCCTAAAAAAATGGATTATGCCAAACAATCTGAAGATAAAATTGCTTTAAATAAATTTGGGAAACCAATAGGATATGTTGAAACACTACCTTATGATACTCCCGTGACAAAAACTAATTTAACTAAAGAAGCAATCGCTGCTAATGTAACCTTGCCCCCAAATTCAATATTCCTTGAGCCTAGAAGAATAGCTCAAATTAAGTTATTTACTATTGGTGATGGATTTTATCCTATAGGCTTAATTGAGCCCATTTACCAATCTTCTTTAAGAAAACTAAATGTAGAATCAGCTTTAGCTAATTCCATATGGAAATTAGGTTTTCCAACAAGAATTGCAAAAATAGGAGATGCCAACCATGAGCCAACACCCCAGCAAGTTGAGAGCATATTAAATAAATTAAAGGATTCAACTTATAAAACAGAGTTATCTATTCCTTATTATGTAGCTATTGACATTTTAGAAAGTAAAAAGGCCGTAGAAAAACTAAAAGAAAATCTTGAATACTTTAAAGAAAATGAGGTAGCTGGTTTAGGGATTCCAAAACCATTTGTGACGGGGGGTGGCGAAGAAACTAATAGGGCTACATTGGGGAATCAAGATAGTATGTTTCAATTGACTTTAAGGGATATTATTGATAAAACATGTGAATCTATTCGTAAATACATGTTTAAGCCCCTTTGTGAATTTGAAGGATTCAAGGAAATTCCAAGGCTTAAGTGGGAAGTTACGGGTTCTGATGAGTTAGATAAGAAAACCAAAAGATTAATAGCTTATATTAAGGCAGGGGCACTTGAACCACAGTCTATAAAGACATATATTAAAAAAGCTGAAAAGATTGAATAATAAAATGGAAATAATTTTTCTTGGAACTGGACCAACAACACCCATAATAAAAGATGGGAGAACAAGGAGTTCAATAATTGTAAAAACTAAAGGCACAACTTTTTTGATAGATTGCACTCCCGATTTTCTTAAACAAGTTGAAAGAGAAAAAATAGATAAAATTGATTTTATATTATTTACCCATGCTCATTCAGATTGTATTGATGGCATTCCAGATTTAAAGAAATGGTTAGATAAAAAAGATATTGAATCTATTCCTGTTTTTATGGAAACACAGACTTACCAAAAGATAAAAGCAAAATTTAAATCTTTAAGTCACTTAACAATAAAATATTTCCAACCATATATAAGCTTTACAGTTGAAGATATCCAAATAACCCCATTTAGATTAATTCATTCAATACAATCAGGATTTCCTTGTTGTGGTTTTCAGTTTTTGGATATTGTTTATTCAGAAGATGTCGGTGAAATACCAAAAAAATCACTAAAATATTATCAAAATGCGAATATAATAATATTTGATGCTGCAATGTGGTTCAATAAGCAAATCAAAGGACATTATAATGTAGCTAAGGCATTACAATTTGCTAAAGAAGTTAAACCAAAACAATTTATTTTAATACAAGCAGGGCATACCTATCCTACACAAGAAAAAGCAGAAGTAGAAATCGCTCAATATTGGAGGGAAATTCAAGGAGATGATTCTATTAAAATTACATTAGCTTATGATGGCCTTAAATTAATATTAAGAGAGCACATCTCTCAAGTTTTGTATGAACTTAAAGAAGGTATTTATTTGGTTCAATCCCATGCTAGTATGATTTATTCTGGAGAAAAGGATTTGATAATTAAATCTAAATTATTTAAGAATAAAATAAATAAGTTTTTATATTTAATTGAAGATAATTTATGTTATGGTATAATACGATTAAAATTTCCTGACAAAATTAATCTTGAAGAATTTGATAAATTAAAAGATAGACATCAGATAACTGATGAAGAAAGAACTAAATGGTGGCCATATAAAGAGGTTTTATATGCTTATGATTTTGATATCATCAAATTATTTGAGACACCTAAAAGGGTGGAGATTCCGCAGGGAGTACAAACTTTTATCAAAGATTTTAAATTTCTTGAAGAACAAAATTTAATTGTTAATCCTAAGACTTATGACCCTGAAAAATTACCCTCTGATATCTTAAGAGATGATTGGAGGATAATTAATGCTTGGTATGCCTCAAAGAAAAGAGGCAAAGAAATAAAACATTCTATTGAAGAAATAATAAATTTGGCTAAAATGATTTATTTGGAATTAAAGAAAAGAGGCACAAAATTTTATCCGGAAAAGATGAAACCTTACTCTAGAGAATTATATAATAAGGTAAGTGATAAATCATTAGATAAAAATGTGGACTTATCCAATCCAGATTTATTATCCGAATTTAATGATAAAATTCTTATAAAAGATTTTATTTCTGTAGTGGGTTCTTATGTGGAAGGAAAGAGCCAGCCTAATGATATAGATATTCTAATAAGAATGAATCAGCCTACAGAATTTATTAAAAGGGCTATTGAAGTAAGGCTTCTGAAAGATGTATCTTTTAGTGAAGACTTACATTTTATTTGGGGAGATCCAGAAGGGCCCCATGATAGCTATGTGCCTTTATATGATTTACAATTAAGCCGTATTAAACCTTTAAAAATAATAAAGATGTTTGAAGAAGAGATAGAATTAAATGCTGTCATACCATTTTATCCTATGAAACCTAGAAAGAGATTTTACCAAGTTGGCGAATTATTAAGTTATATGTTTAAAAATTCCAATAAATTTGCCTTAGAAAAGAAATTTAATGGATTTAGAGCGATTTTAACAAAAATAGGAAATAAGATTAAGATTTATTCTGACCAAAAGAAAGATATAAGCAGGCATTTTCATACTATACTAGCAGAAGCAAAAGATTTAAGTGCTGGAGATTTGGTAATTGATGCTGAGTTAGTATATAAAGATGGTGGAAGATCTGAGATAGCTAAATATGTAACGGGCAAGGGAGAGTTGGATGATTCGGAAATTAGTTTATATATTTTTGATTGTATTTATTATAAACAAGATTTAACCAAATTACCTTGGCATGAAAGGAAGAGTATATTACATTCCCTTAATTTCTCTAAACATTTAAAAGAAGTTAATAGTATCATAGTTTCTGACCAAACTGCTGCTGGAAAGGCCGTAAATTTTTTAAGGAATTTAAAGGGTTCTGAGGGCGTCATGATTAAAAGATATGATGGAGAGTATACCAAAAATAAAAAATCTGATGCTTGGATTAAATTTAGAAATGAAGATAGCATAATAATTAAAGTTTTAGAAGTAACCATAAAGGAAAATGGCTTTAGTTATTTGATGGGCATCAAAGCCCCAAAGGACGCCCATCCCAAATATATTCAAGATGGTTACTTAGTGTTAGGTAATACTTTTGTAAGTAAAATAAAAGCTAATGAAGGTGAACACCTTATTGTGAATATTGAAGATACATGGAGGCATAGTTACCCTAAAAGGGGAGTGATTAGATATTCCATACATAAACCGAGGGTAATAAATAAGACAACCAATCCTTTAACTTCTTGGGAAACCTTAGATAAATTAGCTGTTTCTAAAGGCGAAGAAGTAATTGAAAATATAGAAAAATTACCCTCTGATATTACTGGAATGATTGATGTGGACCCTAAGGGTATAACAGATAAATCAATAACTAATATTAGAGAGATTGCTAACTATAGATTAATTGAGTCTATTGATAGGGGTGAACAAGGAGGATATTGGATTGCTTTTGCTAATGATGAATATTTTATAGTTGATGAGGGGGTAATTGTTTGGAGGAGTTCAGATAGTTATCCAGACCTAGCCAAAAAAGAATGGGAAAATCGTACAAAAAATATGGAAGGTATAAGGAAAAAACATTCAGAATTTAAGTTGGAGGCGACCCCAATAGCTACAACTACTGTTACACCAGGCATTAAAGATATAGCTGGTAGATACTTACCAAAAGTTAGAATTCCCGCTCCTAAAAAGATAAAATATAAATTAGAATCCAATGAAGGAGAAGTTGAAGAAGAATATATAGAATATTCTTTAGAAGATAAAGAATTACAATTACAAGAGGGTGGAGAAAAGTTAGTAATCGATTTTCCAGAGAGAATGCAAAGAAATTTTAAGAAAATTAAAAATTCGGATGAATGGAAAGACTTTGTTATACAATGGCATTTGAGAGGAGAAAAATCAATTCATTCAGATTTAAGATTTAAAATAAATGGTTTGCTTGAAGGTTTCACTTTGTTTACCCCTCCATCAATAGATAAGCCCGACTTATTAATAGAAAATCCTAAAGATATTAGGGGCACTATAAAAGTACCACAACCTTGCGAATGGCTTAAGGTAGAGGGAGGCTATAAATCTGGCGCACCTGGAACTACATCAAAACATAATGCTTATTTTGTAATAGTAGCAAAAGGAAAATATAAACCAATTGAAATAGAAGACCACAAAATAACTTTTGAGTTAAAGTCAGATGTGGGTAAGATAAATAAAGTAAAATCAATTGCTAAGGATGATGACCAACTTGTAGAAGCTTTTAATAAAAAATTACCAGATAATTTAAAGGAGCTAAATGGTTGCTTTTCTTATCATATAGCTCATGTAGGGGATAAACATATTATTTTATTTGATAAATTAAAAAAATGCCCAAAAGAGGAGGGTGGTTAAACAGCAACCGATTAGAATGTCCTTCAAAAAAATTCTTATAAAATTTATAGAATGGTTTAATAATTGTACTAGAAAAAAAGTTGAAAAATGTGATGATGAGATAGCAGAATTAAAAAGAAAATTAGAAAATAAATCTCTTGAAATAGAAATCTTAATTAGAGAAAAAAATGAGCTAAA
>Ga0172365_10002355_pt1 | contig 13839 bp, 12 predicted proteins | sample LakKivSesite48cm_FD_114535 | JGI IMG/M metagenome (GOLD analysis project Ga0172365, IMG submission 114535) | Sediment microbial communities from Lake Kivu, Rwanda - Sediment site 48cm | ecosystem: Environmental > Aquatic > Freshwater > Lake > Sediment | place: Rwanda: Western Province, Lake...
ATTGTTCTGGTACATACCCTGATAACCGATGATATAATCAGAATACTTGTCTGACGGGAGATGTAGTTTTGTTTCATATGTCAGGGTTACCAGTCTCATCTGAATTTCATAAGTTTCCGGTTTTCCAAAATGAATCAGTTCAGTATTCTGATAGGCAGAATTAATATCCAGTTTCATTTTTCCCAGATAAAACCTGTTTTGTAAAGAAAGCAGGTGGGTATTGAATTGCTGAAAATAGAGTTTAACCATCCTGCTTCTTTTTGTGATGGATTCAATTGCCTCCTCTTCTGCCATTCCCAGATTTTGTCTGCTGTAGTCATAAAACACTTTAAAAGTTCCTGTTTTACCTGTAAAACCTGTATTAAACTTTATTGAGTATTCATTGAACCTTGTATTCGGTACAAAAGTTCCGCCTCCCTGGAGGAAATCGGAATTTGATTTTTGTCCGAATCTAATACCTCCGAATAAATGCTGGGATGATCCTTTAATACCGAAGTTGTTTGTAATACCGAGTGTATTGGAGAATATTTGCATATTGTAATCACCTGTGACAGATCCGACGGGAGCCGGTTTTTCCCTTATGAAATTGATTACACCACCAATTGCATCGGAGCCATATAAAAGTGATGAAGGTCCCTTGATTATCTCTACGTCTTCAATTCCAAATTCATCAATACCCGTCGGGTGATGATCCGAATACTGATAGTTCTCAAACCTGACGCCATTGTTTAAGACAAGGATGTCATTCATAGAGAGACCCCTGATTACAGGTTTTGATACTCCGCTACCTTTGGAGATCATTTCCACTCCGGGTATTTTTGTAATGACTTCTGTAAAATTCGGAGTAGGTTTTATTTCCTCTATATCCATCTTGAATGCTTCTATCTTAACAGCGTTTTCATGCTGAGTGGAGCTGTAACCTCCGGTTACAACAATTTCCTCAGTTTTGATGATGGTAGTTTCAAGAGTAACATTAAGTTCTGTTTCACGTTCCTCAATGATAATGGTCTCAATTAAAGTGGAAAAACCGACATACGAGAATTGGATTTTAATCTTTCCGGAAGGGAGACCTGTTAAGCTATATAATCCGTTATTATCTGTTATTGTGCCTTTACTCAAATCCGGCAGAAACACTGTTGCTCCAATTAGAGGCACGTCATTCGTATCCGTGACCTTACCTTTAATCAGATTTTGTGCGCCTGCCTGATATAATGACAAAATAAAGACGCATAAAATTATTGTCTTTTTCATTCTGTTAGTTCTTTGTTTTACAATCAGTTAAATATGTATTTAAACTAAATGCAAAACAGGGGGAGCTCTTAACAGAAATGAAAATCTTAAATTATCCGAAAGATGGGATTGTGTATACTGGTTAAGGTAATGATCAGCATACCTGAAGTGTACCGGACTGGGAATAAATTCTTCTGCGATAAAAATTGAGAATTGAAAATCACAAATCGGGCATTTATGTGGAGAGTGATTTGCTGACTTGTTTTCGGTACCATGATTATAATCCCAATCATGATGATGGGAAAATTTAACAATTGTTGGCATAAGTAGTACCAATACCAACATTATGGAGATAATATGTTTTTTATTCTTTGTCATCAAGAATTATCTCGTAGTAAAGCTATTTAAAAACAATTAAGAACCCAATGATTTTAAAGTAATGAATTATCAAACAGGCTGACTTTTTTTTAAAGATCCCTCCGATTATCAGATGCTGAATAGCTGGAAAACCCATAACCACCGTTGTGGGTTTGTTCATTGAATCCCATGTCCCTGTTAATGAAGCTGTCGCATCAGCATAGCTCGCAGTTCCGGGATGCGTATGGGTTTGTCCTGCAGTTGTGGAGACATAACCCCAATCCAGACCCGTTGTGCTGCCATTGATCCAGTTACCCCCTTCAGAAATGGGACTTTCATTCAGGGGGAAATTGGTCGAGTACGTTCTGCAAGGCACAACTTTTGAATTCGTTGTACTGGATTTGTCACTTATGGAAGCTATGACTGGATAAGGTTCACAGGTATTTCCGGATATGAACAACCTGGAGATATTGATTTTACCTTCGCCATTCACAACGCCATAGCCAAGGATCCTAAATTGAGTATTTAAATAAGATAATATGGGAATAAAAACAGTAAATAGGAGGATGTTTTTCATGACTTTTAAGTTTAATAAGTTACCTGTTATAGCAGGTGATGTTTAGCTCAGTTCGGGGGCAAAATGCGACTAATAAATAACCTTTAATGTTTGTGTTATCAAATGTGCCGGTTTTCTATTATTGGTTTATGCGGGTATTACCAGACATAAGGTAAAAGCCTGAACCGGGTTTTATGGGAATATTCGATATAGCCTTTCAATTCTGCTCTTAATGTCTTATCCTCCAGGTATGTTCTTACTATTTGCAGGATGATCATCATGCCAATTGGGATTATGCTCCAGATGGATCCGAAGAATAATGGAAATCCTATTGCCTGGATTACCGAACCCAGATAGGCAGGATGTCTGACAATTTTATAGAGTCCGGTTTCGCAGACAGTATGTTCCCTGTCGGTCTGAATCCTTACAGTACTGGAAAAAAACTTGTTTTGTTTTTGCGCGATCAGGAAGAGCAGTTGTCCGCAAACCGTTAATAATAAACCAGGTAAGAACAAACTCCAGTGTAATTCCGGAGACCATTGATAGCGGCCGGAATCCAGTCCCGCTATAATATACATGGAAATTGTAACCAGGAAGGATAATCCCAGCAATACTTTATCCCATTTTTTTGTGCCTTCTCCAGGTTTTGAACGTTCAATCATAAGTTCAGGATCCACCCTCAGAACGGTATAGTTTAATGTAAACATTATAAAGCCGATAATTACATAAATCCAGCCCTGCCAATAATCTAACCTTCCGGCACTAATAAACAGGATCAGGAAAAAAATGAATACGCCAACAAATTGTTTAATGATGTAGCTTGCCTTCATAAAGTCATATTTTAATGTCAGATCCTTGAATTTTCTAGTCTTTATGATTAATGTCGCGGCTCTCTTTACACCCAGAGCTATCTGACTTTCATAGACATTTATTGAATCCTCCAAGTTTTACCATTAATCATGTTCTTCTGTTTTTTGTTTTCGGGAAATGCGGGTTAATTCCATGCCTATTGTTATTCCCAGGCACAGAATCAGCCAGAAGCCCGCATCACCTGGCCTGGTTGCAATTCTTTGATAAAATACTATAATAACCACCAAATGGCCTCATATAACCGTCAGTTACAGCTTAAAATGTATAAAGTTAAGGTTTGTAACTATCGCTTGGCAATTCCGAGTGGATTCGGACGTAGTTGAATCCACATTAATTGCGGTTATACATTAGCAAAAGTTATTTATTAGTACAAATATTCATTACGCTTAAAGCTAATTCCTTTTCTTATCAAATATGCGTGATAAGCACTTGGAACATCATGAGTCCATTTTGGCAAAATCAAGACAATTAAAATCACATCAATATTAGAGATTAATCCCATTATTATAGCACTGTAAAACGGAATTCCGGCGTGATTAAATCCAATTAAAGATGTAAACGCAATTAGCAGAGTAATACCCCATACTTTTGAAAAAAATGAGTGAGTACAAGTTTCCTTTTTGAATTTGGATAGACTAATTATATAGCAAGCAAATTCCATTGCAAGAATGATCCAAATAGCAATGGAATTGTCTGAAATCAATTTAGGATAGAGTATCCAGGTCGAAACACCAATGGAAAGCCAAAATACTAAATCAGTCTGACTATCCATTCTTCTCAATTTCGCAGTAGAAATATTTTGTTTTCTTGCAATTATTCCATCTAATATGTCAGATATTAGTCCTAAATACATTAAAACTAAAATAGCATATTTAGAATTTTCTCCAACAAAATATGCCAACGCTAAAATGGTTGGTGCTAATAGAAATCGGAATAATATTATTAAAGTTGGAATATTCATTTATAATTTTTGACAAACTAGTGAATAAATGTAGTTTCTGTTATCCCCGGATCTTTAAAATCACATGCTCTGATGGCCCTGTATCAATAGATCAAACAGAAGGTTTCGCAGGAATTCCAATAGACTAAATACAAACTATTTATCAAACCTGAAATAGGATTTCGCATTGTTGTAGCAGATATCCTTCACCATCTGCCCGGCCAGCTCCAGGTCATTTGGCAGCATACCTTTCTCAATATCATTCCCGATAAGGTTGCAGAGGATGCGCCGGAAGTATTCATGACGCGGGTAGGACAGGAAACTTCTTGAATCGGTGAGCATGCCGACGAACCTGCTTAATAAACCCATGTTTGACAGGCTGTTCAGCTGTTTCTCGATGCCATCCTTCTGATCCAGGAACCACCAGCCTGAACCAAACTGCATTTTGCCAGGCTCCTGACCGTCATTGAAATTATACAGCATAGTTGCGATAAGCTCATTATCCCCCGGATTCAGATTGTAAACGATGGTACGGGTAAGCTTTCCTTCTGCATCAAGCCTGTTGAGGAACCGTGACATCGGTCGGGCGACCTCAAAATCCCCGATGGAATCATAACCTGTATCGGGGCCAATCAGGCTGAACATTCGTGAGTTATTATTCCTGATTGCGCCAATATGAAATTGCTGAGCCCATCCCTTACTGTGGTCCATTATCGCAAAATGCACCAGCATGGCGGATTTAAATACCAGGATGTCTTCCGGTGACAGGCTTTTGCCTGTCCTGATACGGCTGAATATTTCATTCACCTGCTTATCTGTAAAATCTGCTGCATAAAAGGTCTCCATCCCGTGATCAGATAACCGGCACCCGTTTTCATGAAAAAAATCATGCCGTTTTGCCAGGGCAAGCGTCAAATCATTAAAGGAGCTGATATGTACACCTGCCACCTCAGCCAGCCTGTCAAGGTACACATTGTACGTAGCAGGATTTTCCACTGCCATGGCTTTATCTGGCCTCCATGCCGGCAGAACGATTACGGCATACTTGTCCTCCCGGATCTTTTTGTGATGCTCCAGCGAATCCACCGGATCATCGGTTGTGCAGACAACCTCCACCTTCATCCTGAGCAATAAATTCCTGACACTGAATGCGTCCGATTGTAACTTTTCCTGTGTCTCCTCCCAGATGAAATCAGCAGATTCCCTGTTAAGCAGGCGGGTGATGCTGAAATAATTTTTCAGCTCCATGTGTGTCCAGTGGTATAAAGGATTCCTTAATGTGCAGGGTGCGGTTTCCGCCCATTTATTGAATTTTTCCCTGTCCCCGGCATCCCCTGTAATATATTTTTCCGGAATCCCGTTTGCCCTCATGGCCCTCCATTTATAATGATCTCCATTGAGCCAGATTTGAGTAATATTCTCAAACTTCTTGTCGGCAGCAATGTCAGCGGGAGGAAGGTGGCAGTGATAATCTATTACAGGCATGTCTTTGGCGTACTCATGGTACAGTGCCCGGGCGGGATCACTCTCCAGCAGGAAATCTTCATTTAGGAATTGTTTCATAAATAACTTTTTTATAAGTGAGTAGTGAATAAAAAGAACTGTTGGCGTGTTGACGAGTGGCGGGTTTGCGTGTTTCGGAATAAGTCCGAAGTCAGAAGACCGAGGTCGGAAATCAGATAAGAATTTGTTTGTTTCCCCAACATGCCCTTTCCCCCTGGATGGGTCTCGTTTCCAAACGCGTGCCCCTAATCGTTATTCCCATCACTCTTCACTCTGTGCTCAGCTCTCATCGGATGACTCCATGTCATCCGATGAGTTGCAGAAATCTTCTCACTGGCACCCTCATGGTTTGGGGCTGTAACCTGGAACTATTCTTCCCCTCCTAAAAGTCTAAACACCTTCAATCTAAACACCTTTCTATTCAAAAAATATCCTCCTGATATGTCTTTCCCATATATTCTCGACTACCTGTTGCCCGATGATATCCGCATATTTATCAAGGGCGTCATAATATGTTTTGCCCATTTCGGCAGCGACCTTATAGCCGACATGCACCAGCTGCCTGAAGCCGGGATTATAGTCAGGATGTCCGGGTACATGCCTGAGCGTGTTTACAAATTTGTCCGCTCTCCAGGAATTAACCATCCGGGGAAGCGGTAACCGGGACTCATCGATATCTATAACTGTGGAATAAGGACGGCAGAGCTCCTCTCTGCGGTCATAGGCTGCGGTGTATATTTTTTTTGCCAGGTCGAGCCCCTTACCTCCGGCTGCCGCAAGCCCTATCACTTCCTCCAGCCAGGTTGTCCCGGCAGTTTTCACATGTATACCTTTGCCATGCTTCCTGATAAGACGGCCCATGACCGGATATATGCTGAATTTATCGCTGCCAGAATGTACGCTTAGCTTTAGGTTTGCAGGCAGTCCGAATTCCCTTATGGCATGATCTATCACCAGCAGGTCCTGTTCGAACTCTTTTTCGAACTGGTGTAAATCACCCTGGTAATCAACCCCTTTATTAAAACGGCCGGTAAATTTCGGGGCGATTGTCTGCAGGGGCAGGTTTTCTCCTGCAAGGGCACACAATATGAAAAATAACTCAACAGGATTCTGCGGGATATTTACCTCATCCATAGATACTTCCGGAATAAAAGCCGCCTGTCCCCTGGCTTTTACTATATACCGGTAAATTTCACCGGCTTTTTCTGCCGCGAAAAGGAACCTGTCGGCAATATCCCTCAACAGCTCTTCCGTGATCAGAAACCGTTCTCTTATACCGGGAATTTCAAATTCACCAAGGTATTTTTTGTTATTCTCCACAAAAGAATCTATGCAGGAGCCGTCTTGGGGATGACCAATATATTCCGCAACGTCAATAGTGAAAAAATCAGAGCAGGTAATATATCCAGCTACATTGCTGAGATTGATATGGTCTGCATCTACAAAAAAACTGTCTTTCCAGCCAAGAGCCCTGACGGCATTGTCTGCTTCCACACGCGTATCTTCAGGCCGCGTTCCTATTATGGTATGCTCGCGGTTCGATTTATTCCAGACGGGAATAATGTCTAATCCATTATCCTTCGCTTTCTGTATCGCCATTAACTGGTAAAGACCCTGCCGGGTAAACCGGTCTCCTATACCGAAAGAATATGCACCAATTTTCATTATACAAGTGATATTTGACCAGGTACGAATACGAAAATACAAAAAATGACTATCTTATCCCTCAGAAATAGCATTAAGAGAAATCAAAACAATATATATTTTCTGAGATGAACAAACTGAATTTCAATGACCTGAAAGACAAGGTGTGCGTCATAACAGGCGGTGCCGGTATTATCGGGACAGCGATTGTCCATGCACTGGCATCAGCAGGACTGAAGACAGCTGTACTGGATCTGGATCAGGTTGCGGCTGAAACACTTGCCGGAAGGATGATGAGTCAGTATCATTGTACCTGCATCGGTATTAAAGCTGATGTGCTTGATAAGGAAAGCCTGATGTTGGCCGGGAAAGAGATACACGACAGGCTGGGGAAGATCAACATCCTGATCAACGGGGCAGGTGGTAACTCTCCGAGGGCCACCACAAAAGTAGAACACATCACAAAGGACGTGCTTAACCGGCTGGAGGATACTTTTTTCGGTCTTTCCATGGAAGGATTCCACCAGGTTTTTGATCTTAATTTTAACGGGACGGTATTGCCTACGATGGTATTTGCCAGGGAGATGGTGGAAGCAGGCAGCGGGGTTATCCTGAATATCTCCTCCATGAATGCCCTTAAGCCGCTGACAAAGATACCAGCTTATTCGGCTGCCAAAGCCTCTATTAATAATTTTACTGAATGGCTTGCCGTGCACCTGGCAAAATCGGGAGTAAGGGTCAATGCCATTGCGCCGGGGTTTTTCCTGACACAGCAGAACAGGTTCCTGCTTGTGGATGAGAAAACGGGAGGGTTGACAGCCCGGGGGCAGAGAATAATTGACAATACACCCATGGGCCGCTTCGGGGAAACAGATGAATTGCAGGGAACGGTTCTGTACCTTCTGTCAGATATTTCGCGGTTTGTCACGGGTGTGGTCATCCCGGTGGACGGAGGATTCAGCGCCTATGGCGGTGTATGAGCGAATGTGCATATATCCCATGCCATTGTTGTGATTATTAATGAGCTTAATCTGACAAACATTCGAATATGGATCCGCAGGAACAATTACGGCAGATTCAGCCTGTAAAAGGATTTTTTATAGGTATTGATTCGGACGGGTGTGTGTTCGACACGATGGAAATAAAACATAAGGAATGTTTCTGCCCCAATTTTATAAAGCATTTTGACCTGCAGAAAGTTTCCAGGTACGCCAGGGAGGCGTGGGAGTTTGTGAATCTTTATTCCAGGTGGAGGGGCACAAACAGGTTCCCGGCACTGATTGAAACGGTGCGCCTGCTTGGTGAAAGAAAGGAGGTGCGGGCAAGAAACGCTGTCATGCCTGATCTTACGGCCCTGCAGGAATGGGTCAGCAGGGAAACAAAACTGGGAAATCCCGCGCTGGAAAAGTATGCCAGGCAGGTCAATGATCCTGTTATCAACCTGACATTGAAATGGTCGCTGGCGGTGAACAGGGACATTGCTGAAATGGTTTATGGCGTTCCTCCTTTCCCTTTTGTCAGGGAATCACTTGAAAAGCTGTTTCCGTTGGCAGATACCATGGTTGTTTCACAGACACCTCTTGAAGCACTTGCCAGGGAATGGGAGGAGAACCGGCTTGATCACTTTGCAGGGTTCATTGCAGGACAGGAGTATGGAACAAAGACAGAGCATATTACCCTGGGCGCGAAAGGTAAGTATCCTGACAATAAAGTTCTTATGATAGGGGATGCGCTGGGTGATCTCCAGGCAGCAAAAAAAAACGGTGTCTTGTTTTTTCCGGTCAATCCGGGGCATGAAGAAGCTTCCTGGGAACTTTTTTACAAGGAAGGGCTTGACCAGTTTTTCTCCGGCACCTATGAGGGGGATTATGAGGCAGCCCTGGTCAGGGAGTTTGAGAAATACCTGCCTGAACGGCCATCATGGAAAAGCGCTGAAGCGTTAAAGCGCTGAAGCGGAAAAGGGTAGAAGGGTAGAAGCGTAGAAGGGTAAAAGCGGAAAAGGGGAATACCGTTGAACCGTTGAGCCGTTGAAGCGGGAAGAAAGAGTTCCTGGTTCCGGGTTCCAAGTTCCAAGTTCCAGGTTAGTGTGAGCAGGAGCATGGGACTAGTAGAGTGTTAAAGTGTTGAAGCGTTAAAGTGTTAAAGCGTTGAAGCGTTAAAGCGTTAAAGCGTAGAAGCGGAAAAGCGGAGAAGCGGGTAAGGGTATAAGCGAAAAAGTTTAGATCCAAGCTTTCCCCCTCTTATACACTTATTCCCTTAATCGTTTTATCTCTTCAACACGCCACACGTCAACCCGTAACACGTCAACCCGTAACACGTAAACAGTTTTTTCTAATCACTACTCACGATAAATACGATGTTATATTACGAGAAAAGCCACGAAGATGCTTCACTGACTTCCCTCGACATAGAGGAAGCCCTTCTTTCAGTCTTTAAGCATACTCCCGCAAAAAGGGTGCTTGCCCTTCCACCTGATTTTACCAGGTACCATTCATTTGCAGGAGAGATTGTGCAGATGGCGGAAAAATACCTCGGCAACAGGCTGACCGACATACTTCCGGCCACAGGCACTCATAATCCCATGACAAACAGGGAAATCGAAACCATGTATGGTGTTGCCGGCATGAAAAAGTTCAGGACTCATGACTGGAGGAACGATATAGTTACCCTTGGGGAAGTACCTGCTGATTTTGTTGCCGGGATCTCAGAAGGCCTGGTAAGTTATTCATGGCCTGCACAGGTGAACAGGCTTTTAACATCCGGCAGGCATGACCTGATACTTTCCATAGGGCAAGTCGTCCCTCATGAAGTGGCAGGCATGGCCAATTACAATAAAAACATCTTCATTGGAACCGGCGGACCTGAAGGCATCAATAAAAGCCATTTCCTGGGTGCTGTTTATGGTATGGAACGGATGATGGGCAGGGCCGACATACCGGTGCGAAAACTGTTTGACTTCGCCTCAGAACATTTTACCTCACATCTGCCTATTGTATACCTGCTGACAGTTGTCAGTGCCGATGAATCAGCGAAACTCCGGCTGCGTGGAATATTTGTGGGGGATGACCGGGAGTGTTTTGAAAAAGCCTGTGCACTATCTCTAAAAGTCAATTTCACAATGATGGACGAACCCCTTCATAAGATAATTGTGTATCTTGACCCGTCCGAATATAAAAGCACCTGGCTTGGCAACAAAGCCATATACCGCACAAGGATGGCCATTGCTGACGGCGGTGAGTTGATCATCCTGGCACCCGGCGTTGCCACCTTCGGTGAAGACAAAATCATCGACCAGCTGATACGTAGTTACGGCTATACCGGTACCGGAAACATTCTGAAAAAAGTAAAGGAGAATAATGATTTGCAGGCTAACCTGAGTGCTGCTGCCCACCTGATCCATGGGTCTTCAGAGAACAGGTTCAGGATCATATATTGCACGGAAAAGCTGAGCAAACAAGAGATCACGGAAGCCGGCTTCAACCATGTATCCCTGAAAACAATGATTAAAAAGTATGATCCCTCCCATCTTAAGGAAGGAATGAACACTATGCCCGGCGGCGAAAAAGTCTTTTATGTACCCAATCCGGCCCTCGGATTATGGGCATGCAGGAGCAGGTACTGAAAACATGACAGAACATCGGGTTACAGATAATGACTTTAAAAATGTATTATGAGGATTGTTGCTGACGACAGGATCCCCTTCCTGAAAGGTGTTCTGGAAAAATACTGCCGGGTGGATTACCTGCCCGGGAGCAGTATCAGAAGGCAGGATATTAAGGATGCAGAGGTCCTGATCATTCGCACCCGTACCAGGTGTGACCGGGAGTTGCTGGAAGATACGCCTGTCAGGTTTATTGCCACCGCAACCATTGGCTTCGATCATATTGATACAGATTATTGCAGGTCAGCAGGCATCCGGTGGGCCAGTGCCCCGGGATGTAACTCAGCCTCCGTCACACAGTATGTCCTGGCAGCCCTGCTCCACCTGGCTGTAAAGACTGACGAGCCACTGTCACAGAAAGTTCTGGGGATCACAGGCGTCGGGCATGTAGGCTCAAAGGTTGAAAAGATAGCCCGGACACTGGGAATGAAGGTATTGCTTAATGATCCGCCAAGGCAGCGGGCTGAAGGTCCGGGTAATTTTGTGCCGCTCGAAGAACTGCTGGCAGGTTCCGATATCATCAGCCTGCATGTGCCCCTGATCCTCTCGGGAGCAGATAAAACTTTTCATATGGTTAACAGGCGGTTTATTGAAAAGTGTGCCAGGAAGCCTGTCCTGATAAATACTGCCCGTGGTGAGGTGATGGATACAGGTGCGGTAAAATCTGCCCTGAAAAAATCGACACTTGCAGGCGCAGTGACTGATGTCTGGGAAAACGAACCGGATATTGACAGGGAACTGTTGAAAATAGCCCTGATAGCAACCCCTCACATAGCCGGCTATTCCCTTGACGGGAAAGCTAATGGGACCAGCATGGTGGTGCAGGCAGTGAGTGACTTTTGCGGCTTTGGGCTGCAGGGATGGTACCCTCCTGATGTGCCGGAACCCGAAAACAGCGTAATCACAATTGATGGCACCGGCAAAACAATAGTGACGATCCTGCAGGAAGCAAACACCAGGTCCTATGACATTATGGAAGATGATAACAGGTTGAGGCAATCACCGGATAAATTTGAGCACCAAAGAAGCAATTATCCTTTCAGGAGAGAACCTGGCAGTTACAGGGTGCAAATCCATAATGAGCATGATCATGCCCGGGAGATTCTTAGGAAAATCGGTTTCCGGGTATAAGGAAATGTAAAATGGAATAATTTTGCCAGGCAGCCCGACGGTGTCACCGGATTTAAAATAAAGACTGAGACACAATATCCGGATGCGTCAGGGGGCGGCATGATAAAAAAATAAATCAAATTATTATGGAAAAGTTAGCCGATATAGGACTTATCGGCCTTGCAGTAATGGGCGAGAACCTGGTGCTGAACATGGAACGTCATGGTTTCACCGTGGCAGTGTACAACAGGACAATAGCAAAGGTCGATGCGTTTATCAAAGGAAGAAGAGCATCAAAAAACATCATCGGGACGCACAGCATTTCCCAGCTTGCCGGTGTGCTTAAAAAGCCCAGGAAAGTAATGATGCTCGTGAAGGCAGGAGCTCCCGTGGATGAGTTTATTCAAAAGCTGATCCCTTACCTGGAGCCCGGCGATATTATTATTGACGGGGGAAATTCACATTACCCCGACACCAGCAGGCGCACCCGGTTTGTTGAAGAACAGGGACTGCTGTATATAGGTACGGGCGTATCGGGAGGTGAGGAAGGAGCGCTCAATGGCCCGTCAATTATGCCCGGAGGTTCGCGGGAAGCCTGGCAGCATGTCAAACCGGTGTTCCAGACTATTGCAGCAAAGGTGGAGGATGGTACTCCCTGCTGTGACTGGGTGGGAGAGGATGGTGCAGGCCATTTCGTCAAAATGGTGCATAACGGGATCGAATACGGGGATATGCAGCTTATCTGTGAAGCGTATCACCTTATGAAGGTATTGCTGAACATGTCAAACAAGGAGATGCACGAGGTCTTTGCCGAATGGAACAGGGAAGAGCTTAACAGTTACCTGATCGGGATCACTGCTGATATCCTGGCATATAAATCTGGCGGGGAGGAGCTGATTGACAGGATACTGGATACTGCAGGGCAGAAGGGTACCGGCAAATGGACAGTGATGACTGCTCTTGACATGGGCGTGCCCCTTACCCTTATTGCAGAATCGGTATTCTCGAGAGCCCTGTCAGCAAAAAAAGAGGAGAGAAAAAGTGCATCAGCGGTGCTGAAAGGTGCAGCACCTGGTTTCGGCGGAGACAGGAAAGGATTAATAAGTGATCTGCGGAATGCCCTTTATGCGTCTAAGATTGTCTCTTATGCACAGGGTTACATGCTTATGAAAACTGCCGCAGAAGAGTATGGCTGGAACCTCAATTATGGAAGCATAGCACTCATGTGGAGGGGAGGGTGCATTATACGGTCTGCATTCCTCGGGAATATAAAGGAGGCGTTTGACAGGAACCCCGGACTGGAGAACCTGCTGCTCGATCCGTTTTTCAGGGAAAAGGTTGAACAGGCCCAGGACAGCTGGAGGAGGGTTACAACACTGGCATTACAGAATGGTATCCCTGTCCCGGCAATGACATCCGCCCTGAACTTTTTTGACGGGTACCGGTCGGCATGGCTGCCTGCAAACCTGCTGCAGGCTCAGAGGGATTATTTTGGCGCGCATACCTATGAAAGGAACGACAGGCCACGCGGGGAATTTTTCCACACCAACTGGACCGGGAAGGGTGGGGAAACGGCTTCTTCGACATACAATGTCTGATTTTATTTCTTATTTTAGTCATTATGAATTCACGCCAACGGGTCAAAACAGCACTCAACCATAAACAGCCCGACAGGATCCCTGTCGATTTCGGATCCACTGCAGTCACCGGGATACATGTGCATATTGTCGAAAAACTACGCGACTATTTCGGGCTGGACAGGCACCCGGTAAAAGTCATTGAACCATACCAGATGCTGGGTGAAACAGAGGAAGACCTGGTGAAAACCCTGGCAATAGATACTGTCCAGGTTTCGGGCAGGAAAAATATGTTCGGTATAGCACAGGAAGGCTGGAAAGAATTCAGGACTTTCTGGGGACAGGAAGTGCTTCTACCCGGAGAATTCAATACACGGCTTGATGAGAACGG
>Ga0172365_10002361_pt1 | contig 13832 bp, 8 predicted proteins | sample LakKivSesite48cm_FD_114535 | JGI IMG/M metagenome (GOLD analysis project Ga0172365, IMG submission 114535) | Sediment microbial communities from Lake Kivu, Rwanda - Sediment site 48cm | ecosystem: Environmental > Aquatic > Freshwater > Lake > Sediment | place: Rwanda: Western Province, Lake Kivu...
GGTGGTGAGCATGTTGATGGTAGTCGTCTTGCCGGCTCCATTTGGGCCCAAGAACCCGAAAATCTCCCCATCCGTGACGTCGAAGTCCACGTGATCGACCGCGACGAGTCCCTTGTTGTACACCTTTGTCAATCCCCTCGCCTCGATGACGAACCCGTCCTCACCTGCCATTTCCTTCAACCTCCTTCAATCCCCCTACGGGCAAATCGGAACCGATATCGGAACCGATATTTATGCCTTCCTTCTGCTAGGCCACATCACTGGGCGCGCTTCAGGGTCATCCGCCCCATTGCCTTCACTGGGGCGGCTCGATCATTATCTTGACGTCCACGGCAAGGGCGGGCTCCTTCTCACTCTTGCCGTAAAGGAAGAGTGGGTTGATGTCTATGTCCATGATCTCCGGGAAGTCCTCTGCAAGCTTCGCAACCCTCAAGATGGCATCCACGACTCTTTCGCGACTGCCGGGCTCCTGTCCCCTGACCCCCTGAATCAACTTCTGCGCCTTGGTCTCGGATATCATCTCTTCCGCATCGCTCGCGGCTATCGGCGCGACCCTGATCGACACGTCCCTGAAGAGTTCAACGAGCGTGCCCCCGCTCCCGAAGCTGATCAGGGGTCCGAACATCTCATCCCTGTGCATGCCGAGGAATAGCTCTCTCCCAGGGGGTATCATCTTCCTGACCACCAGCCCCCTCACTTGAGCCTTGGGAGCCCTCTCCTTCACGTCCTTCATTATCTGCGCGAACGCGCTCCTGGTCTCCTTCTTGTTGGACAGGTTGAGCACAATGCCCCCAACGTCTACCTTGTGGACTATGTCGGGGGATTCCACCTCCAGCGCGACAGGATATCCCAGACGTTCGGTCGCTTCTACTGCCTGAGCTGACGTCGTTACGGGCACTTTCCTGGGAGTCGGAATTCCATACGCCATCGCGACCTTCGCTGCCTCAGAGGGCATGAGCACAGCTCTCCCCTCCTTCTTGACAACATCTATCACTGCCTTGACCTTGCGCTCGTCGACCACAAGCTTCGCCCGCTCCGCCTCTCCTCTCTTTGAGAATCTCCAATACCTCAAGACTTGGCCCAAGGCAGCCACTGCCTTCTCCGGCGTGTCGTACGCAGGCACACCCCTCTCCATGAGGATCCCTATCCCAGTGTTGCACTCTTCCCCTCCGATCATGTTCACCACGACAGGCTTCTTCACCCTCGCCGACTCCTTCGCTTTGATCACGGCTTCGGCCACATCGGTTGGCTTGGTCTGGGCAGTATGGCAGTAGAGCACGATCACGTTCCTGACGCTTTCGTCGTTCAGCAGGGCCTCCACCGCCCCCCTGTAGTCCTCTGCGCTGGCCATGCCGGTTAGGTCCACGGGATTCAGGACGCTGCCAAAGGGGGGCATGAACTTCCTCAGCTGCGTAGCCAGATCCTGAGGCAGGTCCATGAGCTTCACGTCATTGACCTCAGCGGCATCAGTCGCCATCACGCCAGCGCCGCCGCCATTCGTGACTATGACGGCCTCCTCCCCTCTTGGCAGAGGCAACATAGTGAACGCCGTCGCCCAGTCGAAAAGCTCCAGTATGGTCGGGGCCCTTATGACGCCTGCCTGCTTGAACGCTGCCTCATACGCCTCGTCCGCCCCGGCGAGGGAGCCCGTGTGAGACACTATCGCGGCCGTGGTCCTCTCTGCCCTTCCGGCCTTCAGCGCTATGACGGGCTTGACCTTGCTTATCTCCCTAGCCACCTTCAGAAACCTCCTCCCGTCGTCCATACCCTCAATGTAGAGGGCAATGACTTTGGTGTTCTCGTCCTCGCTGAAGAACTGCATTAGGTTGGTCTCACTCACGTCCGCCTTGTTCCCAATGCTGACCAGATCTGAGAGCCCAATGTTCCTCTGCTCCGTCCAACCCGTGAGGCCTATCGCGAGCGCTCCGCTCTGGCTGATGAAGCCTATGCTCCCCTTCAGGGGCAACGAATGCAAGAAGCTGGCGTTCACATTTTTGACCGTGTCGGCCACGCCCACTATGTTCGGTCCCAGCAGTCGTACTCCCTCCTCCCTGGCTATGCGCACGATCTCCTTCTCCCCCTCAACGTTGCCGACCTCCTTGAACCCCGCCGTGATGACCGCTACTGCCTTGATGCCCTTGTCGCCACAATCCCGCAGCACTTGAGGGACCACCTTGGCCGGGACGACTATTACTGCCATCTCCACCTTGCTCGGTATGTCCTTCACCGACGCGTAGCACTTCAGGTCTAGGATGGAATCGGCGTTGGGGTTGACCGGGAATATCCTTTCCCTCGGATAGCCGCCTGCGATTAGGTTCTTCACGACCACGTGTCCGATCTTCTGAGGCTCCCGGGCGGCACCCACGACCGCGACTCCATCCGGCCTGAGCAGAGGCAAGAGTTGCTTGTACATCTCGACTGAACCGTCACTCATCCTGCGTCCGTCCGCGACCGGTTCAGGCCAATAAAAAGATATGTCGTGTTAGAGCGTGCTGTTCAGTTGTCTTTGATTCCGTCGCTGGATATGGACCCAGTAGAGGATCCGGACTGGGACTACGCCAGGGTGAGAAGGGTTCTGGTCAGATCTCCTGTGATGGAGTGGTCAGCGAGCGTGGCCTCAGTTGTGGTGAACGTTCCAGGCCTCAGCCCATTTACGGTTCCCAATCGCAACATGCCGGTTGACGGCCTGACCGTGTTGATCAAGGGTGAGATCTGGAAGGCCATGGACGGCATTGGCATCTCATTGGCAAGTGGAGCGGAGCTCAAACCCTCGAAGGTCAGGTCCTCGCCGTCGCTAGCGAGGTACGAGTACTCAAGTGAGGGGGGCGACGTGATCACAATCGAGTACGCGCCCGCCGACTCCGGAACCACTCTGGCGGGTGGCCTCAAACTCACGCTGACTTTCCCCAGTTCATTGATCGGCGACTCGATGGACCTGTTCTTCCTGACGGACCTGAGGCCGTTGAAGGGACCCTCGGAGGCAGTGAGCTACTTCCCACTACCGGGGTCTGGGATGCTTGCCTCGACCCCTCGCGTCAGGCTCGGCGTGTCGACGAGTTCTCACATCGACCCATCGGGGGCCACTAGGTCGGACCTCAACTGGTTCTACAAGCAGGGATACGGTTTCAGGGTGGAGTCTGAACGGGGTGTGGTGTTCGTGCCCGAGCGGCGAGTCCTATCCGTACTCGGCCCGTACCGGCTCAGGGTTTCCTCGACCCTTGAGAGCCTTCTAGTTATTCTCTCGGAGAACTGGCCGGTGGGAGCTGAGCTCGAGAGCACCTTGACCTCGTCTGGCTCCGTCCTTGCATCTCAGCTCCGTGACGTCCTGTCTTCGTTGCCAGAGCCAAAGGTGACCGGAAACGCCCGCGATGCGCTCCGCGGGAGGGTGGCTGCACTCCTCTCGTTCGGGATCATGGCAGGGGAGGGGGAGGGAAGGATCTACGGCGAGGCCGGCGCCCACTGGTTCAGGGAGACTTGGTTCAGGGATCTGTTCGAGGGACTTCTTTGGAGCTTCAGGACGCTCTCGACTCTAGGCTTGACTTCATTCGTAAGAGACCAGCTTGAGCTCTCGATTGGGTTCGCCAGCGCGGGCGGGCTAATTCCGAACAGGCTGGACTGGACTTCAGGCCACCCCAAACCCGGTTACGAATCCGTGGACTCAACTCTGCTCTTTCACCAACTCCTACAGGAGTACTGCCACACGTTCGGCGAACAGCGGCTTCTGTCGCGCGGGCTCGCTCTATTGGAGAAGTTCACGTCCGCCGCCCGGTCCGGCGACCTTGGGTGCGTGAGGTTACGCGACGGCGCCCTCCTATCACCGGCCAACTACAGTTGGATCGACAGTAGGGCGGACATCGATGTGGACGGCGTCAAGCTGAATTCTATCCCCTGCAGGCTTCCGACCGGGTGGCTCAAGTCCATGCTCTCTGACGGACTATCACCGAGGGAGATAGAGGCCATCACAAGGGAGCCTGTATTCTTGATGCCGGAAGTCCAGTCGAGGTTCCTGCTCGTACTGAGGGGTGCCGCGGGGATTGCCGAGCAGCTTGGAGCCGACTCCCGCCCGTTCGCCGAGTTAGGGCATCTTTCGGCCCGCGCCCTCGAAGACTTCATGCTGGGACGAGCTGGCGATCTGCCGCCCAATCTCGTCATGTTCGAATCGGGCCACGTTCAAGTCGACCTGACCCCTTCCTCCCCCGCCCTTGTGGCCCTATCACTACTCAAGGATGAGATCCCCAAGAGCCGTCTGAGCCTCGGATATTCGAGGGCCGTGGAGGAGCTGTTGGTCCACAGGAGGATGAGGGCGTTAGGCGACAGAGTCGCTCCGTTTGGGCTCATCGCACAGAAGAGGGAATGCCAGCCCTACCTTGGCGACAGACAGTATCATGGTTGTGTGGTCTGGCCCAGGGATACCCCCTACCTCATCGATGTGATGCTGAGGCTCGGCCATGAAGAGGAGGTTGATGACCTTCTGCTCAACAACCTGGACTGTTCGATCTCTGAGGGGGTGCCGTTCTACGTGAACGAGCTCTATGGCCTGCCTCTGGGAAGAAACCCGTCACCGGTCGAATCCACGGCCGACCAACCGATACCGCTGAAGAACCCCGCCCAGTTCTGGTCGACTTGGTGCGATCCCTACCTGAGGTGGTTCTTGTCCTAGCGCGACTAATCGGCCTTTACCATTTTCAAGCTGCCGGTTCTGACCTTCTTGATGATCCTGTAACCGCAGTAGGGGCACTTGACCTCCCTCGTCGAGATCATATCGGGAGCGAAGACCTCCCCGCATGACAGGCACTGGTACAGCCCCTTGGACGGCGTTGTCTCTGCCCCTTCCATTGGAGGAGGAGGCTTTGAGCTTGGGCCTATAAATACCTTGGGTCGCATCGCACGACGTGTCCCTTGGGGCTCCTCGTGGTCACCTCTGACTCTGGGTCAGGCAACGCTGCCATGATAGAGGTAATGGACGCGCTGTTGCCGAGGGACGGTCAGATGAGGGCGGAGGTCACGGCGCACAGGGGTGTGGTGTTGGTTCGGACGCGGTTGTCCTCGCTTACCGCTCACAACATGGTCCTGTCCTCGTTGCCCAGGCACATCTCCAGGGTCGTGCCCATAGAGATCGAGTGCGAGCCGGATCTGGCCGCCATAACAGAGTGTGCGCTGGCTGCCCTGGAGGCAAAGCGCCCCGGTTCTTTCATGGTTCGCTGCAGGACAAGGGGCTCAGAACTCAGCGCGTCCGAAGTCGAGCGGGCCGTAGGTGCGCGCATCAGAGAGAAAACGAGCAGGAGAGTTGACTTGAAGGAGCCAGACCTGGTCGTCCACATAGAGGTGATCGAGGACTTCGCAGGGGTCTCAGCGCTGCCGGCCGGACTTCCAATTTCGATGAAGTCAGTGCGAGACAACATCGTCTCTTCGATGAGATATATATTGAAGAGGACGGGGCAATCGCAGAGATAGCCCAGATGCCCTCTCAGATCGTGTTGGACGGAAGGCCGTTCGACCCTGCCTTCCTCCCGGAGCAACTGATGCACCGCGAATCCCAGCTGAGGGAGCTAGGCAGCTATCTCTCGTCAATCTTGAGGGACCCGCCCATGGGCGCCAGATCCCTCATAGTCGGACCCAGGGGCAGCGGAAAGACCACGATCTCAAGGCGATTAGTGAACTCCTACTTGTCTGAGAGGCCGAATGCGATCGGATTCGTGGTCAACTGCAGGATCGAGGGATCCGAGTACAATGTGGCCATGAGGATGCTGATCCAATCCCGCCTAGCCAGCGGGTTCATCCGGGGAGTATCCAAGGAGGAGGTCCTGATCTCCTTCGTGGAGTCACTCTCAGGCATGAGGGACCCAGTCCTCGTTGTCTTGGATGACGCGGACTCCCTGTTGGTTAGAGGAAAGTCCTACCTGATCTCCTCGCTCCTCAGATCTCACGAGGGGTTCGAGGCAGCGGCGTCGAAGCTGGGGCTAGTGCTGACTATGAGGTCGGTCACGATCGATCCCTCTTTCGACGTCACTTTGCTTCCAACGGTAAGGCTGAGCCCCTACACCTCCTCGGAGCTGCACGACATACTCGAGACCAGGGCTCAGATCGCGCTTAGCGCCGGGTCATACGATGACGAGGTGCTCTCGATGATAGCGGACTCCGCGTGCGCTACGGGAGATGCCAGATACGCGATAGAGGTCTTGGCGCGCGCCTGCAGAGTGGCAGAGGCGGCGGAGACGGGCAAGGTCCTTCCCGAACACGTGAGACGAGGCCTCTCGATCCTCCCGAACTTCCCGTCCGCCTCAGAGATGGCACTCCTGAGCGAGCTACAGAGGCACGTGCTCATCTCAATCGTGAACTGCCTTCAGAGCAACGACGCACCCTTCATCACGATGGGTGACCTTGAGTCAAGCTACAGAAGATACAGCGAGGAGCTCGGGAGAGAACCGGTGGCGCACACGCGCCTCTGGGAGATACTTGAGAGCTTGGAGACGCTGGGCTTCATCAGGAAGTCCGTGAAGAGCTTCGGCAGAAGGGGGAGGACTTCTGTCGTCTCCTTGATCGCACCCGCAATGGCCTTGGGCAGGATGCTCAAAAAGGAGATGGTGGAGTGACCAGCCGAGCGGGATATCCAAACGAGTCCCTACTCTCATCCCCCACCTTCAGGGTGCTGCGCGTGCTGGCCGGGGCCGGAGGATTCGTCACAATATCCCGGATATGCAGGGAGGCGAACGTCAACCATCCAGTTGCCTCAAGGATACTCTCACGTCTGAGGGAGAAGAACGTCGTATCAGAGAAAAGGGTCGGCAGGACCAGGATGTTCAGGGCTAACTATCATGACGAGAGGGTCTCGCTCCTCCGGAAACTAGCTACCTCCAGCCTTTGACCGCGCACTCTTCCCCCGTGCCTTGCCCGACCCCGAGTGCTTCCCCACTCCGCTTTCCCCAAGAGCCCTCTTTCCCATCAACCTGTCCAGCAGCGGCAGCACCTGAGATCTCACTACGGACCTTCGCTCGTGAAGCTGCATGCCTATCTCCTTGGCCTCGGCGGCCTCCGCCCTTGCTCTTGTGACCCTCGCCCATCTCTGGGACACCCTGCTCGGCATCTGCAGCCTCACCCACGAAGGCCCCGAGCGACCACATGTCATCAGCCCGATCGCCAACATCTCATATATGTACGGTATGAGCATCCAGACCCTCTCTTTCCTCATCAGCGCCGAAAGATAGTCAGAGTCCGCTGTGGCTCGAGCGAGTATCTCGGCGGTCTTCGCGTCGCTGGCCAAGTTCTCGAAGTTCCCGTAGACCCAGTCGATCAACTCGTTGGGCATCAGGCCCGTGTTGCTGAGGTGTTGGCGCGCCTCGTAGACATACCTTGAGCGCATCGCGTTCCTCAGAGCCTCGAAAATGCCCTCCTCCTGGCTCCTGTCCTGCAGCACCCTCGACACCGTCTGTTCGTCCAAGGCTGTCCCCTCGTAGGCCAAAGCCTCCAAGTCGTTCAACGCGCTCCTGATGTCACCGCGGCTCTTCTCCGCGATGAGGTCCAGAGCGCGTTCACTGACGGTCAGACCTTGGGACTCTATGAACCATCTTAGGCGCTTCAGGACGGAGTCCTTCCTCAGCCTCTTGAACTCGAACATCTGGCTCCTCAGTCGGATCTCGCGCAAGGACTGCCTCCAGGGATCGTTCGCGGTCAGGACCACAGGAGTCGAGGTGTCCTCCATGAGCGTCAGGACCGCGCTCGCTCCTCCGAAGTCCTGCCTGTGGTGAAGGCCGTCGATCTCATCTAGGAGTATCAGGTTCTTCTGGTCGTACAGGGACATTGAACGCGAAGCAGGGTAGACCTTCTCCGCCAGAAGCTCCCTAGTCCTCACGTCGCTCGCGTTCAACTCGATGAGGTTGAAGCCCAACTTCTTGGCGGCGATCTCTGCTACGACCGTCTTGCCGGTGCCGGGAGGTCCGTGCAGCAGTGCGGCCTTCTTGGGTTGGTCAGGCTTCCAGTCCCTCAACCACCGCAGGAATTGCTCGATGGTCCTCTCGTTCCCGACTACCTCCGACCAGTCCTCAGGCTTGAACCGCTCCGCCCAGGGCATTTCTCAGGAGTGCCCCTTGACCTCTGAGAGCTTGGCTAGCATCAGGGTGAGCTGGATCTCAGGGTCGGCGCCTACCATCAGCCTGTACTCGACTTCCGCCAGTTGTGTCAGGAGAGAGATCTTGGCCTCGGCTGCAAGGTCCATGTTGGATATCCTTCTGTGGAGCTTCCTGACCACGTCCTTGGGTTGGACCCCGGATTCGTGTATTATCTCGCCCAACAGGTCAAGGGCCTCCGGCAACTTTCCGGCCAGCCCGAGGTCTATCAGTTCGTCCGCCCTGTCGACCCCGTACAGCCCAAGGAAGTCCCTACTTGTCTTTGCATCTATCCTCCTCTGAGCCGCAGCGATACCTTGGGCCAGGTTTATCGCCATCCTCATGTCGCCAGCCGCCCTCTCCACCACCATCCTCAGGGCTTCCGGTTCGCATCGGATGCCCTCCTTCTTTGCGATGTATTCAAGCCTCTGCGTTATGATCTCGTCCTTCAGAGGGCCAAACCTGAACAACGAACACCTGGATTGGATAGGTTCTATGATCTTGTAGAGCTCATTGGCTATCAGGATGAACCTCGTAGTGGAGGAGTATCTCTCCATGGTTCTCCTTAGGGCTTGCTGTGCATCGTCGGTATTGTGGGTCAACACGCCGTTCGCCAGGAAGAAGTTCCTGTTGTGTTCCATCCGGATGTTCAAAACTTCATGTACTCCGATGTGTCTGACGTCCTTGACCTTCGCATGCATAACCTCAGGATGCCCATGTCCAGACGCGCCCATTGCCCCGTGGGCGCGAAGCTCTGTCCCCTCCACGGGGGCCTCCGACTCACGACCCCAGGGCATGATGACATCGTGCCCTCGTTCCTGAGATTCATACTGGACGACATAGGGATTCCTCAGGTCGACCTCTTGGGCGGCGTACTCCGCAGTCTGGCCGCCTCCTCCCCCGTAGGCTCGTAGTACTCTGAGAACTACCCGCCTCCTCTCATCAAGCGACGCTTGTCCGAACGAATGCGCGGAATAGGCGCTCCTACACTCGGTCGAACAGAATCGGTCCGGACGGTGACCTCCTTGGAGTTGTCTGTAGAAGACCTTTCCACAGTTGCGGCATCTCGGGAACCTATCGCTGAAGTCAGCTACGACTGTGACGCCTGGCATGAGTTCCTTCGTCCTCTTGATATCCACTCTCCCCTTCTCTATGGAGAAGAACGGGTGTTCGGGCGAAGCACGGATAGTCCTTCCGTCCTCAAGCGCAACCTCATACAGTTCGGCCTTGCCTGATCGCACTACTCTCCCCCTGTCGTTCTCAGGGTTCAGAGTCTCGAAGTTCAGCGAGGGTATGTCGAACCAACCGTCTCCGTTTGTCCCCCTCAGTTCGTTCAGGCTGGGCGTCTGCAGGTCGCCTAACACGCCCGTGGTGACCTTGGTCTCGGGGTGCAAGCACATCGAATCACTTTCGTCCAAGATGACCACCTTGAACGGAGTGGCCGCCATTGGAATCGACTTCGCGAACTCCTTTATCCTGTTCCTGACCACATCGATGCCCCTCTCATCGCTATTGTGCAGCAGGACGGGAGTGGTTCCTCCCCAAAACACCTGAGCGCCAGGGACGGAGAAATCAAAGACGTAGCCCCCGTGCCGCTGAAGTCTGATGTTTCTGACCGGCACGGCTGAGAGAGGTGAATCGACTAACTTCTTCAAGTTCCGCAGGATCCTCCTGCGATGGGCACCCAATCCCTTGAGGCTGGCTTTCTTCAGCAGTTCTCTAGCAGCTCCTCTGGAAATCCTCTTGCTCTTCTTGAAGTATAGTTGATGCCTGAGGGCATACCTAGATTCCGGCACGAAACTAATGCTAGTGAACAAATCCACCAACGGTTCGGCCGGAATGAGCTCGGTCTTGATGTAGGAATAGGAAGGCAGTTTCCAGACGATTCTGGCTTCGCCGTCGAAGCAGGATGTATCCAGACCAGAGATCCTCCCCAGCCATGCGATATCGATGGGGTTTTGCTCTGATCTGGAGGAGTATCTCACCAGTTCGCCCCAGTCCCCGGATCCGTCGCCCATGTAGCCCTTGAGGAACTCATGTCTGTTCCGTAGGCTCGTATCGAAAACAAATGGAGGAGTTCTCTTCTGTGTAGCGACTCCCCTTCCGTTTGGTGCATCGAAGCTATGCTTGAAGAACCTTGCAAGCTGTGTACTACATACCCTAAGCTGCATCGACGATTTCTTCGTGCGGTTGAAACCAGACCCGGATGAAATTGCTTTGCACTCAAGCCCCAAATCCTCTGCCAGAATACGCTTGGCCCTCTCTACTATGGCTATTTCCTGAGGGTAGCCAAAGCCAAAGATGACTTGACCGCTAGTGCCTCCCCTGAAGTTGATGCAACCCTCTGCAAGGTAGGTTCCGAATAGCCAACTCAATTCGTCGGTGAGGACGAATTCATCGAACGATTCTTTTACCTTAGGGTTTCGTGCTGTACCTCTGAGGAAATGTTGCGGAGAATATTTCTGGAGGTCGATCACTTTCTGATTCTCATCCAACTGGGTTCTGAATGTTATCAACGAGTCTCCTTCCTTTAGTTCCGCCACGCTCCTTGGAGTCAGATTGCCCTCTCGATCGATGACTATGACCGAGTGATCGAGACTCGTTCTAACGACGCCGCTCTCGTATCGGATCTCGGCGACCATATCCACCCTGTGTCTTGATATCAGACTGACAGGACTGAAACATACGTTGTAGTCCTTGTCCACTGAGAGAACTTCTAAATCGGTGGGCCTCGCGTATGTCGATGAATCGTCGTGAAAATGCCGCTCCGCGATCTCTCCGAAGGTGGTCCTTTTGACCTGTCCGTTCTCCCTCACAAGTACGGGGGTCTCCGGGGCTACGCTGGCATTCAGCTCGATGTGGTTCCCTGCAGGGTTGCCGTCGTAGAGATCATTGACCAAGGCCAACGCGGCAGTGGTCTTGGAGGTTCCTGGAGGACCGACGAAGAGCAGGTGGGGCATGCTCTTGGTCGCGGCGAAGGTCTTCAACTTTGAGACGATTTGCTCTCTACCGAGCATTTCGTCAAGGGTTCTCGGTCGGTACTTCTCAGCCCAGACGAGATCACCCAAGCTCGTGGAAGCCATTGAATAGAACACTGGCAGCTGCAATTGGAGTTTTAACCGTTGCGGGACGAAATGCCTGCGGAGAGAGCGTCGAAACTGCTCGAGCTGCACCCAGAGGACTTGCCGCCGCCCTCCTGCGAGATGTCGTGGTTCGATGATGACTCGATCACAGGGTATCGCGGGACTAGAAGCGGGAAATCCGAGGGAACCGGCCTTCGGACACGCTGTTAGTGGGCCAACTGGAAAGTCCTGCAGGTATAGAGTTAAATCAGATGGTCGGGTCAGACCTCGAGAATGCTCAAGGTGGAAGCAACTCTCATCGAGGAGGTCATCAAGAGGGGCCTGAAACGGATAGAGGTCGATCAGCAATTGCAGCCGATGAGGGTGTTACCGAGGGAGGATTTCAAGTACTCCTCGATCCTTGGAGTGGAAACGAAGCTGGAGGACTCCGTCGAGTCAGAAGCCCCCATCTATGTCGGGGAGCAACTTCTTGAGGAAGCGATGGCTGAACCGGCGGACAAGACGGTCGACCGAAAGGCGCTGGCCGTCATAGCGTGGGACGAGAGGCACAAGGCCAGCTACATGTCCAAGGTTCCGCCTCTCTTCTACAGGCAGTTGAGGATGCTGATGTCATCCGAGGGGATCAATGAGAAGGCGAGGAGGCTGATGGAGGCGTCAGCTGTTGATGTCTGTGACACAAGGCTCAGGAAGATACTGACCTATTCGCTTGTCCCATCTCTCCCGCAGGGGGTATTGAACAACATGACGACTGAGGAATCTTTCCTCTTGGAGTTGTTCAGGGTGATGCTGTCCGTCTGGAAGAAGGAGGTCATCGGGATTGGAGGGTAGTAAGGAGGACACACAGGAGAGGTTCTCCGCGTTCGTACGAGGATTCAGGGACGAAAAGGGGCAGCCAACCTACATAGATGAACTTAGGTCGCTCCCCATAAGGGGCGGGCGCTCTCTCGTCGTCAGCTTCGGGCACCTTGTGGAGTATGACAAGGAGTTGGCGAATACATTGGATGAGAAACCAAGGGACGCGATCAACGCGTTCTCCGAGTCCGGCCTGCTGATGCTTACCGAGCTTGACATGGACTACGCGAGGAAGGTCCAGAGGCTTAACGTCAGGATCTCGGACTACCTGAGGAGGGCGACGATCAGGGACCTGAACTCCTCCTTCATAGGCAGGATGGTCTCAATAGCCGGAGTCATAGTCAGGCAATCTGAGGTCATGACGCAGCTGAAGACGGGCGCGTTCAGGTGCACCAGCTGCCACACGGTCACCCCGTCCGACCAAGTTGGCCTCCTCTTCATAACCCCAAGGTCGTGTCCGGTCTGCAACAGCTCCGGGCCAGGAACGTTCGAGCTGGATCCGTCGCTCTCCTCATTTGAGGACTTCCAGTCCATATCGCTTCAGGAGAGGCCTGAGGACCTGCCAGCCGGTCAGATGCCCCAGACGCTTGACCTCGCGCTGACGGACGACTTGGTCAACACGGCGAGGCCTGGTGACAGGGTCCTGGTCAACGGTTTGGTGAACGTGCGCCAGAAGGCCTCGGGCTTCGGCCGGTCAAGGTCCAAGATCTTCGAGCTGTCGGTGGACACGAATCACATCGCGGTCGAGACGGGAGAACAGCTTGAGGCCGAGTTGGACGAGGAGACCGTCAGGTCCTTCAAGGCAGATGCCTCTCAACCATGGCACTACAAGAAGCTCGTGTCATCGGTGGCCCCTTCGATCCACGGGCTTGAGAACGTCAAGGAAGCCGTGCTTCTCCAACTTGTGGGCAGCAACCCGAAGACGTTCAAGGATGGAGTGAGGGTCAGGGGGGACATCAACGTTCTGTTGGTGGGTGATCCAGGATGCTATTCGGGAGATACCAGGATCGCTCTTGGAGATGGCTCGATGCCAACATTCAGTGAAATGGCTGACATGCTGGGCATAAGCAATCCTGGCATATACCCGATTTCCCTCACAGTGAAGAACAGAGGGGTGGAAAAAGCCACCGCCTTTCACGTTTACGAACGTCAGCCCATCGTAGAAATCACTCTTGCCAGCGGGCGGACCATAAGGGCGACACCAAACAACCCCTTCTTCACGAGTAAAGGCTGGAGACGGGCTGATCATCTGAAGGTTGGAACCAACATCCGAATCCGCAGGAGGATCCGCTCCAGCATCAGGAGATACTACCCAACCGGTTGGAGGCTAGTTTCGCGTTACTGCAAGCGCAACAACATAGTCTCTGTACCGGAAGTCGTGGACGAGAGACTTGCGGGTCTGATGGGCCTGTTCACTGCGGAAGGATACCTCGATGGATCCCACAGCGTGGCTCTTGCTGTGAACGAACTTGAGGAGCAATTGGCTCGGGCGGCAGCTAGGACTGCCGAGGAATTGTTCGGCCGCCGGCCCGATCTATCGATATTGCACAGAAGGGGCAAGGGCGGCCGCAGGCTGGATCTGATTAGGTTGAGGATCACGAACCCTCATGTTGTGGCGTGGCTCAACACCTTGGCTAAGGAAAAGAGAGTTCCTAGCGCTATCTTCATGTCCCCTGACAGAGTGGTGACTAGCTATCTGAGATGGCTCTTTGAGGGCGACGGGCACATGAGAAACAATGCCAAGGCTCGCGATCGCTATGTAGCCCTCTCGTCCAAGAGCTTAGACCTTCTGAGA
>Ga0172365_10002363_pt1 | contig 13829 bp, 8 predicted proteins | sample LakKivSesite48cm_FD_114535 | JGI IMG/M metagenome (GOLD analysis project Ga0172365, IMG submission 114535) | Sediment microbial communities from Lake Kivu, Rwanda - Sediment site 48cm | ecosystem: Environmental > Aquatic > Freshwater > Lake > Sediment | place: Rwanda: Western Province, Lake Kivu...
CGCCGCCGCCGAAGGCATTGGCGAAGATGAACTGCTTGAGACCGAAGACCTCATCCGCGCGGCCGCCCTCCGGCGCGATCGCGACGCCCTCAACGTGGGCGTGGAGGCCCTCAAGGCCCGGCTGAAACGGCTCGAGTCCCTCGTCTCGGGCCAGGACAGGGAGAAGGCACTCGCCGTGCTCGCCAAGGCCGAGGCCGAGGTGGAGAAGGCCGACGCCGAGCTTCGCGCGAAGCTGAAAGCAGAAGCCGAGAAGCCGGTGAAGCCCCTGCCGCCTGAGGCGGTGCAGGTCCCGGCCCCGTGGTACACCGAGGCCGAGTGGTGGAAGAACTGCGGCGGCCTGATCCCCGGCGTCACGCTGAAGATCCGCGTGAACGATCGCGACCTCCCGAAGGGCGTCCCGGCGAAGGTGCTGGTTGCGGCCCTCGGGCAGCAGCCCCCCCGCTACATTCCATTCGAGGCCAAGCCGGTCGACGGCAAGCCAGGCGTCTTCGAGTTGGCGCTGCCCACGACGATGGAAGAGGGTGCTGACGGCGCCCTCTGCCTCAAGGGGACGCGCAGCATCCTCGTCACCTACGAAGACACGGCGCAGGAGAAGTTCAGCGAGAAGCGCGAGGCTTGCCTCTCGCTCGCGTCAAACGCCCGCCTCGACGTCACCGGGCCCGACTTCCTCGAGACCAAGGAGAGCTTCCACGTCGGCGAGGAGATATACGTGATCGTCCGCGACTCGGACGTGGACAAGACCGGCGAGCGTGATTTCGTGTGGGTGACGGTGACGACGGACCAGGGCGACCGCGAGAGCCTGCCGGTCCGCGAGAGCCAGCCGCACAGCGGGGTGTTCCGCGGGAGCATCCGCAGCGAGTTTGCCGAGGCGAAAGCCGACGACGGCTTCCTCCAGGGCAAGTTCGGCGGGACGCTCCAGGTGGAGTACGTCGATGAGCTGTGGCGCAGTCCTGCTCCCGTCTCGCCCGTGCTGGTTGTCAAGTGCTCGTTCGTGGCCGGGACAGACGGGACAGCCGAGATCTTCGCCCGCCAGCTCAAGCACGGCGCCCTGCAGCGCGACATCCTGTTCAGCACGGGTCTGGCCGAGTACGAGCTGGGCAACAGCGCCACCGAGATGGGGGCCCTCCAGCGCGGCCGCAGCCACCTGCTGGCAGCCCGCGAGCGGTTCCACCTGCTCCTCGAGCAGTACCCGGACGACCCGATCTGCGCCCACGCGACCTACTACCTCGGCAACATCTACTTCCTCCTGGGCAACTTCGCCGAGGCTGTGCAAAGCCTCCAGGAGGTGATCGACCGCTGGCCCAAGAGCGAGTTCAAGGCCAAGGCCCTCTACAAGCTCGGCACGTGCCACATGAAGGCCGGCGAGATGGACAAGGCGATCGAGTCTTTCGTGAACCTCGCCTACCACCACGCCGACAGCCCGCTCGTGGCCGACTCGATGCTCACGCTGGCGCAGCACTTCAGCTCGCAGAAGCACTACAGGTCGTCCATCGGCGTAGGCGAGGCCTTCATCAGGAAGTTCCCCGACCACGCCAAGACGGGCAACATGTACCTGCGGCTGGCCGGATGGCTCATGGTGGAGAAGCGCTACGCCGTTGCCATCGAGCACCTCGAAGACGCCGAGAAGACGCTGCCGGAATCACCCAACATGCCGGCCTTCCTCTATTGGCACGCCGAGTGCATCTTCAAGACCGCGGGGGTGGGGAGCGTGGACTACAAGCGCGCGATCGTCCTCCTGCAGCGAATCACCTTTGACTACGCGGACTCCAAGTACGCGACCTACGCGGCGGCCCGCCTCGCGGAAAGAGACGTGACGCAGTAGAAGAGGCTGCATGAGACTGGTCAGCAAGGAATACCTTGACGCAATACCGGCGCGACTGGAGCGCATGGCGTTGGGCCCGGAGCAGTCGCAGCGCCGCCGCGTGCTGCTCCGGGTGCGGGGCCGCCTCCACGCGATCGCGCAGAAGCGGGGCGTTGCACGCCTCCTGCTCTGGGGCGGCTTCGTCGGCCCCGACCGCGACAACTGGCTGCGCCACGACGAGTACAACCGCCAGCGTGCACGCCGCTTCTACGTCATCGCGGTGATGATCCACGTGCTGGTGGTGCTGCCGTCGGTGATCAGCATCCAGGGCTGCCGGCACAAGGTGCCCGCGGGCGTCCCGATGGGCAAGGGCAACACGCTCACCAAGGGCGACATCATCCAAGTGCAGCTGCCCAAGAAGATCAAGCGGCGCCAGCGCGTGCGGCAGTCTCCCATCAGCGTCTTCGAAATGATAGAAAAGGAGGATCTGGCGTCGGCCACCGACACGAACAAGAAGTTCGCCGACAACGTCGGCGTGCCAGGCGGCGTCGGCGAGGGAGCCTGCGCGGCCGGCTCGCCCCGCGGCACGGTGCTCGGGGCCGCCCTCTACTTCTACAGGATCAAGTTCGACGGTCCCGACTGGGACGCCAACACCGACGGCGTGCGGCCGCTCCTGCGGGAGGTGGTCGAGGCAGGCGTCGTCAAGAAGGTCGGCAGCAACAACGTGGTCTCACTCAAGGATCTCCCTCGCCACTCGGGCGAGTATTTCCCGGCGCTCCTCTATATCACGGGCACCGGGCCGATCAACGCTACTGACGAAGAAGTCAGGAACCTCCGTGATTACCTGATGGGCGGAGGGATGCTCTTTGCCGATGTCTCCGGCGGGACGTTCCACGAGCACTTCGTGAACTTCATGCGCCGCGTGCTGCCGCAGCAGCAGCTCACGGTGGTCGAGTTCGACCACGAGATCTATCGTGGGTCCTACGTGCCGTTCTCGATGCAGCGCGGCTGCCCGATCTACCGCAAGCACACCGGCTCGGGCCCGGCGCTCGGCATCTGGCTGGGGCCGAGGCTGTCGGTGTTCTACAGCCGCGGCGATCTCGGTTCGGGCTGGGCCGCCGCCGGCATCTACAGATCGCGCCGGCGAGACGTGGAACAAGCCTACCGGATGGGCGTGAACATCATCTCCTACAGCCTGCTGTACTACAAGGTCACGAGCTCGTGAGCTTTCAGACGGAGGACGGACACAGATGACAACGCACCGCACAGCACTCAGGCTGAAGGCCGGCAGCGCGCTGCGGGCCCTCGCCGTCGCCCTGGCAGCCGGGGCCGCCCTGCTCTGCAGCCGCGCCGACGCCAGCGACGCCCGCGCCGACAGTCTCTTCGAAACAGCGATGTCGGCCTACAAGATGGAGCGCTGGGAGGATGCAAGTAACAAGCTCTACGAGTTCATGGCCGCGGCCCCGGACGATCCGCGCAACGACCAGGCCGAATACTACGTCGGCCGATCACACTTGTTCCGCAAGTTCCTCAACAAGGCGATCGAGGAGTTCAGTTACCTCATCGACGACTTCCCGACCTCCAACTACGCTACGCTGGCCCTCCACGACCGCGCCCAGTGTTACCTCCAAACGCGCCAGCTCGACAAGGCCGTGGAGGACATGGAGCGGGTGACCAAGACCGCCGTGAAGGCGTACCACGGCGACCAGGAGGCGATGCTCCGCCAGCTCTACGAGAACCAGCGCGCCGACGTCTTCTGGCTGGCCCAGTACTACCTCGACAACAAGAAGCACGACAACGCCATAGCCGTCTACCAGCGCCTTCCGAACACTATCGAGGCCTTCCGCTGCATCACCAACGTTTACTACAGCCTCGGCCAGTTCGACAAGATCCGGGAGATGATCGATACCCTCGAGGGCCAGAACCGCCACGAAGCATTCAAGTTCCTCATGGAGTTCTACGGCAAGTCCAAGGCCTACAACCAGCTCAAGGACATCTTCGCCAAGCTGCTGCAGGAGAAGGACCCCACCAACCTCACGGACGACCTCGTGTGGACCGGAGCCAACAGCTTCAGAGACATCGGCGAGCAGCACTGGAACTGGGCGATGCGGCGCATCAGCGAGTTCTACCCCCGGCTCGCCCGCAACGCCGACTACGAACTGGCCCGCCACAACTGGTCGAGCATGGACTACCAGGACGAACTGGAACTCTTCGTGATCAAGTACCGCACCGGGCCCGATGTCAACACCGTGCTGCGGTGGAAGGGCATCGCGCTCGAGCGAGCCGGGCGCGCCGAAGAGGCACGAAAGGACTACCGGCGGATCGGGGAACCCGGCCTGGGCCACTGGTACGCCGCCGGCACCTACGACGGCCAGTTTGCCCAGAAGAAGGACTACAAGGCCGCCATCCGGGAGTACATCGCGATCAGGACCGCCTACTACTCGGCCGAGTGGGCAGCGATGGCACAGTGGCGCGTCGGCGAGATCTACCGGCTCCTCAAGGAGACCGACAACGCCGTCGAAGCCTTCCGCCACATCGTCAAGCGCTTCCCCGCGCTCGTGATGAAGGAAGCGTACTACGGCACGCAGGGCCACGACGCGCTGCGCGCGCCCGACCGCGAGTATGGCCCGGAGGCACAACTGGCCATCGGCGACGTCCTCCGCGAGGCCGAGCGCCACGACGACGCGATCATGGAATACCGCTACCTCCTGAGCCACTTCGCCAAGAGCATCGCCGCGTCCGTCGGCGCCTACAACACCGCCCTCTGCTACGAAGGCAAGCACGAGAGCGACACGGCCGTGCAGGTCCTCAAGTCCGTGCTGCGGCGCTACCCGGCCACCAAGGCTGCAAGCGACGCGCACACGCATCTCGAGACGAAATACAAGATAGCCGATACCGAAGTGTCCGATGCCATCGATTTCTTCGGCGATACGGACATCGAAGGGAAGTACATTAAGAACTTCCTCGAAGACCCGGAAAAGATGAAGGACAAAAAGAAGTAACATAGAGTACGGGAGAATTGACATGTGGGGATGGTTAATCCAGGGCGGATGGTTCATGATTCCGCTCACGCTCTGCTCCATCGTGGGGCTGGCGATCATCGCCGACCGCTGGCTCTACATACGCGCAGCGAAGAAGGAGGCGGAGGCCGTGCTCGTCCAGATCGATCAACTGGCCGCCAAAGGCGACCTCGACGCCCTCCGGGAGTACTGCAAGGCAAACGGCGGCTACATCAGCGCCATCTTCCAGGCCGGCGTCGACAAGTACAAGCAGCTCCAGGACGAGCCGAACCTCGACTTCGTCCAGCACGAGGTGAGCCGGCTGATGGAGGACGCGAGCATCGCCAACATGGCGGACCTCGAGCAGCGGCTCCCGCTGCTGGGGACAGTCGGCAACGTGGCCCCGCTGTTCGGCTTCGCCGGCACCGTCACGGGCATGATCAATGCCTTCAAGGCGATCTCCATGGAAGCCAACCCCTCGGCACAGACCGTCGCGGCAGGCATCTATGAGGCCCTCATCACGACCGCCGCCGGCCTCGCCATCGCCATCCCCGTCGTGCTGTTCTACAACTTCTTCACCGGGCAGATCGACGCCCTCAACGCCCGCATCGAGGAGAGCGCCAACAACGTGATCGACACGATGGTGATGAACCTCGTGTCCCGGCGCAAGTCGGCCGCATAAGGGAACTGCAATGCGCATCCGGTCCAAGAGACGGCACAAGTGGAACCTTGCCTTCGCGAGCATGAGCGACATCGCGTTCCTGCTGATCGTGTTCTTTGCGGTCGCCGGGAAGTTCTCGAGGACGACCGACCGGCAGGTGACGCTCCCGGCCGTGGACCTGGGCGATACAACCTCCCCGCGCGACATCCAACTCGTCATCACCAAGGAAGGCGTGCACTATGTCAACGACGTCCGTGTTCCTCCCGAGAAGCTCAAGGAAGAGCTGGAGTTCTACATAATGCCCGATGCCGACAGGGACGCAAAGACCGTGCGGCTGAACGCCGACCGCGACGCCCCATATTCCGCCGTGGCCATTGCCGTGGACGCCGTGAACCAGGCGGACGGTTATCTCGAGCTTGCAGTGAACTACAAACGCTAGGAGCGAGACAATGAATACCGCGGTCTCTTCCGCCGATCCGCGCGGCCCTTACCGCGCGAAGACCCCCAAGCTGTGGCAGGTGCTCGCGGGGGCGGTCCTCCTTCACGTCATCGTGGTCCTCGCCTTCAGCCCCAACCTGGGCAAGGCCAGGAGCGACACCCCGGATGGGCTGCTCGCCGAGGCCCGGTCCCTGCGTGAACAGGGCAAGTTCGAGGATGCCTTTGCGAGGTACCAGGACGTGATGAGCAAGAAGCCGCCCGTGCCCGTCCTGTTCACCGAGGCCGAAAACGAGATGAACGACGTCCGGGCCAAGGCACTGGACGCCAAGCGCAAGGCCCAGGAGCAGCAGGCCAAGGAACAGCCCAAAGACGACAAGAAAGGGCAGGGCACGGGCAAGAAGCCCGCACCGGACCAGCCGGGCCAGGCCCCGAAGGTCGACACGCCCACGCTGCCGGAGATCGGCACCGACATGTAGGCCTGCGGCCGCGTCTGCGACATGAAGACCGGGGAAGGCTCCCCCGCGGGAACGCGATGGGGCGGCTTCCCCGGCCCTGTTGTATGAGGGTTCAACCCTCGATCTGTCTCATGGCCCAGCGTGCCCTGGCCCGGGTGCAGAACTCCCAGTCGCCGGCGGCCACCCGCAGCGCGGGCAGGGCACGAGGATCGCGAAGCTGCCCGAGGGCTTTGCACGCGGCGGCCCGCACGTTGTAGTCCTCCTTCTGGTCGGTGCAGAGGAGGATGAGCGCGTCGAGGGCCGAAGCGTCGCCGCAGTTGCCGAGGGCGAAGCAGATCTCCGACTTCAGCCGCCAGCGGCGGGCATAGGCCGCGCGCTGCTCCTCGGTCCATTCCTTCGGGAGGTCCTGCCCCACGCTGTCCTTCTGGCCGTAGATGGGCTGCGTGTGCTCCCAGCGCAGCAGCTCCAGCAGGTGCGGCACCGCAGCCCGCCCGCGACGGAGGCCCAGCCCCACGACGGCCGCGAGCTTCACCTCCCACGCGGGATGGCCCAGCCCCGCGACCAGGCCGCCGAGCGAGCACGGGCAGGCCTCGAAGCCGAGCCCGGCCATCCGGTCCATCTCCGAAACGATCCGGCAGATATCCTCGGGGTTGGTTCGCATCAGAATTCCACCTCATGCGTTGCGCCGGCGGCGGATACGGTGATCTTCCTGCCGGCCCTGACGACCTTCGGGCTCTCCGGCGAGACGCGCCGGAGGAGCGAAGCCTTGCCGTAGAATGATTCCGCATAGGCCCCGTGGCTCGGCAGGGGCACCTTGATGAGCAACTGCGCAACCCGCGCCGTTCCGCAAAGCTTCAGCACGGGCGGCAGCGACTCGACCGCCCCCGGCAGCTCGAGTGGGTCGCCGTCGAGCCAGAGCCGGGCCTTGTGGAAGCCGCGAGGCAGCCGGATCGCCGCCCCGCCCGCCATGTCGAGCTTCCGGCGGTACCAGCCGAAGGCTGCGACAGGCACATCGCCGTACTGCTGCGGAGGCCCGTCGATGGGCAGCGTCATGGCAGGCGCGCGTGTCGCGGCGGCCGCGGCATCGAGCGACTCGCCATCGTCCGGAATGAACTCCCAGCCGTCGGTGACATCCGCCGCCGCCTCGTAGAGCTTGTCGGGCCACAGCACGAGGGAGAACGTGCCGGAGGACATCCTGCGGATGAAGTCGACCTGCACGCACTGCTTCTCGAGCGTGGAAGGGAAGCCCTCGACGGGTCGGATTGCAGTCTCGCAGTCGTCGAGGGGGATGACGGTCAACCGTACGCCCTCGGCCGTTTCGACCGCGATGCTTTCCCCCGCGCTCGAGACGAGGGGCCGAAAGTACCAGCGGCTGGCGAGGGTGTGCTCGGAGGCGAAGTCGACGGCGTCGCTGACGACGAAGAAGCGGTCGTCCACGAGGCGCGACGTTCGCCGCACGCTGCGGGCATCGTAGTGCTCGGCGTAGAATGGGGTGACGTCGCCCGTGATGGCCCTGCCCGGTGTGAAGGCGACGAGCGAGCCGCGCAGCGGGCGCTTCATCGGCCGCAGGCCTTCCCAGCCGTCGACGATGATGCAGTTGTGGGCGCCCAGCGTGCCGGCGCCGAAGTTGAACCGCCGGGCGAAGAAGTCCATTCCCTGGCGATCCTGCCAGCAGTCCTCGAAGTTGAGGGCGGAGCAACTCTCCATCGCGTTGCCGTCGACGGTGATGGGGGAGCCGAAGCAGTCGATCACCAGCGAGTTGGGGTTGACGTGCGGGCGGCCGACGCTGTCATTGACGCCGCTGGTGTCCCACATCTGCATGAGGTAGAGGGAGCCGTCGGGGCTGACGAGGGCGCCGCCGACCTCGTCGTGGGCCCACGTGGGAAAGACGCGCCCGCCGGCGGGTGCAGGCCCGTCGGGCCACCAGAGGAGCGTCCAGATGGTGTCGTCCCAGCCCCAGCCGACGCAGGGATTGACGGCCCAGCAGTCGAGGGCGGCGATGGGGCGCACGCATGCGGCGTCTCCGCTGCGGCAGGCGAGGAACGCGAGGTTCATCTTTGCCGGCTCGTGGTAGCCGTGGTTGTCCCACGGCAGGTAGAGGCCGCAGGGCATCCAGATGCGGGAGATCATCTCGATCATCGAACGCATGCTCGCGCCGTTGGGCGGGAGCCTGCGTTCGAACCAGTCCTGGCCGGTCATCTCCTCGAGGGCCGCGCACGTCAGAGCAACGGCCGGGCCGACCACCACGTCCATGTAGGTGCTGCCCTCGAGCGAGTAGCCGCTCGCGGGCATGTTGCCGATGAGCGGCTCGAACCACGGCAGCGACTCCTCGTACATCACGCGGGCCAGCGGGTGGCGGGCGCGCTTCACGCCGAAAAGGTAGCCGACCACGAGGCACGTGAAGGCGCACGAAAGGATCTGGTTGTCGCTTGCACCGGTCTCGAGGGTGGGCTTGACCCGCAGCCCGGTGTAGAAGTTGACGAATACGTGGCGGATGAAGCTCGACTCGATGAAGCGGCGGTCGTCGTCCGAGAAGACGGGCGAATCGGCCACCCAATCATACATGATCGCCTGCCGCGCGGCCGGGAAGGCGGCGCACCAGTAGTGGAACTGGATGCCCATGTTGTAGTTGGAGGCCGGCATCTCGTTGCACAGCTTCAGCAGGCACTCGCGCGCCCCGCGGGCGTAGACCTCCTCCCCGGTGGCGAGGTGGCAGAACGCCGGGAACCAGGGGTACTTCAGCGGGTCGGCCGCGGCGAGGCGCTTCACGCAGGACCAGAGGTTCGCCAGCGGCCCTTCGGCTCCGGCGAGCTTCCGCCGCAGCAGGCCGACGTCTCCGGCCAGAAAAGGCTTGGCGGCATCAGTCATTACAGCGCTCCGACAGCAGGTGGTGAAACAAGATCGCGGTCATCATAGCAGAAACCTGGTGGGGATCAAGAGCGCTTCAGGACTGATGCTGATGGACCAATCGACACAGGTAGGCCCTCATGGGCTTTCCCTGTCACACCACCGTACGCACATTGCGTGGCTGCTATGCCCTGCTAATCCTTCGCCCCCGTCGGGCTGGATAGGGGGCTTGCGCCTCCGAGCTGTCGAGAAATGCCCGGCGTACAAAAAGATCGGGAGAGCTTGCGAGCCTTCCCGAATCATTTTCGCCGAATCATTTTCGCCGAATCATTCTCGCCGCCGCGCGAAGCCGCGCATGCATCACCGCCGCTGCTCGATCAGCAGCGTCTTCACCTCGAAGGGATGGAAGTCGACCACGGCGGCACCGTCTTCGATCGCCGGCTGCCCGCCCGTGGGATTCTCGAGGAAATTGACCTCCTCGGCGGAAGCGATGCCGCGGACCGAAGACGGTCCGCTCCCGAACCACACGCGCGCCCGGCAGCCGCGGCCGGCCGTCTCGAACAGCCGCAGCACGGTCTTCGCCGAGTGCTCCGCGATGCGCAGCCCCGTGCAGACCACCGAGTCCGCACCCTCGATCCGCAAGCGCGGCGCGGCAGCCTTCACCGGCTGCTCGGAGAACAGGGGGAGCATCAGCCGGTTGAACGACATCCCTGCACGGATGAGCTGGGCGTTGGATGCGCCCGGGCCGTGCGGCTCGAAGGCGAACCGCACGCTGTGCCGGCCGTTGTCGGGCTCGGGGTCGGGGCCGTAGGGGTTGCGCAGAAGCGTGATGCGGATGCGGCCGCCGAGGACGTCGCAGCCGTACTTCGAGTCGTTGAGGAGGGCGAAGCCGAAGGCGTCGCCGGAGACGTCGGCCCACTTCTGCGTGGGCATCTCGATGCCGTCGGGCGGCTGCTCGTTGACGAAGAACGGGCCTTCGAAGCGGGCGGCCGGGGCGTTCATCGAGGTCGCGAACGACACCTTGAGCTGCGGCACGCCCGTCTCGTTCGGCCCAACCGCCGGTCCAACCGCGCTGCCGCGCTCGCGCCAGTCGATGTCGGCCACGAAGTCGATCCGCCGCAGCTTCCGGTAGTAGATCACCTGCTCCTCGACCGTCGAGTTGCGGAAGACGTGCATGACCTTGAACCTCGCGAAGACCGGGCCGGCGTCCAGCAGCGTGACCTCGGCCTTGCGGAGGAGGTTCTCCTGGCGAAGGATGTCGTTGATGAGCCACGCAGACATCCCGTTGGGGGCTTCGTCGATCACCTGGAAGACGTTGAGGGCGAGGTCGGCGCGCGTCGTGGGGACGTGCGTGAGGTGCTTGGGCACGCCGTAGGCCACCAGCTCGCGGGCGAGAGACTTGTCGAAGCAGGAGCCGATGGCCCCCGACTCGCGGTTGAGTGCGGACTTCAGCAGCGGCGTTTCGATCCTGTAGAACTGCGCGTCCTCGGCGACGGCCACGGGCGTCTCGTCGAGCCCCTCGGCCTCATCGCTGCGGATTTGGTAGGCCCTGGACGAGAACGCAGGCACATTCTCGGCGATGAAGATGAACTCGTCGCCCTTGCGCTGCACGGGCACGGCCGCGCCGTCGGCGTCGAGAAGGCACTTCGTGCTCTTCGGCAGCGCGACGGCGACCGGCTCGGTCCGCTCGAAGCCGAGCTGGTTGAGGACGACGAGCGTCTTGCCGTTCTTGGCCTGTTGTGCGAGGATGGCGGCGGCGTCGGCGGTGAGCCTGCGGGCGATCTTGAGGCTCGCCTCGGCGCGCTCGAAGGCGTCGATGTAGGTGTCGTGCACGGCCGCGCCGTCGGCGATGTCGTGGAAGTGGTTGAAGAGCATCGTCGTCCAGCCCTCGCGGAGCTTGTCGCGGTTCTCGAGGCCGGCGAGTGAGCCGAGAGCTTCGGCGGTGAGCAGGGCGCCCTCGCAGAGCCGGTTGTACTTCTTCATCCGGGCGTGCGTGGTGAAGCAGCCCTCGAAGAGGCTCCAGGTCATGCCCTTGTTGCGCGGGAGCGGCGTGCCTTCGGCCTCGACGGCAGCCATGTAGGCGCGCATCGTGCTGAAGCGGATGGCCGGGATCAGGGGCTTGGATCGGTAGTGTTCGAGAAGCTCGAGGTGGAAGCGCGGCAGCCCGCCGCCGTGGTCGCCGAGGCCCCAGATATGGAAGGCGTTCTTCAGGTTGAAGCGCAGCGCGTCGAGGGTATTCCCGAGGATATGCTCCGCGAGCAGGCCCGAGCCGTAGCAGGTGGAGAAGGCATGGATGGTGGTGCCGTCAACGCCCTCCCAGATGCGCGCGGGCCAGTTCTGCTCGGCGCCCGGGTTGCACCGCCAGTGGAAGTAGCAGTCGTGCTCGCCCAGCTTGGCGAGCTGCGGCATGTTGCCGGGGTGGCCGAAGGTGTCGGGCTCCCACAGCACCTTCGCCTTCGAGTCGAGGTGCTCGCGTGTCCATTGCGCGGCGTAGAGCATGTGCCGTGCGATCGACTCGCCGTCGGCCATGTTGAGGTCGCCCTCGACCCACGTGCCGGCGGCGTTCTCCCAGCGGCCCTCCCGGATGCGCTCCTTGACCTTCGCGAAGACGCTCGGGTCCATCTTGCGCACCACGTCGTAGGTCGGCACCTGGCTGTGTGTGAAGGTCAGCTCCGGGAAGTCGTCCTGCATGGCGGTGGTAGCCTTGAAGTCGCGCCGCGCACAGTAGACCGTGTCCTTCCACGTCCACATCCAGTCCATGTCGATGTGGGTGTGCCCGATAACGTGCAGCGTGATGGCCTTGGCACGGGCCGAAAGCGGCTGCAGGGCTGATTCCATCTCGGCGATCGACGCCTTCGCCCTTTCCCAGCGGTTCGCCTTGAGGGCTGCTTCGTCGATCTTCGACGCGGCCTGCGCGACGAGCCGCCGCTCGTCGTCGCCCGAGGCCAGGGCCTCGGCGATACGCAGTTGCGCCCCGGCGGCCCCGAGCTGCGCGCCCAGCTCGAAGCACTCCTTCGAGTGCACGCCCACGGCCACGGGGTTGAAGCCCGCGGGCAGCTCGGTCGGTTTGCAGCACATGATGAGCCGGTAGGTGCGTCCCGGCTCGATCTTCGCGATCACCGGGTCCGCAATGGGTCCGGTTGCGTGCCACGAGTGCGTCTCCTTGAAGCACTCGGCGCCGTCCAGCCACAGCGTGAACGGGCACCAGCCGTGGATGATGAACCAGCCCTCGGTGCCGGCGAGGTCGACGCCGCAGTGCGACTCGGGGAACTCGACGTCGGCGTAGAACCAGTTGTCGTCGTTCTTCCTGAGGACCGACGTGTCGCCGGGCGTCCAGGTGGCGTAAGAGCTGCGGATGGTCGCCTTGAGCGGATTGCTGGGCTTCGACTTCGGGTATCGCCATGCGATGTCGAGGCTGCGGTAGAGCTCGTTGGCCTTCTCGAGCAAGAGGCCGGCCGTCTTCGCAACTTCCATGGGGTGCCTTTCTGCGATCGCTGGTAACGCGGGCTCCGCCCGCGGGGACGTCGCGGCGGGCTCACCCGACGCGAGCCGATATGTTAGCAGAAAGGCGGGAGGGAATTCAAGACACGGAGGCCGTCTGCGGCCCGGAGGCCGTCGTCGGCCCGGAGGCCGACTGCGGCGAGGGCGTCTTGGCCTTGGGCAGCGTGAAGGAGAAGGTGGAGCCCTGCTGCTCCTCCGACTCAACCCAGATGGTGCCGCCGGCCTGCTCAACGACCTTCCTGGCGATGGCGAGGCCCATCCCCGTGCCGGGCACGCGCTGTCGGTCGCTGCCCCGGCTGAACAGCTCGAAGATGCGCTGGCGATCCTCCCTCCGGATGCCGATGCCGTTGTCGCGCACGCGGATCGTGTGGCGGTTGCCGTTCTCCTCCGCCGTGATCTCGACGAACGGCGTCACGCCCTCGCGCGAGAACTTGATCGCGTTGCCGATGAGGTTGTGGAACAACTGGTAGGCGCTCAGCCACTCGATCTCCACGGTCGGAAGGTCGGCCGCGATGCGGACTTCGACGCCCTGCTCCTGCACGGCGCTCTCGAAGCTCTTCAGCACCTCGGCCACGAGAGCGTTGAGGTTCACGCGCTCCACCTTGCCTCCCTTGCCGATCCGGGCGAATTCGGAGATGGCGGTGACCAGCCGCTCCATGAGCATCGCGCTGGACTGCAAGTTGGCGAGGTAGCCGCGACCATCCTCGCCGAGCTGCCCGGAGCACTGCCGATCCAGCCGCCGGGCGAAGCCGAGCAGCGCCACCAGGTGGCCGGCGAGGTCGTGCGAGATCGCGAACACGAACGACTCGAGTTCGCGCGTGCGCGCCTCGAACTGCTTCCTCATCTGCCGCTGCGTGGCGGCATTCCTGATGCGCAGCAGCAGCTCGTCCTCGTCGAAGGGCTTGGTCACGTAATCCGTCGCGCCCAGCCTGAGGGCCGTCACCGCCGAGCGCAGGCTGCCGTAGGCCGTGATGATGATCACCGACGTCTCGGGCCGGCGCCGACGCACCTCCTCCAGCAGCTTCAGCCCGTTGATGTCCGGCATCATCAGGTCGCACAGGACGACGTCGAACTCGTGCTCCTCGATCCGCTCGAGCGCGGCCGCCCCGCTCGACGCCGTGGCGACG
>Ga0172365_10002368_pt1 | contig 13821 bp, 8 predicted proteins | sample LakKivSesite48cm_FD_114535 | JGI IMG/M metagenome (GOLD analysis project Ga0172365, IMG submission 114535) | Sediment microbial communities from Lake Kivu, Rwanda - Sediment site 48cm | ecosystem: Environmental > Aquatic > Freshwater > Lake > Sediment | place: Rwanda: Western Province, Lake Kivu...
AAGTGACTGAGGAGCTCTTGACTATGTGGAGGGAGGCGCAGGACCGGCTCAGTCAGGCTCGAGAGGCGATTGATGGCTTCCAGTCTGTCGTTGAGCAGCTGAGGCAGGAACATGAGAAGATGCTAGAGACTCTTCAGATGCCCTCTATCCCTAACTTAGATGAAGATGCTCTCAAGCAGTTCCTTCAGCAGCCGTACTTGATCATGCCGAGACGCAGCGATAGCTGGTATGTGGTGGTTCCCAAGTTCATCGATATGCAGCTAGGCTGGCTCGAGTGGAGCACGCCTTCATTCAACGTCTTCGTCATAAACAAGTATGTGCGGTGGCTTGCGCCTCTGCCCAGCGAAGTCGAGGCGAGGCTGGGACCCGCTCCCATCGGTGAGGCTAAGGTCGTGGACGGGCTGCTCAAGGTTTCCGCTGGGATGGAGGATCAAGCTTGGCAGAGATATAGAGCGTATCTCACGAAGCGGGACCAGTTCGGCCTGCGCATTAAGAAGGGTTACGAGCTCGAGATCCTAGCCAGCCTTATTCGAGATGGTTACCTGCCTTTCAGTCCTAGCCCTGTGGATAAGGAAGACCTGAGGGAGGTCCCAGGGTTCACGCCTCGACCCTATCAGAAAGAGGCTTTAGAGAAGTGGTTGGAGTGGGGGCAGACAGGCATTTACTGGCCTGGGGGAATGGGCAAAACATACTTGGGTGCAGCCGTCTGCGCCATGGTCAAGGGCAGGAAGCTGGTGGTTGTCCCCAACATTAGCGAGAAGGAGCAGTGGCAACAATACCTCAGGCACTTCGGGGTTCTCGGAGAAGTTCAGCTCGAGACCTATCAGGCTTGGCACAAGATCAAGGGCGAATACGTCCTGACAATCTTCGACGAGTGCCATAGGCTGCCCGCACCGATGTGGAGCCGCTTCGCCACAGTTCAGACAAAGTACCGCTTAGGATTCTCCGCGACGCCCTACCGAGAAGACGGGAGGGAAGACCTCATCATCGCCCTTACTGGTATCCCCGTCGGGCTGAGCTGGGAGGACTTTGTGAGGACCAAGGCGATCAGGAAGCCGACCATAACTTGTAAGGTAGTGGTCTCCGACTTGGAGAAGATGAGGGTGTTAGAGGATCTCCTCAAGGTCCCGATGAAGACCTTGATCTTCGTTGAACTGGTGAACTCGGGGAAGAAGATCGCCCAGCGGTTCGGGCTGCCCTTCGTCTACGGAGAAACAAAGGACCGCCTAGAGGTTATCGGCAAGAACCTCGTGACTGTCGTCAGCAGGGTCGGAGACGAGGGCATAAGCATCAAGGACCTGGAGCGCACCATCGAAGTCGAGTTTCTCGGACGAAGTAGACGACAGGAGGCTCAGAGGGCCTACAGGCTGCTGCACAGCGTCAAACCTGAGATCAGTCACACAATCATCATGACCGTGAAAGAGCTAGACCAGTTCGGAAGACGGTTCCTCGCACTTGAGGAAAAAGGCTTCAAGGTGGAATATGTGTCATGACCGCCCCAGAAGTCTGGTGTAAGGCGATAGAGAACTTCGTCGAGATCAAAGACGGCCAATGCAGTTACCGTGGAGGTGCTGGCGATGGCAGCTTGACAGCGCCCTGTCTCCTAAAGGGAACCTCAAGGTGCCTCCTCACCAAGAACAAGAGGGAGACGCCTTGAAGTTAAGCGGGTCTCATCCGCATAACTTGGTTTTGAAATGGTTGAGAATGGTGGAGTTATGCGGATTATATTATCATCATAACTCTGACGAAAATACAATATACATATCCGAGTTAAGCGGATGTCATCAGCTTAACTCCTTGAGAATCCTGGCCCGAATCCTCAGTAGCGAAAACCTCACCAAGACAATAGCCTACTTCCTCGAATACGGAGCTGCCACGGACCTTATCTTGCAGCACAGAACCCGCCTCTCAGGCCAAGCCGTCAGATGGGCAAGAAAAGAGCTGTACACCATGCAGCTAATCGAGCCCGCAACTAGGCTGCCCAAGGACTTTTTCGCAAAAGGCGGTCCACGAGTCAAAGTCTGGCAGCTTGATGCAGCCTTACCAGGGCAGATCCGAGATGCCATGCTCCTTCATCAGCGGCTTCAGAGTCCGAAGTACCGTGTAGCCGTAGAAGTTGCTCAGAGCCTTCTTGATGGGTATCTCAGAGCCAAAAAGGAGATCACCTACAGGGAGATAGTACTCCAAGTAAAGAGCCTGAAGCTTTCCTTCAACACACCCGATATTGCAGACTTGACGGCTCAGTATCTCCATGAGCAGGGAGTACGGATCTGGAGATGAAGGCAAAGATCGTGGTGGACTGTAGGGAAAACGTGTTGAGAGACGGTATATGCTTGTTCACGGGACAGCCCTGTAGCGACTACCCTAAGTGCGGCTGGAAGACCGTTAAGGAAGTGCTTACTCCTTGACTCTTCTCGCCTTGAAGCCGCCCTCGGAGATCACCTATGCTGAAGTAGTCATGTTCTGGGAGCGGGCTCGGGAGACCCTATGGAACCGCAATTACACAGTGTGGATCAGCCCGAACAGGGACCTTCGTGCCTGGACTAACGATGTGATGTGTTGCATAGCCCTCATGTACTGTCCTCACACAGGGCGGGTGCACCAAGTCAGAACAGAAGCCCTATATGAGTTGATGAAGGAGCTGGGGGTGCGGATCTGATGGTTCAGGTTTTAGCTGTTTACGTGCAGGTCTCCGATGCCCGGGAGCCTCGCCGAATTGAAAGCAGCATCTGGAGCGCATCACAAGTTTTTTCTTATCTTCTTTCCATTGATCGATCGATGTCTTTGAACGATAGACCCCTTTCCTTTATAGATTTATTCGCAGCACCCGGTGGTTTGAGTTTGGGCTTTGAGTTCGGTGGATTCAGGTCGATGGGCGCCATTGATTTTGATGAACATGGTATTGAAACATACTCGTATAATTTTCCGCATTCTAAGGCGCTCAAGGGAGACCTTAGAAATCTTTCACCAGATGCCTTTCTGAGAGAATCGCAAATATCTAAGAATTATGTTGATTTGGTTATCGGAAGTCCCCCCTGTCAAGGTCTCTCGGTAATCGGAAGGGTGAAAATTTCTTCTCTCATACGAAATGGAATTTGGGAATTGAAAAACCACAATTCACGTTTCATTGACGACCCGAGAAACCTTCTTTACTTAAAATTCTTGGAATATATCCGAGAAATAAAGCCAAAATATTTTGTTATGGAAAATGTTTGGGGCATAAAGTCGTACATGGATGGTGAATTTCTTGATGAAATGAAGGAGAATTTTAGGCAGATTGGGTACGACCAAGTTTCAGAGCTAACTTTGGATGCAGTTGATTTTGGCGTACCTCAAAGTAGAAAAAGGGTTTTCATAGTCGGGAATAGATTGGGAATACCAACTTCATTTGCTGCCACCATAGAAGAATCCGTAGATAAACCTGTCTCGGTCTGGGAGGCGATAGGAGATCTACCCCCTATAGGTTCCTCCACAGGAAAGGATTTCTTAAATTATACAGAGAAAGCGTCTAATAAATATCAAGAATGGTGCAGGAATGGATCGCAATTTGTGAGGAACCATATAACCCGTAAACATAGTGAACGTGATGCATTAACATTTCAATCGATGAAACCCGGAGAGAGGTGGCAGAACCTAAAACAAGAAATAAAAGATCTGTATGGTTACAGGGATGATATTTTTCGAGACAAATTCCGAAAATTGCCAATTGACTCCCCTTCATGGACAATAACCGCACACTTGAGCAAGGACGGCTATGCCTTTATCCATCCTGTCGAGAACAGAACAATTACAGTTAGAGAGGCCGCACGACTTCAGAGTTTTCCCGATACCTTTGTATTTTTAGGACCAAGAACCAGTCAGTTTAAACAGGTTGGAAACTCCGTCCCTCCATTATTAGCGAGAAGTCTTGCTCTTAGAATAAGAGAATCTCTAGTTTAACACATTTTTACAAGACGTTGATAGAAATCGCATACATTTTTGACCGGGCAAATTTCATGAGCGGCGGCTCTATCCCTACAGATATCTTTAGAGAAATCCAAAAGTGCATAATTGAACTCTCTTGATCTTCCTTTTGATACCAGTATCGCCATCATATCCCAAATTTGTCTATCTTTACGCGATTCTCTATCCAAGGGCAGACTGAATACTCTTCTCATGACTCTTATTATGTTTGAATCGACTAAGGGTATATTCATACCGAATGCAAAGCACAACACAGCGTTTGAGATATATCTACCAACTCCAGGTAAAGACTGTAGTTCGAATGATTGTTCAGGTACCTTTCCGTGAAATCTTTTTACAATGATCTCGGCGATGTTCTTGAGTCTTTCAGCACGGTATGCTAAACCAAGCGAACCCAAGTCCTCACTTATTACTGAAACATCAGCTGATGCCAGCTGTTTTGGAGAGCCATATTTATCCATAAATTTTTCGTATACTCTTTGAACTTGATTTGCATTGGTTCTTTGAAGCATCATCTCGGCTATCAATATCTTGAAAGGGTCCCTAGTATTTCTCCAAGGAAAGTTTCTATAATGATTTTTTCCCCACTCCGAGATCTTTTCTACAAAGAAATTTGCCTTATCTTCACTTATCTCCATTATTGTTATGGTTATGAAAAGATATATATGTATGTTTTCATCGGTTTATTATCATCATAAAAAATTTAAGCAATAAGGACTATTAAAATTTGAAATGTCTGTTAGAGCCCGTCTTGTGGATGCCTTGCGAAAAGAGCTTCTGGGTCCGAGGAAAGGAATCTTCGAGGTTATAGAGACTGACCCGAGATCCGAATATATGCTTGGTATACTGGAACCAGCCAGTTTGAGTCGAACTCCCCTTGAATATTACCGCTCTGTAGACCTGCGCGTCGGTCAGAATGAAGAAATGAAAGAGGACGATGATATATCCGATACCGATGCGGATAATCTATCACTAAGTCTGGAACTTGATCCAAGGGCATTGCCCAAATCGATAGGTATTTCATTTGTTCTCTCCTCGAAAGGGTCCATCCTTATTGATATTCTCGCGACTTGGGCCAGATATGAAAAAATCAAAAATGATGGATGGGCGCGTGAACCCGATCATCTTCTCATAAAGGAAACTGATATACGGAAGGATCAGGAATGGAACAAGAATGGTCTGAAGGTTGTGTTAAGGACCAACTACACCCAGACAATGGATTTCTATGTTTCAATATACTTAGTCAATGAAACTTATCTCGAAGACAAAGGAAGGGCTTCAACCGAGGATCTGATTTTCCAACCCCAAATAAGAATAAACTGCCATGAAGGGGGAGAGATTGTACCGATTAGGGGAGAGCAATTAGAGGATGAGGAAGAGGCAAAGTTATCCCTTCTTTACGCAAAAAGACCGACTCTTGCAAGAGGCCATCTATGTAGTGCTCTATGGGGAGATATCGATCCGGAAAGAATTTTTTCAGGCGAAATACACGACCTTCCAGAAGATGAGACGCCATTTCTTTTTATGGACGGCAATATGTTGTCAGAAGAGGATAGAGAGTATTTCACAACTCCTTCAGTTAGATCAGAATTCATTCCTTGCTATGCGATTGAACAGGTAAGATTTCGTCCCAAGAAACAGTATTATGAAATCCCGGAGTCGAAGGCATCAGACCTTTCAGAGGCATATGATCCCGAACTATTGGGAAGATACCTCGATCCGATAGTTAGGAGCTACAATCTATGGATAAAAGAACAGGATGAAGAATCCTTATCCTTACCCCAACAGTATAAAGAGACCGCCTTTAAACTGATAAAGGACTGTAAAAAAACATTGCAGAGGATAAGGGAAGGAATAACTCTAATCAAAAACGACGATGATTTGAGATTGTCATTCTGCTTCATGAACAAAGTCATGGATATGCAGTCTTTATGGAAAAACGGTCAACATTTAACCTGGAGATTGTTTCAAATAGCCTTTATTCTACAGAATATAGCTGGAATATCTAGAAAAGATCATCCAGATAGAAAGATATGCGATATCTTGTGGTTTCCAACTGGAGGTGGTAAAACTGAAGCTTATCAGGGACTTCTGATATTAGCACTGGCTCTCAGAAGAAGACGTGACCGCGGAAAAACACACGGTGGCGGGGGAACCGGTATAATATCCAGATACACACTGCGGATGCTAACCATTCAGCAGTTCCGACGAGCCCTAGTAGCGATTATAGCCGCAGATTATCTGCGGACAATAAATTGGAGACCCAAAGACTATCCATGTAAAGATGAGATGCTCTGGGGGCGGCTCCGATTTTCTATAGGTTTGTGGGTCGGCGGCGATGTAACCCCCAACAATCTATTGGATCATAAAAGATTCAGTAGACACAGATACAGGTACGAGTATTTCCCGGGAGCTCTCGGAAAACTAAGAGGAAGCGAGATTTACAGGGAGAAAGGATACAGGGTTGTCACGGTATCGGAAAATGAGCCAGCACAGGTACTCAATTGCCCTGTATGCGCGAGTATTCTTGCCATTCCGAAAAAACGGGTTCTACCGAGTGGGACATATAGAATACATTGGATAGTTTCTTCCGCCTCTAAACCAAAAATCACGGCGAACATGGATAGCTCGTCTTTCAAAATAACGAAGATAGAAATCAAGGAACTCCAAAATCCAGGTTATTTTGCCCTGTCTATAGAATTTATGGCGTTATCGAGAATAGGGGCTCAGGATACTGATCTCTGGTGGAGCCAGAAGATCAAGCCTGCACTTGGTCCGAAGATCAAAGAGGCCTTTGCCCGGGCCAGTCGTCCCGGATACTTCATCAGGAAATGGGATGTAAGTAAGGAAGATGTTGACTTCGAGATACACTGTCCAGATCCATCGTGTGAGCTAAATAATGCGAGATGGATCGAACGTGTAAGGGGGCTGGATGGTAAAGAACTGAACACGCAACCTCTGGAGCCTTTTACTCTTCCCGGGTTTGAAGAATATTCGTACAGTATCCCTATTTCTGCATATGTTGTTGATGATCAGGTTTATCACAGATGTCCATCACTGATTATCGCAACGGTCGATAAATTTGCTAGATTACCCTTTGAACCGAAAGCAGGATCGCTCTTTGGCAATGTTGACAGATACGATTCCGTGTGGGGATTCTACAGAAACACCATTCCCCCGGATAGAGGAGAACTACATCCTGGCGATATTTTATCGGTCGCCAATTTTGAGAAACCTGAACTCATTATTCAGGATGAACTACACCTAATCGAGGGGCCTCTGGGATCTTTGGTGGGAATTTATGAAACGGCAGTAGAGGAATTAGCCAGTGAAAAAAATGGTGACACCTATATCAGGCCTAAATACGTCGCCTCAAGCGCCACAATTCAAAGAGTGGAACCGCATGTCAATGCTATATTTAACAGGAGCATTTCGATCTTTCCTCCTCCCGGATTATCTATAGATGATAATTTCTTTTCACACAGCAGAGAAGCTCATCAGCTGGATTCGGTATATCCGGGGAGACTGTATCTTGGTGTATGTGCCCCAGGCAGGGGACCGCATACCCCGACGATAAGAATATGGACAGCCATTTTGAGAAAGGTCTATAAACTTAAAAAAGAGAAGGGAGACCTAGACAGAGAAGTAGATCAATTTTGGACAGTTGTTGGATATTTTAACGCCTTGAGAGAACTGGCATCTGCTTCCGCACTCTATAAGCAAGACATGGTGGAAAGACTTAGACAAATAGATTCGCAACCGAGGCTACTTGAACCAAGTCTAGAGCTTTCAAGCAGGATGGATTCGTCGGAGATTCCCATGGCCCTGAATCAGCTGGCGAAATTCCCAAGAAATGTCATAGATGCTGTTCTCGCAACTTCCATGTTTGGCACAGGAATCGATATCGACCGTCTTGGCTTGATGATTGTCCATGGACAGCCTAAAACTACTGCAAACTACATTCAGGCAACAGGTCGAGTCGGAAGGCAAATGGGTGGTATGGTTGTCACTTTTTACAGGTCTACTAGACCAAGAGACCTCGATCATTATGAATTTTTTGGGGGCTATCATAGTTGCCTTCATAAATATGTCGAGCCGATTACCGCTAATCCCTTCTCTCCAAGAGCGAGAGAACGGGCATTAGGACCGGTGATAGTATCGATTTTGAGAAACGCGGAAACTGCTGATGGAACAAAAATAGATCAGGGATGGGCCTTTGAAGAGATTTATACAAGCTCAACAACAAGGATTCCGAAAAGTGGCAGTCGAACAATAAAGAAACGAAGAAAAGCGGAAGAGATACGGGCAATAATAAATATATTGGAAAGAAGGGTTCAGAGACAGCCGCTAGGGCGCAGGCCGGATATAGGTTCTGTAAGAAATGAGATCGTGTCAGATCTTGATAGATGGGAAGCAGCCGCAAACGCGTTTGATGACCTTCTATATTCAGAATCCACGATGATTAGAGAACCTCAGCATCCTGTCGTTCTGGGTGATCCGCAACATGAACTTCTCAAGAAAGTGGTTTTTAGAAATACACCTCAATCACTGAGAGAGGTTGAATCTACAACAAGGTTTGAGGGATAACCGATGAGCCGGGGAATTTCGATACGTCCGTCCCAGTTTGTATTTAGCTACGGAGTAGGAAGCATCCTAGAGGCGCCAGATGGTCCGAGATTGGTTCTAGATTTTAAGGACTGGGGAGGGTTATTTCGCTCTCCAAAACCCTCTTTGGACAGTTATGAGATATCTGATGAAAATCTTAAAGCGCTATTAGACGGTGGTAGGATCTTCCGGCTCCCAACAAACGCAGATTTAGGAGAAACCGATGAGGTTGTATTATTCAGAACCGGTCGTTTTCCCAACTGGGGTCTTTGTCAAGAACATCAAATTCTCTACAGATTACGTCACAACGGAAAAACAGGTTGTCCAAAGTGCAATCCTGAAAAAGATGCACAAGATCAAGCCATACGCTTTGTCCGGGCATGCCCTAGGGGACACTTAGACGATGTTGATTGGCCAAGTATTGTACACCGAAAAAATAGAAACTGTAAGGGCGAGGTATTCAAATGGACCGAGGAAGGCAGTACTTTAAGCGACATCAAGATTAAATGCGTTAGCTGTGGAGCAGAAGCTACGCTAAGCGATATTTATTATGGAACTTACTCCTGTTCGGGAAGAGTACCCGAAAGTGATTTGATAGAGTCCTGTGATGAGCATGCTTCGGTTGTACTCCGAAATGCCAGTAACCTCAGAGTTGTTGTTCTAGAATCTGTCTTGACAATACCACCAAGAGATACTCGAATAAGCAGGATCCTAGAAAATCCTCGTTTGAGTTCTATACTTGCTTTGTCTCTGAAAAAATACTGGGACAAAAAGGAGTTGCTTGAGAATTTAAGGGATATAGCAGATAGCGTGCCAAGTCTTAACCCGGTAACACTGGCTGAAATTGAAAATACTGCTGAAGAAGTTCTTTTCAAGACAATTAAGGAGATCATCATGTCTCAACAGCCGAATATCAAACTTTCCTCTCAAGAAATTAGATGCAAAGAACTAGACGCCCTTCAAACTGCTGCCAGACTTGGTCATCCTCCCAAACCAGATTCGACCGTTTCAGATTTTGAAGTTGACAAGGATTCAGTGATAATTTTCCCTCTTTCTCAGAAAATATCCCTCAGAATAACCCCGGTAAAACGAATGCGGGTTGTCGCAGCCCAAAAAGGATACAAGCGATTGGTAGGTAAGGAACCATCTATACGCGCGCGCACGCGGGAAACCTTCTTGAAAACAGGCAATGACCGTTGGTATCTAGGTATTGATTTACTAGGAGAGGGAATATTTGTGGATCTATCTCCAAGGAAAATACTTCATATCGAAGATTCAACAGCTAAAGACTGGCTTTCAAGATTCGAAAATGGAAAAAACCTAAATTACCATCCTATCTTCGTTTGGTGGCATACGCTTTCTCACAGATTCATAAAAGCACTTGCATTAGATTCGGGTTATTCTTCCGCCTCGATTCGGGAAAGGATGTATATTAAATATGATAGCCCTGAGAAAGTCGAGGGAGCTGTTCTCCTATACACTTCCCAGAAGGGAGGTGATGGGACACTTGGGGGATTGATTGCCCTTGTTCCAGAATTCAAAAGAGTCATTTCGACCGTACTGAGGAATCTTGATTCCTGTTCTAATGATCCTCTATGTTCAGAACAAAAGTTAAGCCATAATAGAAACAACGGTGCAGCGTGTTACGCATGTATGTTTATATCAGAAACCTCGTGTGAATTCGGGAATTCTTACTTGGATAGAAATTTGCTGAGGCAGAATCTATGATGACCGTTAAAAAAACTGATAATGTGGCCGTAATGGTTACAGGACTGGGATGGATGAAGCAGGGAATTCGATCGATTTGGTCGGTTATGGAAGATATGATAAAAAATGCATCAGATGAGATTCAAATAGCCGTTTATTTAATCACAACAGGTTCAACTGATTTCTTACAATTACTAAAAAATGATCTTAATCGTGGAATAAGAATAACGTTTTTAGTTAATTCGTTTTTCTCACAGCCAGTAGATGTGCAGAAACAGCTCTATGAATTAGCTAATAAATATCCCTATTTTGTTTTACTAGATTTTATCGGGACAGAACGTGAAACTCTTCATGCAAAGATAATTGTTGTAGACAGGAAAGTCGCTTTTATTGGTTCATCAAATCTAACAGGTGGAGGTCTTACATATAACCATGAAATAGGTGTGAGAATAGAAGGTCCTGCTGCCAAACAGATCGCTGAGATCATAGATCTTCTTGGGATAGATCCGAGAACACACAGGGTTGAGTCCGAATTTGTATAGAAGCGATCATATCGAGAGGAAACTCATTCGTATGCTACATGATTTTGATCCATATATTACGAATGATTATTTAGAGGCAGTTCAGAGTTTCTTTGAAGATGTAAGAAAAGCTACTCCTAGAAATATCGAATGGCTGTATCAAGATTTGTCACAGGAGCCCTACGCATTCATTATCACCCTAGACGAACCTCTATTTCTCCATCTTTCTCATCCAATTTCTAGATTCGCAAGAGCAAGAAAATATACTGTTTTTAGAGACGATGTTAAACTGTGTTTCGATTTGGCTCTTGTACCCGCGTATCTAGTATCTCTTAATATATATACTGTTATCAGACTCTGGAGCGAAGGGGCGAGAAGATTTTTCTCTCCTACATCAGGTCCTCTCTCTGAACAGGAAGAGATATGGGCGCTCTATCCACAAAGAGGTGGGGCTCAATTTAGTAGCATGAATTTTGTTATAAGGAGAAATGCTGATATTCGGCTCGCGCCAAAGGGGCTTGAAGAAGTAATAAAAAATTATTTTAATTACTTCTTTTGGCCCTCTCCGAGAAGAGGGTTTTCCAGTTGTGCGCATTTTATTCACGGTTCCAGAAATATAAGTACGATGTTTAAAGTTGCAAAGAGCATCTACTCTGTAAAAGGAATATACGATGACCGCCTTTTGATTGGTTCTGAAGAACTGCTGGTCAAAAGGGCAGTTGTGTCTGGCCTAATATTCGATGATTCTGTACCAAAATTTGTTATTTCAAAACCTGTGCTTACTTCGGATATTTTTCACGATATGGAGGAGTATAGGGAAAGAAAGTACTTCATCAACGGCGTCGTATGCGAGTTTCGTCGAAAAGGTCAAACAAAGTTCAATACGCTAACCGTCGTTGCTGAATATGGAGTCAACGAAATAGAGCTGTTAAAAGCACTGATTGGGATTGTTATTTGGCGGAGATTTATGGAAACTGAACATGTATCGAAAGTTGGCAAAATTGAAGAAATAAAAAAGGATGTCTACGAGTTACTTGATTTTCTGGCGAAACGCGTGACTATTGATAGAACTCTAGCTATTGGGATATCAGACACGTTCGAGTATGCTCTTTCCTTGTTGTATCCGAATATTGTCTACAATAAAGATGTCTATTTCTCACATCCCTTTTTGTTTAGTATGTTTGAAAAGTATAATCTTACTGAAAGAATAACGTCAAAAAAAACCAACCTGCTATCCTCTCTGACTTTACTCGATAAGATATCGATTTCAAAGGAAAGTGAGCTATATAATTCAAAAGAAGCTGAAGTACTTCAAAACGAAGGGATCTTTAAACAGCACATAATAACCGCGCTTAAAGAGGCTTTTAACTGGATAACAATATCTAGGAAAATATATTCCAACCTTGTTGATAAAAAAGGAGCACCATCAAGAGATGAAACATTAGAAGCTGAAGAAATCTTTGAAGAAGAAACTACAAGCTCCGGTATGAATATATGTCCCAAATGCAATGGAGAGGGAACTATCACAGAGATCGAATACGCGCGCCAGAATGGACTAATCATACCTGTAACACGTTCTAAAAAATGCCCTGTTTGTAATGGTAAAGGTATACTAAACATGAAATGACTGTCAGTTCATTGTAGATGATTAAATTTCCATTATACTATCAACCCTTTTCAGCAACTTATTCAAATTTCTCACAGTTCTTTCTGATTACTAATTTTGTATTAAACGGGTAATAATCCAAACTCTGAGAATAAAGTCTTTCTTATGTTATCATGGAGCTAATGTGAGAACTGACCGATATCGTCTTTCAATTCCCGCTCTGCGGGATTTGACGTTGAAATCATCTTAAATTGCCATAAAGTCATTATTAAGACGGGATGAATCTAATGATGACTCTAATGTATGTGTCTACGAATTCAAGGTTTACCAACCTCAGGCGAGGACAAGCCAACTTGCTTGTTGGCATCTGGTTCTGTAAGTTCCCACCCTGCCTTCGTCAACATCTTCCGCAGCTCGTCAAGCCTTATGGCGCCCTTATCGTAGGCCGAGAGCATGTCAGCGAACTCCAAGCTAGGTTTCTCGGGCTGCCCCCAGTTAAGCCTAACCTTAACCTCCTCAGGCCTATACCCCGACTGCTCCACAATCGGGTTAAAGACATCTCCTTCAACGATCCTCTTGAGGAAACGCTGGATGCTCATGACCTTCCTCTCCGCCGCCTCCAAGGCAGCCCTTGCTGAAGCCTCCGTGAAGCTAGGTGTCGTGAAAAGCCTGGGAATAGGCGTCTCAAGCCCAAGCAAGAACCCATTGACAATGACATCCACATAACTCTCCCAACCACGACCCATTGGCACCACCGCCTGCTTGATATCAGCTTCATCGTTATAGGCGAGCCTTGCGCCCTTCGCAGGAATCTTCTTCAGCACATTCGCGTAGGTCTGCAGGTCGTCTTTTCCAAGGTTTTTGAAGGTCCAGAGCTCCGTTGGACCAGAGAACTTCTCAAACTGATCGAGCATCGCCTTCTCCATCCTGGCCTTCATATCCGCTATTGCAGGACGAACCTCCCCAGTACTGGTCTGTAATCCCTCACAGATACTGCGGATCAAACCTGATCCAAGGGCTTCAGCATTCACAGGGTTCCACAAGAAGTGAATAACTTGTTCAGGCTTCAGAAGGCCGCCGCCATAGGCTCTTATCTGCCTGTAGCCCATGATTATACCCTCCGAGGTCCTCTCAACCCCTTCAATGCTGATGATGGGAAGCAGCTTCACATTCTCCAATCGAGCAGGCGTGATCCGCTCCCAGAAACAGTTCCCATAGGCGACAACCTCCCTAGCTGTCCAGAGGAGTACCTCATCTAGGTTAACCGTTGCACAGAATTCGTCAACAATCGCCTTCGCCTCCTCATCCTCCGCTGTCGTGTAGAAGCCTGGGCCTGCCACCTGCTCAGCCAAAAAGTCCACGGCGCTGCGAGCCATGGTGTCTCCGAGGTAGACAGAGACCTGTGTCTCGAAAGTGACC